>Ga0193742_1000603_pt1 | contig 23630 bp, 19 predicted proteins | sample L2c1metaG_FD_165511 | JGI IMG/M metagenome (GOLD analysis project Ga0193742, IMG submission 165511) | Soil microbial communities from a riparian zone of the East river system, Colorado, United States - L2c1 | ecosystem: Environmental > Terrestrial > Soil > Riparian zone | place: USA: East River... | reverse complement strand
CATGCTTTCTTTGTTTCAAACAAAGAAAGAAACACTTATCATGTTTCAAAAAGATAAATTTTGAGAAAAACAAAAAATTTATCGATGGAAAACCTGAAAGAAACACATAATGTGTTTCTTGGATTTTCTTTCAGAAACACTTTTTGTGTTTCCATGGGAAAAACCCTTTGGAAATCACAAAATGTGTCTCTTAATGGGTTTTTCCAGGGGAAACACCACCTGGCGCCAGCAGTGTAGTCCAGCCTCAGGCTGTGAAAAAAATAAATGGACACCTCCAGAACAGGGCCTCAGAACACTAAATTGAGTATATTAGAACATATTCTTACTATCTACAGATGGTATGGGGAGTGGTACAACTCAAACAAGGCCTCTAGCAGCAGAAAGCAAGTGAAAAAACATATTCTTTGAATGTCCTTCCATATTTGGGCAATTTTTTTTCTTGCATCATCAGTCAATTGTTGTGAGGTACCTAACACACTTGCATTCTCTTTACCAGCAAACTGTTTGATTGTAAATATGAGCACTATTCAAGAGTCTACAGTACATGTCACAAATCCCAGCTATAAAGTTGTATAAAAGCAAACATTGACCATCTAATCAAGATGAAAAAGTGGGTAAGTACATCATACTATGAGCACTGAGTCATTTTCTGACTCACTTTATATGTCTAGTGCATATAACTTTAGCGAGAGCCACAAAATTGGGTGTGCATGGCCTGTGAAGCATCCAAGCAAGGATGCACCTGGAAGTGCCAATGCCGATGAGGTAATATTACTATATTTAGAAGCATTCCTGATTATGTAAGTCAGTTAGTCCATGTTAAGCTCAGAATTCGGATGGAGATGTCGGGTCTGAAGTCATCCAAGGCTTCAACTTGTAGGTTGCACCACTCTCTTGATGGATGCCTCGAATTTCAGAGGCCCAGACAGAGTCTGGAGTCAAGCCAAGAAGAAGCTTAAGAAAGGCGAGAGCGAGTTAAAGAGAAGTAGGTTGCTAAGTTGATATTCAAACTAGCAAAATACATACAAAAAACTGGAGTATTTATACAGAAGCAAAACATAAACATATAAGGAGTTATTGTGAAGAGCATATGGTAGTAGAATGAACATATAATGAGGAGACTCGTATTCCAGATGGTGCCGAGGGATGCCGACGTGAATCCTCGCGAGTCCTTGTGGTGACCGCAACTCATGACCTCGAGAACTGGTGCGTGCGCGATGTGATTGGCCTGGAACATGGAACGTGTGTGGAGCATGGTGGGGCTCTGGTTGTGCTGTGGTAGAAAGCACATGGTGCTGGTTGGTAATGACAATGATAAGAATGCAGGTTGTGTTGGTGGTATCAGAGTAGGGGAAGTATTCTGACGGAGCTCCAATATAAGTCTGATGAGGGTGGCCGATGGTAATGGTGGCACTGAACAATGGTGAGGCAGCCAGAATCAGAGACTCTGTTGGAGCCATCCTTTGATTGTTCTTCGGAAAGAACGTGACCAAGCACAGACCATGACAGTCCAGCAGAACTGGCCTTAGCAAAAAAATCAACCCCAGGTCTTTTTTTTCGATGCCAGTGCACCCTTGCTTGTAGCATAGCCTTAGTAGCACTGCCTTGTTTTCATGTGTATAAGTACCTGAACCATTTAGAGTGGATCTCTATCAGATTAAACCAATACATAGCATATCCATCGCCTATCCTAATCACCTGGCACTGCTGGCACCAGGTGGTGTTTCCCTTGGGAAAACCTATTTTTAGACAGGTTTTGTGATTTTCAAACAGTTTTTCTCATGGAAACACAAAAAAATTATCCAGCACTTTAAGTGTTTATCAAGGAAATACTTAAAGTGCTGGATAATTTTTTTGTGTTTCCATGAGAAAAACTGTTTGGAAATTACAAAACATGTCTAAAAATAGGTTTCTCCATGGGAAACACCACCTAGTGCCAGGAGTGTGGGCTTTCTCTATTGATCACGATAGTCTTGTTCTTTAATCCAACATCTAATATTTCCAACAAGATACCTTTAAACTAGACTCAAAGAATTCTGACTACTGAGATCATCTATGTGTAGAAATGAAGTGGCTAGGACCTAAGGAAGGTCTTTGTGTAGTAATTTTTTCAAATATATGCAAATTTCCAATGATATAATGTTTCTTCAGTTCAGTTCAAACCAGTTCTTGGATGGTCCAGTTCAGTTCAGGTTGAGGAGGGTCAAGAACTGAACTGAACTGAACTGAACTTTGGTAACCCTACTTGAAGTTTTAGATGATATCTGAAAGGTATTATATTGTACTATAACATGTCCAAATTTCAAGATATCAGTGTTATCTTGTGTTATTAGCCAATCTCTGCCAAATGCCCAAACATTGGGACAGTTTTTTGAGCTACTGTAAGTGCCTCCATTCTCGAGGACACTTGATAGCAGGTAACATCAGGCAACCAATTACACAATCATCACCAGGTATGACCACAAGATAAATAAATCAAGGACAGGAGATGACAAAAGATAGTAGGATCTTGAAAAAGGGTCCAAGTCCAAAATTTGAAATTGGCAGTGAATCAGACTTGTTGGTTTAGCAAACTAATTTTACCTTTTTTTTCATTTTGGTTTTCAGTATCTCCAGGCATGACTATGTCCTTCTATTTTCCCTCTTCTGCTTCTACTTTCTGCTAGTTTGGACTTGTACTTGTTCGTAGCATTCAAAACTTGGGACTGAACATGTCTATTTCATGAATAAGCTTTGTCTGTTGACGCCTGATGAGACAAAACACTTGCACCTGCTCACCTTCATGGGTATCCCAATAGCGTGAAAAGCCGTGAGGAAACAGAAAGCATTATTTTTTTTGGCCTAATTATAATCAACCAGCAGCGAGAATTTGATTTTTTGAAGATAGTGGAAATACATGTCCCTAGATGCAGAAAGGATCACGCGGTACTCGCAGAGAAAGTGTTCAAGTTGCCAGTGTGTCTACTCGCAACAAATCGAAATTGTAATCACAGATTCTGAAGACGATTCGAGTGCTGTTCATATATGGAAAGGGAAAGTTTCTGGATATCTACGCCATGATCTCAGGATGAGATGAGACCAATTGACTAACACTGGCATGGGATAGGTGTCGGCAGAACTTGACGGGATTACTTCGAATAACTTTTTTTATTCCCATCAATCTTGGTGTTTCTTTTCTGATGATCTGTCCTTTCCGTCTACGAAGATATTAAGGATACTGCATAGATGTAGTATGGATGGTCATGTACTTGGGGGGCGAGTTCGATGGCATCATACAGAGACTGAAGATGACGATTTCAGTGACTCGAGAGTTCTAAATGGTCTACGCCAAAGAACCGATGTCGTATTATAATAAAATCAGTATTGCTATTAGGGTTGAACGGCAGCGGAAAATGTAATACCCAACATCCTCTGGCAGAGGCTGGACACATCGTAGTAAGCGACAGTGCATCAATTGATGGTGCAGGCAGCCTCTCCCGAATGATGAATGAGAAAGTGGGGCGAGTATCTGCAAATACGTCTTCGTAAGCACAGGTGGATGCATCAGCAAGAGAGGTGCAATCTCCACACAACTTTTGCTGATGACGAAGGAGGAAAATCCAAGGGGCGAGTATAGTTTGATGCCCATCGATAAAATGGAGTCCGTATTGTTTTTCGACGTCGATGGCTCCCCGGATCACACCTCACACCCCACACCCCACACCTATACCAACAATGGCACCGCTACGCACCATGTCCAATCTCTTCTACTACCACATCTTTGTCGATAGCCACGGTGCAATCTAGTTCATAGCACACAGAGCAGTTTTGCTACTCGTCTACCATCGACGTTATTGCTATAGGCAGCATAACGATTTTTGGTGGATGATCATTTGGGGATTTTAGTATATATATATGGCTCCAGTTGGATGAAACCCTTCAAAAATATCAAACAAAACAAAACAAACAAATTGGGTTCAAAGCCTTATCTTCCAATGATTATTATTATTATTTTGGGGTGAGATCTGCGCCCCCCAAGGTCCTTTGAAACAACCCCCATCGTTGTTCAAAACGAGAGGAATCAAAACAAAAATTATCTGAGATCCGTGTTCATCCCGCGCGGTTGAGGTGTCGGGTGTTTGAATGTATCACGTCGATAAGAGTGTTGCAACATCAAGGTAGTAGTGTTGGTGGTGAAGAGCGCGGTGGCGGCAGCTCCAATGAAATGCGCAATGTTTGGGAAAGGGTTGGATGCGTAGGTGACGGGCCTGGGGGGGACGGGACGGTTAGAGGGAAAGGGGTTGTATCATACAGGACCAGGATGAAGTACCGAAAATGGTGCTTTCAACAACGTTCTCAGATGGACCCAAATCGCATTCAACTTGACGATACTTTGAATGTTTAATGAGATTTTAACAACAGATGGCATATAATCGACTCGCAATGATAACACGTACGATCCCAATAAATGGTCGCACTATGGAGGCGTTTTTACGAGGTACCTCCGACAGGAAAGATGTCCAAAAGTGTGAGGTAAGAAGAAGGGGATGCACTTCTTTGGTTTTCGCCGCACAGTATCGATAATTCTTAGCATGTAGAGAGACCCGGCGAAATCTCGAATGGTCCATTTGCAACACTTTTTTTTGTTTTTTTTTGTTTTGTTGATTTGGTCGGCTCAAAAAGACATCCTTCAAGCGAGCAGTATATGCGGCCAAGATCTTCTACATTTGTTCTGAAAGCTTGAGAGCAGAAGCAGACTTGGATGAAACTAGAAGTATGATGCCCGCACAACGAATGGTCAAGTTGCGGGGGTACCGAGAAAGGCAAAGCGAGCCTTGGGTCGTTCACTGAGGGTTGCCCCATCAGAGATAGATTGTTGACTTCCTCCAGATGAGCCGCCACTGGTTCACCATTCCACCCTCCAGTGATGAATCCCCGACAGACGAAGGTGAAGATCCAACTAGTAGTATTCTTGCTTATCCGCTACAAGTTAAAAAATAACTAAGCTTATGTAGTACCTGCGAAAAAGTTCGTCATGGTGAAAAAAAAAAAAAAAACCTAGGCAAAGATAGGAATCGCGCCTCTCGCTTCTAGTTGTCCAGCACCCATAGTCTTGCCAGCCGATCCTCTTTCTTTTTCAGGACCCCACACGCCATCCACCTTGACACTCACATGCACTCTACCACAATTAGCCACGGGACATCTCCACAGGAACTCTGCTTCCACCCTTTTCTTCTTACTCGAGACTCTTCGACGTTTCAAAGGCGGTAGACGGTATGTCGGATCCAACAATGGCGAAATCGAGGGAGTTGATGAAGCGGCAATAAAACTCATAGATCCTGGCCTAGAACGTAACCTCGAACGAATGCTATTTTCCTGTATTGCTTCCAACACCGTTTGGTTTTCCGAAACTGTTGTATCGCCATATGAAGGCCCTGAATCTGTGGCTTTTGCTTTGCCTTTTCTAGAATCAGGAGAGTCGTCGAGAGCTCTAGGAGGTTGTCCGAGTTGATTGAGACACTTTTCATCGATGATATGACCACAACGTAATCCCCAGACACGTCTATCACTCTCGTTGGGATGAAGGGCTGCGTTTATGAGGAGCAAGTCTGAACAGTTGGCACACACGAGAGTAGCTGTGACTTGTCCTGTATCAGAAGTTGAAGATGATGGTCCTGCAAAGGGGGTGGATGTCCCATTGCTATTGCCGTTATCGTCGTCATCTAAGACAATGGGATTATTGATTGAAGTAGGTGGGAATAGTCGAGTTCGGCGGTAAGTATCGGCAGCAAATGATGTAGGTAGCGCAAAATCAAAAGTAAATCCTGGGTCGGGCTGGGAAGGATGCGTGTAAAATGGAAGATACTGTTCTTTCTCCTGCGTACCAGTTTGTCTCCGGCGGTAGTTGGTATCGCGCCGGGGACCAAATAGCCCCTCACCACCACCGTCGCCGAAAAGATCGTCCAACTCCGAATTATCATTCATGATTACACTAGAACCTGGGGCATGTCGGAAAGAAAAATTGGAATATCTCGCCAAATCGACTAATCGAGAGGTGAAAGTGGGCATGCGAATTCGCGTGGCGGCTACCCCATTAGGGAATCCTGCTGCAATGTGTGGTTCAGAAGTGTTTGCTAGTCGATGGGAAGATATGATGGCCCCACCCAGTCCCATAGAAGGGACATGGTGAGAAGATGGCGCCGCTTGAGGGGCAGGCGCATCATTCCGACGATGGTGCTGGTGGTTAGAGGGGCCAGCAATAGTCGTATCGAGAATATTCTCAAATGAAAAAGGACGGCTGGTAGGCCGTATTACAGGTGGTGAAGGAAAGGGAGGAGGTTGGAGCCTCATCGGGAAAGACGTTTGTCCGGCAAAACGCGCCGGAACAGGTGGCACAGGGGGGATCATTGTGGCTGGAACGTTGCGTGGGGGTGGGGATAAAATTCGACGAGAGTTGGATGGTTGCCCTCCTATGTCCGTTGAGAAAAGGGTTAAACATTCTCCATTTCTATTGCAGTTTGGTGGCTCACCTGGATTTGAACTAATCCCAGAAGCGACAGTTAAGTCGTCATCATCGCTGTCCAATAGATATATTGTCTGCGGAGTGGGTCTTCGTGAGCCCCTATCCAGAGGTCTCGGAACCGGTCTAGGGTTAAAAGTAGTCAAAGAGGGTTCCCCCAAGTCAGATATCAAGTTGAGGCCGTCGTCTTCAAATGCATCAACATCGATGATCTCTATTGAGGGACCAGGAGTTTGCATATCGTTCAATGCTGACATTGGCCTCTCTACCATAGCTGCCATGTCGTTCTCGGAGATGACGGAGGAGGGATGGTGGTGGTTGCAGGCAAAACTGTTGGCTTTTCTTTGGCTTGCCTTTTTGTGTGTGATGCTCTCAGTCACGTGATGAGCTTCGTTGTATGTTGCGCCACAAACAGCCGAGAAACTGAATGAAAATATCATTAACAACATGAAAATAAAGATAGCAGGAAAGTGGTTGACTCAACTTTATCAAATTTACTCATTCTTGGATTGTTAATCTTATATATGTTTTGTTTGAACATACTCTCAATTTGTTTTCTGCAAGCACGTCTGTTGAACTAATTTCCAAGTACCATGCTATACCCGTTTCGAATTTGATTCGCATCTATGGTAAATTTTTGTCAGAGGTTCCCATGAACTTGACTAAATACGATATCGATATTATTATTCCCACAACTACGCCACCTGAAGGAGATTTCTTCCCAGACCTAGATTTGCAGAGCATGCGCAACGCTCGGCACCAAGACATGACAGTCAAGTTTCAACCCAAAGATTCCGTGGAGTCTGGAATGAGTATTCAGCGAGAAATGCCTGCGCGAAACCTATTATTGACTTCAAGTTGTCGAAACCCAAGGAGGCCTTTTCGTTTTTACAAAACGCTTACCACGCAAAAGATGATGATAGGACCGGAAAAGTGATATGCATTTTTCAATAAGCAGGCAAGTGTCTACTTGTCGAAGGTAATACAAATGTGGATGTGTGGTTGGTTGGTTGGCGATTCCCTTGATCAATTCCATATCTGGGGTACAACATCTGAGAACGACAAAGCAATAAGTCTTTATTGCGTTCGATGAAAAATACTAAGCATACTCAGTCTAGTTTGTCGGCATACGGAGGTCGCGACCGTGAAGACGCCTTGGCGCCAGTGGTTCACTGCGTACTACCACTTTGAGAGCAGGCTCCACACGAGCATAAACCTCACCACGAAAGTAGCGAGATTCAATGTCCGATGGTTGCAAGTTAGCCCTTGGGATGACAGCAGCGCTGGAGAAAGCAACAGCAGCGACGACGACGGCGACAATAGTGAAACGCATGATGGACTATAAGAGATTGGCTGTTACAATAGTATGAAAGGATCTGATACGATACTTCTTCATCAGGAAGATGATAGGAGGAGGATGGTATGAGAAGAAGAGAAAGGAACACAAGACTAAGCTCGTGAGGTGAGTATCAGGGGAGTGAAGAGTTGCTTAAAGGGTCTATTATCCATGCCTTCCTCAGGTTTATATACCTTACTTTTGCCGAATATAAGCCGAATATGATGACGTCTCTTTCATGGGCCCAGAGTAGGACCCCGGAATAGACTTTGTCTGGAAATGACCAGCTTGAGCAATTTTTAGGTAGGCTAGACTTTTGTAAAAGGATTTCTAGTGAACAATAATCATATAGTCACAACATGTTTTAATGGGAAACTTACACCCATCTTTTTTTTTTTTAATATCATGCAAGTAGAGTAGGCGCCCTGTTCACCAATGATTGGATCACGACCGCCAATCAACTCATACAAGAGTCAAACTTGTTCTGAACTTTCGAAACATCATTTCGACTCCCTTCTGACTACACATCTCGACGTTATAAATTCGACATTTTTGGACTTGAAAATGATGTCAGAATTGATCCTGAATCCTAACAACCTACATCATTTTCCGGGGTCCAGCCCAAGCTTTGAGCTTGTGTTGGAGGGTTCACTGCCACTTGATTATTTTTTTCCTCTTTCTGGAATCCTGAAAACTGGAAAACACAATTTGATTGAAGCTTGATTGCCATCCTTAAATCATAAATGTATTTATGGGTGCAATCTCTACATCCGTTGCCTTTTTTTGTTGTTGTTTTTGGCAGTTCCGACTATCATGCGCGATGGCTACTTACAAGTTATTCCCACCGAACTGTTCGAACCCCTGGAAACTGGGACAGTTCTATGCCTGGTTGATTCTTGCCGTTTCTTTTTCTGGGGTTGATGTATGTAATTTCGAATAGACACCGTTCATCCCACTCTAGTCGGCCTCAACCGTATTCCTATCTATGTTGATAAACTTGCAAGCTCATATCAAGCCAGTTCTCTATTATCATAATGGAGAGGTCGCTAGATACGAATTGTCAGAGCTTAAGCTTAAATGAGCTATCTCGTTGACGTTGTGCCTTCATGTTGAGCTCGACGGGCTTGGAAAACGTGCGGCAATAATAAATAAAGAACAATAATACTTATCAGATATTTTTATTCTTATTAGACGGCTCAAACCACTGTTAATGGGTCGGTTCGTATGTTCCACCAGTTGAACCATTGAGATTCAAAGAAGTTAGAGGGGAAAAAAAAAATTTGAAATTGAATCCTACCGCATTGTACACGGGGCCAGAGGGAAAAAAAAATACACGACAGCCAGCAGTGCTGACAGAGAAGCCGAGAATCAGAGTTCGTTAATAGCATGTCAACTAGAAGGCCGTGGGCTCATCCCACCCATAGATTCCTGAAGAGGATTAGTGCTTAGAATAAATATATCAATGTCGCCATACGTTTCAAAGAATTAAATTTCCGTCAAGCCACCCTAGAATGCAACTGGGTCAATAAGATAAACGGTGACACAAGTGCCCCTTCTTGTCGTTGAAGTGATATCATATAGGGACGCCATTGACCCTCAACCAAATTCTTGGTTTTTGCTCCGCTTCAAGTGACGTAGACCAGTGGACAGTGAGGAGCGAGTGGAATGACTTGCACAGGTTGGAGCTTTCATGACGGAGCCAGAACGCTTCATGATCGAATACAAACACAGATTGAGGTTGAGCGACCCGTGAGTGTCTGTGACGAAAAAAAAGAGCAAACGGAGTAAGAAGCAGTTGAACGGCACATAATCCCTGGAAACTAGAAATGGAATGCTGCAGAAATGAGTTCAGAAGTCGCATGAACGAGTTTAGTGATATGACTGAGAGACTCATTTCCTCGATCGCGACCCCAAGAATCAGACAGGTGAACTAGAAGGCTTAATAACGCCCGACAATTGGAAAAGGCTGTATCAGGGGCTATAGATAATACAAGGTTGTCTGTCTGCCTCGTTTGGCTTGAAGTTATTGCGTTACGGTTTCCCACAATGATCAATGACATGCTGTCTCGCAAGTTTCTGCTCCTGTCCTCCGACCCCTGGGATACTCTCTGGAGTCTCACCATCCAGATTTTCCTGTGAGAGGAGAAGGAGGGGGTCTCTCAGCATCGACTACACCATGGGGATAAATCCGGCGAATACGTACGCGAGTTCGATCTGCACCTGCATTCATAAGGAGGATAGCAGCCTCTGCATGTGCCGAATCCATCGCAAGATGCAAAGGAGTATTTCCTGAAGGAGAATAGAGCGACACATTAGACAGATGTGCCGCCCGCAGATCGACGAAAAAAGAATTGACCTACCGATACGATCAGCCGTGTTCAGGCGCAACTTATTCAAAGGGGTGGATGACTCAATTAAGAGTCGAACGAAGCCAACCGACCCAGTAGTCGCTGCTCGATGGCTAGAAGGAGGTGAAACTCGGAGAAGCGATAGAAAGGGACGAATGTGCATGCGTACAGTGGCAGCTGGTTGGCCTTATCCCGCGCATTGATCTTGCATAAAGTAAAGTTTCAGAACCCCTCGGTCATGAGCCTGCGTCAAAAAGGACTACGTACGTCTGCGCCCCTCGAAATCAATAACCTGCCAATCTAAAAGAAAGAGCCCATCAGAAAAATAGCGCATGATAACGCAAGAGTGACAGCGCACGTCAATGCGGGATTTTGAGGCTGCGTAATGCCTGGTAGAGTATAGATTTGACAGAAAGAAAATAATAAAACATTAGAATTGGCAGGGCCACGGGCCAAGAATTTTCTCAGACTCACAAAGCCGTCATGCCTTTGTCATTTTTTCTGCCGGACAGACTAAGGGAAACCATCGAGGCTTGCAAAAGAGCCTTACCTGTTTACGTCTGCACCACCTCCAATTAGTTCTTGTGCCACGTTCTCGTGTCCTGCGCTAACTACAAATATGTAGCAACGGGAGATCAGGGCAGAACCTAAAAAATAAATATGTCGTAGCAATTTACCAGCGATATGGAGAGGGGTCCACCCGGAATTGTCAGGCTTATCTATTTCAGCCCTTTGATCAATGAGAAACCGTGTGATGTCAATGGAACCAGAAGATGCAGCCCAATGGAGAGGTGTTCGATCATCCTATTGATAAATTGTTCAGTATAGTTCAAGATGGATTAATTTGGAAGGTTGTTACAATATCCACAGAGTTCACAAGCTTTAGGTCCTCGGAAAGCAGAGACCGAAGGAGAGATAGTTGGTCTGCAGTGTGAATTGGTTATCCTTCGAACTTGCTTTGCAAATTTGAGTTGATTTGGGCAGGAAACTCACTGTTCTGAGCTGCCGAGTGTACAGAGAATCCAGACATTGATTCTCCTTATGTCTTTGTATCCTTTAGTACGTAAGTTAGCTGGTGAAGACTCAAGAGGAATGTTATTTGCAACATCGGGTGGTCATCAGTCACGGTCCGGACCATTCGCGGTGTGACGCGTCCAAGCTAGATGTCACGTGTTGTTTCCGGAATTTCTTCTGATAAACCACTGACTCATTGACCTCAAGTTCCTTGCATCAATGCCTTCAGTTCAACCATACATTTATGCAGAAAATGAAGAGAGACCATATAAACCTCACCCTCTTTTGACATTTCTGCAATCTCAGTCGCAAAATACGTTAACAAGATTGTACCAGAGACCGTCATCATGCCTTTCTATATTTCGGTGGAATTTCTTTCAGGTGATCGGGATGTCGTAACTCGTCTAATCCATGATACATCTAGATTGCTGGCTCCATTGGAGAGACAAATCATTATGAACTTGCTGTGGCTTGAGTCTGCGATTGCCACACAAGCCATGTCGGCTTGGGTCATTCGTGAAAGCAAATGTGAAAAGTACAACTCACGTTCGTGAATTCAAGTTTTTGGGTAACGTGCTGATGGAGGAAATGATAGGCTTTATAATGATGCTCTGGAGACTTTAGGAAATTTGCATATTCTGCCAAAGTCCCCAGTCAAATTGGCGTTGAATGCCACCTTCAAGTCTAGCTTTCGGCAGGCCATTACCGGAGGGTATGTTGGTTTTTTTTTTTTTCCCCTTATGGTTTGATGGCAGTTTCGGCTGACTTGCTCGAAAGAGGAACTAGCGGTAGCTTTGGTGTTCCTTCCGAAAAGGAGGATAAAAGACAAGCTGTCGATTTGGAGACACTTGATAGTTTTGCATTGGAAAAATGGGAGGTGAGGATATTGGTAGATTCAAATCTCTTGAATTTCTTTCCAATTTGCGACGGTAGACAATTTTGCACTACATGGTATCTTCGTCAAAATCAGGTCAACAACCAAGAAAGCCCTCTCAAGGTGTTTTGTTCCTCTTACAACGAAGTGGCCTGATGACGAGTTCCCAGTACGTTATCGAGTTTTAACGTATTATGGCCTCCGTTACTGAATGGAGACCTCATCAACTAGCAATTCTACAATTACATCACCTGGATTCCAGTTCGTTCTTCATACGCCTAATGACCAATTGTGGGACCTTTTATTGCAATATTTTCATCTCGCCGAAGTATCTTTATGTGTCCGCAATATTGTTTTTCAACTCAGCTGATTGTGCTGTTTCAGGAGCGGCAAATGGATTTGGTCGAGGTATTGGGTTTCGTATTCATGCTTTCGACCATGGAGCTTGGAAGGGTGATTATCTTCAGTGATTCTTCGACGAACGTTTAATTTGATGGCAGCTCGACAGGAATACTCTACCGAAAATCTAAGCGGCACTCAAAAGGCTATGCTCGAGGACCTGCGTGATTATGGACTCATTTGGCAGCGAAAGGTATGATTTTGGATACCTCTGGACGGCTTCTGACCTCTCCGTCAAAGCCTACATCACGGCGTTTCAATCCCACCCGTCTTGCGACCACCTTGACTTCTTCTTCTCCACCGCTTCCTACCTCGACCGGCGGTAGTTCCGGGCCTCAAGAAGGGTTCATTATTCTCGAAACCAATTATCGGGTATACGCATACACAGGTATTCCAATTTGCGTAATAAATGTCCTCAGAAACGTTTTCTCATCCTAATTTAGACAACCCCTTACAAATCGCAGTTTTAGGGCTGTTTGTGTCGTTAAAGTACCGCTTCCCGAATCTTGTTGTAGGTTCTATCACACGAGAAAGTGTCAAGGAGGCGCTCTCCAGCGGCATTTCTGCTGATCAGGTATGTTTGTTTCCGTCTTCAGAACAGTCGATGCAGCTAATGCCATCATTTCAATCCAGATCATCAGCTACCTTGTCACTCACGCTCACCCACAAATGCGGAAGAATGCGAGTACATGGCTGCGGTATTTTGATCATCCGTTAATGACCACCGCCTTTTAGAATCCTTTAATACCTGTTACGGTTCAAGACCAGATAAGACTCTGGGAATTGGAAAGAAATCGTCTCAAATCACATGAAGGTTCGTCTTCTTTATAAGAAATTGGGTAACATTGACTAATACCAATGCTTGGCAGGTTATTTGTATACCGCCTTCCAGTCTCTAGCAGACTACGAGTTCGTTCTTAACTATGCAAAAGAGCTCAATGTTGTCCTTTGGGAAAGTGCTTCAAAGCGCTGTTTCTTCGGTAGTTTGGATGGGCATGCTAACATCAAAGGATTCATTGAGAGACGGAAAATTCCTAGCTAGTTAGGTTTGTGATATCCTTTTGGTGGTGCCCGCCCGCGATGCGATGCCAATATTATTCCTGATAGGGATTCTCTAAAAATCTTAATTAACTATTAGGTGTATTCCGTCATCCCATGAATGATTGAAACCTCAAAATCCAAAGAATCTCAATCCTGCTATATCGATTCAATACAGTTTCACGTTCTTTGGTGAGTTATAGCGCACACTCTAAACCACGAATCCTGTTGAATACCGGTTCTTTGCCTTCTATCACAGTTTTACCTTGATTAACTTTCAGCCTTCTTGCCTTCCCCCGGATTCATCAAAATGCTCTCACTGTATTACAACGACACTGAATAATTTCATGGAGACTGTATTAACAAATTCATCGGAAATTGGCTAGGAATTTGGAAATCATTTCAAGGTTTATTCAAGGCGAACAGCGGGCCCAGCGGGCCAAGAACCTTTGACGTGAATACTACCGAGATTCGCGGAATCGAAGGAGAGCATTGCTTTCTTCTGAAATTGCGGCATAAGCCTGATTATATCTAAAGATATCGTATCCAGAAAGTGAAGTGACCTCAAAGTCTGAAGATAAATGTTAACATCGTTTGATATGTCAGATCCGTGCGTGAAATAGCTAGCTCTATGATGATGATATGTACAGGTAGAAAAAATGCTGGGCGTACAGAATCGTGTGTGTGGTACGTATTTCTCAAGAAATGGTGACAAAAAAAAAAGGACTCTTAAGTCCGTTGAAGTGTTGAAATTAAGAATCACGGAAACCCTCAACATTCGTAAATTCGTCAGGACTTGGAATCGACGTAGAGTTGCAAGAGTAGGACCCGTCGTAGGGCGGGGTGGCCTGGGCAATCGAATGAAGGGTTGGCGTGGTCATGAGGTTGTTGTCGGTTGAAGTCCAAGACGAGGTATAGGTTGGAGTACTGTGATACCCTTGCGAAGGGAAAGGCAACGTTGGGGAAGATGCGAAAGAATTCGTCGTGGGCTGTCTTCGAGGATCTCTTGCGCTGTCTGGCGTGTCTCTAGAATGCCAGTGCAGACGTTGTAGTGCACCTTCGCGAGTTCCTGTGGAATGAGGTGGATATCGGAGTGGGAAGTTTGGTGCCATGCTCTCGTGATCTCTGCGCGGGACAATCTGACTATCGTCATATAGGTGGTTGGCTCTTATCCTTGGACGTTCTGGATATAAACCACCACCGGACGAATTTGATGACGACGACGACGATTCGTGTGACTGTCCCTGCCAGCGTCCGGACTGAGGGTGTAACGACGGCCAAGTTTCGGATTGTATGACACTTGCATCTCGCCTGCGGCTCATTGTATGTCCTGGAGACAGCGTAGCCCCCCCAGGTGGAGACCAGCTCATCTCCTGACGATGGAGTGGGGATAACATACTGTCATTCGGTCCCGGCCACTTCTCATTCGAAACCCCTCGACCGTAAACATTGGAACTTGTACTTGTATGTCCTGAACCGAGTGGATAAAGGGAACTTCCATGGAATGGATTCTCGACAGGAGACGTAGGGCTGCCTTGAGACGACCAAGTTGGCGAAGCTGGGATACCGTACCCGCTGTCCTCAACTTTGCATTCAACAGGTTCAAGATCCTCAGCTTCGCTACTGGGTCATGCTCAGTGAATGATCACCTGCATGTACTGAACACTCACACAAGCCTTGGCTTTCCGTCAGGGCCAATCTCCACCTTGGGAGGAACACGAAAGGTCGTCAAACGAAAAATATGAGGCGGCATGTATAAGCCCATGATGTCCGACCGTGTCGACGGTCTCTATAATGTTGCCAAAGATGTGTGTTGAGTGGAGTGCAGAATGTTTTTTTACCCATTCGACTTACCTTGAGCTTTCCAGATCGTATATCTTCTGATGTATAGTATGAGATAAGGTGTAAATGGGTGGGCTCCGGACCTGACTCTTGTATAACGACGGTGATCGTCTACAACGACCACACGAAGCCGTAGGTCAAAAATCCTGTTTTAACGGAGACGATGATGATTCACCTTCTTTATGAGTCCTCCAACCTTGAAGGTGCCTTGGTCGCTACCTGAATTCGTCCTGAAGCCCAAAGATACCTGGTCTGGAGAGCTTTTGCCAGTCAAGGATCGAGTCGGGGAGTCATCATGGGGGTAAGGTTTCTTATGGCCTCTGCTGCTTGTCCTCTCGTTGATTTCTCGATACACCTAAATCATATTTGAGGTCAACAGGATAAAGAGGCTTCAGGCTGATGCGATTCATACCAGAAAGTTGCCCACAATGCGGGATGGGGACCACAAAAGCCCATCTGCGATGACATGAAGAACGTTAAACACAAACTCTAAGTTTCAGCGATAAGTAGCTAGAGACCTACCAGTCCACCTCTTGATCTGGCTTTCTTGTACGCAGAAGACGAAGACAGCGCCGGATTTAATCATGGTTCGTCGCTCAGTGTCGTTGAGTCGGCGAGTGATGCGAGGAATGACGCCTTGTCGTGCTGCATGGATGAGGCGAAGAGCATTGACAGTCGTTTCGACATAGCCGATGAATGGAGGTACGTCTGGGTTACTCGTCATCTTGGTATACTCGAGCTTGAGGTTGTTGGACAATTGAGAGGTTGTGTGGGTTGAGTTACGGGGAAGGTGAGCCTCTTTATCATCCGTCCTTTGCTCCCAATTTTTGTAGAATCAATCTGGTTCCGGATCGATAAACGATAGGTCCCAACTTGCCATTTTATCTACGTCCCACCGTACCGTACATCGGCGTCCAATAACCTTTACAAGGTATGGGGGGGAGGGGGGTTTGCAACGTTACTCGAAGCCCTGTTTACATGACATATATTTGACGCCACCTGTCATCTGTCTTCTCCAGCAATTTTCTCAATTTTATTATATACCAGGATTGTGTTTCGAAAAGTTTGCGCTGAAGTTGCTGAATTTGGTCAAATCTCGTTGTGGACGAATCCGTTTTCCTGGGATGAAGATCTGATGTTTCCAGTGCCCCATGTGTGCTTCCTATCTGAAAGCGGACTCTACGCTTGGTTCTCTCCGATATATGTAATCCTAGGATACATCCTCCTCGCGCCCGGTCTTCTCGACCTCCAGAAACAACTTTTCTTTTTCATTTGTGGATAGAAGAACATGCGTCTTTGCTGTTAATTCGAGAGCAGGTCCATCATATGGACAACCTATTACCAGAAAGATGGGTATCGCTCACTTTCCTCAAGGCTTTGGCTCGTTCTCCGTGGACCAGTACATATCGGGCCGTTCGCTCGATTCATCGTTCAACATTGATATGGACTCGCCAGGAACAAGGCATATCGATCTCATGACATCTCTAGCTCTAACGGCATAGCTGATATTGTCCTCATGGTCAAGAGCATGAGACTGCTTTTATTATTTTTATTTTTATTTTTATTTTATACCAGGCGTTAGTAATGAAAGGAATTTGTTGTTTCATCCCTACAGACGATGGGATCTGATAAGTAAGGGTCTCCTTACTCCGAGGGACAGGGTTGGATAGAGTTTATTCGCTTGGCATACTTACGTTGGTTCAGGTTTACAATATCCAATTTGCAAAAAAAAATGTGAGTCGAGGTTTGATCTCTGCCGGTTAAGGCGCCAGAAACGGTAAGAGAGAATTAATGAGGCCGATTTTGAAAGCCAGCGAATATCGACCAGGGTCGTTGGGCGCCTTAAGGGTTTTCCATCATTCATATTGAAACAGTTTCCAGTTTAGTTCCTAACCTTGTCCAAACCTGCGCAATAAAGAAGTCGAACCTGAACGACTAAACACATCGCTGTGCTGCGACCAAAATCGTATAAAAAGGGGGTTGCACCATGTATACATCCAAACTAAGATTCTGATGTGATATCTGTACTAAAAATAAACTTACATTGGCGTGATAGCTGGGAAGTAAGACTGGAAGAAGGCTAATACAATAAGGATACATAAAGGAGATGCTATGGAAAGGCCTTAGGAAGGCTTGGAAAGACGAAGAAAAAATAGATCTATGGAAGGGAAGAATGATGTAGTGTTGAACCGTTATCTTACCGGGTCTCCTGAGTTGTCCGTTTTGTACACCGCAAAGCCTCCTTCGTAGCCAATGGTGTTTATTTGGGTTGATGTTTCGCGCCAACGACCGACAAAGTTCTGATCATGTAGATAACCCTTGAATATCCATTTTCCCAGGTATTCTTGGGCAGGGTCAGTCTACCAAAACCCGATAAATAATATACCTAATAGATAGGCTCAGAAAGAGACATAGTAAATACGTACGGGAAAACGCAAGAGAACGACCAGGCCATCCCAAGGTCTCACCCGTCCATATATTGTGAAATGACCCCAGGCGTCTCCGTACCGCTCGCCGGTCTGTGTCCAAAAATGGGTGGGCAAACATACGAACGGCAACAACGTAACTCACTTTCCCAGTTATTAAAATATCACAAACACCACTGGAGAGGTGGCTGGCCCTGTCTATTAATACTAAATCAAACAAGGACTGAAAATCATGGTACTCGCCATACTGTATCAACAAATCGGTCATCGTCGTCGATATACGAACTGGACGGGAGATTGCGATCCGTATCCTCTGAACCATGGAACGATCCTGAGTCGGCAATCTCCTCGTCGGATTCACTCGAAATCCAACTCGTTTTGAGCTTATCACACGCCGACTTCGAATAAGGAGCCTCATTCCTGGGAAAGAAAGTTTCGTATCGGGCGGTTTTACCAGTGGTTGGGTCATAGACCTCAAGGCCGTCCTGAGTTCGTGTTGGTAATCAGCGGACAATGCAGAGTCAAGGTGTTCAGAATAGCGGGCGCACCTCGAGACGAGTGAACAAAAGTCCTCGCGGCAACCATGCATTCAAGATATCGTCATAAGAATTTTCATCTAGCCCAGCCTGCAAAGGTTCGTTGGGGATCAAGCAGTGATGCTCTTGCAATTCCCAATATAGCGGTTTGGGTGAAATTGTAACACTAAGCGGGTTAAGTTCTGAGCCAGTCAATACGGAGGTCATTGGCTCATAGTATGCAGCCTGCACAGCTCAGTTTGAGATATTCCCTTTAATAGAAGACGAAAGAATAGATACCAAAAAGCGACCCGCCCAGGAGCCCGTCATTGAGCCAAGCTTAAAGACGGTCCCTCGTAAGGGAGTGTCCCCAACGCGAAGGTCCTGACATCCAACCAGGCGACTCCAGTCTTCATCATAGCATTTACTTCCATTCTCAGAAAGCGACTCTTCTTCTTCAAGGTCTTCGAGGAACCGTGTGTCGATGTTCATGGTACATCTATTCATTGTTGGGATGCGGTTTTTGTAATGGAAGTCGATCATATCCTCCAGCGTAGGACCGGTAAGCCCTTGTGCTATGGCGTCGGCTCTGTCTCGTGGTAAGCTGGAGGCATGTGGGGGAAAGGTGGTTTCGTTTTGCAATGATTCTACCCGCAAGACATAGTTGAGCAAAGCAGCTGGGGTCGCTACTGGTGCGGCAATTTTGAGGGTGTGTGAATAGTGTAGAATCTCAGAAACGGGCGGTGGCCCAACCTCGAACGGAGTAAAGGCTTCTACGCCGCTGCAAAGTGGTAAACTAAAATAAAGGTCAGGACCGTAAAGCGAAGAGTGCTTGAAAAGGAATGGTTAAATAATGATTTGAAGTGGGCATGGAACAAACCTTACTCGGTGTGCTGTGACAATGAACGACTGTAGAATTCCCATAACAAGTTGACGAAAGTTAGGATTTTCACCTGTGATTTGATCTATAACAAAGGCTCTTCAGCATCAATATACCATCATTACCATCAAATTTTTTAATTTTAATTTTATTTTACCTCGGGAGGCAGTCATCCACATTATCCAGACCATTAGAGAATCTAGTGTGGGATTCCGGTACCAAGCCAAATCGTGAGGTCGTGATCGATAAATGATTACAGATTGGAGATACGCGGGAAGTCTCGCATAATCGATAAGTTGCCTTTCGTTTTTCCCGTCGTTTTCAGACATCCTGGAGAAGTTGGACTTGGGCGGTTTTTCCCAAAAGGTTATTATACTCACATAAGATAACATGTCCATATATCGTCCGGGTTAAATTCCTTTGCTTTTATCCGTTTCAAGGCCTGGAACCGTTTGACCAGCTCACTTGCTAAACACCTAGTCGTACGCCATCGCTTGGAAACACGCCGAATGGTGGCAGCCAAATTGAACTTGAAGCAGAAAATTCTTGCTAGTAGATGTGATAGATTTACCCTATAAATCTTGTTATATACGTCCCTCGAGACAAGTGCCAAAGAATATAAATCGGACGGGGGTCCCAAGAATGTTTCCTGTGATGCGATTGTGTAAAATGCGATCCTTTGCCAAATTTCGCTTGTCAAAATCTCAATTGAGACCTTGGGGGGTGACATTGTAGCCAAGAGGAATAGGGAATACACTGCCTTTTTATGAAGAAGGTCAGAGCGGGATCATAAGCTTTATAAGTTTCAGGAGATATGATCGCCGCGCTTCCATGTCCAATTTCAGAAATACCCCGTCATCAATGCCACACCTGCGTTACGTTATAACCTTTATTTATATATATATCAATCATTTCTTATGCCACCAACAATGGGATTCCATTTCTGGAGAATTGAATGGCAATGGACTGCTGTTCGAGGATTTGCCAGTAGATGCCAGCATGAGTAACAGATGCCTTTGCACGCATGACGGATCAGGCCGCTAGCAATGCCGGACTCCGGGCCGGTAGTAAGTACAGTGGAAATATCCAAAAATCCCAGATGCTTTCAAGCCAGAATGACCAAGTTTCTCTGTGGTTTCCGGATCAAAGCTTGACCGAAAATCCCACGTCAACCATTTTAGGTACCGATCCGGATCAGAATCACGGGACATGCCCCACCTCTTTTTGAAGGAAAACCTTTTTTCGGAAAGATTTGTTGTACGTCCTTCGTTCAAAAAATTGGCAGAATGGAGTCATGAATGTAGCAAGTTGCAGGCGACACCCTGTCTTGTCAGAAAAAGTTAATATAGACTATTTAGAGCCTACACGTTGCAATTGTATACTCGCTTGCAGGACGTTCGATATGTGCTGTGAATGTTCGATACTACTTGAAAGTAATTAATTTCTTAATAGTGAGAAAGCTAACCGATGCGACTCAGCGTTTTGACATTTCTGAACTGAAATCGGGACCGGAAACTTTTGGAAGATTTGTCTGGTAGTTACACCTCGTGCATACAGTGTTGGCATCGTCATACATTGTTTCTCCGAATGAGGACGATTCTGGAATATATATATATATATTGCTAGTAATAATACTCATTGCAATATAACAACAATAGATAAGTCTCTCCAAGCTGATCATCAAAACAAAAAAAAAACAATATGAAGCTCACCGTCACTTTTTGACAATGACAGATCGCCGACCTGAGAAGTATATTATCAATATGCACCGTTCACTAATGAAGTATGACATTAATGACATGCATGAGTAACATATGTTGACTGCGCCAACAGTTAGTGGTAAGATGTATACTGAACCTGTTATCTGAGAATCCCTATTAGTTCACGTCACTTTGATAATACAGTATTTCTGGATGAACGATGTCTTCTTCGTTTCTAGAAGGACTCTGTGATCAATAAACGTTCTCATTGCGTTTTGACAACTTCCAACCATCGGTCGGTCCGAGTCGTCCATGGAAGCCAGCGGTTTTCTGGTCAAACTTAAGTATCATTTGCGGTAACCATCGGTAGAGAACGTGAAAAAAGCCTCAGTCTGCGGCAATCAGATTTTCTCTGGTAGAAATTTTCTCGTGGATATGACAATGTTGCCTGCAAGGCGTGGCAAGGGCAAAAAAGGGTGGAGAGGTCGGATCCTAAACAACTTCAAAGAACTTCAAAAGAACTTCCACGTTGAAGTGTGTGACTCACCTTACGAACATATTCCCACACGATGCAAACGCTTCCGAGCAAGAGAAAAGTATATATGATATTTTATCTCACTCTAAGCTACTTTGCCCTTAAGGAAATGGCATTCTAGACACCACCCACACTTGGCTGATTCTAGGAACGCGGAATGCTAAAAACTATAAAGGACAGGTAAGAACCGGCCCTAGCATAATACTAGGGCCATCAGTAGTGTAGATTAGGTGCATCAACCCTCAGATATAACTATGAGTAACATCGTCAAAAACTATGATGAAAAGCAGACTCAGCCCCTTATGCTACTATTGTACGCCAGAATTCTAACGAAAATTCACTTATAAGACCTTCCATTGTTTCCCGGCGCTTGCGCAGCTACTACAAAAAGTAAATATAAAGCAGGAGGACCTGGCAGAAAAGGTCCATACCGTTGACGAAACAAGATGCCAATCATAATGGTTAGTATATGGTAAAGTCATTCACTTACTACATACTTAGTAGGGTTCACCCAAAAACCTTTTTTCACAATATACTTTTTTTGGAATCCAATGCAGTCCCAGAATTCGGTGGGGCCGGATCACATTCTACTATAAAAAAAAAAGAAATGCCGAAAAAAAAAAAAAAAAAATTCCAGCAAGATGGTTTTGATCCCCTCAAACGAGGAAAGTCAGTGCCATGTGTTTCGTCCAAGTGCCCCCGACTCAATGGTCAGATCGCCACCCGGTTTGACTGGCTTTGATCCCGATGTAATATAATTCCCCAGACTTATGATTTTGATGTCGAGGTTATCACAAACCTCAATCTGTTTTGTCGACAGCGATCTATTTAGAACTAAACCACGCTCAAGCCTTTGCTCCGTCACCACTCTTAGTTTGAACTGAGCTTTCGAGATAGAGCTTTCGAGTTCATTTCTTATTCCAAGATACGAAAATTTGGGATGTACATTCCCCCTTCTTCGTGGTAACAGATAACGGTTGGCAGAACCCATTTGCTTGCAGGAAACCTCTGGAAGATAAGACAAAATCCGAACGACATTTATGGAGAAACCAAACCATACTTCTCGATTAAATCATACTATATCAAGTTACTCGCAATCGGTTGGGTCCCAGTCAGTTACCAGAGTTATGCATTGTTTGTTCAGCCATGAGTAATATCCCGATATACGATCAAAGATAATCTAACCTTCGTCTTAGATTGTCCAAGCTGGAGACGTCATCTTCGGAAAGCTGGGAGTCAAAAAATCTGGCTATTTTCTATAATTCTTTCCTTGTGAAACTGATTTGGGCAATGGCACATAGCCCTAAGGGACAGACATCACAAACAAATATTGAGTCGAGTGAACGGATGTATCAGAAAATACGAATAATTGTACCTTCTGCAGTGAATAGCGAAGCAAGATTTGGGAAGGCTCTTTGTTATATTTATGGCTGAGAAAAACGAGTTGAGGATGGTCGAACCGAAGCCCCCTTACCAGCGGTGACCAGGCCTCCAACACATTGATAAGTAGGACAATTAAAAGAATTGTGGCTGAACCAATCCGGAATATGCACATACTTCCAATACCATATTGTGTTTTTTTTAGAGAACGCCACAATTTCGGAACGGACCATGAAGGGATGCAAATCAAATCTGCGGATTAAATGGTAGCCAGTCAATGTACCATGCTTTTATCCATTGATTATCACAGCATACTTGGTGAACAACGGGTAGGGGTAGTCCGGATTTCACTAGTTCTTTCATGTGCGAGATGCCAAATGATATAATACCAATACCTCTGAGTAAACCTCCCGATTCCCTTTGGAAGTCACAGACTGCCCTCCAACTCTCTATTCGGGCATTCGGTCCACCCAATGGACCGTGAAATCAGATAGAGGTCAATTTAACCCAGGCCACATGCATCAAGTGAACGTTAAATGGCTTGTTTAACATTAGCACAAACTGTTGTTCAGTCTAAGTTTAGTCGTGTAGAATATGGTCGAGCAGGCAGTGCCATGTCACTTTACAGAAGTCAAGGATGGCCGTTCCTACTTCTTTTTCATTTTCGTGCCACGCAGCAGAGTCCTGGAAACCATAGATCAGAAGACAGATCGACAGTACGATTATCTCCAAGCATCTAGAACTGACGATATGACGATAACCGGTCTGAAAAGGCGGGCCAACACGTTTGATTGAGCCGAATAAAAGGAAGCTATAGATAGCGAAGTTATACCTCTAGGGCCGA
>Ga0193742_1000602_pt1 | contig 23630 bp, 25 predicted proteins | sample L2c1metaG_FD_165511 | JGI IMG/M metagenome (GOLD analysis project Ga0193742, IMG submission 165511) | Soil microbial communities from a riparian zone of the East river system, Colorado, United States - L2c1 | ecosystem: Environmental > Terrestrial > Soil > Riparian zone | place: USA: East River... | reverse complement strand
ATGTTTCACTTCAGTATAAATACTCCAGTTTGTTGTATGTATTTCGCTAGTTCAAATATCAACTTAGCAACCTACTTCTCCTTAACTTGCTCTCGTCTTCCTTAAGCTTCTTCTCGGCTCGATTCCGGACACTCCTACTCCGTCCGGACCTCTGAAATTCGAGGCATCCAGCAAGAGAGCGGCGCAACCTACAAGTTGAAGCCAACGCCTCTCACGACTTCGGACCCGACATCTCCGTCCGAACTCCGAGCTTAACACAGAACATCCAAAGTCCTTACAGGCACATCACTGACCGCTTCCACCATCAAAATTGGCAGGGTCACTTTTTTTTTCCAGCCTTTGGCCGGAACCCCCCCCCTCTCCCACCCTTGGTTCAGGATCCATGTTCTGCCACCCCCTTGTCTGATTATGCATGTACTGATTTGGAAATCTTACCCAATTTAGTTTTGCAACATACTCTCTGCAATTCATGGATGCATACCGGAAGGGGCTCAATGGCTGTCAAGCAGTATGGGCAGCTAAAAAGTATAGAGGTCACTGCATTATTCCAGCCTCCCTTTTGGAAGATTTGGGGAAGGTAAAATTGTAACTCATCCTCAAAACAATTTCATACCTTTAATTCGCAGTATTTAATATGTATTTTGTATTTTAAATACCTGCAATGTGTTTCTGGTTTGTATATTTCAAAAGGGTTGTTTTTTTTTTCGAACAAGCATCATCGTCGTCTCAAATGTGGCCCAGCACGGTTGTGGGATTGGTGGTCACAAAAGGTGTCATGATTATGTAAACAGTACCGCAGACTTGGATTTTTTTATCCAAGATTGGGCTCGAAACTGAAGTATTGAAGGATGATCGGTATGAAATCTATGTTCTTGGTGTGTACTCTTCGACGTGGCTTGTATCTGACTCAAATAGCGGGTATAGGTTGCTAGCATTCAGTGTTCGACCATATTAGCAGTGTCCCATATTTGCCATTCCTCACAAATGGACATGGAATACGCCCCATCACCAGGCTGAACTTATGTTATTCACATCTCAAACAGTTCATCTAGCAAATATTTTGGAATTGACAGGAGAACAGCTTAGCGAGGCTGTATCGGATCGTGCACAGCTGCCTCCTATCTGATCGAGCAATATACTTAGCTTAATGGGCAAGCAAACAACCAACCTAGACATCTTCATTTCACCTGCCCTGCACGCACCGGAAATTGATATTCGCTCAGATTTCGGCCCTGAAGTCGATATATGGTCAGTAGGGTTGCTTGACCCTTTGAGCTTCTCGTTGGGCGCTGGCTTTTCAACCCCGACGATGGTGGCGAAGACTATTTCAATGATGACGGTGAGATAGTTTTGTATTTCGTAACTCTTCTACTGATGAACTGGATTCTGATGGGTAGGAAATTTACTATGAATATCGGATCTCTACCCGATGGATATAGAAACGGCATTGGGAAACTATCAAAAATTTTCGGAAGAGGAGATCGCACCTGCTGCATCATTCATCAGAGCTTGTCTGTGGTTAGACTCAGACGGACCGTCTACCAAGGAGCTTGAGCTGCATCCGTGATCGATGGGAAGCATCTCTTTCTCTTCCACATTACAGGTATTCATTTGCGACGTAACATTTCCCATCTACTCAATGTACTTGTCCTGAATTATACTTAATTGCTACATATAAGTATATTGCATCTATCAGTCGATACTTACTGCTACTTAGGAAGCACCGATTGCGCCGGCAGTGACCTCGCTCAGTACATCCCGATTGTCTAGATCATCAAATAATTCTCATGAGCTTTTACCATCCATATGCGAGCGGGGGATTGGAACAGCATGTTTACCTTGATGCTAGTTGGCTCGTTACTCTTGTGTGTATAGGACATTTTGATTCTAGCTTTTGGCGAAACATAATGCATCGATGATGCAGTATTGAACACGAAATGGCGGAATATTTTTTCGAAATTCTGTGCCATTGTGTGGTTAATCTCGGATTAAGTGGTGCAAAAAAACGTGTATGAAAACGTGACATAAGTCAAAAACCCAGCTTTTCCTGAAAACGTATCAATGGCCCACAGAGCTTGCGGCACGGCGTGCGCTTAGCTTCGATCAATGCTTCCTAAACGGGTCTGTATTTAAAATTTACCAAATCGGGCGTTCACACCGAAAACGTGAGAAACCAGTGAAAACGTGGCTATATCAAAACTTTATTTAAAAGTGACACTCCGTGGCATCGTCTACTGCGCATATCAAAAGGCCACCTCCAGGAAGTCGTCCGACAGCACGGTACAACGTACTCTCAAATTTCATAAAATATAATGCATAAGTACTAATAGTGTAGCTGTGACGATTTTGTATATGTAACGAAATTGGAAGCTGGATATTGATTCTAAGATAGAGCCTGAGATAGACGTGTTCACCATAATTAGCCACTGATACCCCATTTGGATGGCTCATGTGGCGTAATATCAACATAATACCAGTCGTGTTTTATGAGTTTATATAGTTATAGCTCCATCGACGCTAGTTCTGTCAGCAGTCGCGGTGTATTCTCTGTATGTACTTACCTCGGTTTGCCGGGACATGGTCATATACTTTATGGGTCAGCAACAGGTACTCGCACGGAACTTGTTATGGACGAAACCCGATAATACAGCATGGCAGTGTTTCCCGAGTATTATTAGTAGATTCTTGACATATTTTTTTGAAAGATTAATTCATTTATAATTCACTTATCACTATTACTAATTTGGGGACATTGCATTGGCACTTATGAGCATCATTTGATATACCGTTTAGGATGTCATGTCAATATTGTGATGGACGTATGGCCGCTCTTGAGTCCATCAGGAAAAATACCTGGATGGAATCTTCACAGTTGATTGAATAGGTATCTATGTCGATTACATAACTAGTGATCGATTCGTTGACTCCAACCCTACATGGGGAGATTGACATGTCTCAGGATTCAACTTGTAGAAAACAGGATAATATGTACCCATGAACCTTCCAACCTCGTTACTCGCCCTGTAATCATGTAATTAAATTAATGTTGCAATAAGCGCTCTAATCTAAGTTTTATTTCATCCCAACTATTGTTGGGGTTCTACACTTCGACAATCTACATACATGAGAAGACGAAAAGGCGAGCCTTCGACGTCCGGTTTTAAGTATATCTGTCGTCGTGCTCGTCGAGTTACATTTATCTCTTTTAAACTACCATCAGCATCACTCGGTGATGGTCTGCGGCTGGGTGATTTTGTATCAAGCGTATTGGCGTTTTGTCCGTACGTCGATGCGTTTTTGAATCGGAAGGTTCTGACACTGGAAGTTAGTTCTGTTTTTGTAGTGGTTTGATGGGAGGTGGTGATGTCATCAGGTGGGGATACTGTCGGTGGAAGGTGTATAGTTTGATGATCGTGCAGAGATGGTATTGGAGTTGGCGGAGCTCGAGGTATGGGAGGCTGTCTGGAAAGAGTGAAGGGCTTAATAACAGCACCGTCGCTACGTGTATTGGTTGAACGTTGTTGATTCGAGACACAATCATGACCATCTGAGAAAAGTATTAACTGATATATATAAAGGCAACAGTTCAAGGGTATTTACTGAAACAATTGCCAAGTGGTTCATGCTGCGGCGGGGGCATGCTAGAACTTGAGCTTGGACATATGCAGTCCTCACGATGGCATGAGGAAAACAGATCTACGGGCGCTTCTTGCCTACATCCTTCGAGTGCGCGATTCTCTAGAAATGAGTTGTCAATGGAGGTCGCTGACATGCGGAGCACTCGATGAGCTTACGCATCATCGTACAATCTTGAGACGAAGTGAGTGGTGGAAGCATGACTTTCCCACCTGCACTTCTCGGGAACAGCGAACATGAGGGGACACATGTTGTACACGATGGTAACATAGGTAGTATAAGGTGGATGAGTTTGTTCAAGGAGCTCTTTAGTAAATATAGGATTAGGAGCAACTTGAAACCTGGGCCCGGGCCTGAACTTAACGTTGACCACGCATCAATTCGAATATTGCACTGTGCACGTATGTAATCTATTTAGATCTAGATTATCAGGGGCGGTGTGGTATGAACATCCTCAAAATGGACATTTCCTCAAAATCGCTTCCGTAACGTGCCGTTTCGGGGAGGATGTTCGGATACACCCGGCGGCTGTGCACCTCTATCTCCTTAACCACGAACATGTCTGCCCTCAAACGAACATTATCATCGCCCACAACGCTGACCTCTCGTATCAGTCAGCACAATACTTCAGTCACTATCTTCCAGTTATCATCACATGATGATGATATCGAAAACAGTCCAAGAAGGTCAAAACGCGTCAAAAGACAGGACAACACGGAACATCAGTGCCAGTCAGACCTTGACAACCTCACACACGATGTATTAGCTGACAAGCCGAAAAAGTCGCGAAAATCTGGCGTCAACGCTACCGCTTCGGGTTCTGCCCTCCCGAGTTCTTCAGAACGACGGGATGTCCAGGATTCCCCGAAAAAATTCAAAGCCATTGCTCAGTCATTAGCTATCCCTCACCCTCCGCCTAGTACCTGGAGGGAAACATATGACACTATCAAAGATATGCGTTCGCGCTTTGTGGCGCCAGTAGATACTATGGGCTGTGATAGGGCGCAATTAAAGGAAACAGATCCTAAAGTAATCTCTTACCCATTAAGGTCTGGATTCTGAACCAACACCTTTTTTATTATTGTTGTAGAATCGTCGATATGCGACCCTCGTCTCTCTTATGTTGTCTTCACAAACCAAAGATGAAGTCACAGATGCTGCGGTGTCGAAACTCCGCACTGCGCTTGGAGGGAGCTTATCCATTCAAGGTATGATCGATACGGAGGAAGAGGCAGTAGCAGAAGCCATTGCGAAAGTCGGCTTCTGGAGACGCAAGACTGGGTTCGTTGCTTTCTATACTCTATTCCCTTTTCTGCTCTTTTTTTCTCACACCTTCATGAAACGCTAATTCTCCCGGACAGATATCTGAAAAAAGCGGCCCTCAAGCTCCGCGACGAATTTAATTCTGACGTGCCAAAAACCGTGGACGAACTTTGTTCTCTCCCTGGAGTTGGGCCAAAAATGGCTTTTTTGGCACTACAAATAGCATGGAATTTGTGCGTTGTACAGATATCTCCAACCCCACTCGAAAAAAGCTCATATTATCTTTCTCACCTAGGAATCATGGAATTGGCGTGGACGTTCATGTTCACAGGATTACAAACCTGCTGCGGTGGCATAAAGCGCCAACGAAAAATCCTGAACAGACTCGGTAACGCGTTTCTTAATTTATCTTAGCTTCTGTTACCACATTCTAATCCTGTGGGGTTAGGCTCAATCTCCAATCGTGGCTTCCAAAAGAGCTCCATGGTGAAATCAACCATCTGTTGGTCGGATTTGGGCAGGTGAGTTGTCAGACTATCTTCCTTTGCCATTCAGCGCGAGAAATGGAACTCATCCGAACCACGGCCATGTTTTTTACAGGTGATATGCCTACCTGTCGGTCCACGATGTGACGTATGCGATCTTAACACCAAGGGGTTATGTCCTAGTGCACAGAAAGTGGTTAATGCCAAGAATCGCAGGACGATTGTTTTCTCAACCCCGGGAGAGGATGCTCATCCAAAACTTGAGGTTAAACTAGAGGAAGAGCATAAAGAGCTCAGAGAAGAAATGAGATTGGAGGTAGTCAAAACAGAAGATAACAAACCCGAATAATGCTTCCGATCCATGCAAACATGCTCCAGTTCTTTTTCCTGGCCAAAATACATTCATGGTCAATTTTATGGGTAGTATATCTACATACTTAGTACCTTTTGATACACTTATACATTTTAGTAATTCAATACCCTCTTCGACCATGATATCAAAGGATGGCCAAGGGCCTACGTTCTAAAGTTTCTTTGTTGGTCGGAGAAAAAAATAGCCACAGGTGCATCAATCAAAAAAGACGAATAGAAAGGAACACCGGAAACCCTGTTCACAGCACTTGGATACATCTCTCCTGAATAATCATCGGATTCACAACTTGTATGGATTACCTCCATTATTGCTCCATTATGACCCAGCTGTTTTTCATTGTTGCTTTCTTTTTGATATCATAACACCGAAAGTGGCGCAGAATAACTTGAGTGTGTGCCGATTTCTTGCGTGGTTTGGGTTGAGCCTTGGATCAAGGCAAAGGTGCTTGATTTAGCTCCTAGTAGCATGGAGAGGAGAGGGTCGTGTTTGTGTTCAAAGAACAAAAGGTTATAGTTGTGGTGCTTACGCACAGTATTTCAGATAAAGATAATCCTACCTGCAAACAATATTACAGTAAGAATTTGGAAAGTAAAGTAAAAACTCTTAAAATCGGAGACTAACTTTATGAAATGAACAGAGGACGAACGATCGAGGGTGTCTTGTCCCAAGTTGTTGAAATCAGTTCCATGTATTATTTCCAAATTGAGCGAGTGCTTCGGATAAGCATACCGTTAAGTGGGAAAGGGTACATAAGAGTTCGTCTGTGGTTTCAAGGTTTCTGAATACACATTAAAGAGCGATTAGGAAGGGATTTACGGTGGAATTAAATTGAATGAATGTGATCTAGAGTTAAGAGGGCCATGACCCTTCCCAAGTAACTGAGCGACTTCAATTCCAAGATGCGTACAGGCGGTCGCCTACTTCTTTCACTAATATTGTAAGCCAATTGAAGAACTGAAGCTCGGAAACACATACACGTACATCCTAGAACAATTTCACAAGCAATGGCCGAACCTAGCGTACGCCCCGTGCCATCTATGCTTGAAGAGTTTATAAGAGAATGTACGAACAACGCTTCTCTCCGCTTGCTTCATTGAGAACATCGACCACGGGTTCAGCTTGATTTCTAGTAATATGAATTTCCATGTTTTCCCCGTAAAGTCCGTGCTTTATGATTTGGATATCTGGGTTTTTTTCGGATATCAAAATGATATCGTGTATAATAACATGGCCGCCAAGTCCTTTGAGAAGGACTTGTTCCCCACTGACAGTAATAAAAGTGAAGCAATAAGCATGCCGTCGAAGATCTCAGCCCATTGATAAGATGCCTTTCTGCGTAAGGAGAAACTCGGCTTCGGGAGTAATTGAAGCAGCCATATGTTGGAATTTGTCGGACTCGGTTAGGTAGATACCAATGTAATTCACGTTTGGCCAGCGCGGTACGAGCGCCTTGCAAATGAGTGAAGAAAAGTACTACAACTACGGTACAAATTCTTATTGTGATTATGTAATCCTTCCCAATTCGGTTGAGCTTCCGATGCTCGAAACTGCCAATATTCAACACCATATGGAATATCTAGAGTGATCATGACTTCAATGGCGTCTTGATGCAAAAAACATGTGTCCAGAGGTGGAGACACTGGATCGTAGATTAACGGCGGCATTGCTGCCCAGGCTGAAAGACCGGAGTGTTTCGGCTACTATCCTGGTTGTTGCAAGTCGTAAAGCATCCCCATTTTGATAGCATGAACGCCCAAATCATCGAGAACAGGTTTCACCTGAAGAGGTCATTGATTCATTCATTATTCCATTTAAATTCGGTAACAAAAAAATACAGGGCTCACCCAATTGATTTGCAAATTCTGGGGGACAAGAGTGAACGCCCTGGATCTCAAGGGTGTTCTGAGCAGTTAGACCAGTGATTACACTCGTTCCATAACATCTATGAGCGACAAATGTTTTTAAGTCGGCTTCTGACATAACGGTGAATGTCGCGATCGGTAACAGTTTCTGACGAAATAGGGACCAGTGAATAGACCTACTTCTTGAATGCCAGATATCTACTACTGAAGTCTGACCCTATCGTTAACACAAATTTTGTGTCTTTCATGGTTACCATAGATTCTCAAGCCGCCTTTCGAAGGTGGACGCCGAATGTTGTTACTTAGTAAATAAGAATCGGTAATAAAAAAAAGTTGTTTCGGGTGTTTTTATGAAGAAAGCCGCAAAGAAAAGAACTCAACAAATCAATCAAGCATCTCAACCTATCTCAATGGTAGTCTCCCGTAGGCAGACTCTCAGTTGATGATGAGTCGATCAACTTCAAATGGACTCAGCGGAGGGAAATTTGCTTGACTACTTTGCATCTACAGTATAATTCATGTCACGTAATTACCTAATTTAGAAATTTAACATCACACGATGTTATTTTGGACAAATTTTAGACGCGTGTTGGCCCAACCGTCGGTTTCTGTCAAGTTGCTTCAGTTTTTGTCTGACACCTTAGTACACTGACTGGTCACCGCCATGTCCGACATGTCAGAGGTCGTGTTGGCGCGGCGTGAAGTGCGGTCCACCAATTCCGCTAAAAGGAAAGAGCTTGCCGACAAGCTACGCTTTGAAGTGGGTTTTCTACACGTGAAGTCCTCACCAACTCAAGGATTTAGGGCAATAAAATGTACAACAAAGGAAAATATGTCGAAGCCGCCGACAACTATGCCAAAGCGGTCAATATTCATGGGGGGCCTAAACCCGTGCTTATGTCCAACCTCGCTATGACGTATTTCAAGCTCGAACTGTGAGTTAGTTCTCTCTTTTTTGTTACTCCTGGATTAATGAGACTTTTTGTCAGCTATGAAGATGCAGAATGGGCTGCCACAATAGCGCTTACCCATGACCCGTGTAATATCAAGGCTCGTTTCCGCAGAGCCATGGCTCGGAAAAGCATGGGCTCCCGCCATGGTGCAACAAGTGGTACGCCATCAAGATCTCTCTTTCTCTAGCTGACCATTGTTGACGGGAGAACAGATCTCCTGATTATCATCAGTGAAGACCCATCGTGCAAAGACGCAAAAACAGAAATTCAGGATCTTCTTGAGCCAGGCGAAGAATATAACGACACATTTTCAATTGACTATGATGATTATCCTGGATACTATGACGAACCCGAGGAATTAATTTCAGATTCAGATACCAGCGAGTGCCGACATACTGGAAATGGCACACCCTGCCGATTCCATAATCGGGAAGGTTGTAAAGCCTCTAACTGTAAATTCTCTCATGCGCCAGATGGTAAGAGCGTTCGAGATGAACTGTAAGCCAATTGCCCATTGTCTCCGACCCCAATTGCTCACTTCTCTTGTTAGTGGAAGGAATGTTTGTCTCATGTTCCTCCTTGGCGAATGCACATTCGGTATTCGTAAATGTTTCTATTCGCATGATGGAACCTATCTTCCACCTGGCGGCTGGTGGAATGACCCAGAAGAAATTGCCGATAGATCTGTGTTGGCGCTGATCGAGGCCCAGTCAACGCGTAAACATCGCGGAAGGGAGAAGGATACATTTCTTGCTCGCCTCAAAGCCAGCTTTGCACGAGCAGCTCAAAAAGTGTCGAAAGAGGCAACGTCGATGCCCCAACGTCCCGCCCCTGAACCTTTCGTGAAACCTTTCGTTCTCTTGTTATCGTTGGAGAATGAGGGCTTCTTTGTTGAGATGTATGCTCACGTTCTCACAGCTTTGCGGGATAAGTTACAGGTCATTCAAGCGCTGACACACCAGGACGCACTAAAGCATTTATCATCCCCCGGCCTCGCAGGCGTTTTCGTCACCGATCCTGGTATAGTCCGAGCCAACGCCTCTGCTGTGGTTGATAAACTCGTCGCCTACGTCAAAAATGGTGGATCCGCAGCGTTTGCGGGTTTGTTTAGCTCTTTCGTAACCCCAGCAGACTTGAATAAGTTTTTCAAGAATGCTTGGGGGCTTGACTGGAAGCAGGGTTCATATTTCCGGACGACATTTGTCGTTAACCCATCGAACGAACTTGCCAAGAGAAACCCATCCGTGGCCACGTCTTATAGCATGAAGGCCGCCCATGTCGCTTGTATCTCACCAGAGATGGCGTTGTATGCTCAACACGAGGATTTTAGTCATGCATCACCACTTACAGAAGCGCCTGCTGTCTGTACTCGTGTGGGTCGCGGTTTTCTCAGTTATCTTGGTGACGTTAATGCAGAGACCTCTTCGACAAATACCGTGTTGGCCATGCTTGGTCTCCTGGACGCGCCTAACGAGCCTTTATCACCTTTCTCACTTCCCACATCTCCACCTGAGGCCAAAACGACGCCTACGTATGATCGCTCAGGGGACCCTCTACCTAAAATGCCCAAAAACAAAAAGAAACAGTCAACTGAGACATCTACTGCTCGGAAGCCTCTAGCGCCTTCCCAAAAGCCTGAATGTACGCCAACGACATCCACAGCATCTCAATCGACTGCGGAGAAGTTTATCCTGATAATCGTTCTTATACATAAGGACACATTTATGCAAGTCTGGAAGTCGCAAATATTGATGCTCAGAGAAAAGATACAAGTTCACGTTGCTGATTCTACCTCCAGTGCTCTGATCCATCTTGCATCACCTGACCTTGACGGTGTCTATGTGGCAGACGAAGGGGTTCTCTACCCACAGATGCTATCCAAACTGGTGGACTATACAAAGTCTGGTGGCGCAGTAGTGGTTGGAGGCCTTTTGCCGTCTATGGCAGACGGATCCCAAGTTGCCACGCTTTTCTCGGCGTTTGATTTATCTTGGAGAAAAGGACGTACTTTTTCACATGGAATATCCGATCTCAGCCTTGACCATAACATTGCGAAACGGCATCCATCTATTTCCAACTCGCGTTCTCTCAAAGCTGTCACTCTGAAAGGCGTTGATCGAGATGTTGTTTTGTACAACACGGGACTTGATAGTGATGATGACCAGGCTCCGGATCAGCTTGAAGCGCCGATACTTCAGACTCGTGTAGGAGCAGGTTCTTTGGGATATATCGGTGATACCAATGCAGCGCCTGAATCAACACCAATCCTTCTCGCCATGCTTGATCTACTGAATCGACCCTCATCTATTGTGCCCGATACTCAAAAATTTGTGATGGCTTTGTCCTTTTCGCTCGTGGACTTGATTCAAGAACACTATGGCGACTTCTTCCAAAAGTTGGAAGGAAAAGTGGAGGTTCTCCATGGTCTTTCGAACGCTAGAATAATCGACCTCTTATCTTCTCCCGATCTACTTGGTGTTTTCATAACGGATTCATCCATCACTGAGTATAAAAATCGATACCTCATCTCGAAATTGGTAGAATATTCCAACAGCGGTGGTACCATTGTTTTTGGGGCCCTTTTCTGTGGAAATATTGAGGAGACCGCTATGCGTCCTTTCTTCTTCGATAATTGGGGGCTGCCTTGGGAACTAGTCGGTAGACGTGTCAACGCAACTGTTGCTCTGAACCCCACGAACCCGCTTGTTATGGAGAACTCCAATCTTCCAGCTTCATTCCATCTGAGCGCGCATTATCTCAAGGGGATCACACAATCCATGGCCGTTTATGTTGCTCAAAATAGAGCTTTTGCGCGGAAGCTGGATCGCAAACTTTTCCAATCAGCGATTCTTTACGCTGGTGTGCAAAAGGGTCATGTTGGCTATATTGGTATGAAGGATCTAGACGAGACGTTCCTCAGAATTTTCTGTGCAATGTTGGGGATACCTTAGTACATGACCAGATAATGAAATTACGATACATTACGCCCGGGTACATACTTATAATCTCGTCCTCGTTATTGTACAGATGTTTTATTTCAAAAAAGTAGCTTAAGGAGGGTCCAGCAACTTGGCAATATCAAGTACGAACCTTCTTGAAGGGACGGGGAGAGTCAGCGTCTGAAGTACGCTTGGTGGCACGGTCTTCAACCCGACGCTTGTATTTCTCTCGTCCCTGCTTCAAATTATTCAAGCCAGCATAATCAGCTCTCGCCAACAAGGTAACTGGTATATAACGAACCGTCTTTGAGGGTTCTACATGGAGTGACGCATCTGAGTCTTCGACTCTGCGAGTCGATTTCAGCTTTTGCTTTTTCGACAGAGCTTTGAGTTTTGTATTTAAAAGTTTGATCTTGAGGCCAATAGTCAGGAATGAATACCAATGAATACTTAGGCAGTGGAGACGAAGAACCTCTTTGTCCCGCCTTTCAATCTTTGCTTGTAGCTCGTTTTTTTCTGTCATCGCTGACTCCCCAGCTATTCTTTGCCGTTCAACTACTAAACGCAACCTCTCTATCTCTTCTTTTCCGGTCTGAACGCTTAACTCCGCCATCTTACGCTTGTCTCTGGAAATCCGGTTTTGTGACTGAAGGTCTTCTACCTGTCTATTCAGAGTCTCGTTCCGGGTTTCGGACTCTGCATATCGGTCGACCAAAGGAGCCGTGCGCTCTTTGAAATCCTTCACTGCTTCAAGCAGTACTTTCTGAAGTCGAAGTTACCACTAAAAATATTCATTTCTTAATGGGCCAAAGAAGATTACTAACCGATACGGCTGGATCAGCATTGGGTTTTTGGCATAGTTTTCGAACTGTGCGATTAAACTCTTGAACATCAGAAGATGAGCTTTCCATATTGATCGCGTTCAGGCCGTCAGCAACCAAGGCAACTTGATCATCCACCAAGTCTTCCAAGTCGAGGTATATTCGATGAGGTTTCCCCTTGGGCTGCCTACATTCACCACACAAAGGATCACTTTTATGTTTCTTCAAACATGACGAACACCATTTGTGACCTATTTTCCAAAGTCTAGGATGAGGAACGATAGCTAATCAAAGAACAGAAAGGTGAAAAGAAAAGTACCACACGAGAAGAAGCGGAAGTTTTTGAGAGGTACAAAATCGACGAGACAAATAGGACATTGCTTGAGCCAGATTTCTGTCATATAACATATACAGCGCCGTGTGGTCGCGCGTCAGTTTGGAACTGATGTTATTTTTAGAAGGCTTTGACTTCCTAAAACGGCATTCTATCGACTGTCATCACCAGGAGTTGCCTACGGAGGCTACTCAGTATCAGGGTTCACTTGTTCGATGTCTTCAGTTGAGAGTTCATCCTCAGCTACACCACCCCCATTTTCACCAGCGCCGACGACAAAAAAATCTGCAAAGGGTAAAGGGAAGGCCGAAGGCCAAGGAAAAAACGAAGGAGTCAACCTTAACTGGGCTTTTGCTCCACCACCAGGCGCCGTCCTCCTAGAAGACGACGCCGACGCAGGCGAGTTTGATTGGGACAACATAAACGATGACGAAGATCTTGAACTTTGCTTGATTCGCGTCCCGGATAGCGTAGGTTGCTGCATCCTCTTTCTTCTTCTCAATAAATGACCCAATTGTCCTTTTCGTGCAGGTGAAACCTAAACATTTAGAAAACGTTCAGTTCCATTTACCAATTTCTTCAACGCCATCTCAGAGCGCTTGTGTTGGAATCCTAAAACGCAAACATACGACATTTGATATCTGGTCTCTGGGTAACGATGGCGAACAACCAGTCGGGGGAGAAGAAATGAAAAGCCTTTCATGTCTTTTGCCTCGTAAAAAGAAGAAAGGAAAGCTATATCCTGGTATGTGTCATTCTAAATTTTCTTTATTTGTCGTACTCTACTGACGCCCGGCATGTTAGCCCCAAAACCATTTGTGCATCATTTGCTGATATCCGCTCAATCAGTGGTGCCAACACCCTATGCATCATCCTCAAGCACTGGTGGTACTCAACCTTCAACAGGTCCACCATATAAAAACCCTCTACGTCAGTCTTATCCAAAAGAAGTACTCAAACATCAATTCATGCCTTACGGTTCCCTTGTGAACGCCACGAATAACGACGACGGAATGGATACCGACACACATGAGGAAGGGATGGGCATGAATGTTGATATTCCGGAACCTCAACCTACAGTCTCGCCGAAGAAGGAAAAGAAGAGGAAACAGGGAAAACCCGTCGACGAAATCCGTTCAGAGACACCTCCAAAGCCATCGACAGCCACAGAAGTGGAGCCGGAAGGGAAGAAAGCAAAAGGAAAGAAACGGAAAGGCGAGAGTACAGACACGGCGGAACCTCCAGCTCCGAAAAAATCCAAAAAGTCCAAGACTTGAAGGAAAAATGCCATGTTTATGGTCACAACCCGAATTGAATGGTGCACGTCTGATTGGTTTGGGCACAAGAAAGGTTGGTAATGACAGTAGGGAGGATAACGGACTATGATTCCTGGATAGAACGGTAAAAAGTATGTACAGGGCAATTGCAAACATGAAAGCAGATTGAAAAGGAAAAAACTTGTAAAAGTGAGAGCAAAAAAATAAGATAACACTTAATGAAAAAAAAGACACCAATGTGGATACAAAAATTATAAAATAACGATGCGAGAAAAAAGGTATTGAATTTTGCATATTCTATCCAATATCCATGGCATCATTCCTAGCTCTCTCCTTCCCTTTCCCGTTGCTGAGCTTGACACCGCCATAAATGTTGTTGTTCATCTTCGAAGAACCGCTTTGATTTCGTCCACCATTGCCCAATGACGAGCCATTGACATTAGAATTAAAATCGGTGGCATCAACCAACGGAGCTGCCAGCATAGACTGAACTTCCTCCTCAACCCCTTCAAACACACTTCGCTTCGGAAGCCCATACAACCTGCCAGGCATCTCCGTCTCCTTGGCTTCGAAAACGGCTCCAACGCTCTCAAGCCAATGTCTCCGAGTCTCGACGAGCTGCTTGAGTTGTTCATTCACCACCAAATGATTTTCGTCGTCTTGTGTTAGACCGACCGCTGCAGGACACTGTGGTAGAACTGCGACTTCATCACTTGCACCATTGCCTGCGGCGGCGGCAGCAGCAGCAGCAGCCGCCCCTTGTAGTGGCTTTTTCTTCTTCTTGGACACCTTTGGTGCGTCCTTCTTCTGCAATTTATGATATAGGTTGGTGATATTCTTGTCGATAGAGTCTCGGACTTCGAGGTATTCTTGGTATCCAAGTCTATCGCATGCAATAGATATAAGACGGGTTTTCCTGGCTTTATTGGTGGCAATGACTTTTCGTAGTTCCATTTGCGCTTCTCGAAGTGCTGTCGCTATAGGATCGTCCACTCTTTCACTAAAATCCGGCTGATAAGAGGATCAGAATCAGAAAACAATGTGAACGATAACCAAAGCAGAGAGAAACAAAGGTGGTTATTATACTTACCACGAAATTAAGCAACCCATGATACCGCATAGTATCTCGTATTCTCCCTTCCAAATCCGTTACATTCAATCGTTCTCGTCTCGCAGCGGCAGCGCCACTTCCACCAGGCCGACCTTCCATCGCGTCTTCAGCAGCTTTCACGCCTTTCCAAACAGCAAGATCTGGAATCGGCAACAATGCACTGATCACTCTTTCAGTCAAGGGTCCATGACCTTTATCCTCAGTCAGTAGGTCAGCTTCGGTGAGTGTTGACGAGTCCCACTTGGGAGTCGGAGCAGTGAAAGCGGACGGAGGAGCAACTGGTGGTTCTCCAAGCATAACAGGTGGTAGCAATCCCATATCTTGATCTTCCCAAACCTCCAAGTAGTGCCTCCCGAGTTTGGGCACCACATATGGCTCAACTTCGTCGCCTGTGTATTCTAGATATCCAACATCTTCCTCCTTGATATTGCGCGTAAAGGGTTCAATACTGCTGTAAAATGTTGTTACGACAGTTTGAGATGGTTGTTTTAATTTGCTGAAATCTTCCATGACTTCTGACGGTTTGCTAGGCCCGGCTATTGGTGGTGAGGGTATCGGTGGCCGAGGTGGCAGGAGTTGTTGAGCAGGAGAGATAGAGAAATCGGGACCGTTCAATGTCTGTAAATTGACGGATGAACGCCGAGTGAGCATGATAATGTAAAGGATGAGGAAAAAGAAACCTTGTGCGGCACATTAGCAGAGACGGTGGACTTTTGAGCTTTCGAAGGTTGAACGTGAGAAGTGGCATGGGTTACGGGTGGCGATAATTTTCGAGGTCTTTGTGCTTCTAATAAAGATGAGATACAAAAGAATATACAGTGGCAAATCCTGATATACCTGATTCAATATCACTGTCGCCAGCTTCCCGTTTGCGTTTCTTTTTTTTCTTTTTCAGTTCGTCAGCGGCACTGTGGGATCCTTGTAAACACAAGATTGTTTATACACGGGAGAAGGAGGCTCACGATCGACGCGGGTCCAGTGACGATCGCGAAGACGAGCTAGGTAAAGCGTTGATAAGATGAGGGTTTATACGCGGTTTTGATGATTGCCCGTGAAATGGGGTTGAGCTTTTGGACTCGGGTGCATCGAGAAGAGGAGTATCTGCATAGATATACAACACGGGTAGAGAGCCAACGACAAGCATATTCACGACAAAGACGATATAGGTATTGTTTTGCCCAGTTTCGTCCATCAATGTTTTGACATGCGGTAAATATATCAATGAGATGGACAACATTTGACGAAACAACAGATGGAAGTAAGGTATGCATCCAAAGTCCATACGTCAGAAATTTTTCAAAATAGTTCATTAGTAGCATATACGTACAGTCACGTTCGCGCTTTATTTTATCAATTGCTTTGAATTTTCCCTTTTCTCTTTCTGTCATTCGACGGATAGATTCCTCAATGGTCTTGAGATCATCGCTCGCTTTTTTGCTCCGTTCGAGAGCTTTCTCCTTGGCTAACTTGAGCTCCTTATTAAGCTGATCAAGTTCATCCGTCGGAGGTACCGCATCAGGAGGCTTCTTGAGAAAAGGAGATAGGATTGAAGGATGCGGCGAAAACGAAGACAATTTGGCAGCCATGTCGTCTAGTACCGCGGTCTATGACCTTCGCGCTTTGATTTTGCACCGCAATCAAATCACAGTTCAAATTCGAATAGAGATGATACCAAAGCTGACCTAGATGACCTTTCTTGTGTTCTTCAACAGTTCGGTTGTCGTTATTTGGGGTCGGGAACAAGGTGCGAACAAGCTTCCGTGATGATCACGAGCCCGATAACTGGATACGTCACGTGTCATTCATAACAACTTTTCACTATTAAATATATGAGTTAAAATTGAGTGCTATTGAACCCTCATTAATGTCATTAGGAGCATGTAAATGGTAAAAGAGTGCATGCGCGATTGACTGGCATCATCCCGCCAAAAAGGGGTCAATTCAAATTGAGAAAAATTAAATTACGGTATAAGTATAGCCACCATCAGTGTAACGAACAGATTCTGTTTTCCACCCTCTAAATCCGGATTTGTCTGGGCATGAATCCATTGAACACCACGACATGGAGATGATTGGCATGAACCATGTTCAATTGCAAGACCATCCAAAGCACCGGAATCAAACCGAAGACACCTCGTTTGCGACAGAAATCGACTCAGACGATGACGATAGCGCTTCAGACGACGATGGAAACAGAGGACTCCTCACTGGGCATGGTGAGAGCACTTATAGTCATGAACGGTCCAAACCACCACCTGCAAAATTGTGGCCTCAGGTAAAAAGTATCGTCATTGAGGTCCGTGTCATCATGTCACCAATGACAGAGTTCTCCTTCTCGGTGACTAAATCAGATCACCTAGAGTGCACCCACGCTTCTCATGACAACCATAAGTCTATTGTTTACTGGAAAGTTGCTGGACAAAGTATCGGTGAGACCACATCATATGATCTTCACCACGCTTTAATTCTGACAGACACGAACCATTTATATACTTCATATATATAGCACTGGCGGGCCATGCAAGAAGTTGACCAGTTAATCATGATCATCCCAGTCGTTTTAAACCTCAGTGGGAATCTAGAAATGAACCTTTCAGCACGCCTTGCGACGGCTGCCAACGTCGGAGAACTCGATGACCCCATGGTCCGGCGTTCCATAATCATCGGCAGTCTGGCGCTGCTACAAGTCCAAGCAGTGTCGGTTTCCTTCATTTCTGCCTGTATCGCTCTTATTTTGGGGCGGTTTGTACCACGAACTGGATTTCAATCCCCCTCACCGTCTCCGCCTCCATCAATGTCTCCTGGCGCAACGAACTCGACTATCTTAGCTCTTCGTAATTTCTTAGCCTATTCCTTAGATTCTAGGCAAGTTGGTCATCCGCTCCGCATCGTCAACCAAGGTCGGAAATCAGGGATTAAAACGTCCGTACTTCCTCTCTATCACACTGTAGAGTGTCCTTATTCTTGTTTGTCTATTAGCTTAGTCATGGTCGCAGCTACCACGACGACGGCCGCCTCTCTCTCAGGTATATTCCTCGGCTCATTCATGTGCATTCTCGTCATTATTTGCCAAAAATACAACCGGGACCCAGACAATATTGCTCCGGCTGTTGCTTCTTGTCTGGGTGACCTCGTCACTCTCGTCCTGCTTGGTTTTGTCTCCGCTCTTTTCATACCCTTTATCGAAACACCACTTCCATTCATTTTTGGCATCTTCGTCATATGTTGTGCCATAGCTTGCTTCGTGTTGACATTGAAGAACAAACACATTCGCCCTTTGCTGAAACAAGGCTGGTGGCCTTTATTCGGCGCCATGTTGATCGGTAGTGGGACTGGGATTGTGCTAGATATGTTTGTCAGTCGATATGAAGGGTTCGCCGTCCTTGCAGTGGTAATTAGTGGTATGTTCCTAACAGCCTCTCCATTATAAGCACCTCCATCTTAAAACGCTTCACAGGCCTCCCAGGGGCTGCAGGTTCTATTCTCGTCTCAAGGCTATCTACATCTTTACATGCAGCTGCACGTCTTCTCCACCACGGTCTTCCTTCTTATTCGAACCCATCCAAGAATCCAGAACCAAGTCCACGTCTTGCCACGCTTGCACTTCTCGTCATAACTCTCCCCGTTGAGATCATATTCCTCTCCATTCTAAACATTCTCGGCTGGCTCAATCTTCCATTCCTGTTCGTTGCATTTTCCGTTGTGTTTTTTTGCTGTGCTGTGAGTTCCTATATGGACCAAGTTTAATTTTCTGTTAATTATTGGATAGGTATTCACATCACTTGTCATTGCCCGTCTTCTCACCAACTATCTCTGGTCCAAGGGTTGCGATCCTGATATGTATGCGCTCCCTATTCATTCAGCATTGATGGACCTTATTGGACAACTACTACTCGTCCTGTGTTTCGAAATTGTTTCTGCCCTTGGAGGCAAAATCCGCATGAAGACGTGACGTTGATACACTACTCCCTTTTGTGTGGTTAAAAGCCTGTGAACTCCGTTACGTCCATCATGATCCCTCATCTGACGCCTACTTCAACCCACTCGTAGCTAATACCTGCATATGGAATCTTCTGCTCTTTTGCAAGGACGGACTTTCTTTGGGAGCCGTTTAGAATTAGATACCCTTCCTCCACCCATTTATACAGCCAATAGACCTACCGACAAGTATGTATCTAATGAGGTGGGTACTATGCTTTCTGCGAATGACCAAAGAACTGAATTTTTCAGTACAGCGGACTGTACATTTCAGGCCAATTCGTTGACAATACTGCCTGCCTGCACCGTCTTTACGAGTTGTATGCCAATGCAAAATCCTTGAACCATATGTGCTGATCACGAGGTGTCGCATACTTATCTTCGTGTCCTCCGAAAAATGTACTGAAACAGTGTTCTCATCCTGTAAGTTAGCGGCTCAGGCATAAGAGGTTATAGAAAACTCACCTGAAGAAGATTCCAATAAATCCGACTTCCACACCGCTCGATGACCGGGTAAGGACAGTGTCCGGAGAGGCGGTCGTCGTTGGGGCCGGTTGGGGATTGTTGGGTGTATGCTGAGGCGAAATGGTGACGGTAGGTTGAAACCCGCTATCGCTCGTCGTTGGTACAAGATCTGCGTTTACTGGGATGCTAACCGCCGACTTGTCGTGTCCTAGGTCTCGTAGCCCAAGCAAACCACCTAGAATCGATCCTAGGAGGCCTCCATCATCCTGTGTCGAACCAGAACTCGGTGTCGGCTTGGCTCGTTTAGTCGATGTAGCGGCTTTTTTCGGAGATGGGTTTTGCGGTTCATCACCCCCGGAGTCGTCAGCAAGTTCATCACGATACAAGACATCGACACGGTCAATCACTCTCTTTCCGTTTACATCGAGCATGAAGCTCCCATCCTGAATCCCGGGAGTGTTCAAGACGACGGTTTGATGAATTGTTGTCCAATCACCTGCGGTCCATGTAAAGGAACCTCTACCGATGGATAAACCATATGCAGTGTTACAATCCGATCGAGGATCCGAGCAAAGGGCATCTGTTTGCTTGTCTTTCGGTGCATACTATGGGACATCCATAAATATCTTGCCGCATAGTACTAGTAGGAGAAAACGGATTCAACATACCAAATAGAGTTCTCCTGCCCCTTTCTTTCTCCACATCAAACGCGTACTGAAACAATCGAGGGCTGCGTTACCTCCTGAACACCCTTTATGGCCGCCATACAAACCAGGCAACTTCCCGGCAAGTACCCAATCGAAGTTTGCAGGAAAGAAGACGCTATACCTCAACGTCACATTCTGAGCGCTGGAGATATCAAGCGGAGATGCGTAGAATTCAGCTCCTCCTCGTGGTTTCCGCGCTGGGTCGATGGAACCTGCTGGAAAAAGAAGTTGGAGGATGGAAATTGAATCGTCTGGTTTTGTCGAGGAAGCGTTGGAGTCATCTGCGGGGATAGCATTGGCTTTTGCGGGATTTTCGGTCACGATTTGAAGGTTCCCCCCACCAGGAAAACCGGCTACACCGAAAGGGGTGAGATCGTCCATCTTGGCTGGTGCTACCCATATGGCCTTTGCTGGTCCGAGTCCTCCTAGGCTGGGCGTAGGCGTTGGAGAAGGAGAGGCAGAAGCAGTGTTTGGTGACGCAGGAATTGTAACGAATGCAGTTACCGTGGTGGCAATGGGTGATAAAGTCAGCGTTGTTGTCTCTTCTATCTTAACAGTCACCGTCGTCACTGGTTGTTCCTCCAACGTGAGCGGGGACGCGGTGGAAGGGATAGCAACTGAGAAGGTATATTGGTTTTCCCTAGTATGCGGATTCTCCTGAAGGATTACGGGGAACGGGGAAAGCGATCCAGCCTGAGCGGTCGACAAGCTCGTCGTCTTATGATATGACCCGAATCTTCCGGACATACTCATCATCGAAATGGCAGAAATTTTATAGAGGGCCGGCGCTGCTAAGATTCCATGAAGGTCACCCAGTGACAAAAAGCAAAAGAGGACCATCAAGGCCATTTAGAAGAATATTCAAACAGTGGATCTGTCCATTCGGTTTTGAGGCTGACTAGCGAAGCAAATATATTTTATTTTATTTTGTCTGTCTCAAAAAGTCAGCCCGAATTCTAACTTCATGAGGACCCCCCTATGATAACGGACTGCGGGAGCGTTACATATTCGATCCAGTTCCGTCGAACGGGGAGTCGGGCGCTGAATTTGATAGACACTGCCAGTATCTCAGGCTTTTTCCCAACAAGCTGGGGAAGAATTTAATACTGTCATGGTATTCAGTGGAAGAGGGTGACGAAAAAGGAGGAAAGTGATCCCGGATGTGTATGAAGCAGGCGGGGAAGGGAGGACTAAGGACTCGGGAAGCTCCCCTTGGTAGCTACTACTGCCTGCAACACGATGGTTGGGTTCATCAATAGGCCTGAGTTGGGTAGTGGACAGTAAGTCGCAATGGCCTCTTGACCACTGGGTCCATTGAACCAGGCAAGAAAGGCTTCTTTTTCCCGAGTCGCTGTACTCTGACAATGGGAAAGGATAGGGCCTAGCGGTGCTATAAAATGAGTTGCGACCACTGGTTGAGGCTGGGCTAGTGGCAGTAAAAGGTCGAGGGCAAGTGACAGATCGACCCCCTTGAACATGTTGCTTAGTCTCAAGGCGTAGTTCACTTCTTTGAATCAGATCAAATACTGAATAGCAAAGCTCGAAGCCTAGGGATCTGGGGCGCAAACTGTTGTTGCGTCGGCCCTAATGGCTAGTCACTACTCATCCTCATGATCAATTTCGTCTCATCTATATCTTGTTACTCAAAATACAGAAGAACAAATTCAAAAGAAGTACACACCATTCATCACCCCACGTACCTCGCATATCCCGCAAATTCCTCATCTGCCCTCAACCTCTCCATATCTTCATTCCTCAAACAAATCGCAACCGCAATCTCACCATCCCTCGCCTTGGGCATCAAATACATCAAACTCTCAAACGGAGTAAACCTCGGCCTTCGAACAGACTCTGGTTTGCCTAGTCCAAGGTTAAAATCGAGACTGTAGCAGTTCAGTTTCGCCCATGAGCTAAGCATGATATCAGATGATGGCTCGATTGTTGACCTGAGTGATATAATGAATTTTTTTAACGGATCAGATCGGTGGAAGAATGTTGCGAGAGCACAAGTGTCGTATTTAAGACTCGATGTTTTGGGATCCACAGCCGCCCGAAGGTGTGATGCGACCCCACCCAACGGTTCATCAACCAGGTTTTGGAGCGAGAATGTACGATACGTCATATTCTGCAAAAGACCTGGATACATCGGTGAAATATCAAGATAACGCCTTACGTCGACCGCACGGGCAAAAGTCGAGTTGGATGTAGAGTTTAGGCGAGGAAGACGAGCACGGGTGACAGATTGCCAGATGAAGGAGCTGAGGGTGTCGTCGGTAGAGATGTATCCTGATGAGAGCATCATGGACTTCGTTGCGAGTGATTTTAGAGTTGTGAGAGAGGCGGGAGAAAATGTGAAGTAACTCCAGGTGGATTTTGGAGGAGGGGTGGGCGACTCTGATGGTGGAGTGGGATTCATGATCCGATAAGACAGTTCGGAGCCTGATGTGTAGGTGTCGTCGAGTAAGGGAATGAGGTCCCGACGTGGAAGATTGCCAGCTTCCAGCTCATCATTCGTGAATGGCTCATCGTGGCATGCTTTTGAGAAGAAATCGATGACCTGACCATGGCCGGTCATGTCCATCGTGTTATGTTGGCCGAGAAAGCTGAGGATGAGACCACCAGCGATGAACGTAGCTTGGACGAGGAAGACGGGTGCTGTTTCGGATGCGGATGCATCTGGACTCGGGAGGGTATTGCGAGGACAAATGATATTTTCGTCAAGCATGCTGAAAGGAAAATTGGCTCTTCTAAGAGCGTCCATTGTTGGCATTGACTCGGATGCGGTATCTTGAAGATATTTTACGACCAGAGGGATTTTCCCTAGTGGTTTGACCTTGAAGGTGCCTGGATTACTCTCGCCTGAACCTTCCTTGACAACATCGCCTGCTAGCCACGGAAAGCTCGCAGCTAGTCGTTCGAGACCATTCGACAATGTATTGATGATCGTTGGCTGTAATGAAGGATTGAGCACTGGAAAGAAAAGGGCTATCTGCATGTATAGCTTGGGTGGCATCACTTGTCCGAAAACGCCTATATCCATGTTGGACAGTGAAAGTTGTTGGTGGTGAATAGAGAATTGTTCTAGTGCAGATCACGATTTTACGATGACTCGGAAGAAGAATTTGGTGAAGAGATTATTCATTGAAGCGCCTGATATTTTGACTTTAGTAGGGTAGGGTTCTCGGGCAGGGGCAGGGGCAGGGCAAGGGGAGGACAGGACAGGGGAGGACAGGGGTAGAGCGACCCATCAGTAAATGATAATTCTTGATTCAGGTTAGCGGTTTTAGCCAGCCCTACAAATATATATTATATATAAACTGCAATGATAACACAGACACCTCAACCATCAAGGTTTTTTGTTGTCAATAGCCCGAAAAATGGGGGTTTATTTGATTTTAAGAGAGAAATTCATGCAAGTGTTGTAGA
>Ga0193742_1000601_pt1 | contig 23634 bp, 43 predicted proteins | sample L2c1metaG_FD_165511 | JGI IMG/M metagenome (GOLD analysis project Ga0193742, IMG submission 165511) | Soil microbial communities from a riparian zone of the East river system, Colorado, United States - L2c1 | ecosystem: Environmental > Terrestrial > Soil > Riparian zone | place: USA: East River... | reverse complement strand
TTGCTAGGGAGGCAAGGAATCGTGGCTAGCGTATTCAATTTCAAGGATGGCTCCAAGGTCATCATTGGGCATGGTCCAGATGTCGTTGCCCTCCTTCTGTCCGGGGGGAGTGGGCGGGTATTTGCTCTAGTACTCACCGCTGATGAGGCAGAGCAGAAGGGCCAGGAGCTGATCCGGTCAGCAATGATAGCCCGAGAGCTGGCTGCCCCAAAGCCATTCAAGGTTGGGTGGAAAGATGAAGAAGGCCCTGCTGCTGGTGCGCACGATAGCTAAGTGGATCCTGATAGGCGCCTTCTGGATAGCCCTGGCAGCTACTGCCATCCTCGCCGGTACGATAGGAGGAGTGCTTGCCTGGTAAGATCCGCTTCAAGAAGTGGACCTTCAGTCTGCTGAGCCCTCTGATCGGCGTACACATAGGGAAGAACCCCGTCAGCGGGCAACGGTTCATGCATGTGGCCTTCCTCCCCTTCTGCGGCGCAGACTTCGAGATTGCGCCGTTCGGCCTGAATGAACAACTCCTCAAGAAAGACAGTGGTGACAATGAGCCGTCTGATTAGTGCCCTCGGATTCCTGGGGGTCATCATGGCCCTGTACGTCGCATTCAATGTTGTCCGCTGCGGACAGTACATCTGCCCATGATGGTGGGGATCAAGCACATCTGCGCATGGGACATGATTCGAGAGGGGTTGTACCGCTGTCGCCTGGTATGGCCCGATGGGAATAGGTGCTCAAGCTTCACTGCTGACCCTTGGACCTCTCAGTACTATGAGACAAAGTACATCATAGAAGAGAATGCATCAGACCTGTCGCCATATGAAAGCATCATTGATGTCTCACCGCTGCCGCAGGGAATCTGCGCAAACAAAGACAACCACTCGCCGCACCTACACAACAGCGATACACTTGGTGTGTTCTGGTGTCACGCCGACCAGGCTCGGCGCCTACCCTTCGCAGCAGAACGGAGACGGAGTGAAGTACAAGAACCTAAACTACCTGCCCGAGCACCACACGCGCAGTGACTACGACTTCACAACCTATGACGGCTGTTCCGCCCCAATCAGGGTGACGTCTATCAGAACGGGGATAGGCAACGAATCATGCGAGGTCAGCACCGTCTGGTGCATCCGGCACGGCTGGGAGCCAGAGCTACTAGAAGAGTCCCCGGTCACCCTAAAGCGCAACTATTGTACGGCTAGGCGGAAGGATGGCGGACAGTGTCGGGTCCAGTCGTCCTCGCACTCCCCCGCAGCCCCTTCACCCCACGATATGCATCGGGACGCATACGGAGTGTCCTGGCGTAATGGGAAGATGGTTAAGGCGGTGGTGTCCATACGGGTCGCCGGCCTGGTCGAGCAGGTAGGGAAGTCAACCTTCCTACAGGACAGACTGCAGCATAGCTTCTCGCTGATGCACTTGCTGAAGCTGAACATCGAGGTCGACCCCAACTACAGGAAGTCAGAGTGGCGCACCGAGGATGAGGATGGCAATGTCATATGGGAGGACCGTTGAGCAGCCTACCGCTCGATGAGCGCAACGATGCCCCGTGGGAAAGCGAATGCGACGGGGACCGGGCAGCGACTGCCCTGGAGAGGCTGGTCAACCAGACGTCGGATGTCATGCTGGCCGGGGCTATGGAAGAAGAACTTTCGGAAGATGATATGCACGGCAGGATGGCAGCAGTACTCGTTGAGTTCGAGAATAGCGTCACCCGTTCTGAAATGGCAGAGATGATCCTGATGCTAACGCACTCCTTGGCAGTCGCCAAAACGAAAAATGCCATCCTGACGACGGTCGTGGAACTCTCCAAGATTTAGCAGTAACGATCCGAGAAGAGAACGGGCCAATGTATCTTGGTTGGATCGCCAGTGGACGGTGGATGCTGCCAGTTCACCAACCCGTAGAGCCGCACGACTTCGTGTGCTGTGAAAGGCACAAAGCATGCCAAGCAACGCTCGCAACCCCCATATGCGGCGTGTGCTCCTACGACGTACGAACCGGCCAGCCGAGCCGGCCGGTACCCTTTCCCTGTCTGGCGTACGCGGTACCTGCCAGACCTATCCTAAGCCTAGACCTACCTACCCCCCGAGAGCCGATTGGCAAGGTAAAGCCCCGGGCTCGGCCCGGTCAAATGCTCAACAAACCAAACATCGCCTACATTTTGGAGCAAAGAGATGCTGCTGAGCGGCAGTGGTGACTTCGTCGTCTTCGATGACACCCACCTTTCACACAACTCTTTTGCAGAAAGAGAAATGCTCATCTCTGTCTGCTACAATAAAAGGACAAACATCCTCGACAAGTGGAGCATGAACAAGGAGCAACTGGAAGATCTGGCCGCCGTGGCCCACGAAGCCCTATCGGTCATCGAACAAAACAAAGTTCCCAAAAAGGAGATCGCAAATGAAGATCCGACTAATGGCTCTGACCATACTGAGCGCAGCGGCCATCAGCCTATCGAGCTGTGACTGCGGGCGCAAGGATGGCTGCTTCGGTGATGGGAAGTTCGGCGAGGAGAAGCCCAAGCCGACCCCCTCTGCGACGGTGACCCCGTGAATTGCTGCGCCCCAGTTCTGATTGGGACATTTCGGAATCAAGATCTAATAGCGCTCGATCAGCGCCATAAGGGTCCATGGTGCGCAGGCCGAAAGGAACCGCTCGACTACCGAGAGTTCCAGAGGACCGGCAAGAAAGTCCTGGCTAGCCAGCAATCTTAGCGCCAGGGTAGAGTTGTGGGGCTGGTCGGGGTCGAGTCGGCAGTTTGGTCGGTCGGTCCCGTTCTCCCACTGTTGATCCCCCGACCAGCCCCATACCTCGTACCACGAGGGAGCGGGTTGTGCCCCGCATGAGATGACCCTGGGCCACAAACCTGGGGTCATCTCTTTTCTCTCCGCAGTGGCGACAATGGCGTACAATTGTATACACACACCCCCGCTACAACTGAATGAAAGAGAAAGGGACCAAGATGGAACCCGAAGGCCGAGGCATCCGTCACACAAGGTGTGGTGGGCGTCACCCCTCTGTGGCCGAGGTACGCCAGTGCGAGTCAGCAAGTGCTACAATCACCTACCCCCCGAACCGGGTGCCAGCAGACGCATACCAGATCGAGCGGATCGCGGAGCTGATGGAGCACCCTGCCATTCCGGATACCGCATGTCAGGTTATCAGGGACTATATCAACAGAGAACGTCTGTCGAAGACAGGCGCCGCGAACACCATCAAGCGACTGCTGGTCCTAATAAAAGAGGACGTTGAGAAGGCTGGCAAGCAAAGTGACCGAGTCACAGAGGAGGGGATATACAAAGAGCCAAGCGGCATTGTCTGGCGGGTAGTCCAGGCCAAGCACGGAACGGGGCATCTGTACGCTTCCTTCCTTCATGTAATCATTGAACCGAAGCGTGCCCCTGATGGCAAGATTGTCGAGCCGGCTCTGCTGACCTGGTACTACAAGCCGGGAGCCCTGCGGAAGCTCAGCAATAAGTGGCGTCTGACAGCAGAACAGGCCAAGGAGTTCGGGGACCTCTACGGTTGCTGCATCCGGTGCCACGTTGCCCTTACTAAGCCAGAGAGCATCGAGCGGGGGACGGGTGACACCTGTGCTGGAAAGATCTGATCCGGACTACAACTCGATCTACAACTCTGTGATCCGGGACCTCGGCATCAATCCCCACAAGCCACCCGTGCCACAATTCAACAAGGCATGGTGGGACCGGCGCATCAAGCGGGCCAAGGCACTAACTGGACGAGTCTGGGAGGAGATCGGAAATGGTACACACAACAATTCCTGAGTACGAAGTCATCATCAAGAAGTTCACAGACCATGACATCACCAAGGAGCAAGAACAGACCGCCCTCGGCAAGTGGATGGTCTCGGCTGCAGTGGACCTCTCGATGACGGAATACGAGCTGGCGGGTGTCGCACAGGATCTTCGCGCCCTGGCTGCCAAGATCGACGCGAATGCGTCAGCAATGCCGAATGAGAAGGTGCGCCCGTTCCTATCGCACGAGGTCAATGGAGGTTCGATCGGTCGGCTGGATGGGCTTCTGGTCAAGCGACAGAAAGAGATCAATCAGCTCAAAACACTGGCCTTCATGATGCGAGAAGAAGGGGAGAAGACTACCCGGTGACTGATGCGCAGAAGGTAAGGCACATCACAGTCGTTGATGTCCGTAGCGCAATGAAGGAGTTGATCAACGCAGCACTACTCGTTGGGCTCTCGATCAAGGACTGGCGTGTATGGAAGGAGGGTGAAGGCTATCTGATTGAGTACACCTGGCCGGGGCATTCACAGATCACCCGTCGCAGCATAGGCTCTACAGCAAAGGAGGCAACCAATCGCATTCTGGAAATCAAGACCGGTATCCTATTGGTCTACCAGGTCATCTCTGTCAAGAAGGTTGAGTCAGCATTCAAGGCCGCGATGGTGGAGCTGGTCGTAAGGGACAGACACATCCACGGATGCAGAACCTGTCTGGGACATATGCACGGAGTCGAGAGGGACTGGTGTGATCTGTTCAAGCGTAAGCAAGAGGTCATCCGAGAAGGACTCCTAGCGGCCGGAATCACAAAGCTGTAGACGCAAAATCGACCACAGGATACAGTCAACCCACAGAACAAAACCCCTCACAGATCGGAACACAAAATGAAATCTCGTAGGACCACCCCACCCGCTGCCAAATTCCGCTCTCCGTCGAACCTCTCAGAGAACGGCACCACCCCCACCTCCAACATCCCCGCTCCCCGTCAGGGTCAGGCGGGCCAGCGTAGGGATGGGAAGCCTCGCCACTTCATCCGGGACAAGGTCCTGATGGCCATCGAGCGGGCCAAGGGCGAGATCGTGTACCGGGACACCATTGCTAGTGATCTGGACTCCCCACCCAGCTCGGTCGCCAATGCCGTCTCTGGCTTGATGAAGACCGTTCCGCAGATTGTCCCGGTTGTGGCCGGTCGGTCGTGGCGCTGGAGCGAGGTTACCACCAAGGAAGCTTCAAACCCGCAATCTGATAGGCGGATGTTCGAGGAGGTCGGAGAGAGCAAGACCGGCGCGATCGTGATCCAGGATGAGGAAGGCCGGTTGTACCGAGCAGAAGAAATCTAACTCACTCAGAGGAGGGACCGACCGTGAGTGATGAAGAAGGCAAGACCCCAGATCTGAACAAGATCATGTCGAGGATCGCAAAGCTTCTGGCAGTAGCAGAGGACCCAGCGACTCCAACCGAGGCCAAGGCAACGTACCTCACCAAGGCCAATGATCTGATGGACAAGTACCGCAAGACTGAGGAAGACCTCATTGCGGTAGATCAGTCAGCAGTGCTCCCGCAGAAGCGTGTATATGACGTTTCCCGAGAAGACAGTCCATTTGCCGGATGGTTGTATCAGCTGTTTGGCCGGGTGGTCCAGCACATCGGAGGACGATACCGACTGACATATGATCAGATGGAATCCGGCTGTTGGACGATTTCGGGTGTCATTGTCGCCTATGAGAGCGACCTACGGTACATGGATCTGATCTGGTCGTCTGTTCGGCTCTCCTTCATTGCCCACCTGGAGCCCGAGTTCGACCCGGATCTGCCCGAGGCAGAGAACATCTACCGTCTGCGCGCATCCGGGATTCCCCGGAAGGACGTAGCACAGATGATCTGGGGATTCTGGAACCACTCGAACTCAGCAAAGGTCGGTAAGGTCTACAAGGCCGAGTGCGCCCGGAGGGGAGAGGCACCGGCTCTCGATGGGCGCGGGATCGACCTGAAGACCTTCCGGGAGTCGTATGCCCGAGAGTTCCACTACCGGGTAGTCGACCGGCTAACGGCAGCTGAGGATGGCTCACTCGCCACCCGTGGCGGGCTGGTCCTGCATGGCCGAGCCGAGCGTGTGGAAGAGGCATTCTACAATCTGTTTCCTGAGCTACGGCCGGACCCCAACCCGCCAGCCCCAACCATTGTCACCGCTGAAGTGAAAGAAGAGAAGGCAGTTGATCGGCGACGGAAGCCGTATCACGAGACAGCTGCCTACCGCAGAGAGATGCATCGCAAGTACAACTCCCCAGCGGCCCGTGCTGGAGCCAGTGCTGGGTACTCCGCTGGAGACAGCGTCAACATATCCCGCACCGCTCCCCGCACCGGTAGAATCGGAGAACCAACGACAGAAGAGAGGACGATCGAGTCATGACGATCTTGGACTTCAGCATTAGGATCAAGACCGACGATAGAGCAGAAGCTCTTGATCAGCGTGACTCGATCGTTGATCTGCTTCAGGAGAACGGATACAAACTTCTCGCAACGTTCGATGGGGTGCGAGCCCTGCTCTCTGACGACGACCGACCGACCCTGGAGCAGATCGTAGACATCCTCAAAGAAGAAGCCAATTCACCAGCCCTGATGAAGGTCGACCCGTGATCTTCGCCAACTCCCCGATGGACCGGATGTCTGAAGAGCAGGCATTCCTAACGGCCGGTCTGATCCTCCTTGCGATCCTGTTGGTCGCCAGTCTCTTCAGCAACAAAAAGAATTAGGCACCACCGCAAAATCAAATAGGCCCGGCGCCCGTACTGAGGCTAGTCTCTGCGGGCGTCGGTGCTTGCCCACCCCCAATTGCCAAGAATGGAAATCTGTGAAGAAGAAACTGCTCTTCATCCCCGCTGCTCTCGTAGCCCTCGTCCTTATGACCGCCGGTTCTTGCCAGGACCAGAACATCGTGGACGGTAAGGCTGAACTCAGCGTCCCGGGCACCCCCGGAGCCGTGTGTTACCTCCTGGAGATCAATGTCGAGGATGGTGCTGGCGGAGAGCTGGGCGAGGAGTACACCTGCGTCAACAAGGCCGAGTGGGACAGGAACCGCATGGGGAAGGACTGGGTGGACGAGAACGGCCAGCTGAAGAAGTAGCAACCTTCGGATAGTTAACACCAGCCCGTTGAGAAACGGGCCGGCACGCTCCGGTATCTCAATGGTAGAGAGCAGTGTGGTTGACCTAGATGCCCCACGGAAACTGAGCATGTCGGTTCGATTCCGGCCCGGAGCACGGCCCCGTGAAAGAAGCAGTGGTACTGCGGTAGGGAACGCCTAACCAGCGTCCGGGTTCAACCCCCGGCACGGGGTACAATTGAATACGGTGAGCGGCCTCGGTGGCTCTGTGTATCGGAATAACCCCTAAGCACAGCGGGTTCGATTCCCGCTCCGCTCGCGCAATGAAACACCCTTCAGTGCACAGGAAAGGCAGTGATGGATTTCTGGTTGATCTTTGCCATCGTCTTCGGAATCCTCGGAGCATTGGCTGCATTGTTCGCTTCCAAGGCCAAGTTCTTACCCGAGCCTGACCCCGACGCAGAGAAGTACCAGGGGCGGTACACCTCCTCCAGCTACAGGGATGACATGAAGGCATGGAGGGAGGATACATCCACTAGGAACGGTGTACGTGTCCTTGGGCGTGTCCTCCTTTCTCTCGCATTCTTCCTGGTCTTCTGGGCATCCTTCACCATTGTGCCGACCAATGCGATCGGTATCGAGGTGGCATTCTCCAGGCCGATCGATGCGAGGACCAACGGTTGGCAGTGGAAGCAACCGTGGTCCAAGGTCGTGGAGTTCGATGCCTCTCGTCAGTACCTGCGGTTCCAGGGGAAGGGCAACGAAGAGGATCCATCCAGTGACAAGAAGGAGTGGCCGTCTGTTCCGGTGAAGATGGAGAATGAAGCCACTGCCAACGTTACCGTCGTCATAGCCTGGCAGATGAAGGCCGGTACCGCAGAGGAGAAGGAGCGAGCAATCGCTCTATACCGGAACTACAAGACCTTCGATCGGCTGGTGGAGAACTACGTCGCAGCGAACGCTCGGAGCGCCGCACAGAAGACCTATGACAGGATCAACCCTCTGGTGGCAGGGAAGAATCCGACCTTTGCTGCGGTCAGCGACACGATGGCCCAGGAGATGAGGCAGCTGGTCAGCTCCGAGATCGAGATCATCTCAGTCCAGGTCACCGGTGCGGACTATGACGACAAGACGGATCAGTCGATCAAGGATCTTCAGGCAGAGTTCGCCAAGACCCAACTGGCCGAGCAGCAGAAGATTACAAATGAGAAGGTCAGCGCAGCGAACGCAGCCCTGGTGGCCGCACTCAACGATCTGATCCTCAAGGACAACTGCATCAAGGGAGCCATAGCCGGGAACCACAATCCTGGTACCTGCCTCCAGCCCGGCTGGGGCGGCACGTCAACGCCGACTGGCGCAGCTAAGTAGGCTAGTCGCAAGCGACCCAGCCGGCGTTCGGGATTGAGCCCCCGGATGTGACCGGTAGGGGTAGGACCCCGGTGCGCGGTCTAGCTCGCCGTGTAGCCGGGGGACCTGCGCTCCGGTAGCTCAATGGCAGAGCTTCCCCATAGGGAGAGTACGGGTTCAATTCCCGTCCGGAGCACTCATTGCATAGAGAGGATTGAATCTTGAAGAAGGCAATTGTTGGCGGGCTCGCGGCCCTAGCGCTTGTCCTTGTGACCGCAGCCAGCTGCCTGGGACACGAGGTCCTGGAGATCGAGATGACGGGGGAGGGATCAGCAGACATCCGGGTTGTTCTCGACGGAAAGACCAAGGTGGATGACCGTCGCATCCTTCCGTTCCTGTACCCGCCTCCCAAGGGCACAAAGGACATCATCGTCACGGGGGTGTCAACTGACAATAAGGCAATCAGATGTGACATCTACCGGTACTGGAGCACTGATGACCCGGATACCCGCAAGCTCGTCAACGAGGACACCGGCACGCACATCAACTGCGGGAATGGGAGGGATCGGACCTGATGGCAGTAGTCCACGAGGTATCGAACCGGCTTGAGGATCTTACCATCAAGCAGAAGCAACTGATCATCGATATGCGGGGAGGGATAACGCGGAAGGAAGCATACACAAGGCTACGAGAGATCCGGGCTGAGCTCAACACCTTGATCAACCGTGTCGATACGATCTAGCGCATGACGATCAAGATCGAGAAGGCAAAGAACCGGATCAAGCTGCGGGCTGACCGGCCGATCAAGAAGCTCAACGAGAAGATACCAGGGGCAAACTTCGCTCGGACTGGTGGCGCGCACTGGACTATGCCGCTGACAATGGACAACTGTCGGCTGCTCCGAGAGCACTTCAAGAAGGAGATCGAGATCGGCCCCGATCTACGTGCCTGGGCTCTTGCCCGTACGGATCGAGACCGGACCCTAGCTAGGCTCGGCAAGGCCAAGAGCGCCCAGCTCGCCTACCTGCAATCGAGTGGCTATCGTCGGCTCTACGAGGCGGTAACGAAGGCTCGACCATACCAGTCTGTTGGGGCACGGTTTATTGTCGAGGGCCGACTGGTAATCATTGCGGATACTGTGGGGCTAGGGAAGACGCTCCAGACCCTGGCGGCAATTGTAGAGAGTAGGCTGCCAGGCCCGCATCTGGTTGTCTGCCCTAAGACTGCTGTTGCGTCAACATGGCGCCCTGAGATTGAGGATTGGCTGCCAGAGTACAACCCCATCACCTGCCCTGATCACCGAGCCGGACGGGACAAGGTGCTTGATGCCTTTGCGAAGGCTCCGGGACATCGGGATATCGTCATCGTCAACCAAGACATGCTTCGCACAAAGTCGTACTGGGTGTGTCGCAATAAGATTGAGGATGAGGAGGGGGAGGAAGTGAGGTGCGGGCAGTTTACCACTGTGGCCGCAGGGAAGAAAGAGCTAGCATGCGGACACGATCCCCGCAAGACTAACATCGTCAATGAGCACGAGTACCATCAGTTGTTCGGCGTTACCTGGTCAGTGATCGTGGCCGACGAGTCAGACAAGTGTCTGCTACGGAAGACGAAACTATCCACCCAGACTCGGCGAGGCATGGAGATGCTGAAGCTGAGGGAGGATGGCATCAAAGTCGCACAGAGCGCTACCCCCTGGCGCTCTCGTCCGCACCTTCTGTGGAGCACCTTGAACTGGCTCTACCCCGACGAGCACACAACGTTCTGGGGTTGGGTCGAGACCATGTATACTATGAAGAAGGGATTTGCTGATAGCAGAATAATTGATCGGTTGAACCCCGAGCGTGAGAGGATGCTTTACAAGACCCTGAACTCGATTATGCTCAGGCGTACGAAGCAGGAGGTTGCCCCATACCTCCCTCGTCGGCTATACATAGGGCACCGGTTCACCAATAATGATGAGAACTCCCCGGTGGGAGTTTGGTTGCCCATGACCAAGGAGCAGGCACGCGCTTACAAGGAGATGGAGGATGATGCTGTTGCTGAAGTACGGGGCGGTGAAATTGATGCGATCGGTGCCCTGGCAGAACTGACAAGGTTACAGCAACTATCCGGAGCGTATGGAAGGGTTGATGAGAACGGCAGCCTGAAGCCAGCGCTTCCCAGCAATAAGTTTGACTACCTCTGTCAGATTTTAGCAGAGCTGGGATTCCCTGACGATCCGCAGACTAAGGTGGTTGTGGTGTCAAAGTACACTGCTCTGCTTGATCTGTTTGCCGAGGAGATAAAGCGCAAGCACAAGGTTGATTCGCTTATGCTTACAGGGAAGGTCAGCTCCAAGAAGCGGGCCGAGGCAAAGGATATCTTCAACGATCCTGATCGTGGCCCGCACCTGATGTTCATGAACACAAAGGCTGGTGGATCATCCATCACGCTCGATGCAGCAGATGAGATGATCTTCCTTGATGAGACGTTTGTGGCCGACGATCAGGAACAATGTGAGGGTCGGATCGACAACCGGAGACCGGAGGAAAAGGTTGTTCAGAGGCGCTACCGGTACCTGCGCTCGATCGGGACAGTAGAAGTAGGGATGGCTCACGTCAACGCGGCGGCATCTGAAGAGGACCGGCGTTTGTTGGATGAACGGCGTGGCGTACAGTACGTCATTGATGTTCTGGAAGCGACGTTTCGGCAAAACAAAAACACAAGGTAAGGTTTGACCCGCTGAGTTGATCTGTGACGTACACAAAACAACCGATCTAAGGAGAGCACATGGCGAAGGACGAAGTCAAAGAGAAGGATTACACCGTCTACCCGGACAAGGAAGAGACCCCCTTCCAGACCCGGTTCGCGGACTGGATGCTGAGCGAGGCCGTGGGTGTCGAGCCATCCACCCTCAAGACCAAGCTGGAAGCGTTCCGGATGGGCGTGAAGCTGGGCACCTCGCTCCGCATCGAGTACCAGCAGTCGGACGACAACCAGGAAGCGCGTGCGGCTGCGGCTGCGGAGCGCGAGGGCAAGGCCGAGGAGAAGGCCAAGGCCACGAAGGCCGCCAAGGCGACAAAGAAGGCTGCCAAGCCGGCTGCTGAGGAAGAGGAGCCTGAGGAAGAGGCTGAGGAAGAGGCGCCCAAGCCCGCCAAGAAGGCTGCGAAGAAGGCCGCTGCCAAGAAGGCTGCGAAGAAGGCTGCCAAGCCGGCTGCTGAAGAGGCCGATGACGACGAGGACGAGGATTTCTGATCTGCGCTGCCCAAGGTTCGGACGGTCGATAACTCGGCCGTCCGGCCGGCAGGCTCCACGGGATGGCTAGAAGGCGGCAGTCAAACCGCCGATCGCTGGTGACATGCGGGTTCGAGTCCTGCCCATCCCACGCACACAGCCCACCCACAAAGAATCGGGGCGCATTGATCAGTTGGACTCCACTGCTGCCAGAGAAACTGACCCGCCTGTAAGACGGAGAAACCCTCGTCGCACTTCCAAGTGTCATCCTGAGGCCAAGCACCATGCTGGTGGACTGTGCAAAAAATGCTATATGCAGCTGAAGAACTTCGGTGCCCACCCAAAAAGGAATGATGACACAATAGTCATCCATGTTCCTCGACCAGCCAATGGCGATCGACCGATCATAGATCCAGACCTCGGGTATGTTGGCAAGTGGGGCTATTGTCTCTGGCCAGCAATTGTTACTGAACACTGGCCTGAGGATTCCTAGCAGCGCTGAACTTCGATATAGTTCTCTGTGGCTTTAACCACCGAGGTCCAGGGGAGTGTAGTGAAGAGGTTCATAGCAGCCGCGCTGATCAGCCTGATTGTCGCCGAGATTCCAAGCTGCGGGGAGTCTAAGGGAGGGGGCTCAGGAGACCTAGGGCATCCGAATGTCAGTGGGCGTCCAGGGATTCCGAGCCCCAAGAAGAACCAGCGTGAATATCCACCGGCCAAGCCTACAAAGGATAGCCAGGAGCGCGTGGTCAGGTTCCTTGTCAACTGGATCCCAGCAAGGAAAGTAACGATCACATACTCCATCTACGATGGCGCAACGGCTCGTGGCAATATGATGGTGATCGGGCTCGGGAACTGGCAGCAATCCGAAATAGCTCGGTCCGGTGAGTCGGCCCATCTATCCGTAGAGAACCACGGCATGGGCGGCGAGACTACCTGTATCATCTATGTTGACGGAAAGATCCTGGTTCCCAGGAAGGGCATCGATCCCTGGAACCCAGTGATGGTTCGTCGTGATGCAGGCGATTGCGTGGCCGGGGTAATGATCCCCTAGCAACCCCAAGATCGGGGTAGTCTAGAACCGGCTCCCGGAGCCATGTGCACCGTGTCGACGCGATGTAATCCGGGTGGTTCCTTGAGGGCAGCAGACGTGCTGCCAGGCAGAAGGCGTCACAGGCGTCACCGGGTTCAAGCCCCGGCAGGGAAGCTCAGGTGAGGCGGTATCCCGTTAGCAGACAGGGGCGAGTGGACCATGCGCAGATCCTGTCACCACGGTTGCTAGCACTTGTTGTGGGAGGGATGCCGCCTTACCTGTTCATTTGCAAATAGACAGTAGTACACATATGGAGTAACGTTGTACCCCTGGTGGGCCATCACTTCCCTCGCAATCGGCACTATCATGATGTTGTGTTCAATCTGTGGCTTACTGGGCGTCATATTCCTTTCTGCACTAGGAATGGTGTAATGCCAACCACCCCCAAGAATGAGCGCCGAGAGCGCGGCCGGTATGCCCGGTATCAACCGCCCAACAGCGTAGCAGGTAGAGACTGGGATCTCCTTAACGACAATGAGGCAGGAGATCGGTGGGTCTGTCGGAAGTTCTGTGATGGAACCTGTACTGCCCGAGAGTTCTGGAATCATCTGCGGAAGATCCGCACAGAGTATCGGCGGCGCGGCCGGTGAACAGAAGTACAGGAAGGGCTCGCAAGGCTATGCGTGTCAAGCGGTTTGACGAGATCCGATATCGAGCGCTGGTCAATGATCTTGTCATAGCACGAATGGCAATGGGAATTACCCAAACAGAGATGGCAGGGATTGTTGGAACGACGCAACATACCATGTCAGAGATTGAGAGCGGGCGTAGGTCTCCTAGAATAACAACCTTGATGCGGTACGCTAGGGCGCTAGAGATCCGTATCAGATTTAAGTTGGAGTTCTATGGGGAGGATGGGCCATACCTTGAAAAAGCAGTCATTCGCAGACGGAATCCCGATGTTGCGAACGTCGGAGCGCCGAACCGCTAAGAACTGTCCGCAACAGTGGGACTACGCCTGGAACATGGGGCTTGAGCGACGAGGAACGCAGGCCCAGCCTCTCTGGTTCGGTACGGGGATCCATATAGCCCTTGCCCTTTGGTACTGCGGCCCCGGGCTGAAGCGAGGTCCGCACCCAGCTGAGACATGGAAGGAATACGCTGACAAAGAGATCCAGACAATCAAGGTTCCTGGCCTCTCGGACGAGGATGAGTCAGTGTTCGTTGATGCCTATGCCCTAGGCATCTCTATGATGGAGACCTACGTCGAGCTGTACGGCAAAGATGAGCATATGCTTGTCATCCAGCCGGAACAGACATTCGCAATTGATGTACCCTGGCCAAAGGGCAGGAGCGAGATCTTTGCTAGCTTCCGTCGGGACATCCTCACCCGGTATGTGGGAACATACGACCTTGTCTGGCGACACGCTGACAACGGGCAGATCTGGCTGGAGGAGCACAAGACCGCTGCGACGATCCGCACCAATCACTTGTCGATCGATGATCAGGGCGGCTCGTACTACGCGACCGCAGCCCGAGCCCTCATAAAGAAGGGGCTCATTAAGAAGGGCGAGAGGCTTCGTGGCATCGAATACAACTTTATGCGCAAGGCATTGCCTGATCCTCGCCCGAAGCATCCCGATGGGTACTTCACCAACAAGCCTATCAAGAAACATTACTTTGCTGCTTTGGACGGGAAGGGGATCACATACCCAAAGACTGCGACGATACCGGTACTTTCTGCTCTAGCAGAGAAGAACGGTCTTGTTGTCTTGGGGGACAAGTCCAAGGTCCAGCCTGGGCCCCTGTTCCTCCGAGAGAAGATACATCGGACCTCCCGAGAGCGCCAGGCCCAGCTGCTGCGCATCCAAGAGGAAGCCCTCCTGATCGAGCTGTATCGGCAAGGAGTCCTCAAGCCAGTCAAGAACCCTACGATGTGGTGCGATCGTCAGTGTCAGTTCTTCGATCTATGTGAGCTGGATGAGCGCGGAGGCGACACCACAGAGTTCGCAAAGATGGCTTTTCGGAAGCGGGATGTCTACGCAGACCACAGGAAGTCAACTGATGAATGAGGAGTCGATCTAGACGCAAAGAGGCCACCAGAGTAACGTAGGCCACAGATAACGATCTTGACTGGAGCACCCCTTGCGCAGCAAACCCCCTCGGAAGCAAGATGATGAAGAGATCGATCCGGATGCCTTCCAAATCAGCCCCAACCGACAGGAGCTACGTCAGCAGGGAAGGCGGAACCGACAGGCTATGGCATCCGGTGTTCACAAGCAGCTCCAGCTCGGCCCCTCCGGGCAAAAGCGCGGCACCACCGGACAGCCGGACTGGTTCAAGCGGATGCGCTATGAGAAGGCTCGCAGCGATGCTCTTAAGAGGGTTCATATCTTGAACCTGCGCGCAGCCGTCGGTGACATTGTAGACCAGCTGGAGATGGCCGGCTATCGGCGCCTGTATGATGTCGTTAGCGAAACGGACATCAACACGCTTCTTGGACACGGAATAAAGATCGGTGATCTCCGCAAGCTGTCGGCGTATCTACAGCGCAACGATATCAGCGTCTCCTGGCAATAGTCGTACCCGGGTCGTAGGGTACGGTCAAAGCCCACCCCTCAAGGAGCGCGATGGCTACAGAACGCACAAAGGTGACAGAGGATGCATTCGAGGCAGGGCTCTTTGAGCTCAGCGGAGCTACTGAGCATGCCAAGATCCTGATCTATGGAGACCCTGGGTCGGGTAAGACAAGGTTCTCAGGAACCGCGCCAGGGAATGTGCTCATTCTCGCTGGTGAACCGGGCTACATCTCAGCAGCGCAGAACGGGGGTCGTGGAAAGGTCCGTCTGATTCCGGACTCGTCCACGGCATTGGCTGGTGTGAGTTGGCTGGAGAGTGGTGGGGCTGACAAGTTTGACTGGTGTATCGTTGACGGTGCGAACACCATGCAGACGAAGTTCATGCTTGGGTATGCAGCTGAGGCATTCGACAACAGCAACGGGACCAAGCGAGCGCACAGGAACCTCCCGGACAAGCCGGACTATCTGAATGCGCAGAACTTCATGAAGGGTTGGATCGCTCGGCTGATCGACCTCCCCATGAATCTGATCGTTACTACCCATGCGATGCGCACAGAGTCCGACGATGGAGATCTCATTGTCAAACCCGCGTTCCAGGGCAAGGCGGGCGAGGTCAGCGACTACATCGCAGGCCAGTTCCACGCGGTAGGGTTCATCCGAGCCCACACGATCAAGCGCGACGATGGAAGCAAGCGCGTCCGCCGGATTCTCTGGGAGAAGACGGAAGACCCCAAGAAGGATACAACATACGTCGCAAAGGATCAGTACGATAGCTTTGGCCGGTACACCGACGATGCGACAATCCCCGATCTCTTAGCTCTCATATCTGGCAGTGGGACCAGAGATCAGGTAGAGTCGGCGTCTCCGGCAAAGAAGGCAGCAACAAAAAGGGCGAAGGGTAGGGACAAGTAATGCCAAAGGTCAAATGGCAAGGCGACCTGTCTACGGATGATATCGACAGCGCAGAGAATCGTGGGGGCGAAGAGTACATCGGCCCGATTCCGCCATCCGGGATCTACCAGTTCAAGCTGCGGTTCGCCAAGAAGGCACAGGCCCAGAGCGGTAAGCCGAAACTTCAGATCCTCTGGCTGCTCGACAGCACCTGGAAGCCGAGCGAGCACAAGAAGTACGACGGCTGCCCGCTCTGGGACAACATGCCGGTACAGAAGAGCACCGCGTGGCGCATCAAGGCGTTCTGTGATGCTTTGAACATCACCTCTGCTGAGTTTATGAACAAGATGCTGGTCGATGATGATGGCTTCGTCCAGAAGATCGGTTCCCTCAAGATCGCGGACACGGATCTCCAGGTGCGGATCAAGGTCAAGTTCCAGGATGAGGATGCTGAGTATCCGAAGAGCATCCGTCTGAACGGCGGCGGCTACCTCCCCTTCAAGGAAGATGAAGATGAGGACCCCGAGCCCGAGACAGATGCCGACGATGAGGACTCGAAAAGCAACCCCGAGGACGACCCCTTCTAGATGCCGGAACGCTACCTCCGGGTAGTAGGGGATACCCCTAGATAGCGTCGGCAGCTCCTCGGAGGTGGCCTGGCCGGGCGGGCTGGGCCACCTCCGTCGTTCCGAGCGTCGAGGGGAGGTGAAATGGCGCGCAAACGCATTCCGTTAGTCCAGCAGATGGACGATGAGACCTTCATGAAGCACATGGAGAATCGTCATGCTGAAGCTTTGAAGATGGAGTTCACCATAGAGCCCGACCGCACTGAACGTCGGCTACACTCCCCCAAGGAGTGGCGGGCATACCACGATACCCTTCACAGGATTCAGATCTATGGTGACTACAACGACCACTATCATGAGGAACGGATCAATGCCTGAAAACATTGAGAGCGCCCCTGTCTGGGCAATGCGATTGGTGATGGAAATCTTCAAGGCCCAGGATGAGCACCCGAGTCTGTATGAACATGACGAAGAATCTGAAGCTGAAGATAGGTTCACCAAGAGCAAATGGTGCCCGTGCGGATTGTTGGATGGAGTTCCAAATGATATCAGAGTCGGAGCCCGAGCAATCCGAATGTGGAATCAGCGACAAGCCAGTGGCTCCATCAACAGTGACGGGTCTCCAGCAGGCGCAGAGACAAATCCAGAGGCATGAGCTGGAGTTCCACTTCGATTTGACCTGGCACCCGATCTTCATCAAGTGCTCCTGCGGAAAAGAGTTCACCGTCAGGGAGCAGTAATGCACGATGACGGATATCCTGTCCCTCCAGGGGCATCGATCTACGAGCTAGTATGGATTAAGCTGGACGACGTCACCGATGCTATAATGAGCGGGCAGACGGATGACAGGACAGTTGGCAGGGGATTAGGATTAGCCACGGCTCTCGCCATCTTCACAAATCCATACAATCCAGACCCCAAGGCCATTCGCAAAGAAGCGAAGAGGCGCTGGGCAGAAAGAAAGGATGATTGATGGGCGATGTCTTGATCCTGGGGTGCGGTCCGGCGGGCGTCTTCGCCGCATGGGCCGCAGAGCGAGCAGGGCACAATGTCCAGATCGTCTCAAAGAAGCGACCCAGCCAGATGTTTGGTGCGCAGTATCTTCACAAGCAGATCCCGGATATCGAGGTGGAGAATCGAAAGGTTTGGTACCGGCTGATCGGAACTGAAGACGGGTATCGCAGCCGCGTGTACGGATCTCGATTGATCCAGACATCTGTGGGGCTATACCAAGGACCACAAGAAGCCTGGGACATCCGGAAGACGTACTACAAACTGTACCATTACTTTGCTGATCGTATCGAGCATACGCCTTGGATCGACGGAAGGACGATTGACCAAGCAATCCCAGCTCTGGTACGACAGTACGAGTATGTATTCAGCACTATCCCGCAGAACGTTCTGTGCGTCAGACAGCACGCTCATCTCTTCCATTCCCAGAAGATCTGGGCATTCGGCGACGCTCCTGAGCTAGGTCGGGTCTGGGAGAATACATGCAGCCCGGAGGAAGTGATCTGTAACGGGATCACAGATCCAAGTGCCCTTTCTTGGTATCGAATTAGCAACATCTTCGGCCACACGACCGTTGAGTGGCCCTGGGACAAATATCCTCAGGGAGTCAGTGTGGCCGAGGTCTCCAAGCCAATCAGCACGAACTGCGACTGCCACAAGCCGATCATCCGGCTCGGCCGGTTCGGCAAGTGGAAGAAGGGCGTGCTGTCGCACGAGGCGTTTTTTGAGGCTGAGGCAATCTTCAATGACGGTCGCTGAGGCGGGTGCTGAGGATGACCGAACCAGTAAGGACTAACGGTCATGGCAAGCCGATCGTTGCTCTTGATATTGACGGAACTCTGGGTGACTATCACTCGCATTTTTTGTGCTTTGCCCAGTTATGGTTCGATCGTAGAATGCCTGACTCAGGGAACGTTAACCCCGGTCTTCCGCTCTGGAGGTTCATGGGAGTTACCCGAGCCAAGTACCGAGAGGCCAAGCTTGCCTACCGACAGGGCGGATGGAAGCGATGGATGCCCGCCTATCAGGGGGCCGCTGAGCTAACCCGTGACATCCAGAAGGCAGGGGCTGAGGTAACGATCTGCACGACCCGTCCGTACCTCCGTCTAGACAATATCGACCCGGATACTAGGGAATGGCTACGTCGCAACCGCATCCGATACAACGCGGTAATCTTCGGCGACGACAAGTACACAGAGTTGAAACGACAGGCCGGCAATCGGGTGGCGGCTATCGCTGATGATCTACCCGATGTGCTGGCGAAGGCAGGGAAACTTGGGTACACAACCCTGTATCTGAGATCGCAACCTTACAACCAGGGGAACACCCCCCATTCCTGGTGGAGGTTCGATAGCCTGGAGTTTCTCCGGGAAGCAGTGCTGACTGACATCAAGCTTTGGAAGGAAACGAATCAGTGACGCCCCCACCAGCGCACCCCTTTGCCTGGGCCCAGAACGAGCCCCTTGGTTTCGCAGAGTTCGGCCTCGATCGACAGCTACCAGAATGGATCGATCCGGCTTGGAGTATGCCGGTCATCCACCTCGGTCCGGGAAGGAAGAAAATCCCGCAGACCGTCGAGTACGACTGGCCGACATACAACTTCGATGACTTCAAGACCGACCTAATGCGCGATACTCTCAGCGACTATCTGTGGGAGCTTGCTGTCGAGCAAGAAGAGGAGTCGGAGCACCGGACGTTCCTGCCGCACCGTAAAGAGTCCGTCGGCGGCGTGATCGCTACGCATGTTCTGGAGCACCTCAGTGATCCTCGTCCTCTGCTCCGGGAGGTCTCTCGGGTCCTGGCTCCGGGGTGCCCCTTCAACATCCTGGTCCCGCACGGTCAGTCGCTGATGTTCCTTCAGGACCTCGACCACCGGTCCGCGTTCGTGACGGAGACATGGAAGACTCTTATCAAGAACGGATACTATGAGAAGGAGCACGACGGTTTCGCCTTCGAGATCGGCGCAAACTTCCTGTTCGGGATCACCGAGGCCAACGTTGCCCTTGTGACGCAGCTGATCAAGATCTGAGATGAAGCAGCTTCTCTGGGAGATCCTGACCTTCAGTCTTCTGGGGGTCGGGGTCTGTCTATTTGTCCTGGCATGCTTGCTGACATATCACGGTCGGAGAAGGCGATGAGGATGCCGATCGGGTACTACCGATGGGAGCGGACTCACGAGCAAGCGCCTTGGCGCCGGGTCGGAGTGATGATCGATCGTATCGGCCGCAGTGACGCAGCAGTAGCTGCATGGAAAGAAAACGAGCAAGCCGGATACCGAAAGGTGAAGGTTCGCCCTGTATACGAGGAGTGAGATGTCCAAGCTACCCCTCAGCGAGGATGCCCAGTACGTTGTTAATACCCTATTCTCTGAGCTTGAGGAAAAGTATAGGGAATGGAGCCAGGAGTACAAGCAAGATCGTGACCTCGGGCTCAGAGGAGAGTTTGTAGGGCTATACCGTAAGACCCGCAAACTGAAGACCGTCATTTGGGATGGCGCAGATCCTAGCAGGTGGCGTGAGGGCATTCGCACAATTCTTCTAGAGGTTGCGGCTCATGCCCTCCTGGCCGTCAAGGACTATGATGACGAGCATGGGGAGGTGGAGAAGAAGTTCGGGCAGGCGGTCAGCAAGTACGAGGCCGCCGGATATACATCGTGCACCTCAGCAACCCGTCCGATTGTGACCATCCCACACAGCAAGGTCTACGAGATCGACACCAGGCAGGTAATGGAGTGGACAGGTTCCAATTGGGTGCGTTGCCCCATAAAGGATGAGGTCTAATGGACCTCATAGACCTGTATGAGGAATACCGAGAGGACCCTGCATTCGAGCACCTCAGGGGTGAGCATATCAAGCTTGTCCCCGGCAGAGGCAATGAGCGCCCATCCGTGATGATCCTCGGCGAGGCTCCCGGCGCCCAGGAGAACCTGCATGGCGAACCATTTGTGGGGCGGTCAGGCCATCTCCTTGATCAGCTGATGCGAGAGGCCGGGCTGTACGCAGATGACCAGTGGCGATACCCGATGGATAGCGATGATGACCCTCCTGAGGTGGCTATCTACGCAAACACGTTCATCACCAACACGGTCAAGTACCGTCCGCCAGCCAACAGGACTCCGAGCCGACGAGAGATCGAGGCATCTCGACCCTGGATTCTCAAGGAGTGGAAGATCCTCGGGAAGCCCAAGGTGATCATCACCACAGGTGCAGTACCCCTGGCCTGTATAAAGCCAGAGTTGCTTCCCGTGTCCGACGCAGCGGGTAGACCTTTTGTGTTGAAGCCGAGTACACTTACGCTGTGGCCGATGTTCCACCCAGCGTTCGCGCTGCGGAACAAGCCCATGCGTCCGGTAGTCGAGCGTCACTGGCAGGACCTCGGCGAATGGTTACAGGGGGAGGGGATAACGTGAGCAACATTCCAACTCAGAGAGTGTCGGATGAAAGTCCAGAGAGGCAGTACCTTCGTCTTCAATGGAAGAAGCTACGCGACGCCAACAAGAAGGCGTCTGATGCCAGCCGCGAGTGGGACCAGCTGAACGAAGATTTCATGGACTTAGCTCGTCGTTCGGGCTGGACGGATGATGTCTTCACGCTCAACCAGATCAAAAGTAGGAACATAGGGCTCAACGATGCCCTCAGCACTTTGACATTCTGGCAGCAGGAGTCTCAGCGGATATCCTCTCTAATCCTGGCAGAGAAGGCAATTCGAGAGCTACTGGGGGCAGACATTGTTGTGCGATAGATCAATCAAGGCGCGAATCAATACCGGTGAAATCGGTATCGAGCCGGCTCCGGATCTTGAAGGGCCGCAGCTCCAACCCGCATCGCTCGATCTCCGTCTTGGGGGAAAGTTCATACTCCGCAGTCCTTCTGGAGACTTCACCCTGGATGTCACTAAGGGTGAGCCGGTATCCATCTACCCTGGCGAGTGCCTTCTGGCTCGTACGGAAGAGACCGTAACGCTGCCCGGATATCTCGCAGCGAGGGTAGAGGGTAAGTCGACCTGGGGCCGGCAGTTCCTCTCAATCCACTCGACAGCCGGTTTCATCGATCCAGGCTTCCATGGAACGATTACTCTGGAGCTCAAGAACGAGGGAAAGCGGATAGTCTTCATTCATCCGGGTGACTTCATCTGTCAACTCTCATTCGAGCAGCTTGACGAGGAAGCAGAAAGGAAGTATGGAGACAAAGCCCTCCGGTCGCATTACTGGGGGCAAGAGGAGCCCACTCTTCCACACAGCGAGGCGATGGGATAGCTGGACCAAGGAGGCAGAGTTCCATTGGGAGGAAACGCAGGTTAAGTCAGCCAATGTCAAAGGCGGAACAGCTCAAGTATCTGATCAATAGGGATAAGCGTATCTGTTGGATCTGCGTTCTGGACGTAGATTATGAGGATGCGAGCAGAGACCACTTGATCCCAAGGAGCATGGGTGGGCCAAATTCTATATGGAATATCAGGCTAGCACACAGAGCCTGTAACAACAACAGGGGGCAGATGCCTCCTCCTATGGAAGAATTGCTCAAGTACTGCAATCACAGCCGGATCCTGAGCGAGATCGCAATCAGATTGTTCAACAAAGCCTACCCCGATCTGAAGACGGGCAGAACGGGTCGGAGGCGCAGGGGTTCTCCTCCAAGGATGCTCAACACGAACATCGTCGGTCCACGGGGGCACGAGAAGTATTCATTCTCAGGATGCGAGGAATGCGAGGCGTACTGCATACAGTGCAAGGTCTGCTGGTGCTTGGCGGGTCGAATGGAACACAGGAAGGATTGATATGATCGGGGCAGGCGAGGTCTGGTGAAGTGGTGCTCTCTCCATCACCATAGCACATTCTCCTTCATGGATGGGTTCGGGCTCCCTGACGATCACGCCAAGAGGGCTGCCGAGCTAGACATGTTCGCAATGGCTCTGACCGAACACGGCAATGTCTCGTCCCATGTCGGACTGGAGAAGGCGGGGGCGAAGTATGGCATCAAGCCTATCTTTGGTATCGAGGCATACACTGAAGTCAAGCCCCGATCCCGACGGAAGTTCCACCTGACCATTCTAGCAATGAACCAGCAAGGCTACCGTAATCTGAACACAATTGTCACAAGATCATGGAGAGAAGGATTCTACCAGTGGCCAACAGTCCGGGGCGAGATGCTGTGGGACCATCAGGAAGGACTTATCGTACTTTCTGGCTGTTCGGACAGCCTGTTAGCCTGCTCATTGCTCGGGGGGAAATCAATTCCCGTAGCAAACGCAAGCTGGGACCGCGCAAAGAGGACAGCGGCGAGATTCCAGGACAGGCTTGGCGATCGGTTCTATTTAGAGTGCCAGATGTTCCCGGAACTCGCGCGCACTCACGATATCAATAAGGCATACGAGCAGCTAGGCAAAGAGCTGGGCATTCCGTTGGTCGGTTCCGCAGACGTTCACTATCCGCACCCCGACGACAACGAGATGCAGGTCATCCTACACGCCGCCGGACGAGGCAACAATACGGTAGCGGCACAGGCTAGCTCCTGGGAGTATGACATCAGGATGACCCTCCCGGATAGCGATGCCAAGGTTATCGAGAGGCTTAGGGGTACCGGCCTATCGAAACGGGCGGCAAGCGCCGCCCTCGCCAGCTCGACCCAGATAGCTGAGCGCTGCACGGTCGAGCTACCGAAAGCCGCGCCGATCAAGTTTCCAGGCACAAGGAGGGATTTGGAGTGGACAACAAAGCAATAGAGGCAACGAGATATGCCGAGCTAAAGAGCACAGAGATGAGGCTAAACAACGCGTGTCCCGTCTGTGGGTTGACAGACGGCTTTCATGATGACACAACGCACACAATCAAGCGCGATGTACCGCGTGAGTTGATCAAGGAGAACGGTTGGCACCGTAGTACGGTGAGTTCCGGGCTAGGCTGACCAAAGATTGGGGAGGAATGACAAAGCACATTGTAACCTTCACCACAGTGACTGAAGGCGAGTTGAGCGCGCAGAGCTGGGAGGTCTCGGATGCCAACATGAACTTCCTGCGCAGGGTGCTGGCCAAGAGGTATGGAGATCCGGACAGCGAGGTGATGCAGAGTACGGCAGCGGCGGTTACCTCGGCTCGGCATATGATGGATCAGGGGGCTATCATCCTTAGCAAAGAACA
>Ga0193742_1000600_pt1 | contig 23669 bp, 20 predicted proteins | sample L2c1metaG_FD_165511 | JGI IMG/M metagenome (GOLD analysis project Ga0193742, IMG submission 165511) | Soil microbial communities from a riparian zone of the East river system, Colorado, United States - L2c1 | ecosystem: Environmental > Terrestrial > Soil > Riparian zone | place: USA: East River... | reverse complement strand
ATAGGCAATTCCTTGATCTCAATTGGAGCATTTCCAGTTATGTCTGCAGTCATACTATCAGGCAGACGAGATTCGAGGTATTCCTTTCTCCGGCGACCAGACCACATTCGTCGACTCAACGGTGGGAGGAGAAGCGCGCGCAGGAAGAACAAGATATATAGTACTAGTGGGAGTTGGAAACTCGACAGTGAAATGTGTTCAACTTGCTTGGCGGACCGCTGCGGTTAGAAAGCTTGCAAACTACTCGGCTTAGAAAATGGCCCGGAAGACCCGGTTGCTTCTTTCCATGATCCATTGTGGCGTCTCCGATCGCTTGCTTGGAAACGTGTGAAGGCTGCATAAAATATCCAGCGGGGTCGTGGCGACCTTTACTGGCAGAAAATTATGTCAGACTAATTTCTGATTATTCGATACTACCCAGTCTCTTTAAAACTGCTTTTTTTTTCTGCTTAATTATTCCAATCGTCCAATCCTCCAATTGTCAACGAACTTTGCGAGCCTCGGAAAAATGGACCATCGCTCAAGATCAACTCTGCCACCTAACTACCTTCATTTCTGGGACAATAACAAAGATGCTGATGTTTCTAGCATCAAAGGCAATATCTCTGATGACCTGAAGCGTTTGGGACAAGCAGCATGGGATTTTTTCGTCAGCACGGAAGACAAGTCTTATGGAGCTAACATCGGAAAACGATTAAAGTTTTTGGAGATGAATATTTGGGGAGAAAGAGGACTTTCCTATGCCGAGACTATATGTTTGATTTCCATTGACAAAGGTAATGTTATTCCAGCCCACACATAAGTCCAGTTATATACTCGCGCTGATCTTTGTGAAGATTTATGCAATATCTTTGGAATACTCCATGGGGCTTGTGCAGCGTATATTGTAGATCAGTATGTATTGGTTTATAAATTTCAATGCGACATCCGAGGTCACTCACCCGGGCGTGTAGTTGTTCTGTTTCGTCTCTCATCCTGTTGGGCGCCTCTTTGGGGCTCGACGGAGGCGGAGTCTCTCAATCTATGAATCTAATATGGCATAAACCAGTTCCAGTGTGAGTACATCACATATTGACGAAATCTCTTCTTTTTTTTGATGTCCAATAATCGTTTAGGGGAGCAAGTTTAAGGGTGGTGTCAACGTCGATGTCAATGAAAGGACGAATTAGAACCGCGAGATGCGAGGTAAGAACCTTGTTCATTATTGTATGCATGACTAACATAAAATATTTACTAGCTTTGGGACAACGACACCCTTTGTGTGTCTGGCATCCATTCTACAGTGAATCCTACTGTCCCAGCTGCGCGAGCGTCAAAATTCAAGCTCTAGAGAATTTCAACAACCCGTTCATTTCGATCAATTTCTTGGCCTTCGATTTGTATGATTTTTTTTGATCGACCCTCTAACGACGCTTGTTCATTTGTATTAAAAATGTATAAAGTATCTTCAACTGGCTTCGATGCAGCACGTATCTAACGATCATTAGACTTGTATTATATCTTGGATGTATATATTTAGGCCCCATTTGATCCACATCAATTTAGGTAAATTACACGGCGAATGAGTCTGTGTGATGTATTGGAAGCGAAGATCGAAGGATGCAAGAGTCCTGTATATCAACTTTTTCTATTATTAACGACACTGACAGAATTCCTGTGTGAACCTGATTAAGGTAGGGAATGGAGGTAAGCACGCAGTTTCTCTAAAGCTTTATATCTATGTGAAAGTTTGTTTTTCTGGTCGTTTGGCATTTCAGCGTAACTAGACGAAGACCAAAGGTCAGTAGTTCCCGAGGGGCGACGATGAATTGCCTACGTTAATCCAGTTCCCAGGGGTTCAAAAACAGCATCCCAGCCAAATACTTTTGGTCCTCTGGCTGGAACGATGCTTCCTTCAGTCCTACCCTCAAACAAAAGTGGTTCTGTTCCTGAGACATGGTCAGTAATGTTCGCTTAGTAGATATGTAAAAATAAAAGATACCCGGACCAGCAGAATAAGCAAAAGTGCAAACTGCTTCGGCTGCCTTGGTTGGAAACCCGACTAGCATCGCATTCAGTCCTTCATGCCCGATTTGGGTCATGAAGTATTTAATATATGGACCAGGTAGACCATTTAGTGCCACAAATGAAAGGGCAGTGTCTTCAGTTATGCATGGTCCTTTTACCTAGTTATGAATTGAATTTTTGACCGAAAGAACAAACAATTCAAACGGACAAGTTCGGCTGCTTTCTTGCATTTATCGATTGCGACTTCCTGTGTGGTTCCTTGGATCTCCGGGACTGAGAAAAAAAAACGAAACGATTAAGGATGTGTAGGTTATTAAATCGTCAACTCACTATCCAGACTTTGAGAATCGATCGTAATTGGGTTGCCACCTTCAGATAAGATGGCTTTGACTTCCTTCAATTTATTTGCATTGCCCGTAACAAATGCTATTAGAATTTTAGAATTGTCAATGGAACGAATGGCCATTGTCTCACATACTAAGAGGTTTTGAAGCAGACATCAAGATCAGGAATGTTGGAATTTATGTAAGAAGAAAGAATGGCGGATTGTTATCAAAATGACTCGGACATCTCATCGGGACGTCGATCCGGAAAAAGCCGAGATCGCCATCAGTTGTACTTAGTAAAATGTATACGCCACTGAGCAAGGGCGTAAAAAATATATAGCAGTACATAGAAACGGGGGAGAAAAATAAATCTAACTGGTCTGTTCAGAGAAATCTGCCTTGCTCCTCATCTTATCAGCCCAAGCAACAGCATCTCTGCGCCCCTTCTCTACGTCTATACAGAACCAAATGACCAGGGAAGCACAGAAACATAGAGCGAAAAGGAAGGGAAATCCCATCCAGTTACTACCTGACTTGTTAATGATAGCTTGTATTACATTTGGACCAATCATGGACGATGCACGGTTGGATAATCCGAAAAGCCCGAAGAACTATACAAATCGGCGAGAATTTGGTATGATGTTGTAGACATAATAGAGTGATGGTTAAATATTAGCGTACCATGTTATCGAACCCAGCCGGAGTGAGTTCAGCCATCATTGTCTGAGAAAATGCATAGTATGGTGCTTGGAAAAGGCCGAAAACAATATTGTACGCCCTACGCAAAACTCAGCGATAGATTTCAAATCGAACGGACCAGAACAAACCAGAACTCCCAGACATTATGGAAGCTGAAGGGATAATTCACAATCATAATGCAGAAGACATTATCAAGACGCACCCGATCTTCTGTGTCCAGATACCAAGCATGCCCCAGAGGGGTATCAACACGGTGAATACATTTGTTACAATGAACTGGTCACCTTGTTCAGTTCACATTGGCAGACGAGAAATAACAATTCATGCCTCACCATTTTCTTTGTGCTAATTTTGAAGTATCTCTGGAAATACCAAAACCCAAGCGTACTCATCGTCGACGTGATAGCTTGCGCGAGACCTAGGTATGTGTTCTGTAGGAAACTGAAAGAGAATTTGTCATTCTGGCATATTGCTACCAGAGTACCGGTGGTATTTAGTCCCTGCATCGCGTTAAACAATCCCGAAAATTTCGCGCATGAACTATAGACTTACATCGGCGAGCAAGAAAAAGGAGAAAAGGTAGATGAAGGTATAAGGCAGCGATTTATACTGCGTACACGCTGCCCAGATCTAAACAAAATTATAAGCTCCAGGAGATGAGATATTTATATGTACTAACTTGTTTCCAACCGATAGTAAAGTACGATTCGCCTTTAGGAAGGGGAGGGCCTGGGCGATGTTCTTGAAATATGACTAATCTTCGAAGTTCCAAAAATTTCTTTCAGGAGTTTAGCAAAATGACACCTACACCACCAAATGCCAAGGACGACCCAATAGGCATTTGTGCTGTGATATTATTATTCAATAATATCAGTTTATGCGAAGAATAGGTCACTCACAGAACGAGAGTATAGTTATCAACCTTGGGGTTTGAGGCCAGTGGTAGCAAAATTGATAAATTTAAGCAAAGGGTGCCTATGTAACCGATATTGCTGTGCGTCTAATAAAACCTCCTATCTCAGTCACGGTGTGTAAAAATACAAAACGTAGGTAGTTAATTGTTACTTGCCGTACTGATATTGCTAATCCTGTTCTTCTCCATACTTTCCTCCAGCTCGTATTCTTCTCGTGAAATCTCTCCGGATTCGTACCTATCACGGAGTTTCCGAGAATGTGATGTGTTTCGAGCGAGGCGAGGAAATACAGCTGCATAAAATACTAAAGTTGCTCCATAGCTGATAAATCCTATCATGTACAAGGCCATAGCGACAGGCCAACGTGAAGGAGCTGTTGGATTTCGTGATTTAGTGTGGTCAATTCGTGAAAAGAACTATCAGACACGTACTGGTTAGACTCATGCTCGCAAATTGAGCCGCCCAACAGATGCATGTAATTACTAATAACAGCCAACGACCAAATGTTCCATAATCAGCGGCTGAGCCAACAGTGGTAAAAATCGCAGTCATAACCTTGCAATGAGGTTTGTATGGTCAACTGCTGAAATGGAATCTAAGTGGGGTGAAAACCTACAGCGAAGCTGACACCATTAGCAATTAAGACGACACTGGAGACAGCTTTGGTGCCTCCGCCCCAAGGAACAACACATTGGCCACTGGGACTACATGATGATCCTGGCCCGTGGACGGGGTCGTATCCTGCTGCGTTGGTTAATGATTGGAACAAAGTCAGAGAATATCCGTTTGGTCCAACCCCCTTTATTCGAACGGTCTTTCAGCCTAATGGGTCTGTGAAATAAGACGGATTTGCATACATTATCTCCATTGTAGTACACTTTGAAAGAAATTAGGAGATTAGACCACAGCGGTGCTCAGGAGGGACAAGAAAGATGACTGACGGTAATAACTCCATAATTCTCTTCTCGTGACAATTGGTTCGTCCTTCCTGATTGAAGATACAAACACTGGCGCCTTACCATCACCACCAGAATAATCCACAGTTTTAGTATCGGGACGGTCAGCAATTGCAACAGAAACTTCTTCAAACGCCGCGGTCTGATTGAAATTAGTGCCACGATTTCTGGAGACTTGAGGAGTTACAGGCGACGGCATGCTCGACATAACACAAGGATACTCTGAAGAACTACAGACGGTATCAGCAGAGAAAGACCCGGGTGAGAGTCAATGAATGTATGTATATAACCAGTGAGTCGTGTGATCAATAGAAGCAAGTTAATTTAATAAATTTGAAGTTGAGTTCGCCACATGGTCGTTACAGTGGATGCCGAAAAGGTTGTACTTTGGCAGAATTGTCGCCACTGCGGGTGTGCGAACAGGACGTAGAATCCCAAGAAGCGCCACGCTTTAACGGTAGAGCTGAGAGATACAAAATATCCGTTCAACTTTGTCGCGAAAAAGAGGGAGAGCTTTGTCGCTATAATTAGCATGTCATCACGGGCCGGACATGTCACTACAACCTTGCCCTGACTTCAACGCTCATGGATATCCATGGGTCGAAATTTGAATTTCTCCTGGTGCTTTCTACTTTCGCTATGTCTTTTCTCCTTTGCGACTGCATCGAAATGGCTTGATATCCTGTCAACTCAGCTATCGGGAACTATCTTCAAGTTTACCAACGACCATGTTTCATACCTCATCCACCCCATTCCAACATCATACGTAAACTTAGATGTAATAACATTCGCCGTTGCCGGAAACGCTTCCTTACATCTCCCTGCGACCAGCATTCATGTCGATGGTAACACCCCTCGTATCACAAGGAAGTTCCTTAGATCTCAACTTGATAAATTCTCCGAAATTGACGACGTCTGGAATAGACAATTTCTCAAATCGGTTATTTTATATTACGGTGGGCAGACGCCTGCCACGATCGATGATCAGGCGAATATATGGCTGCGAAATCAAGGGGTCACTACCCTTTTTCTCTCAGGTTCAATCGAATGGCCAGCTCGTGAGGCGGTTCCGACGTACAAGCTCCCGCACAAAGTAGACGTAGGTCCGGTCGTCATTTCCCGTCAAAATGTTGGAGAAGGAACACATTTGGCATTTCACAACGTGTATAGACTTTACCTTGACGAATATGAGAGCTTTCTCTTCGGTGCCATACCCGACTTGATCCATGGGGGATGGATTCTCACAAATTTCACCGTTCCCACTGATTCTGATGACGGGATCGCGTTACAACTCATCCCAGTTCCCTCTCGTCTGAACAGCCTTCTCACACCTCACTTTCACCTTGCCGGTATACGTTTTGGATTGAAAGATATATATCACGCACGGGGGCTTCCTACAGCCGCAGGGTCAATCGCTTATCAACTCACTCACGATGTCCCTGCAGAAACAGCGCCATCTATCGAGATGCTTCTAGATCTAGGAGCCATCATGGTTGGAAAAACTCGTACATCTCAGTTTGCACACGGGGCCCAACCTTGGGAGTTCGTGGATGTGCCGTACTCATGGAACCCAAGAGCAGACGGGTATTTGACGGCTTCGGCGTCGAGCTCGGGTAGCGCATGTGCTATTGCTGCTTACCAATGGTTAGATTTCACGGTTGGGAGTGATACCAGAGGGAGTGTTAGGAAGCCGGCGGCCCTAGTTGGGCCTATGGGATTCGTCCATCTCATGGAAGTATGAATTTGACAGGCGTGGTTCCACTATCTGAGGAAATGGACACCGCTGGATTTTTTGCACGAGATCCTCAACTCTTCTATGAAATTGCTATGGTTCGTCCTGTCTCGTCATTATTGTCTCTTAGCTTACCTTTCTCATTATAGGTATATTGATTCTCCCGTGGCTAACAAGCAAACTACAACACGCTATCCTGAAAAGCTCCTCTACCCGATTGATCATTTCCCAAGGAAATCGCCGGCAGCGCAAGAAATGATCGACAGATTCGTAGAAGACTTACATGCTTATCTCAATATCACTCCTGTCCGAGTCAATTCAACCGAGATACTCACACCTTTCTTTCCAAATGGAAGCTTCCCTGAATTCCATCTGTCTTCGAACAAGCTTGCAGAATATCGCTCATGGATAACTGTCGGAAAACCAATTGTCGATGAATTCAACTCTCGGTTCGGGAGACAGCCTCAATTCGACCCTATACCGCAGAGGATGTTTGAACGCGCAAGTTCTATCACAGAAAAAGATTTCGCAGACGCCGTCGCTCTAAAGCGTGCTTTTCGAGAATCTGTCTCACGTCACATATTTCAGCATGATGCGTCATCATGCTCCAATTCTATATTCATCTACGACGCTGCCACCGGCGGACTACCCTCTTATCGTTACGAGGAATTCAATCATATCTTAGGAGCCACTCCGTTTCTATTGACCGCACCTGGCGCTGATAAAGAGCCACAAGTATCGGATTTCCTCAATTTCTTGGCTTCTATGGGTGAGCTACCTGAAATTACGGTGCCAATAGGGCAAGTTAGGTATTTTAGCCCGGTGAGTAGGACGTGGGAAGCACTTCCAGTAGCGGTACAGCTTGTTACACGAAAAGGGTGTGACCGCATGCTCTTGAAGCTAGTAGGGCGGCTTGCGGAGATGGAGATTGTGAAGCGGGTAAATGTCGGGCGATATACATTTTAACGAAGACTGGTTGTTTATGAGCGCTATTATATTGATGTCAGGATTTACATGTGTACAATTGCACTGCCTTGGTGACTGGTTTTGTTAAGGCTTTGTCTTTGACAGGTGTGGATAATTCGCCACGAGAGCGGTAGATAACTGTCTAAATTAGACAAATTCCATGAATTCGTTTAAATACAAAAAGTTTCCTTTGAGTTCGGATGAACCCGCCTTTGGAAGCGAATAAACATGGACCTACAACTGGTTTGTCCACGTGAAAGGGGAACAACAATATTCCGGATCGCCATCTGGACTTGTTTGTCCGAGTCGTCGTCCCTTTGCTTCAGAACTTTCATGCTGCACTGCCAATCTCAGTTTACACGAGGTCGTGACACTGGCCATAGTAGTAACTCCAGATGACTCCCCCTCTTTCTTCATCCAACGAATCCCCTTCATATCTTCCTTCTTTCTTTCCTACCGACTCATCCAAATCTATGGCATTCAGACCTACATTGCGTCCAGTAGATTGGTCAGACGTGGACTCTCGTGGTCGTTATCTTCGGCGCCAACGTTCCCCAGAAGAAGAATCAGGCGACGAAGATGTTGCCTCTCCCACGACTGACAAAACTCCATCACCACCTAGGAAGAGGAAGAAAGTGTTTGGTCTTCCTGCAGTCTACTACCCTCCTACCCTCAGTCCATCAGAAAAGCTTTGGCGCGATCGTTACGACCTTCTTAATCATAAAGGATATATTTTACGTCCTCGATACCAGCCTAACTGGACTCCGACGTTATTAGGAAATGGGAGACACTATCACAGTGGAGAAGATCATATCATGCAAATTGTACGTTGAAGTGTTTCATTCAACCCCTTCATGATCGTTTATTTTGTTTGTTTGTATCAACTTTAGCTTCCCCAGGTTTTAGATGCGATTAGAAAGGTGGATGGATTAGTTGTATGCATCAAGATGATCCAAGAACAAAAAAGACTGAAACAGATCAAAATTACCGAGTACTTCTCCTCACGGCGGATGGTAGAAGATTCAAGAAACCACGTCGTCCCGTTCTACGCTACTTTTTCGGATTATGAATTTCCTGATATTCAGTTCATGGTCATGCCCGTTCTGCGGCGCTTCGATGATCCTGAATTCACATTTGGTTGTGAAGTTATTGATTTTGTGAGCCAGGTCCTCGAGGTGAGTACGTTTTTTTCTTTATTAATCCAACCCTTGAAACTTTATGTTATCAAGGGACTCGTGTTTCTCCACGCCAATAACGTAGCACATCAGTGCGTCGACCCTTTCAATTTATCTTCTGACAATCAAGGGTTTTATCTAGTTCTCCCTTGTAGCAATCTCATCGCCGAACATATCATGATGGATGCCAAATCGCTAGTACCAACGGGATGGCATTTCGTTGCTCCTTTTTGCGAGCCAGACGGAATGACGAGGATAACACCTTTGGACCGCAAGAGACACCCCGTTCGATATTATTTTATCGGCTTCGGTAACTCCCTCCATATCCCACGCCATCAACGTACCCCCATTAAAGGTATTGGTGGAGGTGATTGCGACGTTCCTGAATTACACACAGGACAAGCCTACGATCCCTTCAAACTTGACATCTATACCCTGGGAAATCTGATTGACAAATATCTCCACGAGGTTCGAATTCTACATTCCCTTTCCTTTTTTTCCAAAAATAAGATTCCTTTTACAAAGATTGACGCCCCCTCTTGTTTCCCCTTTCTCTTTTTGTTTTCCTTTTTTTTTGACGCCCAATTTTATACAGAAATACGAGAATATCGGATTTCTTGACAGTCTGATAAAGTGTATGAGAACTGAATCGTTTGAGCAACGGCCAAACGCCGATATGGTTCTCAGTTTGTGGTATCAAATCAGGGATACTCTTCCTGAAGACAAGATGGAGGAATTACATCTTCGGTTCCGGCAGGGCGCTCATGTACGATATTCCTCGGTTGACTCGACGGGCGCGGCGGGTACTAGTCGGTCAGATAAACGGGATATCTCGTCCATTCTAAATAAAGTAAATCTTATCCATTTTCTCTCTCTCTCTCAGGATATATTCATGGGAACTAACAATTTTATTACCGTTCAGTGATTCCTCTCAAGCTCTTTGTTTCCTTGTACTTTATTTTTCCCCGGATATGTACTATACAATTTATTCACTCTTGCTTATGCCTCGCTTTTATCAGCATTTATGAGGACAATGAAGAATATAATGCCCAGCATGAGCAGAAAGAAAAATATATTGCTGCCATACTCTTGCCGGCAATGAGCAAAAATAATATATATGGCCAACGTGGGGATCGAACCCAAGACCTTCGCGTTATTAGCACGACGCTCTAACCAGCTGAGCTAGTCGGCCGATATCACTAGCCATTATGTGCAGCAATTTAAACCTATGTAACAGCTTTTAACAATCCCCAAAATGATTGTTTGACAGAATATCTGCTTTTTTATCTACAAAATCTTTATGGTGTTTTAAATCAGCTTGTGAATCGGCACCCAATGTTGGTTTAGGTTTAGGTCTTTAAAAATAAATATATATTGATTAATATTTGATGTGGGTTCTTCGTCTGGTTTTCCTGGCACAATTATCGGCATGGCTGTAGAGGAATCCACAGTGGTTGTAAGATAACACTACGGTATTCAATTGAAAATACTCGTCAAGTAAACGAGCATCTTCAATAACAAAATTAGGTAGTTTCACCGACTGGCGATGTAAGTCAAGGAATCGCTTTTTCACTCGTCCGAATAGGGGTTGTCTAATTGCTACATGATACATGTAGCTTTAGAACCCCAGTGAAAAAGGAGTGCGTTGTCTAGTTCACTTCTGCTCAGTGCTCTTTGACATCATTCTGCAAGGACAAGAGACGGACAAATTTCGAATTTGATTTGCAAGCGGTCATACAATTTCAACTGCTTCAAAACTCGATCGATACCCCTTGATAACTTCCTTCATGATGCTGTCAACTTTGATGTTCATATCATTTTCACCCCAGTCTGCTCGAGAACCGATTTTTGGCAAGTATCTGAGGCTGCAGAATTGAAGTCAATGAAAATGATCCCAGGAGAGATCTCTCCTTTGCACCTCTCGTTCAACGCGTCCAGTCCATTTCTGTCATCCTTTTGCCATGTATCCTCATTCGTAAGGTCAGGTTTGATTAGGATGGTCTGAGCTTCACGAGCTTTGAGAAGGGCTTTCGAGTACTTCCCCAGCGATGGCCTTGAATCATCACAAACATTCGACAATCAGTCAAGTAAAGCAATACATTAAAAATGAAAAATAAATGGGTACTTTTCTTCTCGACTTTGCAATGGTAGGTATGCCAGCAGAAAAGCTTCTATGTGTGGAAATCTGAATATTGTAAAACAGTTAACTGAAATAGGTCTTCAATCCCATAGACTTGCATCGCCATCATTTCCTCGCTTGGAAGACCGCCGCTCCACTGCCGCCAACATCTCAATATATCCGTTGAGCAGGAGAGAAAAGAGTATGTCTGAGACTTTTGTTGCGAGTCAGCACGACAACAGAAGCCAGAGACAAAGTGGAAAATACCTCGAGTCATTCCTTTCATAACTTCCGTGCGACTGAAAATACTGCACCTCAAGGCACTGATGTTGATGCTGGAACACAGTTTTATTTCATCCATGGTGGATTACTGACTCAAACACCATAAAGTACAAAGTACAGCGGATGCGGACGCGTTCATGAGTCCGATTTTCCAAAGAATCTGGGATTTGGAAAAGACGCCGTCTAGAACGGCGTTCTGCAAGGTGGCGAGATCCGAAAACACGCAGGTGCTGTGATTTCTCCACTGTTTCCTTCCCACTTACTTACAAGGCTCCATCGACATGCTGGCAATCTCGCCGTCGCTTTAACATTCCCCTCTACGCAATATCTCCTATTTTTATATGTTCCCTCCTTCAATCTATTCGTCTACTTTATTGCAACGTTCACGACAATTCACACCATCTCCACTTACCCTTAGACCATGACTCCTGTTCATGATGTCAATGGTCTTTGTTCATGCGGCAAATAAAGAGGCCAATCACAAGTCAAGCTCGCCAAAGAAAGGTGTTAACTTCTCAGGGCATTGATCAAGTGGTTGAGACAACAAAATGTCGTTCTCGAGTTCTTGAGTGGCCGATGAGGCTTGCATAGAGATATTATGTCATTCAGACTAAGGACCTCATTAATGCAACTGTACGAGAGCTGTGATGAGGCACATTGCATGTACTGTACAGTAATTATAAAGAGACCGTTTGGCGCTATTTTTAACAGATTACGAATCGCAAACCGTTTTGGGGCAAATCACGCGAGCACAGGATCGCCGTTCTTTGATGGCGTCTGCACGGCGTTCTTTCCAACTCACGGATGCCCTCTGATTTCCATGCCTCCTAATTTTGAAATAGTAAACGGACATCTCGGGCTACCCTTTGACGTCAAAAACTCGATCATAAGGGGATTCAAACTCAGAAAAACCAGTCGTAGAATCGAGGGTTTCATTGCGTTTACACTTGCCCTCATACTACGAACGGTGACGAGTCTATCCTCAAGTCAACAAAGATTCTGAGCCCTGTTTTCGCAAAGTGGGGTCTATCGATAGTTAATCGTGACCGTCATCACAATTGGGTGCTATGAATTTGTTCACGTATTTCGCAGATGGGAAAATGATCGGAAATTTCCAGATCCAAATCAGTGACTTCTCATGATTATCAGTATGATCCACATCCGAGATGTCGCCAACTCTAAGCGCGAAACCTGATTCTGGAAGATCCTACCATACACAATGTACCGGAGAGGCACTGGTGACGGTGAAAGCTCATGAGAAGGATGAATACATGACACTTTTCGGAAGCTGCTTTTGTCCTTTTGTTCAACGGGTATGGGTTGTCTTTGAGGTTCTTGGGATACCTTACAAGGCATGGAACAATACGATCCCTAACACATTTCGTTGATATTTTTTTGGCTTCTTTTATAGTATTGTGAGTCCGTTTTTTGGCCGAGTGCACATTGGTCTGATCATCAGCTCATGACGGAGATGATAGACGAAGTTGATCCATATAAGAAACCTCAAGAACTACTTGAAGTCTCTCCAAAAGGATTAGTACCAGGGCTCAGGTTCGATCGATTCAACCCTCCTCGATCTCTCAATGAAAGCACAATCATCATGGATTTCTTGGAAGAGTGAATTCACTAAATTGAAAAAAAAAGGTTGATAATAATAACTTACAATGTTCCTTTTCCTTGCAGTCTTGCGGCGACAACGACGAAGAAAAGTATTTTGCCACCTATCACGAATCCATGTGAGTTTTGGTCGATCTGTCGTTTCCTCCAACTTTTAAATAACTTACCTTGCGACCAAGATGCACGCGGTTTGGTTCGCCTTCAGGCTGACTTCGTGAACCGCACTCTCCTTCCTGCGTTTTATCGTTACTTGCAAGCACAAACGGAGGAGAAGCAAATCGAAGGTGGTAAGGAATTCCATGCCGCATTGGAAGGATTAGTATCGCTTTTGGAACGGGCAGAAAGGGAGGTACTCGGATCTGGCGGTGCCGCAGGCGAAGGAGAAACCCAGGAGCTCAGGAAGGGTTTGGGAGTTTGGATTCCTGGAGAAGAAAACCTAGGATGGGCAGATATCATGGCCGGGCCTTGTAAGTGTCCAGCTGACTCGCCGCAATGAAACCTCGGATTAACTTAGGAATTGGGTTTAACAAGGGCTTTACAGAACAAAAGTAATTCTAACACATTATCGAGGGTTTAAGATGCCCCAAAGTGAACGATTCAATGGGTGGTTAACTCGGCTTTTCGAGCATCCAGCGTTCAGGGCAACATGCAGCACTGAACAGTTGTACTTGGATAGTTATGAGAGGTTTGTCTCAGATTCAGTTAGGTTTGACCCAGTTAGCTAATTCCAGATGAAATAGGTATGCTTTCAATAGGCCAAATACGAGTATGGTTGCGACAGCCATTAACGAAGGCAGAGGTTTGCCTTGAGGAGTGTTTGTAATGGAATGGAACCAATTTTCGCTGGCTACGTTTGTAGTAACCTGTAAAATAAATAACTGTGACCTGTGACTTCATTTGTTATCATCTTGGTTGGTTGATAAACCTGGGTGTGAAACACATTTGAGAGAGGATGTTGGTGTCAGGAGTTTCAGTAGCTGGGGGCTGGTGATGTGTAGATGGCAGGAAATAGACCGACATCACCAGCAAGATTACGACCCTGTGAAAAGCGTCGTCCGCGCCACCAACCCATATCATCCTTTTCAATGACTTCAGTGCGCTCTCCAGCATGAACTTCACCCTATGAAAGAGAGTCTAGACCTATTCAGGCATGGGACATACTTAGACCGATAGCGCCAAGAAGTCGGCGAAGGAGAGGATGCGGCCTTGTGAGCAGTCGTTTAGATATTATGTATGTGACCGTGACTGATGAAATTCATACATATACTCCGTTCCCTCATTATAACCGGGTCTGAGAGTCGTCAGACTGACCCTTACGAATCATTGTATCCAGACCTGTCTCTCTCCGGTTTATATTTATAATAACCAGCCCATTGCCCAAATCCCACACACACTCTAATCACAGACTATCTCTCACGACAATACCTTATCCCCAACAACCTTGGTGTTCTGCCGGAGCCTTGGTCGAGTTCGAGTAGTCATGCCTGAATACGTCTACGCTTTGCATGACTTTCTTCCGGAGAATGAAGATGAAGTGACTTTTCATGCTGGAGAGCGGATTGAAGTCATCGAGAAGGATGATATGTATGGAGATGGCTGGTGGCAGGTATGGTGTATTAAAGTTGGATTTATTCGTACGACTGATGATCATCTTGGACAGGGCCGTAATCTTGCTGGCGGTGTCGGTCTATTTCCTGTCAGCTACACAGAACCAGCACCTCCAGCTACCGAAACTCCTGTCATCACATCCTCTCCCGAACCTGTTTCCGAGCCCTCAGGTGTATCGACTAATAATAACAAATCCGTCTTACTTCCTCTACGGGAAGAACCCGAAACCGAATCTGCAGGCTTCAATATCCTGTCTCCTGTCCCTAAACACCCTGCTACCTTTCTTAATGATGATGGCTACGAGACTGACATACCACACGAAGATGCTTCCCTCAACCTTGCACGTGGTAACAATGAAATGATGAAAGCGACGATGACGGATGTCCAAAAAGCCATTGAACAACTTGGACGTGGCGGTGTGGGAGAAGACTCTAGGAGTTTTAGCTTTGCCAGCACAAGAGATGGAGCGGATACGAGCAGTGACACCGATTTCGATTTGAGTGATCTGGATGGGGTGGATGCGGATGCGAACGATGGAGAAGATTGGCATAAGAGTGCGAGGCACAAATTGGCTGCGAAAGCTAAACGAGCGGTCGAGGAAGCAGAGAAATTGGAGGCGATGACGGGCGGCGCTGGAAATCCAAGGAGGGTCGTAGCTCCTCCCATTGAGGTGGAGTTAAGCGATGAGAGCGACGCGGAGGATCACGCAGATTTCACCAAGTCGAGCAAACTCCAACGCGATCATCCTCATATCCCAGAAGAAGATGAAGATGTGGCCACGGATGGTGAAGCTGCTGCCGCCGCTAACAATAGTCGACATTCGACCATCGAGACCTTGTCGACTGCCGAAGGGCATGTCCTCGTACCTCCCCAAGATGAAACCGATGTTCCTACAGCTACAGCTACCAACCTTTCCTTCTCGGCTTTACAAGCTCCGGTTCCAACCGAATCTCCTCCCGAGAAACGAGAGGAAGAATCGCCTACTCCAGAAAAGAGCATATATCCAAGTCCCATCTCTCCTCTCACAACGACGGTTCTTCCTGCTATATCGACCATACAACAAATACAGAAGAGGAGTAGCACGCCCGTTCGGGAGATCATGAATGGGTTACCGTCTCCTGCTTCGGTTGGGCATAATAACGTCAACTCGAAGCATAACAGCATAATTTCGTCTTCATCGGCACCGGGCATGTTGAATACCACTACGCAAGTCCAGCGACAGCAACGGCCGGCAGCGACCGATAGTACATCTACGTTGGCCACTCCAGCATCACCGCAAGGACGCAATAAAACTCATCCAACGGAGTGGAGTGTCGAGGAGGTAGTAGATTGGTTGAAGAGTAAAGGATTTGACCAAGATGTATGCGACAAATTCATTGGTGAGTACATAACTTTCTATTTGGCAAAGATATTCAAAAAATTTCCCTCTTTCTACAAACAGAACAAGAAATCACAGGGGATGTCCTACTGGAACTAGACGTCGGCCTCCTCAAGAGTGAGATCGGAATCATGGCATTTGGCAAACGCATGCGAATCGCAAACGCCATTGCCGAATTGCGTCGACCTCCATCTATCGAATATTCAGACCATCAATTATCGCCTATGCAACTCCATCATTCCAATTCACTCACCCAATCCCAATTCCAGTCTCAATCACATTCACATTCGAGGGAGCAGAGTCAGAGTCATTCGCATCATTCCTTTAATGGGACGACGCCTGCTTCTACGGTTGGGCATACTCATTCGCAAAGCATGCAGAGTTCGTTCGGAGGTCCTGTGTTTAGTAGTCAACAACAACAATCTGCTCAAGTGCAAGATAGTTTGGTCAATAACAATGGCGGTGTGAGGGCAACGGTGGTTCCTGGTAATGCAGCTGCTGTCGGTATTGCCGCAGGAATGTCTGCTGTTGTTGGGGTTGGGCTAGGGATTGCGTTGCCACCGACGGATACACCTTCTATCGAGGTAGGTTCTTTTTCTGCTTTTTATGAATGTATGCGCTTATCATTTTCAAGAAGGCACGTCCAACACATTTGGCGTTGTCTCCTAGTGATGGAGCCTTGAAGGAATCTGCAGCCAAGACGGTAGCTGCAATTGCAGTAAACGGTGAAGATGAGGAGCGTGGACATATGAGTGATGTACATCTCAGGTCTCATTATAGACTTGTCCCTTATTACTGATTTCGGCTGTCTATAGGGTGAGATCGCACTTAATCCTACCAGTATGCGTCGTCGACTCTTCGGTCGGTCGCATGAGTCTGCCACCTCAATCCTACATTCGTCCCCTCGCTCAAAGGAAGCGCCATCGCAATCTCCAACTCAATGGGATATCCCCGATAAGGAAAGCAAAGACAAAGATAGTGTCACAGACCTCAGAGAGACGAGTAGCACTAAGGATACTGGCCGTCGTCATGCACGGTCGAGAAAGAGCGTGGATACCAAGCATTCTGATCGCTTGAGTATCTTTGGAACCGCATTTGCTGGTACTTTAGGAAAGAGTCGTAAACCTCCTCCTAGGTTCGTCTCAGAATTTATTTTTTCAGGTGTATCTTTTTCCTCATTTTCGGTTCTTGGTAATTTAGCAGTGACGAAGGTTTGATAGAAAAGTCATCCATATTCAGTCTTCCAAGATTGCATAGTTCAAGTATACGCAAATCATCGTCGGTTTCTCAACGTCCTTCTACCTCTTCCGGATCGCCTAGATTCAGTCCTAAAGACATTGTTTGGATGCACGACGAGAAGGAGAAAGAGAAGAACTCCACCATACTACGGAAACGGACTAGTTCGAACCCTACTCCTATTGCAGCAGCTGCCATTCCCAATACAAACGGTGAAACTACAAACGGTGTTTCAGGTCCTATCAAGCAAGGCGTCAATATCATGGATCAGATTGGAGAGCCGGACCATACGGGGTGGATGCGCAAGAAAGGGGATAGGTATAATACCTGGAAAGTACGATATTTCATCCTCAAAGGACCGCATTTGTATTTGCTTCGGAATAACAGCAGAACAGTGAGTTGCGTTCCTCGTCTTTTGATTGAATACTGATTTCGTTGTTTCTTTTTTTATATAGGAAACTCGAATCAAGGGATATATCCATATTGTTGGGTATAAGGTTACAGTTGATGAAAATGTTGACCCTGGACGATATGGGTTCCGGATTGATCATGATAATGATAAGACACATTATTTCAGCTCGGAGGAGAAGACTATTATTCGGGATTGGATGAAGGCTATCATGAAAGCTACGATTTTGAGGGATTATGCCAGTACGTCGTATTTCATTCAAATTCCTATTTTCTGATCTTGAAACTCTCCTTATAGAACCCGTTGTATCTTCATGCAATATCCCAACTATTCCTTTGGTCGTCGCTCAAGCTATGAACCCAGCACCTCGTCCCCCATCGCCTTCTGCTCGTGAAGCGACGCAAAGAGCTCTTCGACGGGAAAACACGGAGCAGCTATCTACGCGAGATACTCGTATCCTTATGGGTCTAAATGTTGTGGATCTCAAAGACGAACGAGCACGATTGGATTCCTTTTTCAGCAATGAGGCTGTAGCGGCAAAGGAAGCGGCGGCTAACCCTTCAACTCCAATGAAGGCCTCTGCACCCCCACGACCCTCTAGGCAGCCGGGAAGAATGAATTCGTTACGAACTACGGTGTGTTTTTATCAAGATTGCTACCCTTTGCTTTTCTCATCCTGGATTAGATGAACTCAGCAGATGATTCTCTGATACAATGGGCGAACACCCACCTATCCGAATCTCTACAAATCACCGATCCATCCGGTCCTTTGTTTACTGGCCTTGGACTTCTCCGTCTAGCAGAGTCCATCAGGGGCCGACCATCCTCTCCTCCCGTACTCGATTCTGCATTCCCTACCGATACAAACGACGATAAGCTGGACGGGCTGTTCCGGCTTTTCGACTTCTTGTTGGATAACGATGTGAAGATGGGGAGTGTTAGCATCAACGATGTGCGATTAGGGAAGCGGGATAAGATTATTCAGCTGTTGAAGGCATTGAAGGCTTGGGAAGATAAACGGAACGCGCTTGCTATCAGCATTACCAAAGCTACTGGGCCTACTGCGTTCATGACTTCGATTGTGGTGTAATGGAGAGTTGGGTTACTTTGGATTCGTGTGAATTGTTGGACAACCCCTTTTTTTTTCCAAATTTCGCTTCGTCGATTCTTTGGTGTTATAGGCCTCCCCTATCCCTGCTAGATTATTTTTTCTTTGGCATCTTTGGCATTCTTTTTCACACTTTTTTAAAATCTTTTCTCTTGATTTATGCATCTCCGATCTATTATCCACACATATATGTACTTTATTGAATTTTTTTTTTCAATTGGCGTTTTATTTTTTGATACCCGCATTTGGTAATCACCAAGTTTCTTTGGATCATTTTCATTTTTTTTTGCACGCCGTGAGTCTGTCCAGTGTCTTTCCAAAGAATAATACTGCTACTCAAACGTATTTATCGACCGTCTGAATCGGTGCCGCAATTCGAACCATGGGAGTCAGAAGATGGTAACATGTACAAATTACTAGAAACGTCAAGCGTCTTGAGTACTAGTTTTGAATTGAACGGCGATCATCCTTGACCCTTGCCAATTTTCCTTCAAATATGGCTGCCAACCCTACTACAATTATTCCACTACCATCAACAGCAAATTTGGTTCACCTAGCCGACGGGCCATACTTCCCACCATTCCCAAAAGCTCCTGAAGGTATTACCATCATGCCATTCAAAGAGTTCAAGGAAGGAGGTATCTGCATAGAACCTAATGTCAACGATTTGGAGGTTGACACGCTGGGGATCCCTACTGTGCCCATCAAAGTTCGGCACAGCACAGATGAGTGCAAAACCAAGACGAAAAGGAAGAGGAATGCAGAAAATTCAAAAGGTAAAAAAGGTCAGTCTAAGGTACAAAGGCTTTGGTGGGAGCAGTGGGACGACACGGAAGTCATACGTTTCTCAACTGGATTCAATCCGTGAGTTGCTCTCAATATTTTTTTGCCGTTGTTGTTGTTTGCTTCCTTGTTCATTCCTTGATCTTATCGATCGTGGGCGCTTGTTTATCATCTTGCTTTCTCTCACATATTATATCAACTTACTTTCTTATTCTACTAGACATGCTTCGCAGTATGAAAAAATCATTGCAGCTGCAGCCGACTTTACGAGCGGCCGCGTTTGGCCTGTCAATTTCGCTTCTGAGACCGGTCCGAAATTTGTATGGGAAAAGGTAATCAATTACTTTTCTCATGATCGTAACTGTAATACATCTCATTAACCAATTTATTCTCCAGTTCCAACGGTACATTGGCGTTCACGAAGGCGCGGCTGCTCCTTCCGCTAAGCAACTCAAGAAACAACAAGTTGAAGCACCTAAACCGGACGAGGACGAGGACGATTTCTCCGACGATGACATGGAAGTCGATGATAACTCGGATGATGGACTGGGAATCAAACCAGACCCAGTCACGGGCCTGATTGACGTCAAAAAGATCCAAGTTCCGTCCCCTGGCAAGCCAACCGAGGCACAGAAACTCAAAGCTTTCTTCGATGATCCGGAAAAATCAATCAAGGTCTTCATGACCTCTTATTCTCGATCTATGGGTTACATCTGGTATCCATCTCTTTCGTACTCGAATTCAATTGATGACTTAGAATAAAACAAATCTAGGGCGGATGCCAATCTCGACTGCATTCCTCGCGTCATTCGCTTTTTTGTCAACTTTTTGCTTCGAAGCAAGGTTCTTCCTGAGATTGAGCGCGAACTACGCCAATCTTTGGAAGTCATTACACTCGCGATGACCGAACTGCCCAATACATCGGGTATAGCGAAAACCTTCCCCGACAAAATCAGCTTGGCTTGTAACGCCTGTTGGGGCCAGAAGGCGGATGGCTATATGACACTTGCTATTGATGTTCCCGAGGATGAACCAGTAGACGAGCCGAACACCAAAAGACAGAAGTGTGATACTGACATCGCTCAAGCTTCTGGTACTGCTGAGCCTGAGAAAGAAACACTTGCTAAGACCACCGACACCTGGACCTCTGGCGGTGATGGCGATTGGGATGTAGCGGTGGGGGGCTGGGGGCAGAAAATCGAGGTGATCGAGGATAATCCATGGTCCTCATTGGAAGTCGACAAGCCTGAGAGCCTTTTCCCACTTCTGGGGCCCACTGCTCTTCCGCTCACACACTCACCTGGGATCGTCGAGCGCTCGATGAGACGGATCGTGTCAATCACTCGCCCTCCTCCGTCTGTTGCTAAATCCCCACCCTTAGCTGATGGCATTTCCGAGCCAAACGCTGATGCCGTTGAGCTTGAACTTGACCGACGCTTCGCTAAGATTTTACTGGCTCCGATGATTGATTGGGATGGAGGAGAAGCACCAGTTTATACGAAGCCCAAAATTCTTGTGACTTCTCGAGGAGCTGTCGTTGAAAGTGCTGCAACAGCTCAACCAACTGCAGGTAGTCCCCAGCCGTACAATCCTGCAAGTGATGAGATAACGCTGCTGATTGACAACCTTGCTGTTCAAATCGATCGCCTACGTGAAGGGATGGCAATCGGGGGTACTTGGGTTCAATTGGTTCGTCAAGGAGGACCAACTGCCCCAAAGAAGAAGAAGAAGGGTAAATCCAAGCAATCGTCGGTTTCCGGCTATTGGTACATGGACGAGTTGGCCATCGTCGTTCCAAGCTTCTGGACTGTGGCCGTCAACAATTAAATGTTCATTTTCAAATTTCTTGCCTATGCTTGCTCCTTTGAAATTCAGAAATAAATGACACGTCCTATGATTTTACAGTTGCTTACTCGTTGCTAGCTCGGACCCTGTACCTTGATATAAAAGCAGAGGCTTTCCCAATAACATTTTAAAGAGAGGTCGCTCGGGGTTGTCGCTCAACAAGTACAAAAAGTCAAAGAGTCCTGCTAGTAGTCACTATTCATCATCTTACCAGCACTATCCCCGCTAAAAATGAATGACATTGACATCTGGGGGAAAAGATTGTCTTAATATTGCCCAGCAGCTCGAGAATTTGTACTTGATACTTTCAACCAAAATTCAACCCCTCAGTCAAGTTGTCGCTGAAAAGGACCTCGGCGGGCTCAAGAGACGCAAACATCAAGGCCACAGTGGGATTCAAGGAGGGTACTTACCAAGAAGTTCAAATATACCAATAAGTCCTTGGGGAAAGAATATCAAACCAGTGCGACATCAGCTGCGCTCAAGATGCGATTGACATGGAACTTGCAATTTGCAATTTGCATAAAACAGAGTAGCAAACATTTGTGATGATCAACCGAACCTGGGTGGTCAAGACGCAGGTAAGGATGCTGCTCACCCTTGTCACATTAAAACAGTGAAGACAGGGTCCAACTATTACACCGCTCTGAAATGTTAGTTTCATGAACTACTAGTAGGGTGCTGTTCTTCGATCTCTAAAGAACTGGCAACACCAAGGGATGATCTCGTGAATTAGTTGCCGCTTGAACAATGCCAACCATCGAATATTGATATGGGAATGCTACTATGCCCTATCCACTGGGGCTGACTATCAACCGCGGGGAGAAATGGGCCAGTGTCGACGTAATCGACTTCGAAGTGCCGACCTTTTCTTGCCTACATGTCATTTGGTCGTTCTGTTCGTCGCTTCGTCGGATTTTTCCGTTCACTATTGCATATTAGAGATTCGAGCTGCAAACATGTGTATCTTTTGATCAAAGCCTCGAGGACCATTGCCTGACCGCTGCTCACCGGTAATGCCAGCGATAAACATGACCAACTTCTCAGATGCTGTGAAAGTCGGTTCGTAATTCTAGTTCATACCGCCCATACTTGTTCAAATGGAAACACAATCTAGGAAGCATTGATTTTGGACCTCCTAGTCCGACTATGCAGGAGAAAAGAACCTTACTTCCTGAAGCCAGTATCATACGATAAATCTGTGCTGCCTAGTACTGCTATACTATGGCACAGGTCGGTTGGAATATGTGAACTATGAAGCAAAAATGATTGTGACCTGCGACCTGTATAAGGCTGCAAATTAGGACCCTCAACTTCTAAACGTGTCCGTGTGATATTGAGATTCGGCATCCTAGCCTCTCTCATATGTACGTCACCCAAGACGAACTCGTGGAGGTAAGGCGTTTTCGGCCAGGTATATAACTACTTGCGTGTGCGAAACCAAACTTCCAAAACTCTTCCTTCCCTCACATATTCTTCTCTCCTCAGCTTTGATCTGTGATGTTGAGCAATGACATGAGCACCCCTGGCGGCGTGACCTTTGCCATCGCAATTCTAGCTCTTCTCAGCGCCGTTTCTTCAATCTTGGGCTTCATAGCTTTCAATATCCCATACAACCAGTACGTGGACTTACTGGAGCAGATGAAAGACATCCATATGCCTTTTATAACTTGCGATTGGCCCTCAACCTCTGATGAGAGGGTCAGGCTCTGGAAACAGTATAATACGTATGTGTCGTCTTAATTCGCCCTTTAAACAAATAAACCGTTTGATTGATGTCAAAAATTTCGGCATCCACGTAGCATCGCTATGAAGATGGAATTGTTCCAACACTTGACGACTACGTCGTACTATATGTCAGTATTCCATGTACCAACGACCTGGAAGTTGAGAACGCTCAGAGGAAAGGCAAGATCGTTGAGGGTCGAGCTCATCGTGAGCCTTCTCATGCTCTTATGATGCTCTTCCCCGAACAGGATATTGACGTTAATTTAGGCTCTCTATGAAATAGAGAGAAGCAAGGAGATCCGGAAGAACATGGAAAAGTTGCTATCCGCAACTCCAACACCAAAGTCTGGAGATGCATCTACTGCTCATGATGGCTGCACGCAAAAAAAGAAAACTTTACCAAGACCATGGTACAGTTGGAACGTACTAGGAATTCACCTGACGAAAGCCGACGATGTTGACTGTCTCCCGGTCTAGATCTAGAAGAAACTTTATAACCAAGGTATTATGACCTTCACGCACACAGAGTGCCTCTCTTCCGCTTTCTTGGTTCATCCCAAGTCGCCTGACTCTAGCGAACGATTCTCACTTTTCTCCAGATGCTTTTAGTACAGCCCCATGCTGAACAGTCTTCTGCAACACTCATGTGATTTTTGTTTTTTTTTTTTTTTTTTTTTTTTTCAATTTTTCAGTTATCTGATTAGAAATTGGGAGACGTTTACCTGATGTCGCTAAGGTTTTTCCAGTTATCATGGATAGGGAAGCGTGGAATGCGTAGATG
>Ga0193742_1000599_pt1 | contig 23704 bp, 28 predicted proteins | sample L2c1metaG_FD_165511 | JGI IMG/M metagenome (GOLD analysis project Ga0193742, IMG submission 165511) | Soil microbial communities from a riparian zone of the East river system, Colorado, United States - L2c1 | ecosystem: Environmental > Terrestrial > Soil > Riparian zone | place: USA: East River... | reverse complement strand
ATACTTACCATCAACAATCTCAACCCTGAGATAGAATCACTCATATTTCAAATTTGCCCGTTTTGGTATACAGTTCCCTTATACAAAGCTTCATTGTCTTTTCCCTCAGTGGACGCAGTCGTTCGCTCCTTGCACTGCAAGCAGCAGTTGCAGTCGGTTCCGCTAGGGAATCGATTGAGCTGAATATTTATCAAGAGAAATGTCCAATAATTCCAACTCGCAATGCCCCACAGAAGTAGCGCCGAACCTACCTCCTCTTTTCCAGAACGGACATATCGTATTACAAAGTCAGTTGTTCGCACAATATTCAGCTACTTGTTTGCTTACATCTTTGGGCCAGATTATCATGTATGTTAACGCGGAAATTGGACACGACATCTGCTGAAGTACTCACCATTGTTGTAATACACAGGTTGGCTGGATCATCTCGGGATCGTTTGCTCTCGTCTCCATTATTGCTTCGTTCTGGTTGATAAGGAAACATCTTCAATGGTATACTAATGTGCGTGATTTCTTGCGCCAAAAATATAGTCCTAATACTCTACGCAACTCAGAAACGGGAACAACGCTGTGACTTTCTTGCGATCTGCCTGTGCTAATTCAGCCTCATATTTGACTTTTAGACATCGTTCGCATCCTTTTTATGGTTCCTATTTATGCCCTGATTAGTTTCGCATCGTTTCTGTTCTGGGTTTGTCCTTTCTTTCCATCGATTTTCAACGAAAAAGTCATACTCTGAATTCTAGAACCATGCCACTCCACTCCTTCTGATTAGGGACGCGTATGAAGCAATAGTGCTCACATCGTTTTTTTATCTGCTTCTTATGTATCTTTCACATGATCCCGAAGAACAGAAGATGATATTCTTGAAGTCCGGACTATCGCTTGAGGCTGATCAAATTGCGCGACAGAAAGGCGGTGAAATCAAACGCTGGCTATTTCCTCTGGGGTTTGTTGCCTGGAAGCCGATAGTACATCCAATCATCCTTTTCTATTTTTCGACGCTACTTACTATTTGGCGTTGCTCCCAGGATGGGCTTTATTTTCTCCAAATGATGAAATGGGGAGTTCTGCAATATTGTGTGATACGGCCCACGTTAGTAAATGCTTTCTGCTTGATCATCTTCAAATTTTTAACTTGCCAATTTTTCCAGTACAACATTAGCAGCCGTCATCTTGAACTATGTGGGCTTGTATTGCGAAAATTCCTGGGGACTGGGATGGGGTCATATATATGTTAGTGCTTCGTTTTTCAAACATAACAATTCCTTTTACCTTTATCCATAGATCTCAGTTATCGTCGCGCTGTCGGTCACCGTCGCAATGTACTGTCTAGTTCAGATCTACGTTTCGGTCTCTAAGGATCTTGCAGCTCACAAGCCCTTATTGAAGCTCTTTTCCATTAAAGCTGTTGGTAAGATCACCTGCCATTGAATTTGCAGTCATTTTCTGATCGATCTTGTTTATAAGTATTCCTCACCTTTTGGCAAGCAACATTTCTATCGGTTCTTAGCTGGGTTGGTGTCATAAAAGCTGTAGGTTATCATTTTTGGGGTTTCAAAGCTAAGTTTCACGATAGTGCTGCAGACCAAGTACATGACTGCAAACGATGTTATAACTGCGATTAGTGCCATTCTTGAAACCGTCGAAATGATGTGAGATTTTGTTTTTGGGTACGATTAACTTTGATACTTATGGAACCTTAGGTTGTTTGCAATTTTACACATCAAAGCCTTCACCTATAAGTGCTACCAACGACACCTATCATCATCCTCTAAATCTCTCCCTCCGTTGAGGACGGCTCAATGGCGCTCTCTTGGTCATGCAATGGATTTTCGCGAAACTTTTCGTGAAATATGGGTAGGATGCGTCTACCTTGTTGAAAAGGTTAGGGGAAAGGAACCTACCCAGGATATTGGACCCAAAAGGACTGCACATTATGAGCGGGCATTTGGGCGACAGAGGCCTCTCCAGGGAACAGAGTATAGCGATGCCAACTTGGTCGAATGCAAAGAAAGGACTCTCCACCCTGTGGAAATTGAGGTTGACCGACGCGTTGAGGTCATGGTTGAGGGTCAGAGGCAGTGGCTAGGAATTGGAAGATACGGTCGGTTCGCACCGGATCGTCGGGAAAGGAGCACAGCTCTCGGAGAGCAAATTGACCAAGAACTTGAGAGGCGCGGCTATCCGACATGTGCGTCATTGCCTGTAGCTCAACTGGATCTACACTAACAGATACTATGAATAGGTCTGAACGACTCGAAGGACGTTGATTTGCAACCAGCTGGTCAACGTTCTTGGTGGCGGAGTCTCTATGACCGCCTCTCTCAAACCGCCCCTGAAGCAGAAGACGATGTAATCGAAACATATACACCCAAGAAACCTTTCAGGCCGCATTCTTATCAACAGTATAGTCCTGCAGACATGCAAGTGCACGACATGGACTACGACATTGCTCACTATCCTCCCAAATTCATGTTTGACTCCTCTACTGGCAGACCTCATGGATCGGCAAGTGCAAGGGGCCAGAAAAATATAGGAGCTACCGAACCTGCACTTCCATTTGTTTACAATGAAGTCAGTGAACATGCGCAACTATCAAATTCTTATGAAGAACCCCAGATAAACTTTGCCGCAAACACTCACCGAGACTTCCATCTGGCCAGACCCAACCTAGCAGCTATCAACGTTCCAACCCGATATCAAACAGGATCGTCCAAGTCAACATCTCCTGTCAAGCTTCAGGGTCATCTAGGCAGATCAAAGTTACCGACTACTTCAGGGGAGGATGGCAGTCCCTTTGGTTCTGACATTCGGCGGTCAAACCACCGTCGTGAGGCCGCTGCAATACCCCGGGGTTATAGAGATGAAGCTTTCTTTGTCTCACCTTATCAATCCCCTTCAGGTCACCCTTCTCCAGCCACAGATACTCGATTTCCGACACAGCCCTTAGCTAGTTCAACCGATCCATTGCCGTCTCACGTCTCCCAAGCTGCGCACATGGGACCATCAACGAGCAGTCGTACAAGTCCTAGGCTCTAGTAGATTCCAGCACCTTTCGATCGGCTGAATGCTTCAAAAGCATTCCATGACCCATCATTTTCTGATTGAGAAAAACCTTTCCTTACAATATCTATCTAATATTTATTTTCACCAACGAACTATATTTACGACATTATTACGATCTCATGCACTGACGACACCATATATATAGTACTGAAGCCGAAGAATAGCATTTGCAATTGGTATGAACAATGAAGAAAAGCCAGAGAGAGTGCTGAAGCTACAGGGGGGACGTAGTAAGAAAGTGATGATATGCTACAATGGCGCTGTGCGCCGAACTGAACAAGGCAGGCTATAAAACTACAAATACATTAGGTAGAATGCATTGAAACGCAAGACGAATGAAAGACTAGCACATTTGAACTAACCCGAGTTTTCCCCTCTCCAACTTTACCACGTACCCCTCGAGTGGCTCTTGCTCGAGGTTGTTGATAGCATATTCTGGATGTACAACGCGTCTCGCGTTAATTTTGTTGAGCACCATTCTGGTTTCAGCGGCCTTTTCGGTATCAGACGAATTCCCTTTGTCCTCGTTAGAGTCCCCAGATTGATTAACATGGAGGGTGTTTTCAAAAGAGGCCGGATCCACAATAGGAGATGCTACATCCAAGAGCTCTTTGGCAATGTCGCCACGTTGCGAAACACGCTCGTGCTGGTCAGGAGAGGTCGGGTTGAACAGATTGACACAAAAGTCAAGAGACTTTTGCAGCTCGGTCTCCGAGAGACGGGCGCCCATATCCGAAGCTCCTTGAATAACTGCAAACGATGTTAACGGGCAGATTGTCATGACTACAGCCAAATTTACCCGGACGCAAAAATGAAAAGGCACGGTCGTAGTTGTCTTCATCAATATCGGAAAGGATATCGACATTCTGGGACCGAATCTGTTTGTATGCGCTGAGAACGACTACCTGGAATCTAGGCTACATCAGCCGACTGCAATCAAGGAAAGGTAAAAAAAAATCAGTACCTGGTGTAACTTGTTGAGACGCGTCTAGTGTGCCAGTCAGCTGCCCGTGACTCGTGGCAGTGACGTCGAATAGATGCACAAATGGTTGCAGCGGCCGAAAGTGCAGATGTCATCGCAAGGTGGACGCCACTTGAAAAAAAAGGATCTATAAAAGCTGATTTATGGTTAACATCGCAGATGGTTGTATGCGACTTTATGCCATTCTCACCTCCAGCATCTCCTACGATTCTGTAACCGTTGCCTGCGTAGGTAGGAGACGAGTAACTAAAATCGCTAGCACTTTTGACGCTTCCGAGATCCAGCACGCCAGCGGGAGTGATGAGCTTTACTACCCCGGGTGCGCAGGAAAGGTTGGATAAATAGCGTGTGACCATTGTAGAGTCCATAGAACAGGGCGCGCAAGACGACGCAAACGGCGAGGGTGGTAAAGGCAGCTGGAATTTCGCTCTGTACAGTTTCTCGTTCATCACAATTCCCACAGACGTGGTCCCGTTATGAAGGGGAATAAACCATGCCCATCCAGATTCATCTGACGCAGCTGTTAAGGCTATCTAACCAATCACAAGACAAAAGGCTGACCAGTGAGGGCTTCGAACCAAGGAGCTCCATTTCTTGAGGAACCTGAGCCATATTGCCCGACATTTGCCCAGTAACCCCATACAGCGATATTTTTCAAAGAAGCGTTAAAATGTCTATTTTTCAGATAACGAGTTGACATGATTCCTGACCGACCAGTAGCATCGATTAAATGCGTAAAAGTGGTGTCGCCATAAACTAATTCATTCTTGGGTGGGGAGATAGGTGACGAAAAAAATCCAGGGAATGAGGAATCCTTTGGAGAGGCTGGCGGCGACGGCGGACACGGAGGTGGTCTATGCGTCCATGAGACAGATATAGGCTTTCCGGGAGTCGTGGATGAGAAAGAGATAGAGTCAACCTTCGTTTGTTCATAGATTGATGCACCTGTAGAGCGCGCGTGATTTAGGAGTAGCTGGTCGAATTCGGACCGAACCTTTTCTTATATTAATATTGTTGCGATCGGGAGAAAAGAGCCAGTTTACCACATTCCAGGCACTATTATTATTACCCAGTGCAACGAAATCGGTATCTAAAAAATGGGTCAGAACTTTGCTGTTGATCCTTCCGATCTACTTACAGCCTTCTCGCTTGTATTGGTTGAACTTTATAGCTGAGCCGGGCTGGTGTGTGCGAGAGAGAGATACTTGAGACTTCGACCTAATCTACTCGTGAAAAAAATAAATACCTTGTGAATGAAGCCATGATTCAGGATTTTTTCTTCTGCCCCAATGAATCGAAGATAATGTCGAATTGAAGGAATGAGACTTTCTCCGACATGGTACCTAGAAGGGTAAATCAGGGGGTGTACTCTGAAGATCAATTGAGAATGACCTTGGGAACTTTGATGCCTCTAAAAGGGTTACATGTATGCCTTCTCTTGCTAGAACTGCTGCTGCATATGAACCAGCAGGACCGCCACCAATGACAAGAACCTGAGTGTGCTACGGAAGAAGGAACGATGAGACTATATAATGAATATGAAAAGGGGAGAGCAACCTGAGGGGGAAGAGACGAAGGACTTTCGGACAAAGGCATGAGGAAGAGGGGCGAAAGAAAGCCAGGTGAATGACAAGTTTTGAGAGGGCTTGGACTTTATACCGGGTAGACAGAATTCTTGTAAAGGAAGTCTGCCTTCCCAATCTGGAACACTCCACACGTGTCCCCCAGTCCTAACCGCGGAGACCGACATTCTCTCTGACAGAAACTGTCAAAAATAAACACAAGCGGTGAGAAGAACGTCGGCGACTTTAACTCTGCCTTTGTTCTCAAACAAGTTAAGTATCTCCTGAAAGAACCCTGCGAAGCCATCCATCGATCAAAGGTATCATTTCAAGGTTCTGTTTTTTCTTTTCTTTCCTTTCTGCTCCAAGTTTTCCATCCAACCTTTCCGCGGACGATGTGACGTGAGGAAACATGGATAATCATTGGTCTGGACCGCGGAATGTTGGAAAAAAAAAAAGAATTTGAAAGGTCCTTCGCCGTTCGGTGATAGTTGGATGGAATTCAATTCATGTTAACGTTTGGTCGAATGACCAAAGTGTGAGTCACGTGGTAACCGTTATGCGACGCGTTTGTGACAGTGAATCTGACCTTATGCAAGTATTACTACTAGAGGAACCTACCTCTGTAGCACGTATATGGAATCTCTGATAGAGGCAATATCCAGAGTTGACTTTCACGAAAGCGAAGCGCAGAAGTTGAAGTCAGAGAATCAGGGCATCCTAAGTAAGTTGCGTCGTTTCATTCTCCATCTTCAGCAAACCTCAAGAATCTAGGAAATGTTGACATCTTGCTGGACAGCAATGAAAAGACTAATTTAAATCCAATACTCCCTCTTGTCGTCTTTGTTTATGCGATCAAGAACATACTATACCCAACCTTTCTCATCAAGCTCATTCCCGACTTCCTTGACATACTAACAATGGTCGAATTCTATCGAATTCGAGCGACCGAAGAGGCATCGACCGCACTAGCATGGGACGACTTCTACAAGGCTGATGAGAGTACACGTGCATTGGAGGTTAAAGACAAAGATTACTTGAATCATTTGCAAGATACACAGAAAGAGATGCGTCAAATATTTATGCAGATAGTTGCTGAATGCTGCTTCCTCGTCAGTATCCCCATAATGTCCCCTCGCTTCGTCTCTTACTTTATCTCTAGGATTTACACAGGCTGTGGGTCACTGAAAGTCATACCGATTTCTGGATTCGGTGGAATCGATATTTTAACACCAAAGAAGACACCAAGCAATTCGCTAGCTTTCATCACGGCCTTTCGGATGCCGACAAGGATATTCTGCGTATTTCAGCGACACGCTGTGCTGACACAATGCACTCGACCCTCATTCGTGCTGAGGACTGTCGATCTACGGGGTAAATGACCTATGTCGAGTTTGATTTTGAGATGCGCTCACACCTTTAAATTCTAGTCAATCAATCCAGGATGTCTTCAATACACGGTCCTTTCAGAAGCAATCGATGAACTTATACGATGAGGAAAAGCTTCTGGATCTTATTAATTATCACCTCGACTATGTCCATGAAGCTGTGGAGAAGCTCCAGTCACTATTCCCAAAAAAAAAGTAATTAAACCGTGCGATATGATCGCCTCCTGTCGTGCCGCGTGCATCTAAGACGCAATCACACAATCAGTCCCATCTTATTTTGCGAGAATATTCCCTGATATCAGAAACAAAATGATCGTCAATCTCGTGTCCAACGCCAGTTGCCACTTGCAAAATGATTTCGTTGAGCCTAGTTGAGCCCAGGACATCCACGTGGTCGCTTGTATTCGCCCCACCACGAGGGATAGAAGGTAAAGGACGATGGGGCAGCTGTTTATTATTTCAGATCAGTCAAACCAACTGAAAAGAGAAAGACATGCCTCCACAGTCGTGATTTTTATACCAGCAGGGTTCCATCGCGGTCGTTTCCAGCCTTCTACACACATGGCGCCTAAGCTCAGAAGACTGACAGTACCGTCCCCTTCTCCTACTTTGATACCATTCCGTACCTGTCATGCAAATGTCAAACATACCCTATAAAGACCAGGGTGGGACCAACCTTAGGCCATACGGAATCGTCAGAATAGGTAAAATCGATCCAACTCTTGCGAGACGACCGCAGCGGCGAAGGAACGCTACAGCTGTGGCTTGAATTGGTGGATTCTTGTCTGGGACGATCAGAAGGGTTATCAACTTGTTCGTATCCATCCGTTGTATACCTGAAACCCTGAGCTAAGAAATTATCAAGGAAGAATAGGCCAATCGTTACCAATATGAGCGCTGATCAAAATAATTAGATCATTGGAACAGGCGTCCCATCACGAATGAGTAAAACATACCTCGGTCTCTTTTCCATGGCCATAAACGCAATATATCTTCATAGATGGTGCATAAGGAAGTCTGACATCACATTCAGCGTTCGGCGACTAACAATCCAAAAAAAAGAAATCATGCTACCTCACTTCGAGTGGATTTGACCACTTTCTATGATCACCATCATTTAATTTTAATTTTTCCGTGTCTCGTTCTATTCCATACGAATAGTTGGTTTCCAACATTTTCTACCATTTTCAAGTCAATCCATTAGTCCAAAAAAAGCCTTTTTGACGCAACTTGAAAGGTAACGGGAGTATGCTCCAGAATCCAGTTGCTCGCGTCTTCGGCAGTTAAATTTCCGGTGTCATTGTCTTCGGCATTGAGGACATGCCTGAAAGCGATGAGTTCTCCATGACTGTGGGTAGCATTACAATCATCGTCTGGAGCATGAGATACATTGCCCCAGACATCGTTACCACCCTGTTCATATCTTGCAATCGTTGAATAGACCTAATAAAGAATCCACATGCCTTCAACCACAGGCTCGCGCTGCCTGCCCAACTGCGGAACAGAGTTTGTCGTTCCTTACGAGAGAAGAAACGCTCCAGAACTGGAAGCACAGGAGGGTCGAATTACAGACACTGACTGATTTTTTTTTTTTTTTTAAAAACCATAAGCGCCCGCAGGATGCATCTGTACGGTGTCTTTCATTTCGCCAGACAAGAACGCTGCCATAGCTTTGGCCTGTCAAATACAAGTCTGAGCAGCTGCAACATAATACACAAGAGGTACCAGGACTTACAACTCCCTAGAACAATGATATTCAGTGCTGTACTAAGAGTATATCTAGATACCTTACCAGGTGAGTCCCTGCTATAGAAATATAGGCTTCGATATGGTTCTGCGAGTAATTCGATAAACCGTCAAAAGTAGAATTCTCCTGAAATTACCTCGACCCAGCTGGGCCCTCCATTTCCATGGTTGGGCGATTCCGCCCATTTAAAGCTGTGAGTACGATAGGTTCAACAGAAGCGTCAATCTGATTGAAGTACGATTCTCACAAGTACTATGTTTGAAAATTTATGATCAATAGCAACTCTGCGTGAAATCTTGTTCGGACACACCAGAAGAACCTTGAACGAAATTCAGGTATTTGCCAACAGGATATAATAACTGTAACGCACAGTAGATCCCATGGAGTGTGCAGCGACAACAACTTTCTTCTTCTGGCGTTTCCTGAGCAGGAGAGCTGTTATTGTCAGTATATTTAATAGATTCAAGACACACCTGAGATATTCGATGGTGTTTTTTAGCTTTGAGAAATATCCATCGCGCTCCTCCAAGTTATAATATGACAACCTCCAATCATATGGAGCCAGATAAAGATTATTAGTGTCGTAATTTACAACGGCCAAGTTCTCAACAATTTTCGACCTGGAAAGCAACTTATCTATAATGCTCTTGTGTTAATCAGGATAACTCACCAGATCCAATAGCCTTGTATCAATGAATTTGCGGCATCTATTCCTTCTGCCGCGCGTATTTTGGCATCAAGGGGATCCAGCCCAGTAACGTGGTCCAGCATCATGGCAGATATCCATTTTTCTTTGTTGAAGGTTACCTGGGATAACATATTGAAGCCGCCCCATAGTTTCTCGCGGAAGAAGGGGCGATACTCGGGGGCCGTTGACCAGGATTCTAAGCCCTGAGCTCATACACACAGGTTGAGACGTTTGTTGATAGATCGTACATCTCTGACGTACAGTAGAAATGATTCCGGGTATTAGAACCACTGGAAATTCAGCGTTTAGGCCCCGCGCCTTCATAGCCTCCCCAACCTGGAATTCTCTGCCGTCATTGTTGAATTTCCATATCTCTGGGATGCTACTCCGCAGACGCGTCCACTCTACTTCAACTCGCGACAAGTCGAAGCCTGAAAGTTGGGGGAGATAGACATCGTAACCATTGACAAGAGTCTGAACATGAGTTTGAAGATCTTGGAAGTCTTTGGGTTCAACAACACTGAATCCAAGGAGTATGCCCACTGACAAGTCACGACATCGTTTAAAAGATGCAATCTTGAATGGGTTGCAACTCACGTAGAATTCCAAGTGGAAAAAGAAATTTGCCTGTTGTTAGAAAGGATTGCTAGTGTGCCGTAAGACGGATTAGATGTATAAGACAAGCTTGTAAGACTCAGAGGCGAGACTGACCTGCTTCGAGTTCTTGATTCCTTCTGGCACTTCTTTTTCCAACTCGTCTTTTGATCGGGTGTCGTTAGTGTCCGATTTATTCTTTCTTTTGATAAGAACCATGTTGGGGTTGCTAAGGATGGCAGTTGAATGATAGTATGAAAGTAAGTACTTAGTCTCAAAAGTACAAGTCGAGTAAGCCGATCAGTGGTCGCAGTTTCAACTTTCAGGCCCGTTACCAGAATCTGTTGGTCACGTTACGCAGTGCAATGATCGGTCGGTCACGTGACGTTAACCGATTTTCTGAAAAAAAGCATTAGAAAGTAAATAAACGATATTAGTTATATTCATTATTTTCAAGCTAAAATTTTGTACCCAAACGCACCAGATTTGCGAGGTTTGAGGTGTTTCAAAGGGGGATATTGAACTAGTTATGGCTCGAATAATTGCCTTATTTGGCTTTGCTGCGCGAGTTTTTCGTTGCTTGTTGCACGTCACACAACGTACTTACATAGCATTCATATTTGAGCTCAGGCGACGGCCTGGCGTTCAATAATGAGTGACGACTTTCTACGGCTAGTCTCTCAAGCAAATCCTGCTGCAAGGCAGTATCAGCCGGCGAATAATCGCTATCCGCCAACTACCTTAGCTAGTAGCTCGAGCCCATATTCCGATCGTTCACCGCAACTTATGGATCCATTCTTCGACGATGATGATATACCAGACTCAGCGTTTGGACCCGTGCACCCAATGCATTCGCAAGAGAGCGGTTTGCCACTAGCGCATTCAGCAGCACCTCCGGCAGGTGTTAGTTTCTCGGATTCGTCCAAAGGAATGCCACAAGGCTGGAATTTTGACGATGACGATGAATTTCAGGCAGCAAAGAGCAAAAAATTTCCTGGTTCATCTTCATCTTCATCTTCAACGACGAAAAGGCCAATAACATCGATTCCGAAACCTAAGTCTAGGAAATGGAAATGGCCATGGCAGGTGGAAAAGGTGTTGACTGGGGAGAGGATTATTGCACTCAACAACAGCGCGGCCAACGCTGAATACTGTTCGAACTTCGTCTCGACAAGCAAATATAACCTTGCCACGTTCCTTCCGAAATTTCTGTTTGGTACGTTGCATATTCTTTGCGGCAGCTACCTGAGCTGAAACAAAAACAGAACAATTCTCGAAATATGCTAATTTATTCTTCTTGTTCACCGCTTGCATACAACAAATTCCTGGAGTTTCTCCGACCAATCGATACACAACCATCGCACCGTTAGCCGTAGTGTTGATGGCATCTGCGTTTAAAGAGGTGCAGGAAGATTCGGTGAGATAGCTGTTCTTTACTAGCATCATTATTCTAACACGTATTTCAGAAACGACATCAATCTGACTCCGAGCTCAATGCACGCAAGGCCAAAATTCTCAGCAGAGAAGACACTTTTGTGGAAAAGAAGTGGAAGGACATCCAAGTTGGAGATGTCGTTCGGCTCGAGAGCAACGATTTTATCCCTGCGGATATGCTTTTAGTTAGCTCCAGTGAGCCCGAGGGATTGTGCTACATTGAAACATCCAACCTTGATGGGTGAGCCTTTCTATATTAGACTTGAAACGATTGCTCAACGTCCAACAGTGAAACTAATCTCAAAATCAAACAGGCTTCCACACATACTTCCTCCCTCACAGCTCCTTCGCTTGTTAATTCCCTCCATGGCTCCTTGCGTTCTGAGCACCCTAATAACTCACTCTACACATATGAAGGTACCCTTGACCTCATCATGGATGGGGGAATCCCGAGGCAGGTGCCATTAGGCCCCGATCAGCTGCTGCTACGTGGTGCACAACTCAGAAACACGCCTTGGGTATATGGCCTTACGATCTTCACGGGACATGAGACAAAGTTGATGCGGAATGCTACGTGAGCACTGTCTTTCTCTTCAGTGCTCGCGCTAATGTGTCAGCAGCGCCGCACCCATCAAGCGAACCGCTGTCGAAAGAGAGGTAAACGTTCAAATTGTCTTCTTGTTTATCTTTCTCCTGGCTCTATCCCTCGGCTCGACCATCGGCAGCAGCATACGAACATGGTTCTTCTCAAGTTCACAATGGTACCTCTTTGAGGGGAGGTCAATAACAAGCCGAGGTAGGTGTCGTGCGATCCCATGTTGCAAGGCCTGACAATAACACAATTAGCCCGGGGCTTCGTGGAAGGTAAACAAATTCGGAGGTCTAAGTTTTTAAACAATGCTCATTCATGTTTTGCTTTCGATCAGATATCCTTACTTTCATTATTCTTTACAATAATCTCATCCCCATCTCATTAATTGTCACGATGGAAGTCGTCAAGTTTCAACAAGCTCAACTCATCAACTCTGACCTCGATATGTACTACGCACGGACTGACACACCAGCGCTCTGCCGTACTTCTTCCTTAGTGGAAGAACTGGGCCAAATAGAATACGTCTTCAGCGACAAAACCGGGACTCTAACATGCAACGAAATGGAATTCCGTTGCTGTAGTGTAGGAGGAATTGCATACGCAGAGGTCGTCGACGAGACTAAGAGAGACAGTGAGGATGGTAAAGAAGGGTGGAGGACATTTGCAGAATTGCAACAGAAGCTGACCTCTGTCAGTAATCCTTTCGTGGACATCCCTTCAACATCCACCGCGGGCTACATGGATCTTGAAGTCCTCAGAGAATTCTTAACGCTCCTGGCTGTCTGTCACACGGTGATTCCTGAAATCCAAGAGGGAAAAATGGTTTATCAAGCCAGCAGTCCTGACGAGGCAGCTTTAGTTGCCGGTGCTGAACTCTTGGGTTATCAATTTCATGTAAGCTCAAGCTTCCTATCTCGAGTTTGGGTCTGATGCGTGTCATGCAGATGCGGAAACCAAAATCAGTCTTTGTGAATGTCCAGGGGCAATCACAAGAGTTTCAAATCCTGAATGTCTGCGAATTCAATTCAACACGGAAACGGATGTCCACGATAATCAGAACTGCAGACGGTAAAATCAAGATTTACACAAAGGGTGCTGATACTGTTATTCTCGAAAGGCTTAGCAAGAATCAACTTTACACTGAGGCTACTCTTGCACATCTAGAGGTTAGTCCTTCGCCCTTCCATTCTGTTGTCTTTACTTAAAACTATCCAGGACTACGCAACTGAAGGATTGCGGACTCTATGTCTAGCATTTCGTGATATTCCTGAACAAGAATATCAGCAATGGGCTGCCATTTATAATCAAGCTGCTGCAACCGTCAATGGTCGAGGAGAAGCTTTGGATCAAGCTGCGGAACTGATTGAGAAGGACCTCTTCCTGCTAGGAGCCACTGCAATTGAAGACAAACTGCAAGAGGGCGTACCGGACACTATCCATACCTTGCAGATGGCTGGTATCAAGGTACTAGAACTCTCTTTAATTACCCCATATATTTATTCAACATTCCTTATAGGTGTGGGTTCTAACTGGTGATAGACAAGAGACGGCTATCAACATCGGGATGTCTTGTCGATTGATTTCTGAATCTATGAATCTGGTATTTGAAGTCTTCGTCTGTGGGGCTGATTTTTACTCATTTTCTTCTCAAGGTTATTGTGAATGAAGAAAATGCCCACGACACGCAGGACTTCCTTACGAAACGTTTGTCTGCTATTAAGAATCAGCGCAGTACTGGAGAGCTTGAAGACCTTGCCTTGGTCATTGGTACTGCTCCTGTCTATGATATTCTGCATTTATTTTGTTAACTTCACTACTGTAGATGGGAAGAGTCTTGGTTTCGCTCTAGAGAAAGAACTGTCAAAAACGTTTTTAGAATTGGCTATCATGTGCAAAGCCGTGATCTGCTGTGGGTCTGAACTTTTGTTCAAATATACGTCACACCTTATACTGTCCGTCTGATAGGTCGCGTATCTCCCCTGCAAAAGGCGCTGGTGGTGAAGTTGGTAAAGAAAAACCAAAAGGCCATACTTCTCGCAATTGGGGATGGTGCTAATGACGTCAGCATGATCCAAGCTGCTCATGTGGGCGTTGGGATTTCTGGCGTTGAGGTATGTATTTGTTTCAAAAGCTTGCACAAAATGATCCAGAGCATCGCAGGGTCTACAAGCGGCGCGTTCAGCGGATGTTGCCATCTCGCAATTCCGATACCTCAAAAAACTCTTACTTGTTCATGGAGCTTGGAGTTACAGACGGTTATCAAAACTAATTCTTTGTGAGCTCATTGGATGACTTTGTATAAAAGATCTCGTAATTTAATTCTTTTCTCCAAGATTCTTTTTACAAAAATATTGTGTTGTACATGACACAGTTCTGGGTTCGATATAGTTTCCATTCATAGCCGGCCCAAAACTGATGATTCATTGAGCAGTACTCGCTCTTCAACAACTTCTCCGGCCAGATTGCCTATGAATCATGGACCTTGTCAATGTATAATGTCGTTTTCACTGTCCTTCCGCCGCTTGTAATTGGCATTTTTGATCAATTTGTGTCCGCAAGAATTTTGGATCGATACCCCCAGCTCTATATACTTGGCCAGAAAAATGTATTTTTCACCAAAACAGCCTTTTGGCTCTGGATTGCTAATGCGTTCTATCATAGCTTGGTCTGTCTTCACTTGTATATTATATACTATTGCTGATGCTTTGTTGAAGATATTGTTCGGATTTTCTATCATCCTTTTCTGGGGTGATCTTAGGCTAGCCAACGGCATGGACTCCGGACATTGGTTCTGGGGCACAACGTTGTATCTGGCTGTGCTTTTGACTGTCCTCGGCAAGGCCGCCCTTATTTCCGAGTATTCTTTTTTTTTTTTTGCTTTTGCTTCGAGAATCAGCGCTGATTCGTATGTTCGTTTCAGTTTGTGGACCAAGTACACGGTCGCTGGTAACTGTTTCTCGAAATTGAAGCCGATCAGAAACTGATTGATACTTCCAGCGATTCCCGGATCGTTCGTGTTCACGATGTTGTTTTTGCCTCTTTACACTGTCGTTGCTCCCGCTATCGGATTTTCTACTGAATATGTGGGCATCGTCCCTCGACTTTGGACCAATAGTGTCTTCTACTTCGTGCTCATTCTGGTACCGATTTTCTGTCTCGTGCGCGATTTCGTTTGGAAATAGTGAGCTTCTATATTTCATACATTTTGTGAAACAAATTCTTAATGTTCATAGCTATCGGCGAACTTACATGCCGTCGTCTTACCACATTGCGCAAGAGTTGCAAAAATACAATATACCTGACTATAGACCTAGACAAGAACAGTATGTGTCTTTGTTATATATATATATTGATTTAAATCTTTATGGTGTATCTCCAGATTCCAGAAAGCTATCAAGAAAGTTCGTGCAACTCAGCGTATGCGACGGAACCGCGGCTTTGCCTTTAGTCAGACAGAGAATGGCAAACAGGACCAGGCCAAGATCATCAGGGCTTATGACACATCAAAAACGAGTGCCCGACCATCTGGTTACTAGACTCTCAGGGACACTGTACTTTATACTACTACCAATCTTACACCTCACATGCATCTATCAAAAGGTTTCCTTGGTTACGTAAGGCGTGGGTTGTCACTCCGACCTCGATTGATAACCAAACACAGATAGTCTTTTGCTACAGTATAGTCCACAAACATCTTAAAAGGCCCTTATCTCTTTTGTTCCCTGTTAGAGGCTGTGTCTCTTTTACCATTTCTCTTCTTTCCTTCTTTCATTTCTTATAAGCACCGCCTGTGATGTCACTCAAAGCAGAACTGGAAACGTGGGCGGCTGCCCTCAAAGCTTATGATGAAGAAGACTTTGAGAATTCTCTGGAGCTTTTTTCTGTGCGTCACATGGATATGATGTCGTCTATGTTTTCAATTGACAATGTGCTTCAGCGTATCGCTGATTCTTCGAAGATCCTCACCAATATGGGGTTGATCTATGCGACTCTAGGAGAGCACGAAGCAGCAGTTGAACGATTTATTGAGGCAACCAATTTGGATCAGTATCTGGCTGTTGCGTGAGTCTCTTCCATCGTCGGTAGATCAGGCACTGGCCACTGGCCCACAATTGACGTTCATCGGAGCTAAAACTAGTTATTCTGCAGGTATTTCCAATGTGGAGTTTCGAATTTCCTTCTTACGCGTTACGATTTGGCACTCAGAGACTTCGATGAGGCGCTGCTATACTTGAGAGGAAATCAAAACATGTGTGTCCACATTAATTTTCGTATCGTCATGGCTCAGGCTATTGACCGATCTGATTAGAAACTACGAGCAACTTGGACTCAAATTTCGCCTCTACTCTGCAGAGGTGCTATTCAACAAAGGTCTCTCACAAATATACATGAATCGCTTGCGAGAAGGTCTGGCCGATATGGAGGAGGCCAGACGTGAAAAGGCCACGGATGATCATAATGTAATCGACGATGCAATTAAAGACCGCGGGGAGGGTTATACAGTGTTTAGTATTGTCAGTGCCATCCATCTCCTTTGTCTCCGTTGCATCACCGATTAATGTCCGTGTAGCCTATAGGAATCCTTTACCGACCCTCTGAAAAGAAGCTCAAAAACTCAGTCACCCGTGATTATATGGGCAAGGCCGTGAGTTTCTGATACCTTGTAGCAACCGTTCTTGAGATTTGACTATCGATTAGAAACTGGTCGCGTCCAGTGATCCCAATGACGACGGTACAGCGTTTTCAGGTGTCACACGTCTCAAGAAAGGCATATCTCCTGCGGGATTGTTTTTAGATCGTCCAGACCTGTTGGATACTAATCCATCCGCTAACCTTCTTCGGAGTGCGACTGTTCCTCCTGTGATGCCACCTTTCAGTAGGTGTTCATATTTTTCATTGGAGTACTGGATTAACTCAGAGATCATATAGAGCCGACTGACCCGCCAAAGTCAGCTGGAGTTGAACGGTCCAAAACATCATACACTCCTTCACCGAACACACAGGATTCCGGTCGCGAGAGGCTCCTAACGTCCAGAATAACACAGCCCATGAGCGCTGGCGTGACGAGGAATAACACCCAAATTACCCCTGCCCGTGCTTCCCCAAATGCAACTATCGGCGGTCAGAATCAGCTTAGAGGTTTCAGTATACGTAGGCCTGGTGCCACTCCAGACAATCCTCCACCTCCTGTAACTCCTGCGAAAGGTGCGCATTTTAAATCAAACGAAATCCATATATCAATATTGCCTTCGTGACAGAGGCTGGAACACGAATGTCAGAGATTTATGATGGCTATTTGGAACCCTATGACCAAGAAGACGATAAGGTCGGCGCCTGGGTCCGATCAAACTCCGCTCCCCGGTCTGGTTCACGTAGTGCACCCAATAGCCAGTATGCCCCTGGCTCATATGGTGGCGGATCGTTGAAGAAGAAGAGCACAAAGCGTGGCAATCTTCGTGCAGCCGACCGAGTTCAGAGTAGCTACGAAGATGAAGAAGGATACGGCAGCGGGGAGTACGATGATGGACCGATTGAACTTACCTTGATCCGTGTCAAAGTTTGTAGTCACTCCTTTATATTTGATGAATGTTTTATTTTTTTGATATCTTTTGGTCAGCTTCACTACCAGGACGAAGTTCGGGGCATGACTTTGACGCCAGATACACCATTCTCAGATTTCATGGACAAAGTCATGGCGAAGTTCTACAAAGAAGCCAACGGCCTTAGCGTCAAATTCAAGGACGAGGATGGCGGTAAAATATCCCTCCGTGATGAATCCGACTATGAGCTCGCTATCGAAACTGCTCGCGACAGTGCTAAAGGAAGGGCGGAAGGCAAATTAGAAATCTGGTGTAGCGATACGTAATGTATGAAGGTCTTGGAAGTGTTCGGTAGTTTATTGGGGATTCACCGGAACACGCTAGTTTTTGTGTATTTATATTCATCTGTTCCGATATGTATTCTGCTGTAGCGAACGCACTTACCAGGTATTCACGCCAATCTATCCCGTGACATTTATTCTGCTCTGATACTACATCATTATACCTGGCTGAAATTCCCTTTACCTAGATAACGCGCTATTTGTTTTAGCCCCTTTCTTTAGTGAAGGATAGGTAGATGTAGAGAAACCTGTCTATTGCGTTCCACCGGAACCAAACACCTCACCTCGTCACACGTGTCACTTTCGTTACATCTGCCTTAGTATACCATATTGAGTCCAAGGCGACATAACATCAGACGCGAACTGTTCATGGGGCTCTCTGGAAGGAAAACAAAACAACGGATCCCAAATGATCCAAGAAACCTCTGCTGGGCAGATGGTAAAGTGTTCTTATGGCCTAATCTTCTTGCTTACACACTCTTCAGACGCTGCAAGATTCGGCTCAAACTACCTCGCGAAATTCGGTTGGGACGGTTCGACGGGACTCGGCGTCTCTGGAGAAGGACCGACATCTCATATCAAGGTCTCTCATAAACTCGATCTGCTTGGTATTGGTGCAGCTCAACAGAAAGACCCCGACGGCATTGCCTGGAAACAAAATAAAGATTTTGAATGCCTGCTACAGCGGCTCAACGACACGTCCGCTGCGGAGAGGAATCAGACCTTGGAAAGTGGAAAAGGAGGGGAAGAGGAAGAGGAAGAGGAAATCAACCAAGCGAACCCCGATGCCTGCACCACCAAGAAAAGAAAACATAGAGAAAATAGCGAACCCAAAACTGAACGCAAGAAGAAAAGAAAAGCAGATACGGAGACCGACGACGAGTCACCCAATGCCGAGTCTGCAACCCTCCAACCTGAGAAAATAGAAACGACCGCTGTCGAAGTGAAAAAGGCTGTCATAGTTCCACGCCATAGAGCGCAAGTGAAATTCTTTCTTTTGCAGTCTTGTATATGCTGACCATTATTTTAGTCATAGAGCCCGCGCAATCAACGCAAAAAATATGTCATCAAAATCAGCAGCACACATCTCCGAGATTCTAGGCATTGCGCCAATTCCGTCAGGCTCTTCTTCCGGTATTGGCTCTAGTGAATTGTCAGAACAACCGCGGGGCAAACTGACATCGCTTACGGACGAAGCCGTGATTGAAAAGATCACAACTTCCACGAAAAGTGTTGCTGATTATTTTAAAGAAAAGCTCAATGCGCGTTCTTCAAGCGCCATCATTTCTACCTCCACCACTCCAAGAGATTCTGACGATTCTTACGATCTACCGCGAATGGGTCTTGGATCTCGAGCTCGACTCGAAAGTTTAACATCAATTGGCGACGTAGAACAAGAGACGCAGAGAATCGGCTTATCGAAATTTTCCGTATCTTCATTATCTTTGGCCTTTGACAAGACACTAAAGGATCCAGACCCGGAAGCTCCAGCAACAATACCCAAAACGGATGCCAACTCCAACCCCAAAATAAAGGACCTAGAGAGACAAAAGAAAAAGAGGAGCAAGGCGAAAGACGAAGAAATAGAAAAGGACAGCAGCGCCCGTGAGGATGAAGATGAGACCAAGGAACGTAAAGAGAGAAAAAGGAAGAGAAAGTCGGATAAGGGAGGAAAAGACCGCGTCGAGCCTCAGGATTCCGACGATGACCTGAAAGAATTGAAAAAGCAGGAGAAAAGAAAACGGAAGGCAGAGAAATTGCAAGTGTTGGTTATATGTCCTACAGAGACGCCAGCGGATGAGGCATGCGTCGAGAAACCGCAGAAGGAAAGGAAAGAGAGAAAAAAGGGATCTAAGTCCAGCCGGGACGAGCATACAAATTAATATTGCAAGTATCGTAGTAATATTCCATTAATTATAACTCAATAAAATAGGTAAACTCATTGTCCGTTCATTGTGGTACTCGTGCTATCATCACAGGCTTGGAGAGCGTTTGGTTCGTCGTTGGGGTAATAGAATTCCAGTGCTTGTAAAACTTCCGGGATGACATCTTTGTGGACATCCTTTCCCCAAAGGATGTCTAAATGTTCGTAGGTGTGCAATGCTTTAGCAACAGTATGCTCTGGGAGTTGGGCTAACATCGTTTCGATATGTACCAAACTATCTCTATCGCCATAGAGAAGGACAATGGGGGTGACGATATTGCGAGTCGGAAACCGTGCTGGCCGATAAGAGCTGACGGAGGTGAGGCTGATGGGGGAAAGGACGTCATCGTCATACATCTGAAATGCGGCATTCCTCATGATCTGGAACCAGTGGACAACCGATTTAACGGAGGCAAACGAATAGAGGTGTGCGTATGCTGCGATCTTCTGGTTGGTAGAGATGTTATTACTATGCCAATCGAACAGCCAGACAAGGGATTTATCAATAAACTTGGCAAATATTGGTGGATAGAGTATGGATTGCCACATAGTGGATGATGATAGAATTGCTTTCCGGCCAAAGAAGAGGAATAACAGGGTCGGTCTGATTACATACATACATCAGACGGGATAGTTTGATTATTACGAAACTACTCACGAAGCCTTCATAAGTGCATCAACGATGGGTGCGGAGAGTCCTGGAGGACTCATGGCTGGCGCCAAAGCAATAAAAACATTGACTTTTTCATTTAACTCTGGATGTATGCTCAAGGCAGCAAACGCTTGGGCAGTTCCTTGACTGAAGCCAATGTAGCTCAACTTCTTAGATTTAGTGACTTGAAGAATATGGTTTATGGAATCTGGAATGTCATGCCATGCGAAATCGTCGATGCTGATGATCTAGTTCAGTAGAAGCGGAGTATATGATAGATGAACGACCATCACCTGTAATCCCAAAACTTGGAAGAGTTAGGCCCATGATGTATTGATTTTTTTGAATACTTATTTCCTCTAAGTATAATTACGTTCAAACCCTGCTTGAAGTTTAAAGTAATCTGGCTAACCTATTGTTTCCAAACCATACGTCATAACCCTGTTCTACTAGAACAAAGGGAAGAGAGCGAGCCACGTCTGTCAGGCACACCCAGACCTCACTGTTCATGAGAAGACCATGATGGAGGTATACAACAGGCTTTCCTGTGCTGCTTCCAGGATTGCGCTTCTTTTGTCCCCTCTTGGAAGGTAGACGATGAAGTCCCAGAAGGTAGCCATCCTTGGTTAAAACAACATGCTCTTCGTGGGTGTATCCATAAATACTGGATAATTCTCCAAAGTCCCTGGCATTTAATATGCGGTCGGTTGCCTTTTCCTCTGCGGAGCGATCCTTTGGTTGCCTCCCGGCTATGAAGTGGAACAAGGCTCGAGAGCGACGATAGAACCAATCAATGACTGGTTTTGGCAGGAAGAGAATTGTTATATGCAGAATAGATTCTAAAGCAAGAAAGCTGAAGCCAAAGATTACAACGGCATATTCACGAAATGAAAGCCTTCCAATAAGTGGGACGTGGGGCATAAGGAGAGATGAAATTGGCTTATGTAATTATACGATTTATCTTAAGCCATCATGATGAAGCTGTTTTTCTTGACCTCCTTGATTCTGGTCCTCTACATTATGCGGCGGCAGCCTATACGCGACTACGAGTCACCAACGTTGCTGATTAAAGGAATGGTTGACAAACTCCTGGAGGAGACTGCTTTAAATCTCATCCTCTCTGGTGATTTGTTTGGTAGAACGATCCCAACAGTCGATCTAACAAAACTCTTGGCTCATCAAACATCTCTTTCTTGTTCAGTCCGCGGAGGAAAGTGGCATTTGCGCTCTAATCAGCCAGTTTTTTCTCCCCGCCAGGACTGCTTTCCTACTTGGAGAATCCCTGCCAATTTCTCAATACGTATCTGCACTCCCCTTGCAGGCAAAAAAATACTTTTCGTCGGTCCCGAGACAACGTATTATATTCATTCACTTTGGCTCAACTCATTGGAAAGCCATGAAGGTCGACCTCACAATTGCTTGGGTCGGGCATACTGTGTATTCCATCATATCTGCCGTTCTCCGGTAAACGGAAGTGAAGACTTGGATATCCTCATCGGGCGTAAGAAGAAAATACCGAGCAGCTTCATGTTGTCCTCAACCAAGTCTTCCCTTCTCCAGTATGTCTTGTCAACAACTCTCTATGCCTCTGATGACCAGCATGACCCTGCCTACACATTTCCGGTAATCGACTCTAGGACTGGGGTGCGATCTCATAATAATTACTGGTTAAGGCGAGCGCGCAAAGCCGATATCATCGTCATGAATCGAGGACCTTTACCCGCTCCGGCTTGGTCTTACGATAGCAAACATAGGTCAGGCAATTGGAGCTTTATCGACGATCTTTGGTACAAGCACAGTCGTGCATATCTTGACACTGAAATCGTGGCTGATTATTTTGAAAATCGGCTGATTAATGCTGCACTATATGCGACTATCTCTCGATTTTTACCTTCTGTCATTCGTTCACTACGTGTAATCGGGGAGGATCCTGACATTCAAAGTAGCCTTCTGGTATGGCATGGAAGTTGGTTTCTTCAATCGTCCTGTACGAAGGCTGGCCAGCTGGAAGACGTCTCATCATCTCGTGAATTCTGGGAAGTCAACGACAGAAATGCGCTCATAGATCCATGGAGTTTCTATTATAACGCGCAAGGTGCGAGTGACGTTATTGAGCGTCATCATATCTTTTATTCACCCTTCACTATAGTCTATATGCATGATCGATTGCTACCACTTATTTTACCACATTTTAATGTTGTATACCTGCCTCTTACCGTCCGCAGTCGTCCACCACCGAAACAATGGCTAGGTCTTTTTTCAAGACCATTGCCGCTGTCGCAAGTCAAAGATTGTATCAGAAACCCTTGGCCGAATTATGGGGCAGATGGTTTGGAAATAGCTTTCTTTAGCTCATTGGCGAACATGATTGATGGAGAGAAGTAGTTTTGTCATAGTATTTGTAGTTTGGATAGCATTCAACCCTTCATCTTTCCTTCTTCCTAGAACGTGGACTATGAGATATTTGTGTATCAGGAGCTTTCTCCTTTACGGAAGCTCCTCTTTGGATTGCTCCTTTTGCTACCATCGATATCATTTTCCAGCGGTTGGAACCCAGTTTTACACCCCCATACCAGCGTGACACTACCACGACAACATTCTCACAGTGCAACGCCTCCAAAAGGCGGGAAAGGCGCTCGCCGCTTCCTTGCTCACCGCCATCGTGCTGTCCAACATGAAGTGTTCTTGATAGATCAGGCCGAATTTCCACGACACGATACGCGTGCATGCAATGCGTGGCGCGTTTTAAAGCTGGGAGGGAGGTAAGGTAACGGATGAAAGTCGGCAATGCCGAGGACGTTGGCAAAGTAGATGCATGTGCTAGAAACACCGATCTGCGGTCTGTCATGCGGTCAGAAGCATATATAGGATGATCCCAATGGGCTGATGTTCGAGGAGAACAAGTGAGAAGGGTATAAATGTGGTGATCTAGTGCAACGAACCATCTGATTTTCTTTTTTTATCTTTTTGACCCGAGTGGAGAGCAATGTGCGTGGTATGAAAAAGTCGGCGTCGTACGGAATGACAACCACTTCGACTGCCATGCTTGACGATTGAACGTAGCATTCTATTGTGACATTACTATTGATCCCAACTGGTCTGAATTTGCACATACAAGCTGAATTTTAATTTTCAGATTTTTTCCCTTCACCCAATCCCTCCGGAAATCCTCGGAATTTTATTGCATAGTA
>Ga0193742_1000598_pt1 | contig 23711 bp, 26 predicted proteins | sample L2c1metaG_FD_165511 | JGI IMG/M metagenome (GOLD analysis project Ga0193742, IMG submission 165511) | Soil microbial communities from a riparian zone of the East river system, Colorado, United States - L2c1 | ecosystem: Environmental > Terrestrial > Soil > Riparian zone | place: USA: East River... | reverse complement strand
CGCTCGTGTGTGATGGAGGCGGTTGTGGATGGGGTGGGGGTGGAGGCTCTGCGGGAGGTTGTGACGCCGCGTGAGATTGCAGACGCGGCGACCGGAGCGGGGTTGGCGGGGTTGGAGATCGATCTCGACGAGGCGCAGACCGAAGCGGTGTTCGAGGGTGTGAAGGACTGCGGCGACCTCTCGGAGATGTTCGTGGGGGAGATGGCCTCGCTGGGTGGAGGTGAGCTGCCGGGGCCGGCGATGGAGTGCTTCGAGGGCCAGCTGGACGACGAGTTGTTGCGGGAGATCGTCATGACCCGCCTGGTCGAGGGCGACGCTGCCTTCACCGAGAAGCCCGAGATCTCGGCCCGCCTGATGGAGATCGGCCGCTCCTGCACAAACCCCTAATGGGGGCAGGCCAGGTCGTATAGGACTTGGTTCCGAACCCGCCAGCCGGTGAGCACTTTCATCCCCTGGGATTGTGATCTCTTGGGTCAGACCGTGCCCCGGCTGGTTGGTGAGGGCTGCCCGGAGCACCGATGGGGTGTCGTGCTGTGAGCACTGATCCATTAGGCCGTGTTGGGTGCCTTCGAGGGGTTCGTCAACTTGTCGAGCTGGGGAGGTTGAGGGTCCGTTTATCTTTGTCGGAGATGATTGGGCCGAAGCGCACCATGACGTGTATGTCTGCGATGAGGCGGGGGCCCGGTTGGGGTCACGGCGCCTGCCGGAGGGCATCGTGGGCATCGCCGGGTTCCATGAGCTGGTGGCGGCCCATGCGAATGATCCCCGCGAGGTGTGCATAGGAATCGAGACCGACCGGGGCCTGTGGGTCCAGGCGTTGGTGGAGGCCGGCTACACGGTGTACGCCATCAACCCGAGAGCGGCGTCGCGCTATCGGGACCGTCACACCCTGTCGGGCGCGAAGTCCGATGCGGCTGACGCGAAGATGCTCGCCGAACTGGTCCGCACCGATCGCCACAACCACCGTCCTGTCGCCGGTGACAGCGACGGGGCGCAGAGCGTGACGATCCTCGCCCGGGCCCACCAGAACCTCATCTGGGACCGGACCCGGGCGACCAACCGGCTCCGTTGCGCCCTGCGCGAGTACTTTCCCGCGGCGCTGGAGACCTTCGCTGAGCTGGCTGATCGCGACACCCTCGCGGTGCTGGGCGCCGCCCCAACCCCCGAGGCCGCTCGACGGTTGACACCCGGCCGGGTGCGTACGTTGCTGCGGGGGCGCCGGCCGGGCCCGCAACATCGAGACCCGCGCCCAAGCCATCGTCGAGGGCCTCCGCGCCGACGCGCTCGCGGCGCCGCCGGCGGTGGTCACCGCATTCGCGGCCAGTGCCCGCGCCCAGGTCGGGATCATCGGTGAGCTCAACCGCCAGATCGCTGCGCTCGAGACCGAGCTCTCGGCCCATTTTGAGCAACACCCGGACGCCGACATCTACTGAAGCGCCCCGGGTTCGGTGGAGGCCAGAGATCGCCGAGGCGGCGACTGGTGAGGGTGTTGCCCTGGCGGGTCTGGGTGTCGATGTGGGCGATGAGCAGGCTGACGCGATCTTCGAGGGTGTGAAGACGTGTGGGGATCTCGGGGAGATGTTCGTCCAGGAGATGGCGGCGGTCGCTGGTGGTGGTGACCTACCGGCTGCGGCGATGGAGTGCTTCCAGGCGAAGCTCGACGACGACCTGTTGCGCGACGTGGTCATGACTCGCCTCGTCGATGGCGACGCAGCGTTTGCCGGCAGGCCCGAGCTCACAGCCAAGTTGATGGAGATCGGCCGTAGCTGCGCCACGGCCTGAAACACTTGCCGCCCTCGACTGGTGGGCCGGCCCGTCGTCGTCGCCGTCAGCCTCTTCGACGAGAGGGCGCACCAGGAGACCGACGGCCGTACCGAGTGACGGATGACCAAGACGAGACGCTTCAGCGACGGCACCCAACGGGCTTACGACGGTTATTCCATATGGAGGATAAACGGAGTTCATGAGGGAGCCATTCGTTACCCCGACCGAAGGTGAATATCTGGCAGCTTTAGGTGTGTCTCCATTCGAACCACAAGAGCTGGGCGTGTCTGAGATTCTTCTTCGGTCAGCGGGTGGATCTGAGATGCGACTTTCGACCGATGTTCTGGGTAGATCTGTTCGCCTTCGGGCTGGACAGGTCGGCCGCGAGAGCGTCGACATGTTTCGCGAAGGTGCGGTTCACCTCCATCTGAATGCGGAGGAGCCGCGCATCACCATCGATTTCAGGACTGCGGACACGACGGGACGCATCGAGGTCCGTCTGTCCCCCTATCTCCAAGTTAAGGAGACATCGCTGCTGACCTGAATCTTTGGAGTCGCTTGCTGTATTGGCATGCGTCTTGATCTGCCCAGTCACTCGGAAGGATGGAGAGTGTTGCGGGTCCGTAGATATCCTGACTGAACGTCTTGAATTCGAAGTCTGCGAAATGCGGCAGGACAAAATATCTCCCAGTGCAACGGGGAATATTCCCGAGCGTGGCGTCTAAACCAGTTGAGGTGATGGTGAAAACCATTCAGTGGTTTGGCAGCGGGGCTTTAGCACGCCGAGGTGTCATCGTGCCGCAGGAGTTGAGGTCTCGGCTAAGTGAAGCGCAGGTCCGAGGTGTATCGTTCCGACCCGTTTCGCCTTGAGGGGTGGGACGTCGACACGCCCCGCGTTGACGTCATACGTCAGAAGACGAGGAACTAGTGAAAGAATCGGCCTACTTCATTCCTGAGGAGTACTTGCCGCTCATCGATGACGTCCTGATTCATGGCGGTTAGCTGATGGTCGGTCATCGGGCTGTGATCAGCGCACATCTCGTCGGCACGTGTGAGGGCGGGCTCAAGGCGCCTGTCGAGGTAGGCAGTCGAAGCGTGGCGTTCGTGTTCAAGCGACTTGGCGAAGACGAGGAGCCGATAGGCTTCGGTGCGGTCGTCGAGGAGGTGCTTCAGGGTGGCAATCCGGGCGGGGAACTGCGAGCCGTAGTTCGGTTCTGGGCTGATCTGGCCGAGGTTTATGCGACGCCTGGGACCGAGTTCGATCTTTGGCTCGGGCGAATCGTGGGTCACGGCGAAGTGCTCGAGATCTGCGCCGACTCTCCGAGTTAGCCGGCGAGGGGGCCTGTCCGATTCGTTGTGTAAGGGCGTGATGGTGGCGGTTGGTTGGTGGCCTGGATGCGGTAGGGATTCAATGAGGTCGTGAGTAGGGAATGTCGTGTTCACTTTGGGTCGGAGGGCAGGGGATGTTGGTTGTTGGGGTGTTGGTGGTGGTGGTTGGGTGTAGTTCGGGTGGGGTGTCGGAAGGCGGGAGCGAGGATCCGCTCGAGGGTGACGGGCAGGATGTTTATGTCGCTGCATTTGACTGTTCGGGTGGGGCGGGGTGATGGACGCTCGTTCATTCCCTGATCGGAGGTTCAAGGTTTGGGACTATGCCGTGAGCCACCAGCAGATGGTGATACGGAGCCTGGGGCCGGACGAGGGGTCGCCGAATCTGGATCTTCACTTTCGAGGTGTCGAGTTCGTGAGGGCACCGACTGTCTTCCACGGGCTGTCGGTGGTCGATCCGACTGATGACGAGATCGCTGGGGTCCAGGAGTCGTTAGCTCCTCGCGGCTGCCGACCAGACATGGTGTGGGTGCTTGAGTCTGGCGGACATCGCCATATTGTCGTGGCAGCTGACCTGAACATTGCTGAGACCGACTATCCGATGATGTCCACAGCGTTAATCCACCCATCTTCATAGACGTCAGAAACATCTTCAAGCGCGCCGATGAGGCGGCCGCCATCGCGAGCAAGTCGGACGGCCTCAAGGTCACCGAGGATGCGGCCCAACTCGCCCTACCATCAGGTAGGTTCACGAACGCCACATTTGCTCCGGGCAGCTTGAGCTGCACTACGCGAAGCACGCCGACGAGTGGGGTTCCGGCCAGACGAGGGACTCGACAACTACCTGAAGCAGGTTCCATGAGGTTTGCATGTCTTTGCTGCGGCCACCTGACACTTCATCAGAAACCACCCGGATCATATGAGGTCTGCCCTGTCTGCTATTGGGAGGACGACCCGGCTCAGGGTCTTGACCCTGAACTCTCGGGCGGTGCCAACACGGTTAATCTCCGCTCTGCTCGTGCGAATTATCGGCAGGTTGGTGCAGTCGAGCAGCGGTTTCGTGAGTCGGTTCGCTCCCCTCGTCCGGACGAGCTCCCATTGCCAATGTCCGATGGTCAACGAGGGTCGATGAGGTGATTGGTTCGACGGTGCTCAGGACGACTTCGCCAAGGGGTCGGCAGGGTTCGTGAAGAACTCGGCGGAGGGGATGGCGCAACTCGGCCGGGATCTCAGGAAGTGCTACATCGACCCGATCAGCGAAGGCACCGATGCCTTTGGGTCCTCGTCACCTTTCAACCCGACGGCCCACGAAGCCTGCGACGTTGCCGCAGACACCTGCATCACCGGCGGAATCTGGCACGACGCTGGTACCCGTCTACCGGCTGATCCTGGGCTTCCGCAAGCAGGCGAAGCCATGACGAACGAGGCCATGGGCGTGTTCCCCGACGATCCGGCCTGGCAGGCGTATGACGAGTACCGCGGCGGCTGTGACCAGTACAACGCACCCGGATATCTTGCTGCTTCAGTATTGAGTAACGGCGGGACGTTAGCTCAGGCCAACTGGATCCACGGCCACGCCTGTGCGATCAATCGGGCAGAATGGTGCGACAGCGGCGGTGCGATATACGACCCTGTTGCGCAGGCAATCGCCGATCGATACTCCGCTGTTCTTTGGACTCGGCGCTGTCTCGAAGGTCCTTGGGGGTGCGTTAGCTCGTGAGGCGGCGACCGCTGCCGAGGTATAGCGGCCGAAGAGCTAACCGGAACAGCGCTCGCCCCGGCAGTTAGGTGCCGAGGGTGAGGCCTTGGCGGGGGGCAATGCAGCGGCTAAGGTTCGCCTTCCGTCACTGACCGGGTGCGGCCAAGTACCGCATCCTCGATGCAATGACAGATAGAACGCTGACTGAGGTGAAGAACGTGGAAAGGCTGGGGTTACACAGCCAAATTCCGGGACTTCACATATTGTGCCGTTCAATCGGGCCGACAGTTGACCTTGTTGTTCGACAGAATACAGTTCTGACTGGCCCTCTTGAAGACATTGTCAACATGACGGGAAGCCCGATTAACGTGGTCAGGTCGTTGCCGGCAGCATGACCGTACCCGCCGCCTTTATTGGCGAGATGGCCGAGTTGGGACTGTCGATCGAGAGTCCCTGGGATCTGGTTAACACCAAACGGTCCTACCGAGCCGCCATACCGGTGCTCATCGGGTGGCTGGAACGGGCCGACGACGATGTACCGGCCCATGAGCGCTCCAGGTTCCGCGAGGCGTTGGTCCGCAGCCTGGCGGTGAAGCAGGCACGTGGCGTGGCCGCGCCAGCCCTATTGCGTGAGTTTCGCCGTAGCGACGCCTCGTCGGATTACCGATGGGCTGTTGGCAACACCCTCGAGGTCGTCGCCGATGACACGGTGTTCGACGAAGTAGCGGACCTGGCGCGCGATCGCGGATATGGCCGTGACCGTCAAATGGTCGTGCTGGCACTGGCCCGGATGACAAACCCTGGCGCTGTTGATGTGCTCAGTGAAGTGCTCGATGATGAAACGGTTGCAGGGCACGCGGTGATGGCGCTCGGGCGGCTGAAGGCGTCACGGGCCCGGTCGGTGATCGAAGGATGCCTGGATCATCCGCAGCCGTGGGTGCGGAAGGAGGCCAAGAAGGCCTTGGCGAAGATCGCTGACAACTGACGCTTCCGCGGGTGGTCGAGGCCCGTCAGCTGCCGGCCGCTGCTGCGGGCGGGGGATGCCGCTGCCTGAGATCCCGACAGTTTCGAGGAGCCCACGGGGTTCTCGAGGGTTCTATTTCGAATACTGGGTGTTCCCAAGCCATGACCCTCTTAGTGTCCTATAAGTCCTGGAGGTGTTATCTCGAACCTCGAACAGGATCTGCTGCCAAGTGTGTCGACGGTAGGGTTCGGCTCGTTGTTGAGCTGGTATGGCTGATATCAGGCCGTCTTCCCCGTATTGTTGTGGGTGGCTATGCTGAAGTCCTAGCTAGTCGTGCATCGCCGGAGCTGAAGATAGTTCCGCCGGTCACGGCAGAGCGTGTTGTGGGGCCCTCGGGTTACATCTACGAGGGCGAATGGGAAGACGATTGGGAAGATCATCTTGCTGTGTTGGTACGCGGTGAAATCGAGGCGGCAGGGTTCTCCGGAGTGGTTGGAATTGACACATGGGGTTGGGACGTCGACAGCTCAGCGGAGATGTCTCGGAGGGCATCGGTGATCCTTGTGACAGTGTTGATGCGACTGTCGCAGACTCGGGATCTCGACAGCTCAAAGGATGAGGTTTTGTCCATCATCAAGTCATGGTGAATTGATGACTGAGTGTTGAGCGCTTCTAGAGCTCTACATCGCGCTCATGACTGCAAGGGGAGCGTCAATTGCGTTCATCTATATCGGTAGAGGGCTGAGGTGCGATGCTGCGAGCGTGGCGGATAGGGCTGGTGCTGGCTTCGGCGTGGATTGTCGGATGTTCCTCGAATGATGGAGCAGACGGATCGAGCGACGATCCGTTGGAGGGCACTGGGCGTGAGGCTTATGTTGCGGCGTTCGGGGCTGGGGATGCTGCGGGGGCGCCGGTGGTGGAGGACGAGGATGAGCGCCGGGCGTGCGTTGTCGAGGCGGTTGTGGATGGGGTGGGGGTGGAGGTGTTGCGGGATGTGGTGACGCCACGGGAGGTGGCCGATGCGGCGACCGACGGTGGGACGGCCTTGGCCGGGTTGGGTGTCGAGCTCGACGGGGGACGGGTCGACGCGGTGGTCGAGGGCGTCGAGGAATGCGGCGATCTGGGGGAGTTGTTCGTGGGCGAGATGGCGACGCTTGGCGGGGGTGAGCTGCCGGGGCCGGCGATGGAGTGCTTCGAAGGCAAGCTCGACGACGACTTGCTGCGGGAGATCGTGGTGACCCGGCTGGTGGAGGGCGACGCGGCATTCGCGGAGAAGCCGGGAGATCACGACCCGGCTGATGGAGATGGGCCGCTCCTGCGCTAACGCCTGACGCGATGCGTCACCGGCAGTTGGACCCCTGATGGCTGCCTTGCGCAGGATCTCCCGCTCCATCCGCAACGCCGGCGCTTCGTTGCGCAGCCGGCGCAGCTCCTCACGCTCCGATTCATCCACCGCAGTTGGATCGGCGGCCTGGGCCCGGAGGCGGCGCTCCTCGGCCACCCAGCCACCGAGCGTCTTGTGATGCACGCCCATCTCACGGGCGATCTGACCCATCGGCCGATCCGACATCAACACCAAAGCGACAGCCTCACGCCGGAACTCTGGGCGACCTGGCTGGCACCGGCCCGGATCTTTCTGCGGGCCCAACTCCTCCTCCTGCCTGCTGATCGCGACGGCTGTGTGGCGCGCCTTTGCGTGGTCGACGCCGATGATCTGGGGCAAGCCATTCGGCCGTTGTCGCCGGAGCCCAGACATACTCTCCATTTCGTGCCCACGGTTGAGGAGTACACCGCCGAACGAGCGAACGAGCTGTTCGGATCGTGGCCGATCGGCGACGAGCTCGACGATGTCGCAATGCTCCGGCCGCTGCTGCGAGGTATCGACGGGCTCATCCAGCGAGGCCTGCACGAGCAATGCAGCGGATGGCCACAAGAGTGGTCCACCGACGGAATCTTCCCCGCACGATGCATTCGGACAGGCGCCCGGACGGTCGAGGTGATCGGCCTCTGCTGGTCCTTCACGGCGGGCAGGGGTGGCATCGGGAGGTTCCCCATCCGCGCCTCGCTGGCGATCGACGACGACGGCTACGACCTTGTGTTCTTCCACTGCGACATCGGCGAGTTCGACGCACTCCGGGACAGGCCACCCGAGTTCCCAGAAGGGTCGATGATCCTCTTCCCCACCGAAGAGGACACCGAGACTCCCGGCCCGCACGTCCTGGTCGGGCGCAGAACTCATCCAATCGTGTGGACGCCCGTGATCTCCTACCCACCCAGACGGACAACCGACCACACCTAGTCTGACGGTCACCTACCCCTGAACACCGGGTCGGAGGCACACAACATCGCTGACGGTCGCTTCAGGAAGAGCGCAGAACCGGCCCACGGCCCACAGCGTCCGCCGACGACCGGGATCGATGTGGCGACGATTGAGGAGGGCGTGCCCTTCGGGCGGGTCGGGGCGATGGCGACAGTGGTTCGATGGCGCGGATGGACAGGTTCCCACGACATCCTCGCCGACCCGACAGTGCTGTCGCCTGCTGAGGGCGCCGTCACCGACCACGACGACACCGTGATCTCCTGGGAGCCGGTCACCAAGCCGGCCGGCATCGACATCGCCAACGTCGCCGACGCCAGCACGCTCCGCGGCCATGGGTTGGCACCAACGAGGCGATCGGCATCAGTCTGGTTGAGTGTCTCCAGGCGCTGGGCTGTGGTCCTAGCGTCTGAGAGATCCTGGCGGTCGGCTCGGGTTATCAGTCTGCTGGTCGTTCGCATCCTGGCTTGCGAACGAGGTGCCGACCGTCGGGATCTCGCCGTGGCCTGGCTCGAAAGAGGCGTGAACGAGCGCGTAGCCGATGGCTGAAATCAGACATGCCGTCCACGGTTCCATGTCGCGATGAGCAGGAGGAGGCGTTGATGGCTGCATGAGGTACCTCGAGGGATAGCGAGCCGCCTGGTACGACCGACGGCTCCCGGGCGGACCGGTCCAGGTGAGCCTGCGCTCGTCGATGGGACCCACGGCCCATTCAGACTCACTCGGCTCGTCCACATAGCTCGACTGTCGCCGGGGTGGGGTTGATGGCGGGGGTGGCTCGGCCGGAGGGGTGGATCTCCCAGTGGAGGTGGGATGGGGTGGTCCGGGCGTTGCCGGTGTTGCCGACGTAGCCGATGACCGTGCCGGCCTCGACGTGGCCGATGCCGACGTTCTCGTAGGCCGAGAGGTGGGTGCCGTAGTAGTAGGTGCCGTCGTCGGCGGTCAGGTGGTAGGACAGGCCGCCCACCGGGTTGTCCCGGTGCTCGACGGTGCCGCTGGCGGGGGCAACGACGGCGGTTCCCTGCGGGGCGAAGATGTCGACGCCCTGGTGCCGGCGGGCACCTGACCGGGGCGCGCCGAACGTGTCGGTGAACTCGATCTCGCCGGCTACCGGGCACGCTGTGGCGAGGGTCGGCGGAGCATTGGATCGGAGGCTCGCTTGGATGGCGTCCTGTTCCTCGGCGAGCTTGCGGGCGTAGGTCGGGTCGCCGGGGTTGTAGATCCGGGCCACCTCGGCGGGGCCGTCGACGTGGCCTCCGGCGGCCTGGCAGATGTAGGCAGCGGCGGTTGCCGTTGCGTCGTCGACGTCGTGAGGGCTGGCGGTCCCGTCGGCGTCGATGTCGACGGCGTTGGCCTCGAATGTCGACGGGAGGAACTGCATCGGACCTACGGCTTGGGTCCAAGGGCCGGTGAGCCCCCACCAGCCGACCCAGGGCCCAATGGGCATGGCGGCCGTTCCGTTCTGGCCGTCGAGGCTGGGTCCGAAGATCCACGGCAGGACCTCGCCTGAGCCTGGGTCGGCTTGGGCGGCGCCGGTCTGGCCGTGCCGGGTCTCGACGGCCCCGACCGCCGCGAGGAGGGTCCAGTCGAGGCCAGGGCACCCGCCGGCGGCGCTGCGGTAGGCGGTAGCGACACGGGGCGGAATGCCTGCCGCGGCAGCCACCGCGGTCATGTCGTGGTTGGACGTTCCGCCGCCGGCGAGGAAGGCGATCCCGCCGACAGCGAGCAGCGGCGCGGTGAGGAGGGTCGTGAGGCACCCGAGTTGCCTTCCGGGGCCGCTACGGGAGCGGGAGCTGTTCGGCATCGCCTACTACGGCGGCCGCTTCGCGGATTTTCTCTCGATCGAGCGATAGGGAATTCGCTCCTGGGGCGCCGTAGAGGGGGACAGCCATCCCTTCCTCAAGGAGCTCCTACTTGCTGAACGCCGTCTACAGGCTCTTCACCCTGGCCCAGCAGTGGCCACCGCAGAACCCCTTCGACCCCGACCAGACTCCCTTCCCGCCGCCGAGCCCGTCGACGACGACGGTGGACGCGCCGCCGGCCAGCGTCGACCTCCACCCCACCGCCGACGGGGCGCCCGGCAGTGTGGCGATCCAGGGCCTGCTCGACTGGCTGGGCCAGTACGCCCTCTGGGCGTGCGTCGCCGCGGTGGTGGCGGGCGGCGGCCTGTTCGCGTGGGCGCGCCGGACAGGCGGTAGCTCGATGGCCGTGACCGGAACGGCGCTGGCCGGCGGCGGGGCCGTCGGGGCCATCCTCGTCGGCCTCGCGCCGGAGATCGTCAACGCCCTCTACAGCCACGCGCTCGGGGGCTGACGTGCGGCGCATACGAAAGCAGCGCCGCAACCGGCGCCTCCTGATCGCCGCGGCCCTCGGTGCCACCGGGCTCGTCCTGCTGCTCGGTCCCTGCAGCGGCACGCCCGACCGGACGGAGCCCGTGCAGCGGCCAAGCTCCGTCCCGGAGCCCTCGATCGACGAGGGCGGCGGTAGCACCGACGCGGGCGACGACGGCACCGACGCCCAGGGCACCGGGGAGCCCACGCCGGCTGGGCCCGGGCCGCGGTCGTCGATCGGCGGTGTCGGCGTGGGGTTCGAGCACTCGGAGCGAGGCGCCATCGCCGCGGGCATGAGCTTCGCCACGGCGGCCCAGTCGTGGCTGTACCTCGGCGACGAGCAACTGATCCCCGCCGCCGAGGCCGTGATCGCCCCCGATGCGCTTGGTCGGCTCGTCGAACCCCTCGTCGATGACGTCCGGCTGCTCCGCGACGAGCTCCAGGAGACAACGGGCGTCGCCTGGTACGTCGTGTCGCCCCTGGCCACGAGGCTCGACTCCTTCAGCGAAGAGCGGGCTGTCGTGAGCGTCTGGATCGTGCGCATCCTGTCGGCCGACGGTGTCGCCGTGCCCCAGTCGGGGTGGCGGACGCTCACCTTCGAGCTGTCGTGGGACACCGACGACTGGCGCGTCGCCGACGTGACCGAGACCGAGGGTCCGACGCCCCAGCTCGAAGCGGGCGCACAGCCGTGGGCCGCGGCGTACCTGGACGAGACCCTCGCGGGGTTCACACGGGTGGGGGTCGCACAATGAGCCCTGACCTGCTGGCCTTCTCCTTCCCCAACCCCTTCAAGCTGCTCGGGGTCATCGTCAGTCCGCTGCTCAACCTGGGCTCCCACATCGCTGGCGGCATCGTCGAGACGGTCATCAGCGGGCTTGCAGGTGCCGTCGTCGGCGCCGTCGCCGATCTCACCACCTCGGTCCTGGGCTTCTTCTGGGACGCGGCTGAGCCCGACCTGACCGGCGCCTGGTTCTACGGCACCGACGCCCCGTACTGGCACATGGTCGCCCTCTCGATGCCGCTCCTCCTGGCGTTCTTCCTCGCGGGGGTGATCCAGGGGGTCCTGAAGGGCGATGTCGGCGGGATGGTGCGCATGGCGCTGCTCCGCCTGCCGGGATCCGTCCTGGGCATGGGCGTGACTGTCGTGCTCGCCGACGCGCTGCTCGAAGCGACCGACGACATGAGCGCCAGCCTCCTGGCCGGATTCCGGGACGACGTCGAGCAGGTCGCCGTCGTGCTCGCACGGCTGGCGATCGGCGGGTCGCTGCCGATGATGGTGCTGATCCTGGTGTTCGGCGCGGTGGGACTGCTGGCCGCCGTGGTGCTCGTGGTCGAGTTGTTCGTCCGCGCCGCGCTCCTCTACCTCGTCGCCGTCTTCAGCCCGCTCGTCTACGCAGCCGCCGTGTGGGAGCCGCTCCGAGGAGGCGTCCGCAAGCTCGGCGAGGTCGCGTTCGCGCTCATCATCAGCAAGCTGGCGATCGCCGCCGCACTCGCCGTGTCCTCCGCCGCCCTCGTCGCGGCATGGAAGGGCCCCGAGCCCACGGCCCTCCCGACACCGGAGGCCTCGTGGGCGGCCGGGGAGCAGTCGGCCAGCTCGGCGGTCGGGACGCTGGTGGGCGCCATCGTGATCTGGGTCATCGCCGCCTTCATGCCGTTCGTGCTCTGGCGGCTTTTGCCGATGGCCGAGGGCGCCGCGGCGACTCACGGCGTGCGCGGCGCGCCGTTCCGCAACGCCCAGATGGCGGCGTCGGCAGGGATCATGGCCATGAGCAACCCGGCGACGGCGGCCCTGAAGGCGGGGGCAGCGGGTGGCAAGGCGGCGGGCAGAAAGGTCGCCGGTGCCGGTGACGATGTAGCGGCGGCAACGCGGGCTGGCGAGAGCGCGTCGAAGCGCGGAGGCGGGCGTTCGTCCGCCAAGGGCCAAGCAGGGGGGAAATCGCGCGGGCGGGGCGGTTCGGGTGGCGGTCGATCGGCGGGCCGGCGGGATCGGAGCCCCCGGGGAACGTCCGGCAGGAGCGGCGATCGCCCGTCCGCTCGGAACAACCGTCGAGGTGCGCCGAGCGGATCTGTCGGGCCGCCCCGGCGTCCGGGCCAGGGTCGCCAGGCCGGCGGGCACGCCTCGAGTGTCTCCGGCGCCGGACACGAGCCCGGGCCACCCGAGACGGATGCCGGCGACGACATGCGCCGCCACGAGATGGGACCGGAATGGTGAGCGGCCGCACGTACCAGCTCGCGCCCCGCGACCACTCGGGCGTGTTCCTCGGCCTCGACCTGGTGGACTGCCTCCTGATCGGCGGCGGGTTCGCCACCTCGGTGGCGCTCCGCCTCGGTGGGGTGCCGGTGGCGCTCGCCGCGCTGCCCCTTCTCGTCGCGGTTGCTGGGTCCCGGCTCTCGGTAGGTGGGCGGCCGCTGTGCCGCTGGCTTCCGCTGCTCGGTTCGGTGACGATCAGCCGGCTGACCGGGCGGTCGCGGTGGCGGGGAGCGCTGCCCCTGCTCCCGGCCGGCGCCGGCCACGACGTCGACATGCCGCCGGTTCTCCAGGGCATTGACGTCGTCGAGCTGGGCCACGGCACGGATCGACTCGCCGTCGTCCGGGACAAGGGCAACGCGCGGCTGACCGTCGTCCTCCCGGTCGGGGGGACGGACTTCGCCGGCGCGACGGCCGACCACCAGGACGCCCTTCTCTCCGGCTGGGGGGACGTCCTTGCGCAACAGACCGGCGGGGATGCCGGTGTGTCCCAGATCGGCTGGTCGCATCAGGCCCGACCGAGCAACCTCGACGCTCATCGCCGCTGGGCGGAGGACGTCGTGCGCGAGCAAGGCCGGGAAAGCCCCGACCGCAACGAGGTCGCTGCCTACAGCGAGCTGGTCGACGAGATCGAGCAGCAGGCCACCACCCACGACACGGTGGTCTGGCTGACCGTCGCCGGGGCGGACATCGCCGGTCGCGGGCGCCTGCTCGACCGCGCCGGCGCCCAAATGCCCGCCGCCGTGGATGCCCTCACCAGGGCGCTGAAGGATGCCGGCCTCGCCGTCGGGCGACCACTGCCCGCGCATGGACTCTGGCGGCTCCTGCGCCTGCGGATCGATCCGACACCACCGGCTCGGATGGGTTCGGCGCTGTCGCTCGCCCAGCGCACCGGCGTCCTGGGCCCGGAGAACGGCCGGCCGCTCGCCATGGAGACCGAGTGGAGCAGCGTCTGGATCGACGGTGCCCTCCACCGCACCTACTGGGTCGAGAGCTGGCCACGGCGACCGGTGCCGGCGGGATGGCTCCAGAGCTTCCTCGTCGCCGCCGAGTCGATGTCCATGACGGTGATCCACCGGCCGGTCGACCCCGCCCGTTCGCATCGCCGCATCGACAGCCAGCTCGTGAAGCTCGGGGCGTACCTGGCCCGCAAGGAGGAGAAGTCCCGCCGGGTCACCGAGGCCGACCGGAGGGCCGAGCAGGCCGTCCACGACCTGGAGACGGAACTGGCGTCCGGGTACGCCGAGACGGTCTACCTCGGGCTGGTCACCGTCGCCGCCACGACACCCGAAGAGCTCCAAAGCCACTGCCATGCCGTCGAGCACACGGCTCGGGCAACCCAGCTCGGGCTCCGCGTCCTCCACGGGCGCCAGGACGTCGCGTGGGCGGCGTCGCTTCCCCTCGGGCTCACCGAGCCCGGCCTGCTCGAGCTGGTGGGCCTGTGACGTCCGCCCGCCCGCAGCTGCGGCTGCCCTGGCAGCGGGGGTCCACGGCGCACACCTGCTCGATCTACCCGTTCTCCGTCCATCACCCCATGACCCATGAAGGAGTCGTCATCGGCATCGACATGCTCACCGGCAACTCGTTCTGCTGGGACCCGTTCACGGCCTACGCGGCCGGGCTGGTCTCGAACCCGAACGTGGCCGTCTTCGGCCAGCCGGGGCAGCGGAAGAGCACCCTCGTCAAGACCTACCTCGCCCGGATGTTCAGCCTCTACGGGGATCGGCGCTGGGTGGCCATCGCCGACCCCAAGGGCGAGTACACGCCACTGGCCGACCGGCTCGGCCTCCAGGCCGTGCGACTCACACCCGGAGGCCGGACGCGGGTGAACCCGCTCTCTCACGGCCCGGCGGCGAGCCACGAGGACCCGGAACAGACCTCGCTCCGGCGCGCCGAGACCGTGCGAGACCTGATCGCCACCACCCTCCGCCGGGACCTGCAGCCCAACGAGGAGGCGGCGCTCTACGCGGCCGTCGACGTCGTCACCCGGGGCCGGTCGGTCGAGCCGACCCTGGCCGACCTCGCCACGCTGCTCACCGATCCGACCGACGAGATGGCCTCCCGGGTGCGGGTCGGGAAGGATCAGCTCGTCCAGGACTGCCTCGACGTCTACTACGGCCTCGCCAGCCTCCTCAGCCACGCGCTCCGGGGGATGTTCGACGGGCCGGGCACCGTCCGCCTGTCAGAGGGAGCGCGCGGCGTCGTGCTCGACCTCTCCGGGATCGACGCCGGCTCCCGGGCCATGCCGGTGGTGCTGATGGCGGCGACGGGTTGGCTGCAGGAGCACCTGGTCTGCCCCGGCCCCCAGCGGCTCCAAGTGGTCGACGAGCTGTGGCTCGGTGCGGGCAACCAGCACTTCGTCCGCCACATGCAGCGGGCCGTGAAGCTCGGGCGCAGCTATGGCACGGCGAATATCCAGATCGCCCACAAGGTCACAGATGCTGCCGCCCAGGCCGACACCGGGACGGCCGAAGCGAAGATCGCCGCTGGCCTCCTCGCCGACTGCGACACGAAGGTGATCCTGCGCCAGGACCCCGAGCAGCTCGACGTCGCCCGGCGGGCGTTCGGGCTCACCGAGACCGAACGGGACTGGGTCGGGTCGCTGGCCCGGGGCCGGGCGCTCTGGCTCGTCGGCGGCCGCCGAGCCGTCGTCCAGCACCACCTCGCCCCCCACGAGAGCGACGGCCTGGTCGACACCGACCAGCGGATGCGGTCCGGCCCCGTCGGTCACGATCGGGACCGGGGAGCGGAAGGGAGCGCCGATGCCGGCGCGTGACGACATCGCCGAGTCCCGGGAGCGATGGCTGCAGGGCCTGCGCGACTCGGTCACCGCGCAGGTCGCCGCCTGCCAGGAGCGACTCGACGGCGTGCTCACCGCCCTCGAGGCATCCGACCGCGGTGGTCCCCTGCCGGTCGAGGTTCGGGCGTTCTTCGCCGCCGAGGTCGGTATGGACCTGGTCAGCAGTGCCCGCTACCTGCAACGCGCCGCCGCGTCGTGCGGCAGTGAGATGAGGGATGACGTCGGCGGCGTGGTGTACCCCGGGCGATGCCTGCGGGTGGCCGACCACGAGGGCGAGTGCGACGCCGATCCCGCCAGCCCGGTCGGCTCGATCCGGGCGCGCGCCATCTCGTCGCTCCGCTCGACGATGGTGGCGGCCGACGATTCGGCCGAGATCGAGTTCCTTCTCCATCAGGCGGGCGGCAACCGCACTTCGCCCTTGTCGGCCGAGGACCTGGCGCGTCTCGCACGCGTGGCCGAGTCGTTCGACCGGCTCGCCCACGACATGCGGGTGCTCAGAGCCGACATGCGGCACGTAGGTGGGCAGCTCGCCGGCGACGTGCCCGAGTCGCCCGCCGATCGGCTCGCGTCGCCCGGCCGCAGGAGCGGTGCCGACGCCGAGGGGCCCGGCCTCGGAGGTCTCGGATGAACGCGCCGATCGGCTTCTACGTCACCAGCGACGACGCCCAATGCGCAGACTGCCACGACCCTGGTGAGTGGAGCGGGTTCGAGGAATGGCAGGAGCCGTCGGCCATCTTCGACGGCACCATCGGCGACGCGCCGACCCATTGCATCGACTGTGGTGCCCTGATCCCACACGGGCTGACGGTCGACGGCTACGGCTACGTCGCCGAGAGGTTGGCCCGCCGGGACGGGCGGCCCGACATCCTCGACAAGTGGGCCCAGACCTATGGCGCTTACCTGGACGACTACGTCGACGTCGAGCGGGATGCCCTGGGCGCTGGCGGCTTCTCGGGGAGCGATCGCCACCTCGACGCGGCGTCGGCCAGGGCGCTCGACCGGCTCGACCGCCTGCGTTCGGCAGGCTCCCCGGGGCTCGAGGCCCCGGGGCCGTAGCCCGGCGTGCGGTTCGACCGAGACGAGGTGCTCGACCACGTGGACCTCGGTGACCTCGCCGACACCTTGCTCGGCCCGCGTCACCCGAGGACGCGCTCGTGGCGATGCCCGAACCCGGCCCACTCCCAGACCGGCAGGACCCCGCCCGTCAGCATCTTCACCGGACGCGCCGGGCGGCAGCGCTGGCACTGCCACGGCTGCGGCGAGGGTGGCACGGCGATCGACCTCGCCATCCGGGCCGGCACCGCCGCCGACGTTCGGGAAGCGATCGAATGGCTGGCCGACCGTGGTGGCGTTCTTCCGGACGCCACGGCGCACCTGTCGCGGGTGGCTCGTCGCCCGGCGGTGCCGTCGCCGCCCGCCGGCCCCGACGCGGACGCCGTCCGGGCGATGGCCGAGTACGTACAGGCCTGCGCTGCCAACCTGTTCATCCCGGAGGGTCGATCGGTTCGGCGGTGGCTGACGGATGAGCGGGCGATCCCCGCCGAGGTTCTGCGGAGCGAGAGCGTCGGCGCCGACCCGGGACCGGTCCGACTGCCTCGACCTGAAGGCCTGCCCCGAGGGTTCCCGGCGGCGGTGTTCCCGGTCCGGGTCGACGGCCACGTCGTCTTCACCCAGTCACGGCTGATCCGGCACCGTGACCGCCGGTGGCTCAATCCCCGGTCGGACCTCGCTCCGAATCCACGGGTCGCGGTCCTCGGCCACACCCGTGGCGGCAAGGGACCGCTGGTCGTCACGGAGGGGATGCTCGACGGGCTGTCCGTCGTCGCCGGCGGTCACCGGGCCGCCGCTCTGCTCGGGGCGACGCTGGCCACTGACGAGACGATCGACAAGATCCGTCGTGCGTCGGAGCAGGTGGTGGTCGCCACCGACAACGACGACGCCGGCCGTCGGGCACGAGACAACCTCCAGGCCGGGCTGGCGGCGCATGGTGTCCAGGTGTCGGAGCTGGCGATCCCCGAGCGGTTCAACGACCTCAACGACTGGCACCGGGAAGCGCGGGACAACTGGCCGAGGACGCTCGGCAGTGCCATCCACCTGGCCACCCATGAGCACGCGGCTCCCCCGGCTGCGAGGGGAATGGGTCTGTGCTAGCCGCTGCGGTCGGCTCTGGGCCGACGTGGCCGGTCGCGGTTCCAGCTCTCGACGTCCGTTCGGAGCCACAGCAGGCATCGTCCCTCGCCGAGGTCGACAACCGGTTCCGGGAAGTCGGCGTACCGCGTCCGGTAGGTCCGCACGCTGTTGCGAGTGCTGAGGCCACAGATGCGCGCCACCTCGGCGGCGTCGATCAGATCGTCGAGGTCGACCATGCGGCCCATGCCGGCAGCCTAGTTGCGATGTGTCGACAAAATGGATAGTCTACGCTTCGCAACAACACGTACGATAAGTGCCCCTGGCGGTGCGCCAACACCCCAGGGGCCGGACACGACCTGTTCAGGAGGTCTTGCCATGGACGACGATACGCGCCCCGAGCTGCCCGGAGGCACCTACCTCACGGCGGCCGATCGCCGCGATGCGGCCCGGGAGGCCTACCTGGCGACCCTCCTTGCCGGCGACCCGCTGACCCCGGCCGAGCTGGGCGAGCAGTTCGGCCGATCCCGCCGCTGGGCCGACGGCCGCATCGCCGAGGTCCGGGCGCAGTACACCAACGGCCAGGGCAGCGATTCGCCGGCCGACGAAGAGGACGTCGCCATCGCCCCGGCCGGTCGGTCGCCGGAGCGAGCTCCGGCCCACCCGGCTACCGGGGTCACGCCCGGCGTGCGGTGGGTGACGACGGGCGCCGTGGTCGCAGTCGCCACGGTCGCCCTAGTGGCGAGCTACGACCACCAGCGCCAGCTCGCCGCCATGGCCGGGGAGGGCTGGCGGGCCTGGCTGCTCCCGATCTCGGTCGACGGGTTGGTCATCGCCGCCTCGATGTCGATGCTCGTCCGCCGCCGGGTCGGAGAGCCCGCCGGTGCCCTCGCCTGGATCGCCGTCCTCCTCGGCGGCACCGCCTCGGTCGTCGCCAACGTCGCCGCCGCCGACCCCACCCTCATCGGCCGCCTGGTCGCCGCCTGGCCCCCCATCGCCCTGATCGTCAGCTACGAGCTCCTCCTCCAGCAGGTCCGCTCGTCAGCCCCGACCACCGGACGCCTGGTATGACGGCCACGTCCGACCTGGACGGCTGGCGCTCAACGAGGGCTGCAAGCCGAGATTTCGGCTCGGCGCGAAGTTGCTCGAACGGGCCTTCGAGCTCGTCCACGCCAAGACCGCGGTGAACCTGGCACGCATCGCACAGGGCATCAACAAATGGCAGCAAGTGGCCCCTGCCCGCATGCTGGGGTCGTCGACGGGTTCCGTCGCTCGCCTCCACGTCCTTGGCCACGGCATGGTCCCAGCCGACGCCACGCGAGGCCACGAAGTTCGGCCACACCCCAGCGCCAGCGTGTGCCTAAACCGCCCTGGCTTCGTTGGAGGCTCCAAGGCCCAGCTCGACACCACCTACGGCAACGACGCAGAGACCGTCCTCACCAACCACCGCTCGAAGCTGATCTACCCGAGCGGCACTGCCGACCTCGCCTCCATGCAGTACGTCGGCGAGCTCGTCGGCGACGAGCACGTTCTTAGCGACCTCGACGATCGAGGTTGGAACGTGCGGCGCGACGAAACCTTGTCCGGTCGCAGCGCGGGTACGGCGCTCCCGTACCTGCCCTGCAAGCACACTCCGACGCGCGGCGGTCGGGGACGTGTTGCTTGTCCACGGGCATCTGCCTCCCGTGTGGCTGAAGTCGAGGCCGACCCTGGCGAGGAACCTGAGACCGGAGGCGGCCTACGAGGATGCGTTGCGATCGAGGCGCCGCTGCAGCAAGGAGGCTCGCGCCTCCGCGAGCCGCTCGAGCAGATCCGCGGAGAGACCGACGTCGGCCTTAGCGAGCAGCAGATCGGTCTCCTGGATCAGACAATCCTCCGCCTGCTCATTCGTCACCGCGCGTGAAACCTCGTCCAGACGGTCGATCTCGCTCGCGAAGCCTTCGGGCATTGGCACGACCAGCCGGCCGACCTCCGAGGGCACGAGCTCGAGCACCCCGCCGCCGAAGCTGCGCCCCTCGATCTCAGCAGAGAGAAGAGTCAGCGAGTTGTGGAAGCCTGCCGCGAGATCGGCCTCGCGTCCTTCGAAGAAGCCGATCATCGTGCCGCGGTAGATCGTGTCGGTGGTCACGACGCCAGCGTCATTGAGGATCACGCGGGGGTAGTGGTGTGACCGTTTTGACATCATGAGCTTGCCGGCGCGGATGAACGGCACCCGATACCAGGGTTCCCGGATGCGGCATTTGTAGCGGGCGGGCAGCTCATCGAGGACGCCAGCAGCGAGGTACATCGCTGCACCGTCGTGGACCGAAGGGTCCTGTCGCTCCGCGGAGAAGTCGAGGAGGAACGCCTTGGCGCCTGCAGCCTCGGTCTGGGCCTGATCACGCTCGGTGTAGCGAAGCCCTGTTGCATGCCTGATGCGCGGAAGCAGGGGTGTGGTCCATCGAGAGAGGTCGAACTGGTCGACAGTTGCCGCATTGACGGAGAAGAAGTCGTTCGCGCCGGTGACCGCGGCCACCTCGAACTTCGCCATGCTGTTGATCGACCAGACATCAGCGAGGTGCGAGGCTTCCTCAAAGGCATCGACCTGCGGCTTCGTGAGTAGATATCGCGTCCATGGCTCAGGACGCGGCCGGATGAAGTGCGTTGTCGTTGAGTGCGATCCATCTACGGCGTGCTCTCGGATCTCGCACTGCGCGCCGGACTCTGTGATCGCGCATCGCTGGCCACTGAGGATCGTGACCTCCTGGAGGACTCCAGGGAACGAGCCAGGCGGGAACAAGTCGAACCTGAGCTCCTCGGTGTTTTGAACGAGCCAGGTTCGCAACGCACCGGCGGACACGCCGGTGAAGCACTCGGTCGGGATGATGAAGGCGAACACTCCGCCGATCGTGAGCCGGCTCAGCGAGCCGACGAGTACCGGTAGCCAGAGGTTCGAGACACCGGTGAAGGGGACGCCAGCACGTCGCTCCAGCCTTGGCATCGATCGCTTGTCATCGTCGGACACGAACTGGAAGCGCACGTATGGGGGGTTGCCGACCGCGCACTCGAACGTGTCGTCACACCTGGCGGACCAGGCGATGGCGCTGTCGACGAGCACTTGGCCGCGAAGCGAGAGTTCCTCGAGCGTCGAGACGCACTGAACGGCTTCGCTCTTCACCGGCTCGATCGCCACAATCTCATCGACGGCCGCGAGCAGGGGACCGCTTCTCGCCAGCCCTCGGAGGAAGGCGCCATCTCCGGCGCTTGGCTCGAGTAGGCGAAGCCCCTGGCGACCGGGTGTCAGCTCCGCAACCCGATCGAGGCAGCGATCGACGAGGGCATCTGGCGAGTAGAAGCCTCCGCGCAGTTTCTCGGGGGTCACCTCGGTGCGCGTCTTCATGAGCTCGGCTCCATCTGATGAGGTTCGCCGTCAGTGGACCGTGAGCGCGAGCGGCGCGCTTGGGTCTCCACGGGTGAGAGGTACTCGGAGGTCCCGATGAGAGACGAGGACGCGGCTCGCGTCGAAGGCCCGAATGAGCGAGGTCGGGGGGACCGATGGTGCAGTCGCCCCGAAGGCAGACGGGTATTCTGAACGAACAGTTGTTCGGCCTCACGACCCATCGACTACAAATCCTACAACCTCTTGTAGTCTTTGTACGTGCATCCTCCGCACGGCCCCCACAAGATCGCTGCGAACGGCCAAGTGGTGGTGCCGAAGGATGTACTCAACGCCGTGGGCCTGGCCGCGGGCGACTCCGTCTACGTCCAGGCGCTCGAGGATCCGCCGGGCGCAGTGCTGATCGTGCCTGCGGACACCGCGGCCAGATGGTTTGAGGCGGGTCGAACCGGGGCCAGCCAGTCTCCCGCGCCGTAGCGAGGGCGGGCGCGCGTGATCTGCGTCCGCAATGCTGGCGTCGTGGTGCAGGTTCGCTTCGTCGCTCAGCCCTTCGCTGACGGGCGGGATCTGCGCGATTTCCTGAGCGCGGTCGGGGCCGACGAGCACCTGATGCAACTCGATGTTGTCGTCGCCTGGGCGAAACGGTCGGGGCTGAGTCGCCTCCAGCCGCACCTCGAGATGATCCGTGATCGTGGCGGCCAGATGCGGCTCGTCGTGGGGATCGACGAGGGGGGAGCAACGCGTCAGGGGCTCGAGTTGGCGAAGACCTTGTTCGACAGCGTGCACGTGTTCCATGACCGCAGCGGTCGAACCTTCCATCCCAAGGTCTACCTGGCAGCGGGAGTCGCCTCCGCTCGGCTACTGGTCGGCTCGAACAACGCGACGGCTGGGGGCGTGTACTTCAACTACGAGGCGGGAGTTGAGTCAGAGCTCACGCTTCCAGACGACGAACCCTTGCTCATGAGCGTCCGGGACTACGTGGCCCGGCTGTATGCCGACACTGACCTCTGTAAGGAGCTCACGGAGGCGGTGCTCGCGGAGATGGTGGTCAACCCGCGCTACCGGATTGGCGACGAGGATGCTCGGAGCCGGGCCGCACCTTCGGCGGGCGGACCGGAAGAGCTGGACGCCGATGTCGACGTGGAGGACGGAGCGCCTCCTACGGGCGCGGCACCTTCGATCTTTGGAACCAGCGCTGAGCCGAAACGGACGGACCCGGATGCAGTCGGCGCAGTCAGGAAGGCGGCCGTCAAGCGACCCGTACCAGCGAAGAAGGCGGCCACCAAGAAGGCGACACCACCGGCCGAGGCAACATCGACGTCGAGGGGGCCGGTAGTAGGAGGCGCTGCTGTTCGCCGCCGCTGGTTCAAGAAGTTGTCTCCAACAGACGCCCTTCAGAACACGGGCCACTCGATCAGCGCGTTGCGGCTGAGCAAAGCGAAGCACGACATCGTGTGGCAGACCTACTTCCGCTACGACTTCTTCGGCGATCAGACGTGGACTACCGAGACGTCACGGCAGGGCTTTCCGATGGAGGCGGCAATCGTCGACTTCAACGTGAAGGTGGATGGGCAGGATCTCGGGGTGCAGCCCATCCGTGTGGACCACGCACCGCATAGGGAGAAGGGCCAGCTCAACGTTCCGACCGACTTGAAGTGGGGGCCCGTGCTTAGCGCCGCGCTGCGCCGAAAGAACTTCACCAGCTACTTCGTCGTGCTCGGGCGCCTTACCGACGGAAGCAGCACGCTCACTATTCAGCGGCAGGACCCCGGAGCTGTGTCATTCGTGAAGTAGGTCCGTCCGATTGCCGGAAGCGGTCGCGCTGACGCCGGTACCTTCTAGCGAACTTCTACCGGACGAGTCGGAATCCGGTAGAGGCGGCCAACATCGTCTAGCACGGCGCCCACCGCCTACTGGGCTGCCCGGTCCGCCCGGCAGTGTTGTGTTGGCCCAGATGCGCTGGCTGCACGAAGCGCTCCCGGACGTGGTCCGGTACACGTTCAGGGGCGTGGACCTGTCTACGGCGCATCTCCCTCGGCACCTCCGTGAGGAGTTCTGGGTCCAGGGCGTCGTGGCCGACCGCCGCACTGGCGGAGAGCATTATTCGACCGTGCACTATTCCCCTGCGTGACGCCAGGTGTCAGGAGCGGAGCGGGTGTCCCTGAACGCACTTCGGGACCTTCGATGAACCATCCGGTTTCACGCTCCACCGGTAGTCCGACCGCCCCATACGCCGGGTCTAAGCGCCGAGCGAATGCGGGTGTGGCGGTCTTTCGCAATCGTTCGGTCGCGTACCGGAAAGTCTCCAGGGCATCCGCGGAGCGGCTGGTTCAATGCTGCCGTGGACATGTCGTTCGACGCGCTCGTGGATGAGGCGGCCGCAGCGCCGGTCGAAGGCTGGGACTTCTCCTGGCTCGACGGACGGGCCACGGAGGAGCGCCCCTCCTGGGGGTATCAGGGTCTCCTCCGCGGGAGGCTGGCCGCGGCGTCCGCTGCGCTGGACATCCAGACCGGTGGCGGTGAGGTGCTCGCCGGCGCGGGAGCCGAGAACTTCCCACGAACAATGGTGGCGACTGAAGGTTGGCCACCCAACGTCGCGAAGGCAACAGCGTTGTTGCATCCGCTCGGAGCCGTCGTCGTGGCCGATCCCGAAGATCCGCCGCTGCCCTTCGCCGACGATGCCTTCGACCTCGTGACCAGCCGCCACCCGGCCACCGTCCACTGGTCCGAGATCGCCCGGGTGCTCGCTCCGGGCGGCAC
>Ga0193742_1000597_pt1 | contig 23722 bp, 16 predicted proteins | sample L2c1metaG_FD_165511 | JGI IMG/M metagenome (GOLD analysis project Ga0193742, IMG submission 165511) | Soil microbial communities from a riparian zone of the East river system, Colorado, United States - L2c1 | ecosystem: Environmental > Terrestrial > Soil > Riparian zone | place: USA: East River... | reverse complement strand
AATGTGTGTGGAGCATGGTGGGGCTGTGGTTGTGCTGCGGTAGAAAGCACATGGTGTTGGTTGGTAATGACAATGATAAGAATGCAGGTTGTTTTGGTGGTAGCAGAGTGGAGGAAGTATTCCGATGGAGCTCCGATATAAGTCTGATGAAGGTGGCCGGTGGTAATGGTGGCACTGAACAATGGTGAGGCAGCCATCATCGGAGACTCCATCGGAGCCGTCCTTTGATTGTTCTTCGGAAAGAACGTGACCAAGCATGGACCATGACAGGGGTGCCCTGACAACAGTGGCACCTCCTGAAATGGAATTGTGTGCAACGGCTTACAAATACAGAGAATGCAGCATAGAGAAAGGAAGTACAGAGAAAAAGAATCAGAATAGGTAGAGGGTGCATCAAAACCTCTGGTCGTTATCAAAACCCTGTGGGAAAAAATAAAACGACTGCGAGGAAAGCTACCTGGGAGGGATGGTGGGTAACGAAAAGAACTGATCTGCACTAGAATACTGAGATGGAAAGTAAACAATAAGTAAAGAACACAAGAGACAGATAGCTCACCCAGAATACAAGAGACGGGAAGTAAAGAGCCACTCTCATAACTGGGCAAGGCTTATAAGCAAAAACCGAGACAAAGTGAAACATGAGGACCAAAAAGCGGTCAGACCACAGATGAAGGCTGTGACGTGGAGCACAGCTGTACAGCTGTGACTGGTCCCTCACGGTGGTTAGTCTAGAGTAAACGATGTTTAAAATATAATTTATGCACGATCCACACTTCCAGCATCACTTTAAAAGGCTATTTTTCGTAGATAAAGTCAATAGACACGTGAATCATAGGTTATTTTGTAAAAATATCCAAATTTGGTGGAGGAGAAAGAAGAATACGCTCTACTAATTAGGACAGGCCCGTCGCGTCGCGTCCCAACTCTTTCGTCTACTCAAAATCCATCTATGCCTAAAAGGAAACGTTCTGCACTTGCCAGCATAGCAAACGGAAAAGGCTGCGACACAGAAGGGCCAAAAAAAAGGGCCAAAAATGATTTAAATGACAAGAAAGTGGCTGCATCTGGAGAAGAAGAATTGGAAAAGTCAGTGAATCACAATTCAGAGCTTAAAATAATGAGCAGAGCATCACAGAATAAACAACCATTTAAATTTTAAATTCCCCTTATTACCATTGCAGACCGTTGCCTTCTTGTTCTCTTGTGAGATTATCGCCCACGCTCATCCGTTATCGCTGATTGATCATCGATCAAGCAGGTACGATTTTGGAAAACGATCTCCTCCCTCAATTTTGATTCAAATATCTTAAAATTTCGCAGACTGAAAGAAAATAACTAATTCAATATAAACTAGGTTCATTTTGTGCGATAAATTAGATACAAGCAGTGCTATTCCATCTCCATTGTTTCTCCGTGGTTTTCTTACCCGATTTGGTCAGCAATGTCACGAAAAAAGTAACGTCATGTGATGCTGGTTGATTATGAATGTCGTCTACCTCGTTCTCAATACCGAGAACTCGGAACAGGACGAGAAAGGTCTGATCTGAAATTCGGACAGGTTTTCACATTTTTGTCATCAAAAATTTGTCGGGACATTGGATCTGACCCATTTTGGTCCAAATTTTGTCGGGATCGGAGGTGTTCAAAAACACATCAAAAAAGACAAGCGTTGCAATGGCGATGCTTGACCACGTAGTTCTCGAAAGCGGTCGATATCCTCCGTATTCTAACAAAAATGACAACATGTACTGGAATCGAACTTTGAAACTGCGTTGTTGCTCTAGCAGGCACTCTTGGACCTGACATGATCACAAGGCAGGATTTTTGTCGCTGGGACCCATTTTTGTCGGGATTCTGACCTGACATTTTGCTCAAAATTCCCACATTTTGTCGGGATTCCGATCAGACCTGAGATCCCCTTATTATCCGGGGTCCTCCCTGAGACCCGTCCGTTCCAGGAATCGGAGAGCGGAACCGTTAACTCATTTCTTATCTTCTCTTATCCCAACTAGTACTCTTGCACTCGTATTGTCAGAGAACAATGCCTTCAATCATCGACAATGTCCTAGGCGCCGTTGGGCACACTCCTCTCATCCGCCTTGACAAGATTGCCCAAGCCAATGGCTTAAAATGCAATCTTTGTGAGTTGTTCTCGTCAGTCTGTCAATGTTCTGTCATTATTGAATGACCTTTCTTGTGTAGTGGGTAAAGTCGAATTCATGTCTGCTGGCGGTTCGGTGAAAGATAGAATCGCCAAGGCAATGGTGGAAGCTGCAGAGAAAGAAGGGAAACTTTTACCCGGTAAAAGTGTGGTCATCGAACCGACATCTGGCAATACCGGTGCGTTTGTCTGGGTGGACTACACTTATTTCTTTTACTGACGTATAAATAACTGATTGAAGGTATTGGACTGGCTATGGCTTGTGCTGTTAAGGTAAAGAAGCGGACAAACGTTTGCTCAGAACGTGTACTGAATACTATAGATAAGGGTTATTCTGTAATCATAACGCTCCCCAATAAGATGTCCTTGGTGTGCCCCTCCTTCTGCCATCTTATGGGGCCGTATATCAATATGATTTTTTGACAGGAGAAAGAAGCCCTTCTTCGTGCACTAGGAGCAGAAGTTGTCCGTACACCTACAGAGGCTCCGTGGGACTCGCCAGAAAGCCATATAGGTAGAGCTCTGACTTACATCACTGGCACTCTCGTGGCTGAATTCCTTAACGATCGCAGGTGTTGCAAAACGATTACAACATGAAATCCCTCATGGAATTATTTTGGACCAATATCGAAACGTATGGAGCTATAATTTCTTGAATTCCCTATGTAGCACGCCATGCTTAACCTTGGTTTGTATATCTCAGGTCAATAACCCCCTCGCCCACGAGTATACGACGGGTCCGGAAATCATAGAAGCTGTAGTCTCGACTCGGTCAACGTCTTCAAACCCCTCATCTGAGAAGGTTGATGTGATGGTCGCTGGCGCAGGCACAGGAGGGACCGTCACTGGCATCTCACGAGCTATCAAGAAAGGTCATAATCCCGATTGTATTATCGTTGGAGTAGATCCCGTATGTTTATTTTGATATCCTTCATGATCTCAGGTCTCACCTTATCAACAGAAAGGAAGCATTCTCGCGCTACCTGAAAGTTTGAACACGACCGACAGTGGGGCACAATATATTGTCGAGGGAATTGGCTACGACTTTGTTCCGGATGTTTTGTCTCATACCGACGTTGATGTTTGGTTGAAAACGTCCGATGAAGAATCGTTTGTGGCTGTACAACTCCTTATGAGAAGTGAAGGACTCTTGGTTGGCGGTAGCAGTGGTAGTGCTCTTGCTGGAGCGCTTAGGTGGTTGAAGAGTGACGAAGGGAAGGATGTCGCTAATACTTTGGGCAGGAATGTTGTGATTTTACTTCCTGATGGGTATGTCTTGAACAACTATTCTTTATAACGTATCTATTCACTCTTTCACTGGACGATATAGCATTCGAAACTATATGAGCAAGCCATGGTTCTTGGACATAGCGACGGAAACTGCGCCGTCACCACTAGCTAGAGCGATAGTACAGATCTTGCGGAGCGAGCCTACAAAGGAACTTCGAATGGGTGACGGACCGGGTGGAACGCAAACTCCCACCCACGCCTCGCACTAAGGCCAGTTATGACTACTGTAGCCTGAATGAATTGTATGCAAGTAGATTTCCCTTCTCTTTTTTATACATATAGCATAGTTATTGTTATTACTTAGTAATACACAAATAAGGTTGCTGAGGATGCACTGGAAGATATAGAATAACCACAGACTAATGAGCACTTCACCCTAGTAGAAGCTCCCGTGTCTCAAGGCTACCCGGCCGACTGTTGATTAGACAGTCGAAGGACGTTATTATTGGCGCATCTACAGAACCGATTGCAGCATGGATGCATTTACGCACTGCTCGGGCAGAAAGTGGCCGTAGTTTATCAAGGGATTATGATAAGATATATAGCTGAGAACGTCATAGTGATTGTTGAATAAGAAAGAAAATTTGAATTTGACTGGCGAACTGTGAAGGAAAGGAAAAAGAAAAGTTGATGGTGGCTTATGTAGGAGAACGGGCAAATAGGAGTCAATAAAGGGGCGGCGGCAGACCCTTGCCGAAGCTCATCGCGTCGCGAGTCACAATGTTGTCTTTCAACATCAAGTTAAGCGCTTGAACGTCAAGTTCATGCAGTGATCGTCCTTACACCATCTATACTTTTTTTCGCGTGCCATTTATATGACAGTGAGTATATCCAAAAGTCGTGATGCTCAAATATCAATATACTTATCCCATCATCCAGCTTGCCTTGGATTCGAATTTATGACTGACAACGAGAGTACTCTTAGATCAGTCACCCGAAATCTAAAGAGTACAAAGGCTAAAGAAAGACAAGAAGGATTAGCTTCAATCCAAGAGGTTTTTTCGCAAGACAGAGTTGTTGACAACTTATCTAATTCCGATGGACCAAAAGCGTGGCTTTCAGTGTTTCGCGCTTTATATAGATGTGTTGCAGAAGAGAAGGAAGCGGCAGCGAAGAAGTCTACAAGCAAATCATCTAGTGTCAGTTCCACGGCTTTCCGAAGACTGGAACACGCTGCTGGGGTCGTACGATGGCTTACCGAACGCACTGTTCACCTGCTGAACAAGGAAGTAATCAAGGAGCTGTTTATGCATCTGACACAAACTATGGTTTACCGCGGGGCCTTGTTCACACCTGTTGCTTTGGATTACATCCACACGATGAGTTGTTTGGCCAGTTATACGCCTCATCTCGAGCATATGACCGACGATACGTGGGTAAAAATAGTGGAGATGGGATTCAATGTTATTTTGGACGATCCGATTCAGGACAGGTTCGCAGATGAGGAAGCCACTTCGAATGACGTTGATTCGGACATGTACATGGACGAGACTCCAGACGTTCCTGACGACGATGACCTTCCTGCAACGGTCATGCCTGGTTCTAAAAAACGATCTCGTCGCGAGCATTCTGCTCCTCCCGGCACAAAGTTACCCAAGCAAGACAAGTTCAAGTCAGGACAAAAAATTCCGGCTCCTTCTCGCGAGCAGCTCGTATTTGCCCCACTTGTCTCCATCCTTATCAGTTCCCCCGCTGCCCCTATCCTCTCTCCGGAGTTTCCAAATCTCTCCTCTGGGATCCTTCTTCGTCTCCAGCGCTTTCTGGAGCGTTTTCCGACAGACTCATCTCTTCTACACAGCTTCTTGGCAATTTTATTGTCCACCCTTAAACATCTCTCGCTGAACAAGAGAAACGAAGTTCAGAATTATGTCCGATCGTCATGGGATGGGTTGCTTAGCTTGTGGGGGCAGAAAGATAAGAGTATGAAGGAAAGCCTCACGGCTGTGCTACGGGTCTTATTTCCATTTTTAATCGCGCCTAGCAACATGGAGCGTTTTGATTGTGGTGATGCACTCGGGCGTCTGTGGCAATTGTTGGATGGCGAAGCGGAGAGTAGATGGGGCGCCGATCGTTTAACCCTTGACGCCCTCAGATTTGAATTGTTAGATCCGACTGATCCTGGCAGCCATAACAGTGGCGAAAGAGCGTTTGTGGCCCAGACTTTTCGAGCAGGATGGGATTTCAATGCCGGGCAAGCCCTCTCCTGGGCCACTTTGGAACTTCAAGCTGATTGTGCAGGCAAGGTATGCGTGCTCCTTTCATCTGTTTATGGAATATACAGACTTTTGTCTCCAGCTGTATCAACTATCTGAATCCTTTCACTCTGCCGTTACTCCTGGAAGTTCTCGGTCACATGCAAAACGAACGAAGCTTGAAAACCCGATTTCGGCTTTGCTGCACTCGATCCATGCACAATCCTCTTCTAATGCGAGATGCTATCATCTACAAATACTCCTCTTTTTCATTGAGCGGTATTGGTCTGTCATACATTACTCCTTCAAGGAGGAAATTATCAATGCCCTTCTCCAACACGTCACCTCCGATGATGGTGTTGTCCAGTCTTGGATTTTCTTGAATTTTGCTGCCATCGCGTACGCCGAAGGATCTGCCATTTCTCGAAAACCTTCATCCAACAAAATAGATGCCCCTATGCTGACCTCGACCACCTGGGATCCAATCTGGACCCATGCCATCCGAAGAGCCAACGTCCCAACCGTCTGTCGTTCTGCCTGCCACGCTGGGCATACCTTCCTCGTTTCACTCTACTATCAAACTGGTTTATCTCGCGTCCTTCTCACCTCGCACCACGTTCTCCTTGAGATAGAAACACTCGCAAAGGATATGGACGTCCAAGGGCCCGCTTATCCATATGACTCTGTCTGCATGTTTTTGTCGCAATGCTTGTCCATAGCCAGTCAAGATGTGCGGTTATATCGAATGCAACTGGAAGACAAAGTTCTTAGTTGGTTGATTGATAGCTGGAAGATGTCAGGAACCGAACGAACAAACCTCTCTTTACACGGTGTCAAGGACATCTTTATCCTGCTCGAGACTGTCTGTGGGTTGACAAAACGCGTGGATTTGCCAGTACACCCATTGTTGCCGAAATGCCAAATTGTGGACAGTGTGATAGAAGAGTACGAAGGCAAAGTTATTAGGGATTTTTTGCTACACGCAAAACTGCCTTCTTTTCATCGGAAGCCAAACACTGGACGAAGTACGTCAACGACAGATGATCAAGCTGCATCCATTACGGACCTGCAGTTAGTTGCGCCGCGCGGTAGAGAGCGGAAAATTTCGGCTTTCCTTTTAAAGTCCCTAGAATCGTTGACATCGGAATGGGAAGTTCTACAGGACAATGTAACCGCAGAAATGTCTCGTCGAATGTTGGACCTCGCCATCGCAGCTATAACATTCGAAACACTGCTTATGTTCAACGGCACAGTGTCAAATCGTCAGGTTTTGCAAAGGGCCGCAAAAGTTATCTCTATCGTGACCCCTCGGTTGAATGAGAACCGCTGGACGGTAGCAGAAAAATCCCATGTTGCATCCGCTTTGGAGAGTATCGTTCACCATGTAGAACATTCGCGTGGCAAAAAGATTTGGGAGACGCTGTCTTGGCCTGGCACAAAGTCCGGAATCCAAGAGAAAATTCTAAGCAGCTCAACGCCTGACAGGACATCGCGTCGGGGAGCCTGCAGCACACGGCGAATCAGTTTTTTAAGGTTGATTTGGCAAAGCGCTGAAGTAGATCATTACGTTCTTTTCATCCTCTTTATTGACCCTCCCGTTTTTAGGTTCAAGAGACTCTCATGTCTGTTATTACTATTCTGCGTGAGGTACTTCGTAGGATGCTTGTGGACCCATCTGGCCTCTCCCATGCGCATCAGACAACAGATGTTGACGATAAAGATGGATTTGGACCTATTCGAACTACACCAGCTCATGGCTCATCTAGGACCATACAGACAGCGGAGGACAGTCAACCTGCTCAACAACTATTCCAAACTTGTGTCAGTTTTCTTACCTGTGGTCCATTTTTGCAGTCTGCCTCTGGAGAGCCAACCCGTGATAAAGAGCTCACAGAAATCGTTCTCAGATGTGCAGAGGACCAGCCTGCAAGATTTGGTCTGGTATGCCCTATCTTCCTCAACCACATTCGCCATGGTACCCTAAATCTGCATCTTAAACATCTGGATAGTTTTTTAAACCAGATGTCGGAATTATTGAAGCAGTATCAATTTGCTCGAAGCGAACGTATTCATCAGTTGGTTATCGACTTATTGGATTCTACTTTGAACATTTGGTTGACTCCACAGGCTCAATCCAACGATGTTGGTGAGATGGTAGGGGAGTTGTGCGCATGGCTAGCGAAGGCACTCAGGAAACAGAAGATATCAACATGGACCTTGCGTGATGCTTTGGCACAATTTTTGGACCGATACCTCTCCCTGGACCCCTCGCAAACCTTTTGGTCGACCACTGTGGACGATTTGCCGACAGCTCTGCTTCCCATGATGATTGCTGACCACGATATAAGGGTTCGCTTTCGGGCTGCCGTCCTCAACACACGCTTGTTCGACCTTGAAGTTCACACCGGAATATCGCCTACTTCGATGTACACTCTCGTGCAGAAGTGGTATACGGTCGATCTTGAAAAGTACGTCGTACAAAATCAACCTCTTGGGCTCCATCTCAATTCTTCTTTTAGATATGAGTATATGTTAACACGTATGCTTTCTCTAGGGAATATTATGATTGTCAGCTCTGCGGTTCGACGCGGACCCTACTGGCACTTGCTGGAAGCATGTTTATATTCCACTCTCTATTCCTCCCACATTGAAGCCATTCTTACCGGAGTCTCTCAAAGATTAGGGATGGCTTCTCTATCAGTCCTTTTCGAAGCCTACAGTTCTCAACTCGCTTATTCAATTCGTCAAACAGATGCCGATTTTTTTCGCTTCCCCCCTCATCTTTTGGGTTATTGCGACAGAAAACAATGTGCTGAAGCAACCTTTCGCGCATTTGCCCCCACCAATATTCTAGCCAATGGCGAGAAGCTGTTTGAGAATCACTGCAGAGTGCTACAAAAGTCATCGGTTGATGGTCTTCGCGATTGCTTTGGGGATATCGTTGGTGTTCAGATTGCAACATACATGGATGAAAACCAAGATAGCTCTGAGCTTGGTCGTCTTGTGAAGGAAAGAATGGCCCCAATATCCGACTTTGACCTTATTCTACAGCGAAATGTCGACAGTGTTGTTGCGACCATCTTGCGTGCCCTTGGCGATCAGGATTATTCCGACGATGGCCCCATTATCGAAGCACTGCGGAAATGCGATGGAACTGGGGAATTTGCCCACACCTTCCAGGTTTTGACCCGATATCGCATGTTCGATCCTCTGGTGATACACAAGCCCAACCTTCCTGCTTTCTCAACGCAGAGCATTCTCCAAAGCTGGTTTTGGTTTTCTTCACTGCTCCCTGACGCTATCACAAAAGCCACAACATATCACGTTCTGCACCAGCTTTTTGCCGATTTACAAAATACGCCGCTTGTGAACGAACAAAACAGGTTGATCAACGCCATCTCAGTTTGGATCGCTGTCCGCCATAAAGATTTCAATGACGTAACTTTACTGCACACAGTAACACATGGAGCTTCGCTATTCTTTGCTCAAACAGATCTGGCTCGATCTGCTCAATCAATCCTTGAATGGGCTTTCCGTCGGTATCGCAAAACGAGAATAAAAGACGCCCGCATCCCGAATATCTTGATCAGGTTGAGTTGCATCGCACACGACTACGCTCGCAATTCTTACGACCGGTCAACTTCAAACATGGGAAACGAAATGCTGGCATGGATAGATGACCAAGTTCATTTATTGGCCAAGGTGACAACGGAGATCGGGGATCTCATTTATCGGGCGCTTCTCGCTTGGCCGCATCAGCCCTCACCGCAACTACTGGAGGTTTACAACGACATCACCCTTGATAGCCTGGCCTCCGTGTTAAGTGACCATCAAATAACGTCCAATAAATTCAGGCTAGTCCGTCGCCTTCGTGATCGAGCTTTGGCAAGAGATTATAATGAAATGCAGTACTCAAAAACGGACTTTTGGCGCTTGAAAGAGTGCATGCCTTCTACTGAATATCTACAAGACGAAGACGTAGAAGCTTTCGCTGCACTCTTAACACTAAACCATGGGAAAATTGGCAGTTTCAACATTGAGCAACCGAATATGTATTCGCTTCGTCCTCGTCACCGACACAACGTCACGAAGAAAAGTCTGGCAGAGGGGACCATTGCTGCTCGCGATGCCATTACCCTAACCCTTCTTGGGATGTTGGAAGATGATAACCCGTCACACGTATCCAATGCTTATAACACGTTACGGCTTATCATGTCTGTTTCTACCGCAGAAGAGCTTCAAGCACAAATGCCTTCAGATTTTTATAGGGTGGAGCTAGATTATCTGAGAATTTATTGGCGCTCGCCTAACTCACGATCAAGCCGGAACTTAGCAGACCAGCTCAAATCGGACCTGTGTTTCGATGACTTTTCTCGATGGATATCAACAATTACGGTGTTGCTCACCGACTCATTGGCCACGGTTGATCCTTTTTTTGCACAACTCAACTCAATTTTGACTTCCGATCTGGCGTTCGCAGTACAAATACTGCCTGTCCTCGTCCATACCCTGCTCCAAGCAGAAAAAGCAAATAAGGTTACTGGTCCTTCCTTCCGTGCATTGTTGTCAAATTTCTTCACCAGTGCTCTGTCTGCAAAGAGTCCCGATATATCCTGTGTACGCGCAATCGTCGATATCGTGCTGCATTTGCGCTATTTTTCTCCCGGAACGAATGATGCTCTTGCTTACAACAAATGGCTTGATGTTGACTATACGTTGCTTGCCCAAAGTGCCGTTCTATGTGGCGCATATACAACAGCGCTTCTGTTTCTGGAACTTGCTTCTGAATCCAATGCGCAAAGTGTCGCGCAGGATCCATCTACAGAACAGGTCCTCTACGAAATCTATGCTCATATCGATGAACCCGATGGTTTTTACGGAATTAAAAGCAATGACCTTCAACGTTTCTTCGTCAAGCGGTTTCATCACGAGCAACAATGGGAAAAGGCTTTTCGATTTCACGGCGCAGCTCTTGAAGCAGGCGGTGAGCGCAATGACGAAGAAGGTCTTCTTAAAGCATTTCATTTCTTTGGTTTTGATCACCTCGCAATAGATACGCTACAAAATTCTCGGGGAAACCCATCCAGAACCCCTTCCGCGTCAATGAGCTATAAACTGGGGTGGAGGACGGAGACTTGGGACTTGCCAGACCGGGCAGAGAATGCAGCTAGCGTTTCATTGTACAAGTCGCTCAGGGCTATCTATCGTGAACGCGACCCACACGTTCTGGATGGCATCATTCGTACATCCCTCTTTGCCGAAATGGCTCGCATGAGGTCTTTGGGATCTGAAAATTTGGCTGAAATACGCGAGGCGGCTCAAGACCTTATGTGCTTGAATCAGATATCACAATGGAGGCAGGATTTCATTCAAGACAGATTGGAGACAAGGAGTTTTGATTCCGGCGACTGGGATGGCTTTGTAAATATTGGTTCTGGGTTCAAGTGCGTGGTCCGGGAGGAAATTTCTTACGGTTTGAGGGCTGATTTAGGACCAGCTTTTCTGATCTAGAGGCTCTTACGGCAACTCGTATCTCTCTTGTGCGATCTGTGAGGCAACGAGAAGAACGTCAGCGAATAGGCACGATTGTCACGCCGTTTGTGCAAAGTCTTATAGACATTGAGAAGAAAAGCCTGCTTCGTCTATCGCGAGCAGCGAGGGCATCCAACCAGGTTCAAATCGCTTTGAATTCCGTAGTCCGGGCCCAACGTTTGACCTTGAAACCTTCTTCAGAGGTTTCTGAAGAGTTCGCAAACGTCCTATGGCTGCAAAAGGAGGAGAAGCTTGCCGTACAATTCCTTCAAGACCTTGTTGATAATAGTGCCAACGTTCAATCTGCAGATATGTCGCGAAAGGCGATGTGGCTAGCCCGCTTGGTGAATTAAGCTTTTATTGGTCTAGCGTTGTACTTAACATATGTTTGTTTAGGGTACTTGGACATCTGATGCCTGCTTAGAAAAACCCGCTGATATATGGACTCGTTACTTCAATCCTTCTATCTCCTTGCTGGACGAAGCTAACGACGATAAACAGGATCTACTAGCTTCTCGTGCCACAGTATATCGCGAATGTGCAATTTTCTCTGAGCGTCAATATCATGCGACGTTGAAATCATCCGATGGTATCAGATGGAAAGTGTATGTCGACAGGAAAAAACAAGAGATTGAGAACCGTAGCATGGAGCTTGCGAGGACCCCAAATGATTCAGTTCGGAAAGGGCTGGAATTTGATCAGGCGAAGGCGCAAAAGCTTCTGCAAGAAGATAGCGAACTTTTCAGAAAGCATAATACTATTCGCGACAATTTTCTCAGGCAAGCTATTCACATGCATTCTCGTTGTTTAGAAGCTTCGGACGACTTTGATGATGATTCGGCGATACGTTTTTGCTCCCTCTGGTTCGCTAACTTCGACGATGAGTCTGCATTGGAAACTGTAAAGGATGCCTTAGAGCACATTCCCTCCCGCAAGCTTGTCTTCCTCGCGGTATGCCTTTCGCCCTTTGTATGCATGAAAGAGAAGAAGGCTAAAGTCTTTTTAAAGCATCAACTCACAGCACGACTTGCTACCCAGATGAGCAAAACCCAGGAAAATTTGCAACGACTTATCATGAGAATGTGTCGCGAACATCCATTCCATAGCCTTTACCAGGTATATTGCCTGCAACCTGACCGTCCCAACCATACGACAGCCAATAGAAGGCAGTCTGGCCGGCATTCTACATTATCTACGCAAACGGAACGAGGCGCGGCTGCAAGTAGTATCTTCGATCGACTCCGTGGCGATGAAACTGTCGAAAATCGCGTTCGAGACGTTGAGAGGCTTTGCGATGCATCATTGGAGTGGGCAAAACATCCTATTGCCAACGACCCACGGTTCAAAAACCGAACCAAACAACGTTTCAAGATTCCTGATGCTCTTTCCATTCGCAAGCTCACTCAACTCAGGGTCCCCGTTACAACCGCTAACACCCCGCTTGATTTAACAATGAAATATGAAGATTGCGTTTGGATTGATCATTACGAACCAACATTTACGACCGCTGGTGGTAACAACCTACCAAAGGTTAGTATATGTCATGGGTCCGACGGACAAAGGTACAAGCAACTAGTAAGGACATCCTTGAATTTCGCGTTTCTATGCAAGCCGCTTATTGCCTATCAGTTTAAGGGAGAAGGGAACGATGATTTACGACAGGATGCTGTTATGGAACAAGTTTTTGATCTCGTTAATAGTATCCTGCGGCGCGACCAGGAAACTCGACGGCGTGATCTGAAGGTTCGTGAATATAAGGTGATACCCCTTTCGCCTCGAGCTGGACTCCTCGAATTTGTTGGAAATACTTTCCCCTTGCGTGAATGGCTCCCCAAGGCGCACCAACTGTAAGTCACATACAGTGGCATCTCGGAGCGACAAATGAGTTTTCTTTAGGTATTACCCCGCAGATCCAAAATCTCACGATATATCTTTTCGAATGAAGAGTGTCCAGGAAGCTCACCGCCGCGAACCAGACAAGCAACTCGCATTCTTTCTTGATATACGAAAGAATTTTAGGCCTGTTATGAGGCACTACTTTACGGAAATTCACAAGACGCCTATCTCATGGTTTTCCATGCGCCTGAACTATACAAGGAGTGTAGCGACAACGTCCGTTGTCGGCCATGTGTTAGGTATTGGAGACCGACACATCTCAAACATTCTCCTAGACAATGTCACTGGAGAAATTATACACATAGATTTCGGCATAGCTTTCGATCAAGTAATTCTTATCGTCTCCGGATCAGTATATTGACTAACAATATTTTCCCAGGGAAAGCTACTCACCGTTCCTGAACGTGTGCCATTTCGCATGACTGCAGATATCATAGATGGGATGGGGACATCAGGAACCTCAGGAGTATTTCAAAGATGCGCCGAAGAAACGCTCAGAGTTCTCCGTGAAGAGTCTGATGTCATTATGACTGTCTTGGAGGTGTTCAAACACGACCCTCTGCACACTTGGTTGGCCTTTTAATTCTAAACCACGTATAACAAACCTCATTGATATTTCTTAAAGGACTGCGAGTGAGGTCAAAGTCAAACAGGCGCAATCTGATGTTCCCACTGCCACGACTATGCATGACACAAGTCGATTTAACCTTGGCATCGGTATTGACATGACTAGCGGCTCAGCCGACGAGGCGGCAGACCGTGCATTGAGCTCTGTTGCAAGGAAATTAGATAGGTCTCTAAGTGTGGAAAGCACAGTCAACGAGTTGCTTGCAGAGGCGACTGATCCATTGAATTTGGCTACTATCTTCCATGGTGAGAGCAGCAAATACTTTTATTATTATGGAGCACTAGCACTAACACTATGACATAGGTTGGAGTCCTTGGATGTGACAAGCTTGAACTTTACGTAGACTATAAAATTCACCACCACCACCACCACTACCACCAACATGTATGAGTTAGTTGCTTCAAATTTCATTTGCAAATTATTATTCAATTGCAATAATCGAGCATGTATCTAGTAAATTGAAACGATCAAAAGTGTTCTTCCAAGTGGGATAAATATCTAGTAGCGCGGTAAGTCCCAGCCTGGCCACACCGTCAACGCGTCAACACCTATTTGCCCCCCACCCATATCGATACACACGCGTCTCCAACCTCCCAGACCGACTCGAATACATAGCAAACAAAGAAAGTATAAAACTGGGGGGAATATTGCATACATAAATACTAATTTTTTTCTACTGTTATATTTCTTCCAAAAAAAAAAGAGAACATGTCTGTAGAGAACAACAAGGACACTATAGATATACGATACAGTGGATTGAGACGTTGAGGGCGTCGGGATGAATAATGACATTAATTGCTTGAGCTGATTACTTGTTTTTGGCGATATCCCTTGCCGCTTTGATGAGGGGTGCCAAAGTCCGAAGAGGTTCTGAGAGTTTGAAAAAGGGATGCTGCGATACGATGATGATGAGCAAGAATTATCTTTACATTAAAGTGAGAAAAGGCTTGATGTACCTGCAAAAGCTCTGTAGCATTGGGCCGTTTTTCCGCATCGACTTCCAAAGTCTTGGCCAGATAATCACTGAACACCGATGATAGATTCTCTGGGTTCGCGATGGTTGGAGTACCATTTGTGGCAATAAGATAAAGAGCCTTCAGGGGGTTCTGATTCAAATAAGGGGGTTCTCCTTCAATCATTTCTAGAAGAAAGAGGGATATCTAAGGCACAAGGAAACGTCTGAAGGCCAGCGACGCACCGATAGCCATTATGCCCAAACTCCATATATCCACTTTCGGCCCGTACTCCTTGCGGGTGACAACCTCAGGAGCCATCCAATATGGTGTACCTACCATGGTAGTCCGCTTTGCATGAGCATCATCCGATATTTGAGCACAAAATCCGAAGTCAGCTAAGGTATTCAAAAAATAAAGTTAGTGGTGTTTGACTACGATGATCATTCTCCGCGGACGAGTGGTGATTCTTGTTGAAAAAATTGAGCGACTCACTCAGTTTGATATCTCCAACCATACTCAGAAGGACGTTGTCGCTCTTTATATCGCGGTGAATGACATTGTGCCGATGAAGATGTTCCAGGCCTTGACAAGTCTCCCTCGATACTGCTGCAATTTGGCCTTCCGTCATCAGATTGGCAGTGACAACATCCGTCAAAGAGCCTCCCTCCATATATTCCATAACCACCCACAGGTCGTTCTTGTGTAAGAACGAATCGATATAATTGACAATGTTGGGATGACGAGATGACCGCATAACAAGAATTTCATTAATGATAAGATCCTTTTTCGGTTGTTTCTCTAAATCCATTTGCTTGATGGCCACAGAAACATTGGTCCCGACTTGATACGCAGTATACACGCCGCCGGATGCACTGAAATATATCGATTACTCTGTATGGTGACTATTCTCGGTGGAAGAAAACTCACCCTTGACCAATCTTGACAAGATTTCGATACAGACGTGTTGGGTCCGCATCAGTACATATTTTTTGGAGTCGTTTGACAATATCCTCTTCCTTATTTTTGTCAACTTTCTTTTCCCGCCTTCGAGGAGTGGCAACACCAGAAATTTTGGCTAGGTTCGATGTGGCCGGACTTGGGGCTTGATTATGCACTCGCGGATCACTACGCTCTCTCGTGGCCGTTGCTGGGGAAGATGCACCAGATAGACTCTGTTTCAGGGGCAGATCAGAGGAAGATGAACCCGGCGATGGTTTTTTCTGTTGGACGATGCTAGATGGAGCTTGACCAGGTCGATCACGTGTCGTATTAGCACGGCCAAGATCTGCGGATTTGGAGACCTTGGTTGGGGCACGTTGTGATGTGGAACGATCGAGTGCCGGCGTAGCTGCGGAGGGCGGTGTAGGAGCAGGTCGATATGAAGTTGGTGCTACGGAAGACGTTAAAACCGACGCTTGGGCTCCCTGTTTTTTGGGAGGCGGTGGCGGAGATCGCTGGATGTGGCATCGGTATATGAAGAAAATCAATGAAAAAAGTCTCTCACTGGGTTTTGGAAGCTTTCCTCAATTCTCGACTGTAGAACAACATCTTGGGTACCCCCAACATTACCCAGTTTATCCCACACATCGCCATGGCCTTCCTGGTAAAATTTGACGATTTCCATGACGGCTTGTGGATTCTTTTCCTGTTCAGATCGCGAGATCCCACTCTCTTGTAATAGTTGTTGCCATTCCTTCGGTAGACCCGTAAACTCGCCTGTCGATGAGTTGAAACCTACATGGGTTAGGTGCACAGGATCGTAAGGAGTACTGATCTCTGGTCGCTTTGTCGGGTTGAACATCTCTGACATGAGGCCCAGAACGCCCTTCTTAGCCTTGCTTGTGGTGCCGCTACGTGACCGAATTCTCGCAGTAGCACTTCCGGGAATCGAGTTGACGTATTCGGTAGATGGGTTGGATGGGAGGGATTCCGAGGGATCTGCATAAAAATGGCCATCGTCTAATATAGGTGTTGATGGTGCTGACGATCGCCGGGCAGCGAGCTGAGTAGGGGTTGGAATGATATCATTCAGCGTAGCCGTGTTTACCCGAGAAGGACGAGGTGGCGGCGATGTACCAGCTGTCATTGCGCCCGATTTCAAAGCCTTACCGACGTGAGAGAGAGAATTCTCGCTGATGTTGGCTGCGAAGGGATCGTGTTCGAGAATACGAGGTGAGGGAGTAGCCAGTGCGAAACTGTTCTTGCGAGTGCGCGGGTTGGGCTTTTGAAGAGAATTGCGAACTCTTGGAGGACTTTGTGCTGGAGCAGATGCAGGTGGTGGTGACGAATCCGTGGGAGTCTTTGATCGGTAAGAGGGCTGTGGTGGTACAGGTGCTTGTCGGGAGGGTATGAACGCAGTTGACTTTGCCGCCTCTGCTGCAGTTCCAGCTAGAAGGGCTGAGTATTCCTGGATGGATGCCCTTGAAGGTATATGGTATTCTACCGTTTTCGACTGACGGTGTGATGGGTTGTTTGGAAAAGAACGTTGATGATTGATTGCACTTTGGGAAAAGGACATATCAGGGGTAAAAATCTGAAAGAGAAAGGGGTCGAAAGAAATCGAGAGACGTCCTTGTCTTGTGTAAAGAGGAGAAAGGTCCCTGATGACAGAGGATAGAAATTATAGGTGTGTTCGCACGATCGCGGAATGGGTATGTAATAAAAGGACCGTAATAGTTTGGGATTGGTTGTTTGGTTGTTACTGATATGACCGAGACCAAAAAATCCCGTGTTGACTAAGTTTTACGGGGATGTCGAGAACACTGTCTCGAGAGACGAGTAGAAGGAGGTGGTGGTGGTGGTACGGAAGGAAGGTGGTGGCCGCAGTGGAGATGCAACAATTATCCCAACCTACAATAACGCGTGACGTCACATCCTATAATTCATTAACTAAGCGTAAATTTGTACGGGATTTATGCCATAACCAATGCCGAGGAGGACGGCAGAGGACGCCAAAATGGATGGCGGATGCGAATTGTAACCAAATATCTATCTTCTAAGTACGTTACTGACGGGGCTTAAGCGGTTTTCCAGCTTCAACCCAGCCAGTACGTCGTATGGTTACAACTGTGTTCCGCATGAGCATGTAATTCCATTGTATGGAACCACTCGAAAGGCTCTAGAGGCTTTCAAGCTTCGGGCTTGCTTGCTGAAGACACCCTCTGAGATCAAGCTAACCCTGATATCTTGGCACCTTAAAGACATTATTTCTGCTTGCTTTGACTCTGCCTGTCAATCCAAAGAGCCCTTGGGCAATGGCGCGTACGCTCGAGCGTTGACTATCAAGGCTGAAGTTGAATTTCTGCGGTGGATACAGCACGAGGTTCGTTCATTTTCCTCCGAAAAGTGAACTAAACCTTGAACTAGTTTCCTGACACAGCCCGGACCTCAATCCCTGTCTCAAAGATTCATCTTTATTCCAGTACTCCCAAAACCCAGTAGGAGCGGAATCGGTTTTCATGGATCTCTTTCCTGGTCGTCGATTTGCCGATTGCTTCGAGGAATCAATTTATGAACAAAAGACTAGGGCGACAGATCCGGCCAATGTACCATCACTTGACACCTCCTCTTATTGTGGCAGCATGAGACATAATCAATCGCTCACGGATGGTCAGCACTCACCCAGATACGTCTCTGCGGCATTCGCCCCTCCACCACAGGGCTCGCTGATAACGACCTTTCAATTCTCTCAAGGGGATCTCAGTGAAGCGAACATCTTTCTCGATCCTGAAACAGGCGCAGTCACTGGTATAATTGACTGGGAAATTTCGGGATTTCACCCAGCATGGCTTACTGCCGCTGGCCCGGCATGATGATTATTCTAACTTCACGGTGGAAGATCACCAACCTGGTCCCGATGGATATGAAGACCTTACAGAGGATGATCGAAGGCTTCTAGAATACTTTCGCACCGTCCTGGGTGAACGGAACCCCCGAGCTACTGCAACATCTTGTTGAGCTATGTGCGATTTTTTACATCTTGTGCCATGAGTTCCCCGGCAATGTTAAAGTGTGAGAAATGTGAATGGGACCTCAGTGCAAAGGACACCGTTTCCTTTTGACCTTGAGAGCTGCATCCTGGAAAGTCTTGACTATGCGAAGGTAAGTCGACCTTGCTACTTTGGCTTTAGCTCACACTTCCTCAGCCTACATTGCAGAGATGAGAAACCTAGCTTTGCTTATCCCCGTCATGTCCCGATGACTTGTGCTGAAATAATTACGAATTTTGTATCCAGACGTCCACATAAACCAAAACGTCGCAAATAAGATTGAATTCGTCCGAGTCTGCCTCCTACAATGTTCCTAGCACTTCACCTGAAACCATCGAACTACAAACTGTCTTCTTCTGGGATGCTTTTAAAGTTAGATGGTTGCAGCTAAGAAGCCCCTATCAAGACACCCCGCCCTTGGCTTTATGACAAGAATCAGATCACGCGAGTCCGAAAACTGCACACGAGGGTACCAAACTGTCGAAATAAATTATAGTGATAAATGGAAAGAGGCGTTCCACATCAGTGGATAAAATAAGATAGGCGCCACCACTACTGAATTTATGCGTGTAAATAGATAACTTTGAGCAAAAATTCTTCTTAGTGGACTTATCATTTGAGAAAATCGCTACCTTACTATGAGTATGATGTATATATTTCCTTATATGTACTTATGTTACAAATTTGACCGGCAACTTTGAATGCTAGTTTTACGGCCCTAGATCTCGGCAAGCCTTCTTCTGTCACATGCATTGTTACGAGGCGAAAAAGTGCCACAAGACATAAGTCCACCTGGCCCATGTGCTACTAGCTAGTAAGTACTGCTAGTCTCGCTGCTTCTTGTACTTAATTTTTGTGCCATGCGATCTTCTAGGTCATGCCGGGTCCGCTGCCCGCATGAGCATTGAGTACTGACATGTTAAAAACATCCTAGTATTTCACATGTTTTTAATGTTAATAACATCGGGGGGTCCCAAAGGACCATATGTTATATAGGAGTTGGTTCCAACTACCAATTTTCACCCTGTTTCACCCAACCAAATGTAGTCTCACAATCTGGACACTGCTGGCACTCGAAGGTACCGACAAGGCTGACCGACAATGCATAGTTAAACGGACCGGCGGCTCTTCGACCGCGATGGCTGCATACAGTCGAACTCCTCTTAACCCTCGGGGGACGGCCGACCCAATGGGTTATAAGGACTCATGAAGATATGCTAAAAATAGGATAAAGTTTTAGGGGAATCTGAGCCTATTTCAAGCGAATACCCAGACTATTTTAGTCTATTCATGACCGAAAAAATGAATAACATTTCTAGTATTAGTAAAAAGCGGTCGCGGCCCTGTCTCTTGCAGTACATACTAACTTAGTACAGGTTTATTCTAATGTACAATATTTACGTCCAATTTGTACCGACAATTTATGGATTTTGCCAGCAGAGGGGGCTGGTATGCAAATCCCCGCATCTCAAGTCGGGAGTAGGCGTGGCTATAGACTCGTGACCAGTCGGAGAATGAAGATGAGGAGGGGAGACAGCGTCACGTCACCTCATAGAGGGAACGGTCACAGGTCTAGCGTGGGCTACAGGATATAAGGAGTTACTATGGAACATGACTCAGATTTTGACTGTACTTAATCTTCACCTTCGTCAATTGCAACCGCTGTAGCTTCTTCGCTTCGACCATCGGTGACTATCGATTTCGTTCAAACGTTCAAACGTTCAAGTGCAAGCTCAAACATTCCATACATAGTTTCATTCTATGTAAGGATATAAAAAACTACTTGCGGTTACAGTCAGTGAAAATACGCCGTTGCGTCCAAGACTCTCCACGCCAAATTCGCGCCCATTTCTTGAGGTCATATCACAGATGGGTGACAAATGTTAAATTCTAAAAACAGCCATCTCGTCAGGCTGGCTACGGGAGACTAAGGTCATATGCATTCCGACTTCCCAGCGACCCGTGCGTCAAGGTCCAATGGTCAATGTGACTCCAAAATATAGGCGACGTTTGTTCAGAATATAACAGTAGGATCATGTGGCTTGGCAGGTGGTCGGAACTGGTTTAAATTTTGATCTTGGTCGATTTAGCAAGTGAATAGTTATAATTAGACGACGCTTTTAAAGGCATAATGGTACGGCTCATCTTCTGTGCATTCTGCTACTTTCGTCAGAATGTTTGCCTTTTCGCTGTGGGCAGCTACAATTGGGCTTATCTCTTTCTCCTCAACGAATACAGTTAACGCTTTGAACAATGGCGTTGCGCGTTTGCCTAGTAAGTGATGTCTTTAGGAGGTTGAGTGTCTATACTGATGTCGACCAGTTTTGGGCTACAACAGTGAGTGATTTAAAGTCGGTTTTCTTTTGTTTCACCGTTCAATCGATATCAGCGTGGAATGCTTATCAGGTTGGACCAAAAAATTCGTCGATTGGGCCGCCAGCTTACTGTCGACTATAGTGCAACATCGACGAAGACCTCATGTTAACCACGGCACAGTTGATGAAATCTCTAGGTCTTCAGGTAATTGTTCCATTCAGACACTGATTTACGCCGAATCATTTGTTCGCAGGCTGCAGGATACAACTACGTCAACATCGACGATTGTTGGGCTGAAAAAAACCGAAGCGCTAATGGCGATCTAGTTGAAGGTCAAGCCTATCTTTCATATATGACAGGTCGACTGACGAGGTTCTTTTTTGTAGACCAAGTCCGCTTCAAAAATGGCCTTACCAAACTTAATCAGCAGATTCATGCTTTGGGATTGTAAGTGATCAATAGTTTTATTTTGTTCACTTGGCCCTACTGATGTGGTCACTTTACAGCAAAACTGGGATAGTAAGTACTATCTTGTTGCGTCTTGGTGCAACACCTAATACTCCACCTGCCATGGTTAGTATGGCGACTCTGGCTGGTTCACCTGCGCAGGATATCCTGGCTCCTTCTCTAACGAACTTCGCGACGCTTCTACTTTCCAGAAATGGGGTTTCGATTACCTCAAGTATGAATGTACAACTTGTGCTTGATTAACAGTCATGTTGAACCTTTTTCTGTTGCAGGTACGATAACTGCGCTAGTAAGTATAAAATCTTTAGCTTCCTGGGACGAACCTTATGTTCGATGTAGTTCCTTATGACGACATCATTCGCCAAGGAATCGTTGGAAGTAAGTTGTTGCTGGTATTTCCATGTTGACGTGAGGTTGCTGTACCGATGATCATTTATTAGAGTATCAACGTATGGCTGATGCCCTTGCTCAAGTCGGGGAAAGTGCCGGAACGCACTTGGTGTATTCACTTTGTGAATGGGGTTGGGTGAGTCTGAAATTACTTTCCACATATCTTGATTAGTTATTGAAGTCTGTTTTAGAGCCAAGTCTGGCTGTGAGAGAGATCACTTTTTTTTGACGTCAATTGCTGAATTTTTATCTGGATCTCAAGATGGGGTGCTTCGATGGGACACAGCTGGAGGGTGAGCTTCTTGCCATCATTTTTTAACGAGAATACGTTGACATAAAACCCTCGATCAGACTACGGGCGACATTGCACCTAAGTGGGACTCTCTTGCCTCCATCATCAACTTGTACGCTAGCGCTTGTTTTCGTTGACGATAGCTTACTTGGTCTGTTCTTCTATAGCAACTCGTTCTTAACCCAAGCAACCGACTTCTACGGCCGCAATGACTTGGATATGGTGCGCTTGCCCTTTCTTTATTGAAGCGAACATCTACTTATCCAACCTTAGTTGCAACTGTGAGTCGTCTCAATGTAGTGCCTTTTTTTTTCTTGAAGCGAGTTCGCGCGTCAATCACAGGGGAAATGGCGACCTCACGCATGAAGAATCTAAGTCGCATTTTACAGCTTGGGCCTTAATGAAGTCTCCGCTTTTGGTTTGTCGCCTCTCTCGTCATTCAAGTTCTACTGATCCCTATCTAATCTATCAGATTGGCACAAATGTAAGGATCCTTGCTTCAACAATATATATTATAGAGAAACAAACATCGCCAATAGCTTTCGGCCATCACCCCAGATATTCTCGAGATCCTCACCAACAAAGAGATTTTGACGATTAATCAAGATCCAGTGGCGGGTCAAAGTATCTCGCCTTTCCGATGGGGTATAAATGTGAGTGTGCTCTTGGCCCACTGATTAATTCAATTAACTTAATCTTCCTTTTAATTAGCCAGATTGGACAAGCAACAGTTCTTTCCCGGCTCAATATTGGAGTGGTCCTACTCAAGATGGAACTGTGTTCATGCTAGTACGTTTGCTTTCCATGCTAAAGCGGGGGTATGATTTTGGAGTGCTAACTTTACAGTAGCTGAACACCCTTAACAAACCCTGGACCATGACCTTCAATCTTACAGAATCCCCGTTTATTCGGGCAGGTCGTCAGTATTCTGTGAGGGTAAGTCTATCCTCAGCTCGTGTCCTCAAAGGAATATAAGTGAAGCTTTGAAACTAGGATCTATGGGCACATACTGATAACGGCACGGCTGTCAGAACGTTTACTGCCCATGACGTCCCTCCACATGGAGTAGTCGCTCTTTTGTTGAAGGATGCTGGAGATGAACCCTTAGGTCTATTCCCGCCCTGCAGTGTCTGGTCCCAATGCATTGATAAGAATGGCACACATATCGGTGGCTTTTGATGCTGCCGTCCACTTTGACTCGATGCAAGGTTTTTTATGTATATAAATTGATGTTGTATATCAAAGCTATGAAATTCGATAAAGTCGCATCATGCAAAGTTGACAAAAAAAGTAAAAATTTCCCACACCTCCGAAGGATCATCGATCAGCCTTCCAAATTTCAATTTCAGCGCATTCTATTGTTCAAATTTACCATTTAAGGAATCTGTACTTTGAAATGTTGGCCGAACCCCTCAAAAAAAAAGAGCGCAATCGCTTTCTTTTCTGAAGAGTGGAGAGATCCCAAAGTTTGGTGAATTTGTATCGAGCCATCTTCCCAAATCAGTCAACGACAGCTTCTGTTAAGCTCGGAGTTCGGACGGAGATGTCGGGTCCGAAGTCGTGCGAGGCGTTGGCTTCAACTTGTAGGTTGCGCCGCTCTCTTGCTGGATGC
>Ga0193742_1000596_pt1 | contig 23746 bp, 26 predicted proteins | sample L2c1metaG_FD_165511 | JGI IMG/M metagenome (GOLD analysis project Ga0193742, IMG submission 165511) | Soil microbial communities from a riparian zone of the East river system, Colorado, United States - L2c1 | ecosystem: Environmental > Terrestrial > Soil > Riparian zone | place: USA: East River... | reverse complement strand
GGCCGCCAGCGGGGCCTCCAGGAGCCGGGCGACCGACCGTGGTGTCACGTCCATCAGCGTGCCCCGTCCCCCTCGATCTCTCTCTCGCCAACCTTTCAATGATTATGCCTTGAGGGCGCCGAGCACACAGCAGCGGAGGCGGCGTGAGGGTGTCAGGGAACGGTGGCCGTGGCCGAGTCGGTGCCGCCCGCACCGGTCACGGTGAGGACCCAGGCGCTGCCGCTCACGGCACAGGCCGTGTGGCTGCCCGACGGGTCGACCGGGGCGGCGGTGCCCCCGGCCGGTCCGAGCCGCGCGCTCGTGGCGTCGGTGCTGCTCCAGAGGAAGGTGGTGAAGGTCTGGCTCGGCGTGGCGCAGTTGCCGGTGCTCACCGGCGTGGCCCGGAAGCCGCCGACCACCGGCGGGGCGGGCGCCGGTGGGGCCGGCTCGGCGGTGGTGGTGGTGCCCGGCGGGTCGGTGGTGGTCGGGGAGACCACGACCGGGTCCGGCTCGCTCACCGCGGCCGCGGTCGGCGGCGGCGCGGGGTCGGTCGCCGACGTCGCCGGCGCGTCGGCCCCGGTGGTGGTCGACGTCTCGACGGTGGTGGAGGTCTCGCTCGGGGCATCGACCAGGTCCAGGGCGTCGTCGCCGGGACCACCCCGGGTCCCCAGGAACACCACGGCCGCGACGGCGGCGACCGCCGCCGCCATGAGCAGCGCGACGCGGCGGCGGGCCCCCGACCCCGACCCGCCCGGCGGGCGAGGCTCGGGGCTCCCCGGCGAGGTCGGGACCCCGGAGGCGGCGAGGGCCGCGGCGGCCTCGGCCTTGAGCACCGGGCCGGCGGTCACGAGCGGCACGGCGGCGAACATCGCCTCGGGGCTGAGGGCCAGGGTGCGACGGTCGTCGCAGTCGGAGCAGCCGCGGGTGTGGGCGGTGATCATCGCCGCGGCGTCGCGGTCGAACCGGGTGGTGCCGGCGTCGGCGAGGAGGGTGCGCAGGGCGTCGCAGCGGGGCCGGCCCAGCTGCCACAGCGTCCAGGCGCCGATGGCATCGCCCAGCCGCTTCTTCAGTCGGAACAGGCGCTGGTGGGCGGCGTTGGCGGCGATGCCCAGCTCGTCGGCCAGCTCGCCGGCACCGAGACCGTGCCGCAGGTGGAGGTTGAGGATGCTGGCGTCGTCGTCGCCGAGCGCGGCCGACGCGGCCCACACGAGGTCGTCGCGCTCCCGGTCCGTCACCGGCCCCGCGGGGTCGTCGGCCACGCGTCGCTCCCGGTCGTGGTCGGCGAGCGCCGCCTGGTCGCCGACGGGCCGGGCCCGTTGCTCGACGGCCAGCCGGTTGAGGCCCTTGTTGCGGGCGATGCGCAGGACCCACCCGCCGAACGACTCGGGTTGCCGCAGCGCTCCGACCTGCTCCCAGGCGGTGGCGAAGGTCTCCTGCGCCACCTCGGCGGCGGTGTCGCGGTTGCGCACGATGTGCCACGCCACGTCGAAGGCCCGGTCGAACCACCGGTCGAACAGCTCGGCGAACGCCTCGCCGTCGCCGCCGACGGCCCGGCGGGCCAGCTCGACGTCATCGGAAGCTCCCGTGCGCACCGCGACCATCCCACCACACCCCGTCACCCGATCGTCACCGGAGTGCCGAGGTGCAGCCGCGCCTCGAGCGCCTCGGCCACGTCGTTGGGCACCCGGATGCACCCGTGCGACACCGCCTGGCCGATGCTGGCCGGGTCGTTCGTGCCGTGGATGCCCACCTGGCCGTCGCCGCCGGCGAACTCGGTGAGCACGTCGGAGTGGGCCGACAGGCCGAAGGCGAAGGGCCCGTAGGTGTCGTCGGGGTCGCCCGTGGCCAGCTTGTCGACCACGTAGAAGGCGCCCGTCGGGGTCGGGGCAGCGGAGGCCCCGACGGCGATGGGCGTGGTCAGCACCACCTCGCCGCCGTCGACGAGCGTCAGCGTGCGCGCCGCCAGGTCGATCTCGACCCGCTCGTCGAACTCCCGCACCTCGACGTCGGCCCGGGCGATCCACCCCGTCGACCCGTTGGGCCGGTCGGGGAGCGCCACGTGCAGCCAGTCGCCCTGCTCGTCGAGGACGAGCAGCGCCCGGGGCGAGCCGAACTCGGTGGTCGCCGGGAGGTGGTGGCTCGGCGGAGCGCCGGGCTCGGGCGACACGGCGAGCTCGCCGTCGGCCCGGGCCACGAGGGTCGTGCCCTCGGCGGAGGCGGTGGTCGGGGTGGTGGTGGGGGTGGTCGAGGCCGGGCCGTCGACTCCTGGGGAGCCGGCCGCGGCCTCGTCAGCGGGGGCGGACCCGCCGCCGCCACACGCCGCCGAGACGGCGACGGTGGCGGCCAGCAGGAGCGCCCGGACGTGGGTGCCCATCAGCCCGTGAAGTTCGGGTCGGCCGGGACCGACGGATCGACGGGCTCGGGGTCGGGACCGACCTCGGGCTCCGGCTCGGGCGCCGGGTTGGGATCGGGGCAGTCGGCGTCGGCGTCCTGCGGGCAGGGCTCGGGATCCGGGGAGCAGTCCTCCTCCACCGGGTCGCACGGGTTGCTCGTCAGGTCGTCGCAGGTCGCCACGAACGGCGGGCACTCGGGCTCCGGCTCGGGCTCCGGCGGCAGGCAGCCGTCGGGGCCGCAGGGATCGGTGGTCGGCGTGGTCAGGTCACCGGGGCCCGGGGGCTCGGCCGCGGCCACCGTCGCCGGCACCAGGACGGCGCCCAGGGTCATGGCGCCCAGCAGCATCCGGGTCAGTCGGTCGGTCAGGTGCATGTCGCTCTCCTTGCGTCGGCCCCTCCCTCCGAGGGGTTCGACGTTCCTGACCACCGACCGCCCGATCTCTTACACCCCCAAGGCTCGTTCGGAGGACGGCAGGATGCTGGTGTGGCCTACGACCCGACGATCTACCTCGGAGCCGCCCAGCACTACGCCGCCGGCCGCCCGCCCTACTCCGCCGAGCTCGTCACGACCCTGCACCGCGAGGTCGGTCTCGACGGCCATGGCCGCCTCCTGGACGTGGGCTGCGGACCCGGGATCCTCGCCGTCGAGCTCGCTCCCCACGTCGACGAGGCGATCGGCCTGGATCCAGACCCGGGGATGCTCGCCGAGGCCGCCAGGCGAGCCGCCCAGCACGGGGTCGCCGACGTCGAGTGGCGGCAGGGTGTGGCCGAGGACATCTCGTCTCTGCAGCTCGGCACGTTCTCGCTGGTCACCTTCGGCCAGTCGTTCCACTGGACCGAACGGGAGCGAGTCGCCGAGGCCGTCTACGACCTCCTCGATCCCGGCGGGTCGATCGTGCTCCTCGCCCACACCGTCGAGGGGCGTCCGGTGCCTCCGAACCCCGGCCACCCGCCGATTCCCCACGACGAGGTGCAGGACCTGGTCGAGCGTTACCTCGGGCCCCGCCGCCGGGCGGGACGAGGCTTCGCGTCGCCGCAACCGGACCGCTACGAGGACGCGCTGGCCCGCACCCGCTTCGGTGCGCCCCGCCACGTCTTCGCCCCCGGACGGCCGGACGTCGTGCGCGACGTCGACAGCCTCGTCGCCGGCTGCTTCTCGATGTCCTGGTCCGCTCCCCACCTGTTCGGTGACAGGCAGCCGCCGTTCGAGGCAGAGCTGCGGGCCCTGCTGCTCAGCCGCTCCCCCGAAGGGCTGTTCTGGGACTGGCCGGGCGACACGGAGCTGGTCATCGCCACGAAACCGCCCTGACCTCAAGGGCTCGGGGTCGGACCGCCGACTACGCAGGCGGCAGGACGCAGAACTCGTTGTCGTCGGGATCGGCCATGACGACCCGGTCGACGTCGCCCTGGCCGATGTCGACCCGGGTCGCGCCGAGCGCCACGAGACGTTCGACCTCGGCGTGCTGTTCGGCTCCGTCGAGCGGCGCGACCTCGAGGCGGAGCCGGTTCTTGCCGAGCTTCGGGGACAGTGGCGGACCACCCCAGGTGATCAACGGCCCGGTGCCGTCGGGAGCACGGATCGCCGTCTCCTCGTCCTGATCCCAGACCAACGGCCAGCCGAGCACGGCGCTCCAGAAGTACCCGACCTCTCGCGTCCCGTCACAGGTGATCGAACCCAGGCGCCCGCAGCCCGCGAGGAACGAGTTGCCCGGTTCGATCACGCAGAGCTCGTTGCCCTCGGGATCAGCCAGCACGACGTGGCCCTCTTCGGGTCGCTGCCCGATGTCGATGTGGCGCGCGCCGAGCTCGACGAGCCAGTCCACCGAATCCCGCTGGTCGTCCAGGGACGTGCTCGTCAGATCGAGGTGGAGCCGGTTCGGGCCCACCTTGGGCTCCGGGACCGGCATGAAGTCCATCCGGAACCTCGTGCCGTCGGTCGGCAGGAGACGGACCTCCTCGGCGGTCTCGTCAGCGACCTCCCAGCGCAGTGCCTCGGCCCAGAACCGCGCGAGGCCCAGCGGATCGTTCGCATCGACGCAGAGCGCAACGAGCCGAAGAGACATCCCGCCCCTCAGCATCGCAGCCGGGCGACGACGTCTCCCGACATTTGTCGACGCCGGACTGGTGCCACCTGTCGAGCGTCACCCGAGGGCTGACGACTTCTCAGGTCCAGCGCACGGGGTTGTCCGTGGTGATCGCGGCTCGGAAGACCTGGGCCAAGAGGTCGACGAACTCGATGCGGTAGCTGTCCGGTCGTCCCTGATGTCGTTCGGCGCGCTGTTCCAGGCGCATGGCCCGGAACAGCTCACGGGGCGGTTCGGTCCGGCTCACGAGGTAGACCCCGTGCGGGTCGAATCCCATGTCGATCCCGCTCCCGTCGGCCTGTACGAAGGCGTTGAGGTGAAAGGCCCTGCCCGCGCCGATGGCGTCGTAGTCGTTGACGATGATGCCGGTACCGACGTCGACCAGGTACCAGTTGTCGCCCAGGTCGCTCCGGTGCTCGAACAGGGCCAGCTCTGCGAGTGCTCGCACCGCGGCAGCCGGGTTCGTGGTGCCGCCGTTGAGGTGGGGGATCTCGGTGCTGAGGGTCGGGAACAGATCCCGACCTGCCCTCCCCAGAGCGGCATCGAAGGCCTGCAGGTCTGGCCAACTCGCCGCCCGGACACGAGCGAGCTCCATGTCGGGGTGCTCGCAGCAACCGCGCATCCAGGCGTCGAAGCGGCGCCAAGGCTCGGGGTCACCGCCTTCGGGCAGGTCAAGGGTGAGCCAATCGTCCTCGTCGCGGATCAGCAGGTCGGGCGCGAACGGCGGCGGCCTGGTCAGGCCCTCGCGGCGACACGTGCACTCCACGCTGGCATCGAGCCCCATGGGTGATCGATCCTTCGTCGGGGCGGCTCTACGACGGGAGGCCGTAGTCGATGAGCGTGGCGTTCCCGTCGGTCACGTCGACGCCGTGGGTGGAGCTGGTGCGATCCGGGTTCGCCCCTGGCATCGGCCAGCACCCGCCCAGAGCGACCACGCCGGCACCCGACGCGAAGCCACGCAACAGCCTCTTCATCGATCCCGCGCCCTTCACCTCCACAGCCAACTGCCACCCACGCTAAGGGCGTCGCCGTGATCACCACATCCGTAATCGCACGGATTCTCGCCGACGCCAGGACCCAGCGGCCGAACGTTCGGCCGGCGGGGAGCCGGGACACCCACAGCCCCAGGACGCAGGCCGACCGCCGCTTCCTCGAACCTCTGAGCCCCGACGACAGCCACACCATCGTCGCCGCCCTCGAACGCCTCCTCCTCCGGGCCGAACCCAGCTGAGCTGGCGTTCCGGGACGGCCTGGGGCCACAACTTCAATGACAAGGTCGCTTGTCATTACGACAAGTGTCCTTTACAGTTCTGTGCATGGCCGCCAACACGACGATCGAACAGCGCCAGCGAACCGCCTACCGCCGGGACATGGTGCCCGCGATCACCGGCTACGCGGTCGTCCTCGCTCTGGCCCTCTCCCTGGTCGGCGACAAGGTCGACCGCGTCGGCGAATGGGTCCTGCTCCTGCTTCCCATCGTCCCCGCGCTGTGGGGCGTGCGGGCCGTGGTCCGGCATCTCCGTCGGATCGACGAGTACCAGCGATCCCTGCAGCTGGAGGCCATGGCGGCCGGCTTCGGCGTCGCCATGGTCACGGCCATCACACTCGGCTTCGTCGGCGTCGGCGGCGCTGCCACCCGGGCGGCAGGGTGGATCGTCTACGGCGCCGGCATGGGTACGTGGGCGCTCGTCGCCCTCGTGCAGGGCCGCCGAAGGTGAGAAACCGACTCCGAGTGCTCCGGGCAGAGGCGGGATGGAGCCAGGCCGCGCTCGCCGAGCGCCTCGGGGTCTCCCGCCAGACGGTCAACGCCATCGAGACCAGCCGCTACGACCCCAGCCTGCCTCTCGCCTTCGCCATCGCTGCCGTCTTCGAGCTACCGATCGAGGAGCTCTTCTTCCCCGACGCCAACCCGACCGAGATCACCAGTTGACGTACAGCATCCTGCTGTCACCCGACCACGCCCGAGCCCGGCAGAGTGCCGCCTATAGTGGATCTCAGATACCTGAAAGCTCGATATAGACCCGACAAGGCGGAGGGGGCGAAGTGATCGTCGAAGAGACCGTCGACCGGCTGAGGATCCTCACGATCGCCCGGCCGGAGCGGCGCAACGCTCTGTCGCGAACGATGGCGCAGGACCTGATCGGCGCGGTGGGCCGCTTCGGCGACGACAAGTCGGTCGACGTGGTGCTGCTGACCGGCCGCGGTGGCGAGGCGTTCTGTGCCGGCGCCGACCTGAAGGAGATGGCAGCCGACCAGGCCGCGGGCAAGGCATTCGAGCCGATCCTTCCCGACCTGTACCGGGCGTTGTTGGCGACCCCCAAGCCGACGGTGGCGGCCGTCAACGGCGACGCCGTGGGCGGCGGGTTCGAGCTCGCGCTCGCCTGCGACGTGCGCGTCGCCAACGACGCCGCCCGCTTCGGCCTGCCCGAGGCCCGATCGGGGATGGTCCCCCGCTTCGGCGTGCTCGCCCTGGCGGCGCTCGGGGCCCGGGCGCTCGCCGCCGAGCTGGGCATGTCCGGAACGTTGGTGCCGGCAAGCCGCTTGGCGAACGCCGGCCTGCTCAGCCGCGTCGTCCGGGCCGACGCGGTGCGCAGCACGGCACTGGAGCTGGCCCGCTCGCTGGCCGCCGCGCCGCCTGGCGCCGTCGCCGCCGTGAAGGACCTGTTGGTGCGGGCGCCGCTCGCCCCCTTGGTCGACCTGCCCCACCAGCTCCCCGAGGTCGGCTCCTACGGCTCCGCCGAGTGGGCCGCCGGGGTCGCGGCGTTCGGTGAGGCCCGGCCGGCGTCCCACCGCTGAGCAGCTCACCCGTCCAGAAGTACCCCGTAGCCGCCGTCGACCGTCAGGACCTGGCCGGTGACGTAGGCGGCGAGGTCCGAGGCCAGGAAGGCGACGGCACCCGCGATGTCGTCGGGGCGACCAGCCCGTCCGAGAGGGGAGCGCCCGGACGGGCTGGTCGCGTCGTCGGTGGCGTCGTCGCGGCGGTAGGTGGTGAGGTTCCGGCCGGTCAGGACGACCCCTGGGCAGACCGCGTTGACCGTGATCCCGTCGGCAGCGACGTCGGCGGCGAGCGATCTGGTGAGACCCAGCACTGCGGCCTTCGACGCCGAGTAGGCGCTGCGGTGGCGGAAGCCCCGGACGGCCGCCAGGGAGGCGATGTTGACCACGCGCCCCCACCCGCGCTCCCGCATCACCCGAATCGCCGCCTGCGTCATCATGAAACCGCCGCGGACGTTCACCGACATCTGCTCGTCGAACGCCTGGATCGGCACGTCGGCGTTGTCGGCCCGGTCGGCACCGTGCGGTGCCGCCGCGTTGTTCACGAGGATGTCGCAACCGCCGAGCTCGCGCGTGCACCGATCGACGATCGAGGCAGCCGAGCCCTCCGCGCCGACATCCCCGACGACCAGGGTGGCCCGGCCACCCCGGGCGAGCAGCTCATCGACCAGAGCCGACGGCCCGGGCTCTCGACGGACCCGTCCGTCGACGTCCTCGACCGGCGAGGGGCGGCCGAGGTCGTTGACGGCGACGGCGGCGCCCGCCCCGGCCAGCATCCGTGCCACCGCGGCCCCGATGCCGTCGAGTCGACCGGCGCCCGTCACCAACGCCACCCGGCCGGCGAGCGCATCGGGAGCGAGCATCGGCGCTGGGTCAGCTGCGCCGGGCCCGCAGCCGCGGGTTGGCGAGCGCGCTGAGCGCATCGGCCGCGAAGCTGGACACCACGTACATGACCGTCCCGACGAGCACGACCCCCTGGATCATCGGGTAGTCGCGGCTGAGGACGGCGTTGTAGGCCAGCCGACCGAACCCCGGCCAGTTGAACACCGTCTCGATCACCACCGCGTTGGTGATGAGGATGACGATGTAGACGGCGGCGAACCCGATCACCGAGACGCACGCGTTCCGGGCCGCGTACTTCCACACGACCAGGCGCTCGGGCAGCCCCTTGGCCCGGTGCATCTTGATGTACTCGCTCGACATGACCTCGATCATGCTGGTGCGCATCAGCCGCGTGATGCTGGCGGCCAGGATCAGGCCCATGCTCAGGCCCGGCATGACGTAGTTGCGCCAACTGCCGGTGCCGCTGGTCGGCAGCCAGCCCAGGTTCACCGACAGCCACAGCATCAGCAGCAGGCCGAGCACGAAGCTCGGCAGCGACTGGCCGACCACGGCGACGAGCCGGGCGATCAGGTCCCAGACGGTGCCCCGGTGGACACCGCTCAGGATGCCGAGCGGCAGGCCGATCAGCAGGGCGAACCCCAGCGACACGAGTGCCAGCCGGATCGAGCTCGGGAGCACGGCCCGGATGGTGTCGGCGACGGGTTGACCGCTGGTCACCGAGGTGCCGAGGTCACCCTTCGCCGAGTCGCCGAGGAAGCTGAGGTACTGGCCGGGGAGTGGACCGTCGAGGCCGAGCTTGTCCTCGAAGTGGGCCACCTGCTCCTCGGTCGCGTTGGGTGGCAGCAGCAGGTCGAGCGGATCTCCGATCGCCCGACCTGCCGCGAACACCACGACACTGACCAGCAGCAGCGTGAGCAGCGCTTCGAGCGCCCGTCGACCGAGGTAGCGCATGGTCGGCTACTCCAGGAACAGCAGCTCGCTGATGTCCATGTCCGAGGTCGCCTGGCCGAGGTCGAGGTCGGCCGGCACCTTCGCCGGGTTGCCCGCCCAGAGCTGCTGCACCTCGGCGACGGGCGTCCGCAGGAAGTTCTCGTCGATGTAGGCCTGGGCTTCCTCGAGCTGGGCCAGGTACTCGTCGTCGCTGGGGGCCGTCTCGAGCGCCTCGATGAAGGCGTCGATCTGGGGGTCGTCGTGCAGCGTCAGCGCGCCGGTCGAGTGCATCAGGACCCGCAGCGTCGGATCCGGGTACCGGAGGTCGGCATCTCGGATCCAGGCCACGCTGTTCGCCAGGGCCGGATCCCGCTCGACCATCTGCTCCCGGATGGTGGTGTACTCGGTCTGGACGATCTCCGGATCGAGCCCGATCTCGCTCCAGTAGCCCGCGATCGCCTCCATGAGCTGTGGACCCTCGGAGAGGCCGGGGAGAGAGTAGGAGAAGAGCTTGACCTGCGTGCCCTCGGCGCCGGCTTCCTCGATGAGTGAGCGAGCCTCGTCCGGGTCGTAGGGGATCTCGCCGGGCCCCGAGTAGCCGATCGAGGTCGGCCAGTCGGGGAAGAAGTTCGCGGGCTCGGCCTTGCCGTCGAAGATCGTGTCGATGATCGTCGTCCGGTCGATCGCCAGGGTCATGGCCTCGCGGACCTTCGGGTCGGCGAAGATGCCCTCCCACTGGTTGAGGAGCCACAGCTCCACGTGGGACAGCACCGGTGAGGCGATGACCACGGAGCCGCTCGACTCGGCGTCGGCGACCAGGTCACGGGGGATGTCGATGAAGTCCGCCTCGCCCGTCTTCAGCATGTTGACGCGGGTGGTGGCGTCGTTGACGTTCATGAAGACCAGGTGGTCGAACCGGGGCGGCCCTCGCCAGTAGTCCTCGTTGGCGACGAGCGTGATCTTGGTGTTGCCCGGCTCGGCCGCGTCGAACATGTACGGCCCACTCCCGACCGGGTCGGTCACGAAGTTGCCGCCGCCCTCCACGAACGCCTTCGAGACGACGTAGGCCTCCTGGCCGTCGAGCCGGGTCAGGCGCAGGTGGAACAGCGGTCGAGGCAGGTTGAAGTCGAACTGCACCGTGGTCGGGTCGACGACGGCGACGGCCCTCAGCTCGTTGCGCATCGTCGCCGCCCAGGAGGTGACCGAGTCCTCGGACGTGGCGCGCTCGATCGAGAACTTCACGTCCTCCGCAGTGATGGGATCCCCGTTGTGGAAGGTCGCGTCGTCGCGGAGGGTGACCGTCAGGGAGGTGTTGTCCTCGCTGTACTGCCAATCGGTTGCGAGGCCGGTGGTCGTGTTCGGCTCTCCATCGGCATCGAGCCCGATGAGGGGGTCGAACAGCGGCGAGATGTAGGGCTTGATGGCGGCACCGCTGGATATGGGATCGAAGCTCTCCCGGATGCCGGTGATCGCGATCGTCAGGTCACCGGCCTCGAGGTCCGCCGCCGAGGCGCCGCCTTGATCCGCTCCGTTCCCCGTGGTCCCGTCGTCCGAGTCGTCGCCACCGCACGCAGTTGCCACCAACGCAACCAGCGCGAGCAGCACGAACGGAAGTCGATGAAGTCGCATCTACCTTTGCCCCCCTACGGATACCCGATCGAACGTTCGGTAAGTTGATCGTATCTCACGTACGGTGTCAAGAGCCGAGGAGGAGACATGGCACCCATGAACATCATGATCGACCGGGACGTGATGGTCCCCCTGCGTGACGGCACGCGCCTGGCGACCGACGTCTTCCGCTCGGCGGACGACGGTCCGCACCCGACCCTCCTCCTGCGGACCCCCTACAACAAGCGCAACCGGGCGACCTGGGGCCCGGCCCTGCTGGAGTTCGACGACGCGCTGGAGCGGGGCTACGCCGTGGTCGTGCAGGACTGCCGGGGGACGGGAGCCAGCGAGGGGACGTTCGCTCCGATCCTGCAGGAGCGCGGGGACGGCCACGATGCGATCGAGTGGGCGGCTGAGCAGCCGTGGAGCAACGGTCGCGTCGGGATGTGGGGGATGTCCTACATGGGGGTGACCACGCTGCAGGCGTGCGTCGACGCCCCCGCCGCGCTGAAGGTCGCCGTGGCCTACATGACCGCCGGCGACCACTCCTCGTCGTGGGGCCGCACGGGCGGCGCCTTCGAGCTCGGGTTCAACCTCCGCTGGGCGCTCGACCAGGCCGCGGGGCAGCTCGCTCGCTCCGGGGCGGTCGACGAGGCGCTGGCCACGGAGGTCCGCGACGAGGTCGACCGGTTCTGGGCCGATCACCGGGGGTTCTACGCCTCGAACCTCGATCCCGCGCGCATCGCACCGGCGACCGCCACCGTCGTCCCCAGCTACCGGCAGCTGCTCGAGCAGGACGACGCGGTGATGGCCGGCATCGACACCATCGCTCAGGCCGAGCGGTTCTCGGTGCCCGTGCTGGCGATCGCCGGCTGGCAGGACGGCATGCTGCGGTCGCTGCTCCGGCTCCATGCGGCGCTCGTGGGCAAGGGCCCCGAGCATCTGCGGGACCACCACCGACTGATCGTCGGGCCGTGGGACCACGGGGCCTACCTCAGCCCGATGACCGGCGCGATGGCCGGGGTCCGCCACTTCGGACCGGGCGCGGCCGGAGGCCGCGTGGGGCTGAAGGACCAGGCGCTCTCCTTCCTCGACCGGTGGCTGGTCGACGACACAGCGCCGCCGTCCCCGAAGGTCCGCTACTTCGACATGGGGCCCAACCGGTGGGTCGACGACGACGTCTGGCCGCCGGAGGCCGAGACCGGGCGCTGGCACCTGTGGAGCGGGGGCCGCGCCAACTCCCGCCGCGGCGACGGCCGGCTGGAGCTGCTGCCACCCCCGGCGCAGCCGAGCGACGGCTTCACCTACGACCCGATCGATCCGGTGCCGACCGTCGGTGGGCGCAGCCTGCTCTACCCGTTCACCCCGAGCGGCTTCCAGGAGCAGTCCGCGGTCGAGGACCGTGACGACGTGCTCGTCTACACGTCCGCCGCGCTGGTCGAGCCGGTGACCGTCCGTGGAAGCCTCGCGCTCGACCTGTTCGTGCGCACCAGCGCGCCCACGACGGACTTCGCCGCCACGCTGGCCGACGTCTCGGACGACGGCTCGTTCTCCGTCGCCGACGGCATCACCCGGCTCGACCCCGGCGTCCCTGGCGAGCTGCGGCGCGTCGTGATCGACCTGGGCGACACGTCCTACCGCTTCGACGTCGGGCACCGGATCCGGGTGAACCTCACGAGCAGCTCGTTCCCGCGCTTCGACCGCAACCGCAACGTCGCCCCGGACGCCGACGGGCCGGCGTGCGCCGTGGCCGTGCAGCACGTCCTCCACGACCCGGAGCACCCGTCCGCCCTGGTCCTGCCCCACCCGACGTCACCGGCCTAGGGCCCCTCCGCACGCGCCCACCCGCGGACGGTGCCGACCCCACACCGCCAGGCGTCCGACGTGCTCCGGACCGGATCCTGCCGGCGCAGCTCCTCCGAGAGGACCTCGAGGCTGACCAGCCCGTCCCAGCCCTTCGCGACCAGCGCTCGGCCGAAGCGGGAGAGGTCGAGGTCGCCGTCGCCGGGCAGGAGCCGCCGATGGCTACTGGCGTGCTGGAGGTCACCGACCACCGGGAGCCGGACGTCGGAGAGCTGCACCATGGCGATCTCGTCCGCGGCCAGCGACTCGACCTCGGTCCAGGTGGCGCTCCCGCAGCCGACGTGGAAGGTGTCGACCAGGATCTTCACCGACGGCCGGCCGACGGCCGCGGCCAGTGCGCGGGCCTCGTCCAGCGTCGCCGCGGCGGTCCACGGGATGAACTCGATCGCCAGTCCGGAGCCCGCCTCCCGAGCCCGGTCGGCGCAGCGCCGGAGGCTGCCGACCGTCGTCGGGCCCCGGTCGTAGACGACGGTCGGCACCCACGGCGGGTGGACGGCGTGCAGGACGGGCTCGAGGACGTCCATCGCCGCCTCGGTCGACGCGGCATCCCCGACCCGCAGCGGGCCGAAGGTCGCGCAGGCGGCCTCGTGCGCCGAGAGCAGGGACGCCAACCGGTGCGGATCAGCCCTCAGCTCCCCACCCGCGAAGGTCCAGTCGTCGACCTCGACCGACGTGAAGCCCGCCGCGACCGCGCTGCGCAGGTGCCGTGCGAAGGTCACGTCGCCCGCGAAGCGCGCGGAGTGGTTCCCGAGGCTGTAGGCCAGCTGCATCGCGGCTCAGCCGGGGCGCCTCAATCGCGCACGACGATCGGCGCGTCGACGGGAACGCCGTCGACGGGTGCGTCGCGACGATCGTGCAGGTGGCACTCGACGAAGTGCCCGGGCTTGACCTCGGCGAGCGAGGGCGCGTCGGTCGAGCACCGGTCGAAGGCCACGGGGCAGCGGGTGTGCAGCGGGCAACCGGACGGCGGGTGCAGGGGCGACGGGACCTCGCCGCGCAGCTTCGTCGCGGCGCTCCCGGTGCCGTCGTCGTGGGCCGACAGCGCGGCGTCGAGGAGGGCCCGCGTGTAGGGGTGGAGCGGATCGGTGAAGACCTGCTCGACGGGGCCGAGCTCGACGATGCGGCCGAGGTACATGACCATGACGCGGTCGGCCATGTACCGGACCGACGCGAGGTCGTGGGCGATGAGGATGCACGCGAACCCGTAGTCCTCGCGCAGGCCCTTCAGGAGGTTCATGATCTGCGCACGCACCGAGACGTCGAGGGACGACACCGGCTCGTCGAGGACCATCGCCTCCGGCTTCAGCGCCAGCGCCCGGGCGATCGCGACCCGCTGGCGCATGCCGCCGCTGAGCTCGTGCGGGTAGCCCGACCGCAGCGCGGGATCGAGCCCGACCGCCTCCAGCAGCGCGTCGACCCGCGCCCCGATCTCGTCGCGCCCGCCGCGCTTGTGGATCTGCAGCGGCTCCGCGATGGAGCTGCCGATCTTCATGCGGGGGTTGAGCGACGACGTGGGGTCCTGGAAGACGGCCTGGACGGCGGCTCGGTACCGGTGGAGCTCTCGCCGCCCGAGCTGCGAGATGTCCTCGCCGTGCCAGCGGACGGCGCCGGTCGTCGGGCGCTCGGCCCCCAGCACCATCCGCGCCACGGTCGTCTTCCCGCACCCCGACTCCCCCACCACGCCGACCGTCTCGCCGGCGTGGAGCTCCAGGTCGACCCCGTTGACCGCCCGCACCCGGGCGCCGTGCCAGCCGCCGACGGGGAACTCCTTCGTCAGCCCGTCCAGCGTGAGCACCGCAGCGTCAGTCATCGTGCCTCCAGCACCGCGACAGGTGCCCGGGCCCGATCTCGGTCGCGCCCGGCATCTCCTCGCCGCACTCGTCGGTCGCGACGGGGCACCGCGGGTGGAACGGGCATCCGGCGGGTCGGTCGAAGATCGACGGCGGCGAACCGGCGATCGACGGCAGTACGTCGATCTTGCGCTTCGCATCCGGAAGCGACTTCAGCAGCCCGACGGTGTAGGGGTTCGCCGCGGACCGCAGGACGTCGCGCGTGGCGCCCGCCTCCATCACCCGGCCCGAGTACATGACGACCACCCGGGTGCACAGCCGGGCGACCACCCCGAAGTCGTGGGTGATGAGGACGGTCCCGAAACCCAGGCGGGTCTGGGCCTGGTCGAGGATGTCGAGGAAGTTCGCCTGCACGGTCGCGTCGAGCGCGGTGGTGGGCTCGTCGGCCAGGAGGACCTCGGGTTGGCAGGCGAGGGCGATGGCACCGGCCACCCGCTGGCGCATGCCGCCGCTCAGCTCGTGGGGGTAGGACCGCATCACCCGCTCCGGTGCCGGCACCTGCAGGAGGCGCAGCATGTGGAGCGCGGCCTGCTCGCGCTCGCGGCGTCGGAGCCCCTGGTGGATGCGCAGCGGCTCGTTGATCTGGGTGCGGATCCTGAAGACCGGGTCGAGCGACGACATCGGATCCTGCAGGATCATCGACAGGTGCTTGCCGCGGTACCCGCGCCGGGCCTTGGGCGGGAGGGCAGCCAGGTCCACGCCCTTGAACAGGATCTCACCCTCGATCTCGGCGTTGGCCGGGAGGAGGCCCATGACCGCAAGGGCCGTGACGCTCTTGCCCGACCCGGACTCGCCGACGATGCCGAGGGCCTCGCCCGGGCGCACCGAGAAGGAGACGTCGTCGATCGCGTGCCCGACCCCGCGGCGGTCCCGGAACCGCACGCTGAGGTTCCTGACCTCGAGCACCGGCGGGGGCTCGTCGACCCCGGCCTCGGTCTGCGCGTCGGACTCGGTGGCCGGGTCCGCGGACTCGTCCGATGCGATCGCTCCCATCAAGACTCCTCCATGCCGTCCATGCCCTCACCCGCCCCGAGCCCGATCAGCGTAGCGACGCGCTCCCGGCTGGAACGGGCGTCCATGACCAGGTGGGCGGACGACTGTGCCCGCCGCAGGTACCGGTGGGCCGGGTGCTCCCACGTGAAGCCCAGGCCGCCCAGCACCTGGATCGACCGGTGGGCACAGAAGATCGCGGCGTCGGCCGCCACGGCGTGCGCCTGCCGGACGGCCAGCTCGACGCTCGGGTCGCCCCGCTCGGCTGCGTCGGCCGCGCTGTAGACGTGGCTGCGCGCCGACTCGACGGCGATGTACATGTCGACGCACTGGTGGCTGATCGCCTGGTTGGAGCCGATCGGCCTCCCGAACTGCAGGCGCGTCCGCGCGTGCTCGACGGCGACGTCGAGGCAGGCGCGCCCGATGCCCGTGAGCTCGTGCGCGACGGCGAGGAGACCTTCCCGAGCCATGACCGATCGCACGTCGGCCAGCGCGCCGACGATCGTCGGCGCCGCAACCACCTCGAACGCGGCGAGCGGACGACCCGGGTCGAACGACGGCACCGGTTCGAGCCGGACCCCGGAGCGCTCGACCACGCCGACCTCGTCGCCCTCCAGCACCAGCAGGTGGGTCGCCTGGTCCGCGCTGACGACGAAACGGTCGAGCGCCACGACCGGGAGCGCGGTGCCCGCGCGCACCGCGGCGCAGAGCGCGCCGGTGGGATCGAGGTCCTCCAGCACCGGCAACGCCACCCCGAGCACCGGCACGATCGCGCCGCCGGCGCAGGCGTAGCCGGCCTCCTCGAAGAGGACCCCGCGCTCCGGCTGGCCCGGCAGCTCGGCGCAGCCGATCTCGACGAGCCGGTCGAACAGCCCGTCGCTCCCCCGCTCGCCCTCGGGCCGGCGACCCCAGTCGTCGAAGACTCGGACGAGGGTGGCCCGGAGGAGGTCCTGCTCCTCGGTGAAGAACGCCTTCATGTCAGCGCGCCCTCGGCAGGCCGAGCGCCCGTTCGGCGATGACAGACTTGAGGATCTCGGTGGTCCCTGCCTCGATCGACCGCGCACGGCCCCGCAGGTACTGGTAGGGCCACACCCCGTCGTCGAGGCTGTGCGGGCCGTCGTTCACCTGGGCGGCGACGCCGAAGATCTCCATGGCCAGCTCGCCGATCCCCTGCTCCACCCGCTCCCAGATCAGCTTGCGCACGGAGTCCTCAGGGCCCGGGGTGCCCTCCATGATCCTCGGCAGGGCCCGGTTGTTGGTGAGCCGCAGCGACTCGAGGTCGAGCTGGATCCGGGCGACCCGATCCCGGGTCACCGGGTCGCGGCCGAGCCCGGACCGCCGGATCGCGGAGATGAGGTCGTCGAGGAGGATGCGCGACGCGACCTGGAGGGCGTAGGTCATCGTGCCCCGCTCGTGCATGAGCGTCGTCAGCGCGACCCGCCATCCCTCCCCCTCGGGCCCGAGCAGCTGCTCCGCAGGGACGACCGCCCCGTCGAAGAACACCTCGTTGAACTCGGCGTCGCCGGTGATCTGCACCAGCGGCCGCACCTCCACGCCCGCCTGGTCCATGTCGACGATCAGGACCGTGAGGCCCCCGTGCTTCGTGTCCCCGTCGCCGGTCCTCGCCAGGAGCATGCAGAAGGAGGCGACGTGAGCCCAGCTCGTCCACACCTTCTGACCGTCCACGGTGTAGTGGTCGTCGGCGAAGCGGGCCCGGGTCCGCAGCGACGCGAGGTCGCTCCCCGCGTCGGGCTCGCTGAACCCCTGGCACCAGATCTCCTCGGCCGCGAGCAGAGGAGGCAGGTAGCGCCGCTTCTGCTCCTCGGTGCCCCACTCGATGATGGTGGGCCCCACCATGTACAGGCCGATGACGTTTATCGGCTCCGGCGCCTGCAGGGACGCCGCCTCCTCGTTGAAGATCACCTGCTGCACGAGCGATGCGCCGCGCCCGCCGTAGTCCTCCGGCCACGACAGCCCGGCCCAGCCGCCGTCGAACAGCTCGCGCTGCCACCACGTGCGGATCTTCAACGCCTCCTCGGCGCTCGAGTACCGCAGGGCGGACCGGTCGGCCCAGCCTTCGGGGAGATGACGACGTAGCCACGAGCGAGCCTCTGCACGAAACGCCGCGTCCTCTCCCGTTTCACGCAGCCCCACCGTGCGGACCCCCTTCGTCTGCCAGCGATCGCCCCTCAACTAGAGTGCGCAACCGATCGGTCGTTCGTTCGGTTGATCTAAGTCGCGGGATCGTCACGGCGTCAAGCGTGTGCGGCCGGTCGAGAGGAGGATGCATGGCACCGGAAAGCCCACTTGCCTCGCAGGTCGTCCTGGTCACGGGGGCAGGACGCAACCTCGGGCGCACGATCGCGCGGGAGGCGGCGGCCGGCGGCGCGCGCGTCGGGGTCAACGTCCGCTCCGACGCCGAAGCCGCCGACCGGGTCGTCCGGGAGGTCGAGCAGGCCGGCGGCACCGCGCTGGCCCTGATCGGCGACGTGGGCGTCGAGGACGAGGCGATCGCCGTCGTGGATCGCTGCGCGCGCGAGTTGGGCCCCGTGACGTCGGTGATCCACAGCGCCGCGTACCGCTCGCACGGCGAGCTCGTCGACCTGGAGCTCGCCGAGTGGCGCCGGCCGCGCCAGGTGACTCTCGACGCCGCCTTCCTCCTCGCCCGGGCGACGCTGCCCGCCATGCGGGCCGCCGGCTTCGGACGCTTCGTCTTCATCGGGGGGTCCGCGATGGTCAATGCGCTACCTGTCGGCCACGGCCACGTCGCCACCGCCAAGGCCGCTCTCCGTGGGCTCGTGCGGGCGATCGCCCAGGAGGCCGGGCGCGACGGGATCACGGCAAACGTCGTCTCTCCCGGTGTGATCGACACCGAGGCGCGGGCTTCGGTCGTGCCGACCTACGGGGGCTGGAACCCGGCCGATGCCTCGGCGCTCGGGCGGATGGTGTCGATGCACGAGGTCGCGTCGCTGTGCCTCCACCTCTGCCGCCCGGAGGGCGCGATCGTGACGGGCCAGACGATCAACGCGGACGGCGGGACGTTCGGTTTCGGCGACTGATTGCCCCTATGCTGCCAGCCATGCCCGATCGGTCGTTCGTTCGGTTTGTGTCTGCTGCGGAGGAGGCCGGTCGATGAAGCTGGGCATCGCCGGCAACGCCCGCCCGCCGATCGCCCGCGTCGGCCCTGACGCGGCGCGGACCGAGGCGAAGGGCTTCACCACGGCCCTCTACGCCGACCACATGATGAGCTGGTTCCCCGACTCGATCTGGACGCCCGCCCACACGGCGGCGGCGACGGCGCGTCCCTCGCCCCACGACTACCTCGACCCGGCTTGCACCGTGATGGCGGCGGCCGCCGCCACCGAGCGCCTGACGCTGGGCGTCGGTGTCACCGACGTGCTGCGTACCAACCCCGCCGTGGTCGCCCGGACGGCGCTCACCCTCGACCATGCGACGGAGGGCCGCTTCGTCCTCGGCCTCGGCGCCGGGGAGGCCGAGAACCTCGTCCCCTACGGGATCGCCATGGACGACGCCGTCAGTCGACTCGAGGCGGGCCTCGAGATCATCCGCACGCTGTGGGAGGCCGACGGCCCGGTCTCGCTGGACAACGGCTACTGGCCGCTGCGCGACGCCGTCCTGGGGCTCGCGCCCCACGTCGCCGACCAGCCCCCGCGCATCTGGCTGGCGGCCCGGGGCCCGCGGATGCGGCGCCTGACCGCCGAGCACGCCGATGGCTGGTTGCCGATGTTCGTCGACCCGGACGAGTACGCCTCGTCGCTCGCGGACATCCAGGGCCGCCGGGCCGCCGCGGGTCGGTCGGGGCCCTTCGACGCCGCCTTGTACGCGTTCGTCGCCGTCGGCGAGTCGCGCGAGCACTGCCGGGCGATGTTCGAGTCGCCGGTGTTCCGGTGCCTGGGCCTCCTCCTGCCGGCCAGCGCCTACGCCCGACACGGTCTCGAGCACCCGCTGGGAAGCGGCCGGTACGGGCTGCTCGACTTCGTGCCGTCCTCGTGGGACGAGAGCGCGGCCGTGGAGCTGCTCGCCGGTGTGCCGCCGGAGATCGTCGGCGAGGCGATCATCCACGGCTCGGCCGACGACGTCGCCGACGACCTGCGCCGCTACGCCGACGCCGGCTGTGACCAGGCGATCCTCGCGAACGTGTCGTTCCTCACCGATCCGACGCTGGTCCGCCCGAGCTACGCGGCCTTCGACCGGCTCGTCTCAGCGCTGGCGTAGGCCGAGCGGTTCGTCGAGCGATCGGGGGTCGACGGTCTCCAGGATCCACTTGAGGTGTTGCGACATCCGCCGCTCCGCGAGCGATCCCTGACCGCCGTGGATCGCCTGGGCGATCTTGGTGTGGCGCTCGATCGTGAGGGCGCGGCGCTCCGGGTCGCCGTACACGTCGGCGATGCCGGCGGAGGGCGCGGCGAGGTCCATCAGCACGCCGACGAAGAGGAAGACCACGGGGCTCCCGCTGAGCCGGGCGACCTCCCGCTGGAAGGTGGGTGCGAGCTCCATGAACTGGCGGGCGGAGACCGCCGCGCCCTTGGCGGTCGTGCTGCTCCAGAAGGTGAGCAGTCCCTGACGGCCCTCGACGTCCGCATGCTCGGCGGCGAGTGCCGCGGCGGCCGGTCCCACGACCAGCTCCGCCTGGAGGAGCTGCCGGAAGGTCGTCTGCTCGGACTGCAGGAACACGCGGGCGGCCGCGGTCACACCGGCCCCTGACGGGCGCCGACCGAAGATCCCGCCGTTGATGCCGCGCCGGACCACCACGAGCTGCTGCTGCTCGAGCAACCGGGCCGCCTGGCGGATGGTCGGCCGGCCTACGCCGAGGATCTTCATCAGCTCGTCTTCGGAGCCGAGCGGCCACTCCTCCTCGTCGCCCTCGTGGGCGAGGATGTCCTCGGCGAGGAGATCGGCCGCCTGCCGCGCCGCCGAGTTGATCGTCATCCGCTTCAGGGTGCTGGTCCTCCGTCTCGTCGCGCCGCTCGGCGACGCTACCACGATGATCGCCCAGAAGTAGGTTAAATCGATATCTCAGGTATTTGACATGCACGTGGACGGCGACGATCATCGAGGTTCGTGTTCCTTGACCTTCCGGCGGAGACGAACGAGGTTGTGGCAGGGGTCGACAAGTTCGTCGACGCCGTCGTAGAGCCCCGGATCGAGAACCTCCAGCCGATCCTCGACGACCCCCACCAGCTCTACGGCCCCGACCGCCGACTGCACCCCGACGTCCAGGCGGCCCGGAGGGACATACGGCGGACCGCGGCCGAAGCCGGCTACTACCAGATGTTCGCACCGACCGACGTCGGCGGCGGCGGGATGGACAACGTCACGCTCTACGCCGTCTGGCACGCGCTGTACCGCCGGGCCGGCATGCGCAACTGGCTGGCCTTCGACGCCATCGCCCACTGGGCCACCGGGCCCAGCCACCTGCTGCGGGACATGTCCGCCGCCACCCGGGAGGCCTACGACGAGCCGATCCTGGGCGGCGACGTCACCCTGTGCTTCGCGCTCTCGGAGTCGAACGCCGGCTCGGACGTGTGGCAGATGCGTTCCCGCGCCGTCCGCACCGACGACGGGTGGCTCCTCAACGGCGAGAAGCAGTGGATCACGAACGGGCCCTACGCCGACGTTGCGCTCGTGTTCGCGGTGACCGACCCGGCGGCGGCCTCGGCCCGCCGGGGCGGGATCAGCGGGTTCTTCGTCCCCATGTCGACCCCCGGCGCGTCGGTCGCCAGCGTGCTGCGGCTCTTCGGCCACGCCAGCTCCAACGAGGCCACCCTGGCCTTCCAGGACGTGGCGCTCCCCGAGCACGCCCTGATCGGGCAGGAGGGCCAGGGCCTCCCCCTGGCGCTGTCCGGCACCTCCGTCGGGCGGATCTACAACGCCGCCCGGGCCGCCGGGCTCGCCGCATGGGCGCTCCGGATCGCCACCGAGTACGCCACCGAGCGGGTGACGTTCGGCAAGCCGGTGATCGAGCACCAGGGCGTGGGCTTCGCGCTCGCCGAGTGCGCGACCGAAACCCTCGCGGCGCACCTCCTCGGCCTGCACGCGGCCCGCACCATGGACGCCGGGCTCCCGGCCACCATCGAGGGCGCCATCGCCAAGAGCTGCTCGACCGAGACCGCGGTGCGGGTGATCGACCGGGCCGTGCAGGCCCTCGGCGGCATGGGCATCACCAACGAGACGCACCTGTCGCAGGCCTGGCAGGAGATCCGGGCGGTCTGCATCGCCGACGGGTCCGCCGAGATGATGCGCCGCCTGATCGCCAAGCAGCTCGCCGCCGGAAAGGTCCGCTACTAGGTGGCCGCCGCGAGCACCAGGCACATCACGGTCCAGGAGGTCGACGGGGTGCCCGGCGCGCTGCGCCTGATCCTCGACCGGCCGCCGGCCAACGCCTTCGACCTCCGGCTGTACCAGGAGCTCGGCGGTGTCCTGCGGGCGATCGGAGCCGCCCCGCCGCGCTGCCTCGAGATCGGGTCCGCGCTCCCCAGGTTCTTCAGCGGCGGGCGGGACCTCAAGGAGCCCCCGACATCGCCGGCGGACCTGCCCGAGCGCCATCGCGCGGTGACCGAGCTGTACCGGACGCTCCATGGCCTCGAGTGCCCGACGATCGCCATCGTCGAGGGGCACGCCCTGGGGGCCGGCTGCGTGATCGCCTCGCTCTGCGACTTCCGCGTCGCCACCTCGGCGGCGGCCTTCGGCCTTCCGGAGGTGAAGGCCGGGAGCGTCGGCGGCGCCCGCCACCTCCTGCGCCTGCTGCCCCACGGCGTCGTACGGGGCATGGCCCTCAGCGCCCGCCCGCTCCCCGCGGCGCGCGCCGCGGCACTCGGGATGTGCGACCTCGTCGACGACGACCAGGACCCCTGGGCGGCCGCCGACGAGCTGGCGCGGGAGGTCACGGCGTTCGACGCGGACACGGTGGCGCGCGTCAAGCGGGCGCTCAACGACAGCGAGGACGCCGCGCTCTGGGACGGCTTCGCGATCGAGCTGGCGGCGGGGACCTGATGCGCTCGGCCCTGCGCGACATCGGCCTCGACGAGGACGAGCGCCGCTTCGCCGCCGAAGTGCGAGGCTTCCTGGCCGAGACGGCGCCGCAGCGCGACCGCTTCCAGATCTTCAAGGACCGCGGGGGTGCCACGGCGAAGCTCTACCGGGAGCTCGGCGAGCGCGGGTGGCTCGGCCTCACCTGGCCGGAACCCCTCGGCGGCCTCGGCCGCCCGGCCATGTACGAGCTCGTCCTCTGGGACGAGATGGCCTACGCACGCGCGGCTCGGCCTCCGGTCGGCGCCGGCATGGTGGCCCGGTCGATCGTCGAGTGGGGCACGCCCGAGCAACACGACCGCTTCCTCCCCGGCATCCGCTCCGGTGAGGAGGCCTTCTCGCTCGGCTACTCGGAGCCCGAGGCGGGATCCGACCTCACGTCGCTGCGAACCCGGGCGCGGCGCGACGGCGACAGCTACGTCGTGACCGGAGAGAAGCGCTGGACGTCCGACGCCCACACCGCCGACTGGCTCTGGCTGCTCTGCCGCACCGGGACCCAGGAGGAGCGCAGCGCCGGGCTCACGCTGCTCGTCGTCGACCTCGCGAGCGCCGGCGTGACCGTGTCGCCGATCCCGACCCTCGACGGGCACCGACTCAACGAGGTCCGGCTGGACGACGTCGTCGTCCCCGCGGCGAACCGCGTCGGCCCGGAGGGCGGAGCGTGGGAGATGATCCGCGTCGCGCTCGCCCGCGAGCGGCACCTGCAAGTGATGCCGGGTCGCCTCGAGCGCGACCTCGAGTCCCTGCAGCGGCTGCTCGACGACCTTCCTGACCGGGGCGACCGCCATCGCGAGGAGCACGCCGGCCTGGTCGCGCGGGCGTTGGCGGTACGGGCGGCCGTGTACCGGTCGGTGCGAGCGGCGCAGCACGAGGAGATCACGCCCGCCGTAGCGGCGCGCAACAAGATCGTCGGCACCACGCTGATGCAGCAGATCGCCCGCTTCGCCGCCCGCGTCGGAGGCCGCGCCGCGGTGGTCCGGGGCGAAGACCTCGAGCTGCTGTGGCGGGAGTCGATCATGGAGACGGTCGCCGGCGGGACGACCGAGATGATGCTCACGGTGGTCGCCCGCCACGGCCTCCGCCGGTCCCTGCAGGAGGAGGCGCAGTGATCGCCGGCGACGAGCTCGCGGTGCTGCCGCCACTGTCGCCCGTCCGGGCGATCGCGCTCCAGGCGCGCTACCGCGCGGGGAAGACCGCGATCGACGACGGCGTGCCCGTGACCTACGGCGAGCTGTGGTCGGGGGCCGTGCGAGCTGCCGAGGGGCTGGCGTCGGCCGGCGCGACGCCGGGCACCGCGGTGGCGTTCGCACTCGACCCCGGCGCCGACTACGTCGCCCTGCTGCTGGGCGCCATGCTGACCGGCGCCGCCGCAGTGCCGCTG
>Ga0193742_1000595_pt1 | contig 23781 bp, 13 predicted proteins | sample L2c1metaG_FD_165511 | JGI IMG/M metagenome (GOLD analysis project Ga0193742, IMG submission 165511) | Soil microbial communities from a riparian zone of the East river system, Colorado, United States - L2c1 | ecosystem: Environmental > Terrestrial > Soil > Riparian zone | place: USA: East River... | reverse complement strand
ATCAAGCTTATTCAGTATTAGAAATGGGAGCGAGAACGACAAGAGCGCGCTGCATATTTCAAGCTACTAGAAGGATATCAAGTCGAGAGGGAAGACGTCTACGTTATCTGAACGGTTTTCTTGTATTTTAGTTTTATCTTTTGAAGATGTGTTTTCTCAATCAGTGAAACGGTCTTCTACCCGCGTTATTAGTATACGATCCTTTTACCTGTACTACCCCGTTTTCTTGAAATAGACGAACATACGTTTTACTCTGTGTACCTCAAATCAGCCTGCTCAAGATATGATCGAAATGGTCATATTTTTGGAGACATACGCCTTAAAAGTAGAGATCATCAGAGACTTTGAGTTGATCTTCCAGGTGCTCACTGCGGAGTTTGAACGCTGCCAGCGCAAAGGCCTTATCGATTATCCTTTACTGCAACACTGATGAAAACATAGAAAGATTTCGCATGGGTCTTCTCGTTACTTATGGATTGGTCTCCTTGCACCTAGATCTCCAAGCGGTCCAATCAGATCCCAACAGTTTGAACCTTTACGGTACTCAAATGATACCTGGGTACCTTTCTGCCGACTCTAAAAGCGTTTTCGACCCCAAATACTGTGTCTTTACCTGCGAACCCCTCATGTCAAATAGGTTTCAACTTGATTTTCGATTCCCAACACTGACGTCAACGCAAGAGCAAGCTCCATGGGGATACATGGAATAACCTCGCAAAATACTCTTCCCTTTTAAAGCTAGCATCGGCCAAAATCTGTTTCCCAGTGGCCCAAAGTCATTTCAATTGAATCTATCCATGGGAAAATAAAATCCCAAAGATCCCTGTATGTATATGCTCGGCGCCTTTTCCTGACATGGCAATTATTTTGACAGATTCTGAAATTTGATTACCCGCTTTACTGCCTTTCCCCCATATAATGTTATCTTGTTTTTTTAAGAAGTGCGTTAAGCAAAATACCTTCCCGCGTCCCTTTATACGCCTTTCAACAACCCCGCGTTCCACCCTACGTTCCTACGTTGATAAAGCCGGATGGCTTCATCCCCCATTGCTCAATTCAACCCTAGTCAATCACCAAACTATGGATTCACAGTTCCAAATGTACCCTCTCCGAACATGCGTGCTTTACTTGCATATGTCGATGCACTCCATGCGTGGAATTTCAAGGATATAATGGCATGCTTCGATGAGGCCCTGGAGCATCGTATCCTACCCCAATCACTTGGTCGTCCCGTTCTAAACAAGCGACAGTACGGGGAATACTTCAGGGCCATCATGCCGTTGTTGAAAAGGTTTCAGGTATTAAGGCCCACGTAGAGTTATCATCGTTTTTTTCGCTAATGCACTCTGGCATTCTATCTTCTCTTCCATTTCTCAACATCCCCGCCCAATATCGAAATAAATCCCGTTTATCAGGTAACAATCCACGAAGTTGTCGAGGCCGGCGATAAGATGACCGTGCATGTACGTATATACAGGCGTCTTCGTCTTTCTGGTTATCTCACCAAACGATTTCCCTTTATTCGACCTTCCCACTTGAACACGTACTTCTACCAATAACTTCTTCATACCTCGAATTCACAAACCCCTCGTTATAACCCTATCATTGTTTTTCACTCCCGCGCCTTGAAACATATATAGGCATCATCAAAGGGCGAATCAATCACCGACGCACCTTATACTAATGAGTACATACTCATTATTACCTTCGTGCCACCTCCACCGCCAGCCAGTAGCAATGCTCTACCCAAGATGCGCTTCGTGAAGGAATTCGTAGACAGCGCTTTCAGCCACAAGTTCTTCACGGAAGAACGTTCCAGGGCCAGATTACGTGAGGAAGAACAGCAAAAATTAATTGCACGAAAGAGGGAACATGCGCGACGCGGGTAGTGAACTTGCAGAACGATTGGCTCTTGTATTGCAGTAGGATCGAATAGTATAGAAAAGTTCTGTAGGGCAGCCTCAGATAATCGACATACAAAGATAGTGAGTACGGCAAGTTGACAGTAATCGTAGAAAGGTTCTTGATAGCTAATATGATTATGCTGTCCGAGATTACCACAGAAGTTCAGGAGTGATTGATTGATTCTTACCACGCTATCCGACTAGTCGTCTTCCATCCCAGCAATTTCGTCGCCAAATACCTCATCAATCCTTTTGTTGGCTTGTTCGCTACTGAAGAAATAACCACCAGCTTCCCTCTCACAATCACAGCAATATCCGGCGTGTTGAAGTTCACAATGTTTCTTCTCCCGGATATACAATAACCTGGCTATGGTTATCAAATCTAGCCCTGAGTTGCAGATGTCGTCGCCCAAGTCAAGTGCTTCTTTTTGTTGTAAAATCCGAACATATCCGTCCCGCAACCACTTCTTAACCTTGTATTTTCTAGCAAGAAGTATGTTGTCGAAGACGGGCCTTGATTGGATGAGTTCAGAAAGAGCCCCGATACATGTCTTTCGAATCTGGGAAAAACAATTAAAAATACAGAATGAAAAAATATAGTCCTATGAATTTCGGTGAGCTCACTCACCTCTCCAAAATCCCACATGATGGCTAGATCGAGGGCCCCGATCCATTCGGCATACGTTGTCACAACACCCTTGCTGGATCATGGCCGGTGGGTCGTCATGAGCAATATCAGTTTTCCAACAAAATAAAATGCTCACAAGGGATACAACACACGAAGGAAGCTTCGAAAGTTAACTTTGGTAATTCCGTGCAGATAAATGGGATTCGAATCATCAGCCCCCTCAATGATATCCCCTGTAGCCTGGGGGAGGGAGAATATGGCTTCAAAGGGACTTCCTTTGACTTCAAATCCACTTTTGAAAACACGGAAAAGCGTATCCTCGACCTGTGGAGTTGTATCATCAACCAAAGCGAGTTGGAAGAATAAATTTACAACGCACTTGAAAGGTAATGGTTTCAAAGTAAAACACGTCGTCTCGTTCTACAGCTAACCAGGCTGACCTGGGACTCAGAGCCCGATCAGGAGGTATGTCGAGAGCCTGTGGTTCCCCAATGTCTGCTGAAGGATGATCGCTCACAATGATTGAACTGGCGGACGATTGAGGTGGGTCCATGATTCTGATATCAAGACTGAGATAGTAAAATCAGAGACGATCAGGGCGGTAGCTGGGATATGTCTGTCCAACCCAAGTGCGTTTGGGCGCCTATTCCGAGAATCAAGAAGACAGCATGTCGTAAAAATGCACGAGCCTCTCCCCGGGCCTGCAATGTCTACTTATTCCCAAACTATATGTACCCAAGCTGATAAGCTCCTTTGAGGGTTTGAACGATTTGACTTGAACTTGTTGCCGTTTGGGCCGCTGGGGTGACTTTATCGTCGAACCACTTATCGTGCTAGCTGCAAACTTGAATGACGGTCCCGCATGTATAGCACTTTTACCACGCCATTTCCAATAATCTCACATACAATTACCACTGATCAGCTTGCCACATTCAGATTTCATTTTTAGTGGCCAGGTTTAACAATCAAGTACATGCAAGGGTACCCCAAGTAGTGACTGGCTTTAAGTGTTAGAGCTTAGAGGCCCTTTCGAGTCCGACCAGCACAATCTAATATTAATGATCGCTTACGGCAGCTGGGGCTGTAGAAGATGTTCTATTCTTTTCTGAACACATGAATTGGCACCTACTTCAAGATTGGAATGTCATGGAGGTCAGTAATACCCAGTATCATGGTCACGGACCGCGATGTCGTTCAATTTGTTGATGGACCCATCCTTGCCAAATTTACAGCCAAAACATTGACCCGAGTTGGAAGCACCTTGAACACCATAAATTGTCGTGGGGGGGGCCAGAAATGAGGTCTCTGGGGCTGGTTATCGGTTAGTTGTTACCAATTGTGGACTCAAAAATGGAAAGTCTTCGCCGTCCGCCCAAGAAGTTCAAGTTCGTTTTCAGTTCTGACACGAGGAAGCCACCTGTTTTATTTGGTACGACATTTTTTTTTGTTCAAGTCTTTCACTTGTGTGAGTTTCAATTGTGGAGGCCGCTCGAATTACGACCATTCAAACCGTGTCTGTGAGTGACGATATTAGAAACCGATGCTTAACAGTATACCCTCCATGAATTAACATTCGAAGCCAAGGTTGGCCTGAACAACCTCTCGTTTCCTCCCACACCCGATGGTGAGATAAAGGAGATTATGATTTGCAACGATAAGGTTATTGCAGAATGCCACCCGATCGATTTTAGACCTCTTCCAAGATGGATCGTATAAAGGCCGCAGCTCGGGTTGTGGCCAAGGAAGCTCCCTCCCCTCTCCCAACTACTGCTATTAACAGAACTCAAGATTTAGTGTTCTGCATGTCCCTTGTCGGTGAATCCACGCACGGCTCGACCGATGGACTTCCACATCATCCAGTGTTCTATCTAGATTTCATCATTTTTGCAGTGAGTTATCGATGATCGTGTTTTTTCAGCCTTTCGAACATCCAAAGATATTCAACTGATTTCGCTGCAACTGGACTCGCTTCCGTGTTTACGAGAGCAAGCATGGTGCAAAGCGCAATGAGGATGATCGACTTCATGGCTTGATAACGGTCTTGCACGCATCTGATTACCTATAGTCCTACTCCTGTGAATTGAGTTTCTTTTGTAGCTGAATGTGATCAGGGAAAAGGGAAATGTGGTGCTGAAAGGTGAAGCCTTCGAAGTGAACTTAACTCGGAATGTAAAAGGAACTCCAAAGGTTTATATGCCTCTCCAGCCAACATCGGCATGTATAATAGATCTGGGGAAGAGTAGGTCACTTTTATTCCGGTTTCTGTCAGGCTTTTCAACAGATTGAGTGGTTAATTGACACGGGCACAGTTAGACTGAGGCTTGAAATTTTGCAGGTCAAGTTGAACCTTGACTTGGAGCTGGAAATATTGCAGTGATGCAAAACTCGAGCTCAGACCAATAGCCGAGCGCCGGCTGTGAAATGTATCTATACCACAAAAGTAAGGACAGAAACCACTGAAAGCTATCTCATCCAGCACAAATGATGATTATGTTGAAAAAAAAAATGATAGATTAGATCACATGTCACGCTAGGCGTTACTTCTCGCGCATCATCATCAGTTGCGTTTACCTCCTCGCTCACGATGGTTTCCAGGTTCGCCAAGTCGTTAATCCTGGTCATTTTTGGCATGGTCAGTGGATCATACAAACACTCCATTATCTCAGTCACAGTGCTGAAATTTACACTCTCTCCGATCAGTTTGTTCTGACTATGATTGCCCTCATGCATCCTCCTTCAAGATCCTATATTGATCCCTGGACAGGCCAGATATTCGGAGATGGCGGTATAGATTACTATCTGCATCCAAAGTTGATTCCGGACCCGCTAGTTGGAGGTGTGAAAGGCGGTGTCATCATGAGCAAGCTAGGGAACGAGACTGCGAAGTACGCCAAAAATACATCTCCTTTCTCTGTAGACCTTGCCTTAGACCTCTTATTTGAAAGGGCTGAACTAGGCCGTGCTACTTGGAAGTTAATGTGAGTCTGATCGTCGCCGTCAAGAAGCAAAATGGTTGTGCTCAGGCTGAGGTCTTATTGCAAAAGGCATACCATGACTCTTCGATACCCTGAGGTTCGTACCCCAGCTTCTATCATGAAATCTGCCCCTGAAAATTATTGAAGCATCCAACACCAGATGAACGAGAAGCACTGAACTCATACTTGCACTTGAGCGCGCGATTATACCCATGCGGTGAATGTGCAACTGAATTTCAAGAACTGTTAAGAAAGTATCCACCTCAAGTCAGTTTTTGACTACCCTCTACCAGGATTATCCCCGCTTATCATAAAGATCTTGTTAATTTGCGGCAGACCTCATCAAGACGTTCTGCCTCACTCTGGTATATCTCCTTTTCTATGATTTTCTCTCCGGCCTCGTTATCATCTTCATTTATTCATCTTAACTTGTTTCACAGGCTATGTGCAGTACACAACGAAGTCAACAAACGGTTAAAGAAACCAGACTTTGACTGTGCACATCTGAGTGATCAATACGATTGTGGTTGTGGAGACACGACAGCGTCGTCGACACTGGCTTCTTCGCGCCCTAACGATTTTGATCCTATGGACCTGGAAGACGATGAAAGTAAGGATGATTTCACGGGCGTATCCATGATACGTGGTGGCAGGTAACAAAGATACTAGCAGTTTTTCAAAGTTTTATGAACAGACAGATTCTTTTTATTTCTGGTGGATACGGTTGATATCATTATTCTTATCGCTTTAGTAAGGATCACAGTTTATTGCATATGCTATCACGACTATGCTAGTGCAATTCTTTATGCCTCATCATTGGCCTGCATTGTGAGCACCACTATCGTCACGGTTCTGCTCGCAAGGTAGGAGGATTTGTTCACACTGAAGAGCGATAGGATGGAGTACAGTAATGCATCGGCAGGATGAAACAGAGGATACATAACTGACTTTATAGATCTTGCAGCGTTCAATGCTTTCTCTTTTTTAACGGTTGTATTGGTTGGGGAGGACGTTGGCGAGGTTTGCGTGCACCGTACTGCGCTTCTTCCTTAGCAATGACGGCAAGTTGCTTTTCAAATGTCCGAGTAAGTTCGACCTGTATCTGCTGTGGTGAATGGGCGGTTCCTTGATATCGTTTCTCTCGCACAATGCACAGCTGAAAGGCCGTCTCATATCCAAGCTCCTTCGCTTCCTCATCAGTGAGGGAGGTTGACCGGGAGACAAGGGCAGAGCATCCCTCGGTAATCAACTCAGCCGAGCTGTACAAATGACCAAGTAGAACCATCTGTGCTGTCATGGGGAAGGAAAGGAGCTTTGTGATAGCGTCTTGTCGAAGATCCAAGAACATCCACATAGTGGACAACTTCAAAATGGAAGCCCACTGATCCTTGGAGAGTTCTGACGGGAATGATCTGAAGTTTTGTTAGAAACAAACTCCCCTTTGATTTGTTTGTTTGTAAAGTTTCAGACTCACAGAGGATATAGTGCAGCTAAAAAGTTCCTAAAATCGCTAGCAGAAACACCTTCGAGTTTAAAAGGTGCAGCCTCTGAAGAACCTTCGGGTTCGCTGTCACCAGTAGGAAGTAGGAATGTCGATTCAAATATTTCGGAGTTCTTAAATTGATATCTTGGAACTTTGAAGAGGTAATTTTCTACCTTAAATTTCCGGGAGAGTGATTTCTTGAGTGGGTTGTCAATTCCATTAATGTGGAAATCACCTGGAAGACCACGGTTTCCATGAAATACATTTCGTCCTTGATTGGCAATGTTGCCATTGTGCAGGATTATCAAGGTACAATGTTTGAAGTAAAGAATTATGCAAATTCAATACCGTTTCTTACAGGGATATATAATAGTGAAGCAACGAGCAAGAGGATTTGACAGTTATCTGACTCGAGATCTCACATCATGATCATTGATTATATAATATTTACTTATCTAACCATTCCTTATTCAAATTGCTAACTCAAGTCTGGAGAAATTAGACTAGACATGTCACTATTGACCATTGCTACTCGCGCAGAACCATCCTTGGCGCGGGTATTGACCACAGTAGAGCCCCATATAACGCGGAGACACAAGTCTGAAAATGCAGATACACGGAAACCTGTCCAGTCTAGTTCGTGTATATGTTGCATAACAGACTATCGTTTTTTTTTTTGACGATTTCAATTTGTAGAACCAGGGTACATGAAAAAAGGCAGGAAAGAATATCATCCTACAGTGCGAGTACGCCCAGCAGTACGTTTCTCCGCTCTTTTCCTTTGTCAATTATTATTGACCAGAATCGTACCTATAGCGCATTTTTAGTCCTCTTTCTGCAGCGCAGTTGAAGCATCCGTTATTCCAAGCGGGTGGAACGAACGACCTTTCTACGTCTCTATTCGAACCAGTATGTGCTATTGGCCTCAAAATAGCTTTCTTCTCAAAGTTCTCGTAGAAAATACTCAAACGTCCAGATATAATTGGTAAACCGGTAGAATTTCGCTTGTCTAAGAACGATCCCTTTCACGTCTTCGGTCTGCCCAAGAAAATGCTTATGGAAGTAAGTGTTCAATCTTCTCTTTACCCAACTGCTTCTCGAGATGGTTCTTGCTTTCGTGTGCTTGAAACATGAAACAGCACAGGGCGAATCGGAGCCTGTAAAGCGTATCTCAAAGCAACCGGAATCACTTTTACTCTTGTATTAATCTTTTCATAGTTTCGACTACTATCAAAGCCACGCACAGTCATTCGGGAGGTGACGATGAAGACTATTGATATGCTGGAGGCAGCAGGGCAAGGATCTAGCTTGGATACAAGGGTCGTTCTCAGTGGGCATATTATTCCTGGAATCATTCTAACTTCTATTTACTGATCAATACATTTCCAGCCGGTCGATCTGGGTGTGGAAAGAGTTTTTTGCTTTTACAAGCCGTCCAACACTGTACCTCTCAGAAGTGGATAGTCATCTATATTCCTCGAGCCGTCGGCATAGTCAACTCAACTACTCCCTACGCATACGACATACGCACGCAAACCTACCTCCAACCTGCATTCGCTTTCCAAACTCTTCAACGTATGTTAACTGTCAACGCCGAACCTCTGGGCTCTATTCAACTACAAGAGAATTTGGTATTGGAAAAACAGGAGGTACCTGCTGGAACATCGCTTGTTGACCTCATTGGTATCGCGATTTCAGAGAGGTCGAGAACGATGGCACAGTCTCCGTTGATTTTGGAGACTGTAATGAAGACTTTAGAAAAACAAACGATGTAATGTTTTACTCCGCTTGTTTCCGGGTCAAGTCTAACAAGTTTTGTATTTCATTCGGACAGGTATCCTGTTTTACTCGCCGTGGACGATTTCCAAGCTTTGTACCATAAAACTAAGTATCGGGATCCCCATTTCATACCTATCAACTCGTATCATCTATCCATGCCACGTTTGATCATGGAATACGCATCCGGCAAAAGATCATTTGTGCGTCTTCCCACTTGGTCTCATTTTCTAAGGGATTAACATGTTTCTCAAGGCCAAAGGTGCTTTCATGGGAGCTGTAACCTCATCCGACACCATGTTTACCCTACCCCTGGAGCTTCGAGACACCCTCAAGCTGGATTACGACCATCCAATGAGTCCATATGATAAACGTTCCCCTGTGCTGCTTGAATACGCTCAAGGTTTGAAAGCACTGCCTGTACCTGAAAAACTCACACTAGAAGAAGCCACGTCACTCATGTCGATCTGGAAGGGTGAGCATGTTTTGGTTGGGTGTAAGTAAACATTTCAGTTTTCTTCTCAATCAAGGCGTTTTTCCTCCTCGCTATTAAGATGTGAAGCATTGACCAACTTGCCTTTTAGCCAATTACGACGAGCAGTTACTTGCGAAATATACCGAATCCGGAGGGAACCCTAGAGATTTCGTATGGAAAGGGATTTTATCGAGCTTTACGTCTTTGGAATGTCCTCTGCCAGAATGGCCCCTAGCATCAATCGAGCCACCACCTCCAGCTGAGGAGAAGGTATCTGCAGACAAGGGCAGGAAAATGAGACCAGGAGGTGGTCAACAACCATGGCGATAGCTGTTGTGTGGCTGCCGTTATTTACATACCTATTTTGCTCGTGACAGATGGTGCTACTAATATACGAATCATCTATTTTCAAGAGATCAAACCAAAAGCAGACCAGCAAGAAGATAGATCCCAAAATTTGTGATCAAATTACAGATGACAATCAGTTAAGTAGTTCAGAAAGATTAGGTAGACTATTTATTGGGGTGGTTCATCAACATCGCACGCCGTTTAAGAAAAATAAAAACTTGTTCAGTCCCATCCTCCCATATCCAACCATACTTCTATCGTCTCGCTTCCTTCAAGCAAGGGTCCCGACTCCTTGATTGGGAGGACTGCGGCCACCACCACCACCACTAACCGGGGGATCATTGAGGCTTATCCCTCCAAACTGACCCGACAGTCCGCTACCATCCCTCTGTGCATGAATTGGAGAACCTCCCGCCACAGTTGCCGGAGGAGTTTTCTTTGGTAACACCCAAGATGGAGTCGCTGAGGCGGTGGGTTGCATGGGATTGGAATATCCATCATGGTTGCTACTGCTACCACCAGTAGCAATACCAGCTTGGACACCACCAATTCCACCTACTGGAAGACTACCTCCTCGAGTCAAGCCAGAGAATGTAGATCTAGTAGGGCTAGACTGTATGGGTCCCGCATCCGCTACCGCAACTGAGGACCGCTGTTGTTGATGAGGATTCTGAGCTGCGTAGTCATATCGAGATTGCGGTTGCGGATGTGGTTGTGGATAAATTTGGTCTTGAATGTGTTGCGGTTGTTGGTATTGAGATAACTTGGTAGACTGTAATTCATCTAGTTGCGATGGCTGTTCCTGCTGCGGTTGGTGATGGCCAGTAGCAGCATAAGAAAGGTCCGCCCCTGATGCTTGGGTTTGCGTTTGGTACGGCTGTTGTTGCTGTTGGACAGACGTATTATAACCTTCCAGTGATTGATGACCTAAAACCCCATCGGCGGAATGCTGCCGCTGCTTAACTTGATTATGAGCCTGTTGGGCCTGTTGAGCTTGTTGAGCCTGTTGGGCCTGTTGAGCTTGTTGAGCCTGTTGGGCCTGTTGAGCTTGTTGAGCTTGTTGAGCCTGTTGAGCCTGTTGAGCTTGTTGAGCTTGTTGAGCTTGTTGAGCCTGTTGTGCCTGTTGAGCTTGTTGAGCTTGTTGGGCCTGTTGGGCCTGTTGAGCTTGTTGAGCCTGTTGAGCCTGTTGAGCCTGTTGAAGCTCTCTCTGCTGAGGACTGCCAGGAGGATGGCTATCCGTCAATCCAGGAATCGAAATGAAATACACAGAACCAGCCAAATCCTTTCCTCCTTGGGCGTAATACTGTGCCCAAGCTTGGACATTCGGATCAGCGTAAGTGGTATTGGGATTGTAGATATATGGAGGGCCAGCAGGTTGTTGTTGCTGCGACTGTTGGGATTGAGCTTGAGGCTGAGAAGAGACGACATCAGCAGCAGAGGACGCCTGGGCCTGGGCCTGTGGCTGGGCTTGGGCCATTTCAGGTTGCGTTTGGATGGACAAGTGTTGAAGCGACTGTTCATGATCAACGCTACCGGATTGGGCAAAGGGGGTTTGTTGAACTTGCTGAACCGGCTGGGATTGAGTAGGTTGCTGTTGGAGCGGTTGAGCTTGAGAAGGTTGTTGAACAGGCTGAGCTTGAACAGGTTGCTGCTGAACAGGTTGCGCTTGAATAGGTTGCGCTTGAATAGGTTGCTGCTGAATAGGTTGCTGCTGAATTGGCTGAGCATGAGCAGGTTGTTGCTGAATCGATTGTTGTTGAACCGCCTGAGTTTGAATAGGCTGTTGAGAAATCGGCTGCTGTTGTTGTAACTGCTGAACGGGCTGTTGCTGAGCTGGATAAGGCATTGGTCCTTGTTGGGTATATGGGGCGTTCGGTTGATGACCAGCTTGCCCAACAGCGCCATATCCTGCTTGAAGCTTCTGCTGCTGCTGCTGCTGTGGCATACCAGCAGTACTGGGACTAGGAGCAGAAATAGGACCATAAGGCGAAGGTAGGCTCGGATCAGGATATCCTTGTAGTTGCTGTTGCTGTTGTTGCTGTGGGCCTAACCTGGAAGGATCAGGCGAAGTTGTACCATAAGGAACGGGAACGGGAGCCCCCACTGGATCCTGATTAGGACCCGCACTTTGTATTTGTCCAGGATAAACATTAACAGGGCCAGGGTAGGTGTTGTAACCTGGTTCAAAAACATTCGGGTTCCATCCGTAAGCTTGTGGAACCCTACTGGGGGATTGATAGTCCTGGCGCCTAACAGTACCCCGTGAATCAGGCCTTCCTTGTGGATATTGAGATGGATGATAGGCCTGTTGTTCGTATACTAAACATAAAAAGTTAATGGGATTGCATCTACGTCAAGATAAAATCTCGGAAGATGTACCTCCTGTGTGCCTAGCTAGACTCTCTTCCATCATGCGGTCAAAGATGGTTCGTGCACGCACAAATGTTTCGTTCATCGATACCAAGTCAGCTGGAAAATAACGAGTCGAAAAAAAAAAGAAACAACGTTGGAAGAAACACCACACCTCTTTTCTGGCTATATTTGTCAATCAACTTCACAATCTTGGGCCGCAGAGCCATACTGGACCGATAGAGCTCCTAAAAGATCACATGTTGGTAACACAGAGACAGTACCAGAAGAAGATGATCCAAACCTGTATTTCTTCGTTATCAGCAAGGTTATCCTTCGCAGGGTCAAGAGCTCGCAGCATGTTCAATAATTTCTCAACATTCACAGCCTGAGCGAAAACAGCTGCTTCCTGCCCTGCTTCTTTCGCTAGCTCGCTCGCTGTAGGCTCGGGCATGGCTTCCTAAGGATTGCAGGAAAAAAATATTGAAAGTGAACAAGGAAGGAGATGCTTCGATCGGAAATATGAAACAGACCACATAATTGACGGGAAAGATTCCTGTGCGACCTTTAAGTTGGCCTCGCCACCAATCTTTGTATCCACGATCAACAACTTTGATGATATCGCCTTTTTCGAACGCCAGTTCTCCTGGTTCGGTTGGCTCGAAGGTGTGTAAAGCACGTACACGAGTCACGATGTTTCCGTTTTCAACAATGGCAGAATCTGAGGTAGCAGCAGCAGCAGGTGTGGCTGTTGTGGTCGCTGTAGTACTAGCTACGGCTACGGCTGGAGCAGCGGAAGAACCAGCAGCTAAGGCAGATGGGATGGAAGACGTATGGCGTTGTAATTGTGCCTGTGGTTGGGTTTGAGGCTGTTGGTGCTGCTGCTGCTGAGGGGACGGGGTACGAGCAGGGACATAACCGCCGCCCGGATATTTGGGTTGGGCAAATGGATGAGGTGCAGAAACTGTCGCTGTTGACGATTTGTTCAAAGCAGAAGGGCCCGAAGCAGGCCCGCCAGTAGCACTGTATTGCGACCACTGAGGACGGCCACCCCGATCTTGCATGGACATTTCAAGTACTTTTTGAAGCTCTTCCTCTTCCTTTCGTCGGATTTCGTCGTCGACTGTGGGTGGTGCCACTTCTGATGGCTGTTCAAATTTGTAATCTACATCGGGTCGTTGACGTGATATTTTTGGTGGATTTGAGGCGGTGGCACTCACTTTTGGCCTTGAGATTGTTATAACAATCTTCCATGATACCTAGTGATGTGTCTTTCTCGAAATCGGCAGTCCATGTTGCTATGAGAGCCAATGCTCGTCGACGGACCTTTTCATGTGTATTCTGTATATCCGAATGGGATGATGATTAATTGATCTGAATTTTGGAAATTTGTATGACAACGAACTCTGTCTGTTATCAACTTCTCAAGTCCTTGAGTGAATGCTCTTGAAGCAATTTCCCGATGGACAACGATATCGAGGTTCTTCGATAAGGCCTCTGCTAACGAGAGAGCGTATAGTTGAACATTCGGGTTTCTATGTGCGAGACGCTTCAAGATGGCAGCGATTGCCGCGTGGGCTCTAGATTACGGTATTAGACGTAGCAAACCATGTCATAGCAGGAATACAGGTTACCCAATTTGTCCTTCATCTTGCACTTTATCACACAAATTTAATATGAGTTCCCAATTTTCGCTGGTCAAGTTCTCATCTGTAGTCTTGTCTAGTTTAGAATTCGAAGAATCAGTAGCTGTTGATCATTATCAAGTAACGATACTCACTGACGATATCATCATATTCTGAGGGTGTTGCACCGCTAAACATTGTAAGAATGTTCGAGCAGTGTGGTGGTGGTCGAAAGTAAGAAGTAATAAGTTGCGTTCGTCGTCGCAAACAATATGGCTTGGGCTGCGGCGCTTGAGCCTCCTGAGCCTTGTGGCTGTGTCTGACTGTCCTAGTCACGTAACCGTTACAACTCCGCCGAAGCTCTTGACGCTCAACCACCGTCTGTGACTCGACTCAAGGACTGTTTTTTTGTTATTCTTTATGACAGCCAAAGGTCAGTTTTTTATCGGAGGGGATGCCCTATATTCCGCATTGAATGCAACAAACAGTCCCTAGAAATTTCCGCCTCCTCGAGGAGCTCGAGAAGGGCGAGAAGGGCATTGGCGATGGCTCATGTTCATACGGATTAGAGGACGGTGATGATGTCTTGATGAGCAACTGGAACGGTACCATCATTGGTCCAGGTCATGTAAGCGATCTGTTGACCCTTTGCTGAATTGATCTTCAAACTATGCACATTCATCGTGACTTCAGACCGTGCACGAGAATCGCATCTACAGTCTCAAGATCACATGCGGGCCATCGTATCCTGATGTTAGACCAGACGTTCAATTCATCTCGCGTGTTAATTTGCCCTTCGTTAACCAAACCAACGGGATAGTTGATTACAACAAATTGCCAGTCCTTTCAGCGTGGTCGAGACAGTCCAGCATCGAAACCGTGCTTGTGGAGATCCGAAGGTCGGTTACCCACCACACGATGGTCTTCTTTCATTTCAGACTCAAACTTGCATTTTCTATCTAGGGAGATGGCATCATTCAATAATCGCAAATTGCCTCAGCCCCCCGAGAATTCTACTTTCTAGAATTGCTAGCTGTTATGTGTGCAGGGAATTTTTTTTGGTTGTAGTATTCCTCTCCATCCTCCAGATTTTGACGAGTTTTCATAGTACTTGTATTCTTCATCAAGTTATCGAATCAAAACATATATGATCGCAGTTATTAGAGCACGATATCTCCTTCGATCTGCAGATCGACCACTTAATAAACATTCTTGAATTGCAACTCACCAGCAGCCAAACAACCTCCAATCCATGTCTTCTATCCATTCTCGGTGTGTCTGGCGAGTGTGATCTGAAGTTGTGTCGGGACCACCGATATTCAACCTCTCTTTTGATTCGTTTCTTTGTACTCACAGAGATTATATTGAGAGGTGTGGCCTCTGAAGAACTATCAAGTTCGCTGTCACCAGCTGCAATAGGAATGTCGGCGCAAATATTTCGGAGTTGATATCTTGGAACTTTGACAAGGTAATTCTCTACCCAATATAAAATGAGGATATTTGATTCAAGCAGCTGGCTGAGAGTTGACCCGCAAGGTATAGTAGGATAAGGATAGTGTATGCGCTATTCCGGGTCCTATATACTTTGCCTTAGGCTACCCATATTGATTGTTTATTGAGATAATATCTCCATTTACTGTTTCTTCATACTACGGGAAATACCCTATATATCTGGTATATGATTTACGAGTCTTGAAATGCCTTAAATCCATGTTTGGAGGATGTGTTCTGGAGGTTTCCAGCAACTGACTGGGTCGCGGTCACGGTCCGGCATTCTATAATAGAAATTCTAATTCCGGAAACCTCCTGGACTTGGGCCTTTTTTTCCTCGCTCTAGTGAAATTTCATGTGGTCTTCGAAGATGTTGAAATAAGTCAAATAGCTACTGCTTTTTACTTTGCGGAAAGGGACGCGTACTAGAACCGGTCGTGGTTGTCCAAGATCGCAGGTGATGGCTGCCAATGCCTCTGGCCTCAAACCTCTTCTGAGGCTTCGATTTTGTGACGGGCGGTTAAGGAGAACCATATTTGGTATTTTAACGTTTTAACGCCTGTGGGGTAAGTAGGGAATTTTCAACCGAATGTTCTTCATTTTTTCAAATTTTTAAATTTGAACGAATTTGATTCGGTTCCTCTCACTGAATTTATTGGAAGGTTTTTTTTTTCTAGAAAAATCTTACTTTTACATAACAAGTTTTACAATCCACTTGCCAAGTTTATACAGGACCGCCGGAGCGGGGGGCTCGCCTTCGAATCCTAGGGAGCTTTTGATGATGTCAGTACATACTATCTCCCATGATATGAACCAAAATATGCTTCAGTAGCAGAATATTATAATTCTTTCCAGAATGTTGTTATTTGGAGTGTCCTACGCATACATTCGCGTATATACATTGGACTTTCTGGACCAACAATGACACTTTGTGGCCGTCGAAGAAATGTCTTTCAAATCTGGTATTAGTAAACAAAATTTGGCTTTGTTTGCCTGCCTACAATGAATCTGATTACTTCGAAGCGCTTCGCTCGCAACAATTCCTTGATGTGACGCCCATACGGCTGCCAGTTGTTCCAACCTGTCCCCAGGAGACCGAGACGTGGACTACTGAGGGCTCATTGCTCTCGATATTCGGGGTCTATCGCTTTCCTTTGACAGGTACAGTGCCGGGCCCGGAACAATATCGGATATGTGATGATGCACACATGATGATACATCCGGAAGTTGGTGTGGACCATGCCGTGCTACTACTACTTCTTACTATGACAACTCTGAGGTGAGATATTTCTTCGTAGGGTTCTAGAAAGGAAGTGGGCAATACTGACGAATGAGATTTGATCTGCAGAGCATCTATGATTTCCAGATATATAAGAAAAAGACGCTCTCAACCTACTGTTCAATTATACCACATCATAGATGGAGAGACTTTGGAAAGTCTTGCCAGTTGTATGTATGTGGAGGATATTGATATTTTATATTCCGGGTTAGTTCGGGTTTGAAGGAGTTAAGGTTTACATCATGATATGTATATGTACGCGCTGCGCTAACGAATAGGCGATACAAGCGGCGATGGAAAGCTGGAGTTGAATGTACATATTACTTATAGGCCTCAACAAGGGTCCTCCTGTGTGTAGTCCCATTGTCATTTGAGACGGTGCTGCGGGGGGAGATGTGAATGGCAGTCATGAAGCCTGGCAACGGTTGGATACATGCGAAAGTTGGGTGCCTGCATTTGAGTAGTCGATCTGTGAAATGACGACAAGACGAGGCACACAATGCCGCCAGACGATCATGACAAATGCCACATCAACGCAGGAGACTCAGTTCGCTGATACGGGTAATAGGCTAACACCGGCGGTGGTACAGTGGCTTACCTAAACCATCAGGTACGGTACCTGGAATCATTCTATCTCTTTTCCCACTTGTACCCCCCCTTTCAGCGACACACCCTCTCTCCCCTCCGTCGCTTTCTCAAAATAATGCAAGGGCGTCCACCGTCCTCAGGTCGTCCGTCCACTTCAGCCCGTCCCTCAACCGCCTTTGACAGAGATCATTTCCAACAACGCCTTCAACAACAACCTTATGAAATAGAGGAAGAGTATGAAGAAGACAGCGACGACGATAATGTTTTTGCTTTCGTACCACCTACCACTGCTGATCAGGAGAAACAACGATCTCAGTCGCCTTTTACAAATTCTCCCTTTGCTGTTCATTCCAATGGTGTTCAATACCCAGAACCTGCTTTTGATCCTTGGGGTCGATACCCAACATTACCCGCTGCTACTTCTTCGAAAAACCCTTTCCCCGTATCAACAGCAGACACAAATACCCAATCATATACCATCTCTCCTCCTCTAAATGCTGGTTCACAACAAACTTCTCCCCCGCCCGCCCACGGTGTCCTCCCCCACCACCACCCACATCCACACAACCAACCCCCAATATCCCCTCCTTCTCCATCCACAGATTCTCATCCAAGTACGGGAATGACTGGTCCGGATTTCTATCGGTTGAAGAGGATGGGAACGGCTGTTTCTTCTAAACTGGGTGTTGAGGACAAGGCACAGGAAAAAGAGGATGATAAGGAGAATGAGAAGGAACAAGAACGGAGTGGTGGTGATACGAGGAAGGGAGAAGAGAAAAGACTGGATGCGGATGCGGATGCAAATGAAGTCCATAAAGATAAGGAAGGAGACGACAGTGATGCAGCTACACGCGAGAAAGATGTAGACAACGTCACTTCTCGTCGACGTAGTCTACGTCGACGACGTACACTCAGTTCTCAAGACTTCCAACACGTCCTCACACACGAGAACCCGAACGACGTAGACACCGAACGAGATGCCGGTCTATACAGACAAAGCATTACGACTACCATCGCCTCTGCGTCGAAAGGCAAACGCAATTCTCGTATCAGCGAAGGAGGAGGAACAAAGCCGAATCAGAATGCTCTGCCTTACAAAATGTATAATCAACAGGCTAGTTCGTATTATGGGCGGGATGTTCGGACTGGTGGTGCGAGTGTTGTTAGTGGTATGTGGTCTTTTTTTTTTAACTTTTTTCCTTTTCTTTTCAACTAACCAACGACAATTCATTCAGCTCCTCAAAACCCACCTCTGTCCCCAAGTGAATCCGGTGCTGGTCCTTCGCATTCGCATTCTCAGTCTATCTCACAGTCGCCATCCCAAACGAACCACCAGCAACATAATAGAATCATGAGAATGCCACAAGCTGCTAGTTCATTAGCTGATTCGTTGAGTATGACGCAGAGTATGATGGAGGATGATGAAAGTATCAAGTGAGTGCAAGGTTTTTTGTTCATTCATTTTATTTCTTTATTATTTTTTTTCTGGCCACACTGGTACTACGGATGGGAAGTCTTTACTTTCCGTCGCGTTTACGTTTCATTTCATTTCGCTTTTGCGTTGATTCGAACCCTTGTGGTGTGGTGTGATGTGACTCTTTCTTTCCCCTTCACTTCCGTTTCATTATCTCGTTATCTTGGCGCTTGGCTGCTGCGCCGACTGCTTGATGTTTATACCAAATTATTCCACACGTGTTGCTGTGCGGTGTCGGGTTCTATACCCGTGGACGTTGGACATGGACTTCTTTTTTGAGGGGTGGCTATGGCGGAACCTCATTTATTTATTTTTTTGCATCCGTTTGCTTCTTTTGTTTCCATGTTTTTCGTTGTGCATCCTTTTATTTTCCCCCCCCTAATACGTACTATTATTCTTTCTACATTTCTTGGGCCTCCAACCCCGCAGATACCCTTCCTCACCATATCTTTATCCGTTCAAACCGTTGTGGTTGTTTCTTATTATCCTATTTTTGGAATTGGGCTTCGATCGGCGATCGGACATGGTGTGATATTGGATTTGTGGGGTTTCGCCCTTTTCTTGGGGTGGCTTCTGTTGTTGATTTACAGATGCGCGTTTCCCAATCTTCGTTGTTTTTGGGTTTTCCTCGTGTTCCTCCCTTTCCTTGTGGATGGGAACCTTAAAGATATGGAAGTTGGGTCACCTTGACGTTGGTTGCTTGGATGGGTGAAACTTCGATTGGGTTTCTTCTGTGGTTAGACTTGAGAAAGAGGAGCTCACGATGAGCCTACAATTCTTAATTTTCATTTTTTAATCTTTTTTGGTGGTAGCCTCTACCTTTCTATATCTTTATGCTTTATTAACTTGATGCCTCTTTTCAATGTCTTCAATCTCGCTTTCCCTTCCTATGACTATGATACTGACAACGCCTACACCTTCTAGAATTGAATTCGACTTTGATGCAATTGAAGAGGAGGATAGTCCGTTTCCTGAAGTACGAGCTTCGGTGTCTAATATCGATGACCCTGAGATGCCTGCTATGACGATTCGTATGTGGTTTGTGGGTTTGGTGCTTTGTATGACTAGCAGGTTTGTCTTTTGGTCATTTTTGATGTATATTTTTTTTCCCTCATCACATTGAATAATCTTAGCGCCCTCAACGTCTTTTTCAATTTCCGTGACCCCGCACCAAGTGTCGTACCTCTTGCCCTCCTACTCATCTCCTACCCAATTGGAAAATTCCTAGCCTTCACATTACCTATAACGACCTACCGAATCCCTCTCCCCAACCTCCCCCGATCCATATTCCCAATCAACCAACCCACATTCGCACCCTCCAGACTCTTCGTTAACCTCCTCCTCCCCCTCACCTACCCGCGTGTCATCGAATTCTCATTAAACCCAGGTCCATGGAACATCAAAGAACACGTTCTAGTCTACGTGATGGCAAATGTAGCCGTTGGAAACCCATACGCTCTAAACGCCATCGTAGTCTCCGAAGTATACTACGGAATCGTACTTGGATACTGGTTTTCATTGACGTTGGTATTGGCTACTCAATTGACTGGGTTTGGGTTAGCAGGGTTGTGTAGGAGGTTTTTGGTTTGGCCTGCTAGTATGGTTTGGCCACAGAATCTAGTGGCTTGTACGTTGTTGAATACTTTGCATGCTGAGGATGAAGATGATGGGATTGGGATGTATGGGAGTTCGCCTGGAGGTGGGAGGAAGGGGATGACGAGATACAAGTTTTTTTCTATCACTACAACAGCTAGTTTCTTTTTCTTTTTCTTGCCTGGTGCGTTGATTTCTTCCTCCCACAACTGTCTTTTTATTGATCAGCTTCTTTTTGTTTTTTGTTTTTCTTGGATAGGATACCTATTCCAAGCATTATCGGTGTTTTCCTTCATTTGTTGGGCTACTCCTAAGAATGTTCCTGTTAACCAACTTTTTGGAGTTCATTCTGGGTTGGGAATGAGCGTCCTAACGTTTGATTGGTCGCAGATTAGTTGGATTGGGAGTCCGTTGATGAGTGAGTCTGATTTACCTATTTGCCTTGTTCCTTTTCTGTTCCTTGCTCTCTACTTTTCCATTTTCTTCTGCGCTCTCTTTGGATCTACTTGGGAGTTCAATTGGCTACCGAGTTGCTCGGGGAGTCTGATTAGTTGGATATGCTTCCCTTTCCGTCGTCAAGATTGATCGACGAGTGGCGTTGATTCTTGGGTCGAGGTTTAACCATTTGGTGTTTATTTGGGTTGATTATACTTCTTTACCTGCCGCATTTCCGATTGGTTCTTGATGCTAACGATAATATTGTTTTGTTCAGTACCCTGGTGGGCTGAAGTGCATATCTTTGTTGGATTTGTACTTTTCTATTGGATCCTTACACCTATTCTGTACTATACCAACGTACGTTCACCCCCTTATTCTTCCCTCTTTCCAATCAATCTCATTCCCACTTTTCCAGACCTGGCAACTCGCCTACTTCCCCATCGCCGCAAACGAACCCTTCGACCGCTTTGGCCTATCCTACAACGTCACTCGTGTACTTCGCACAGACGACAGATTCGACGAAGCAGCTTACAAAGCTTATTCTCCTCTTTTCCTCCCAGCCACTTATGCCATGGCTTATCTCCTGGCTTTCGCGCTGAGTACCTGTGTGCTTGTGCATACGCTGTTGTATCATGGCAAAACATTGTTGAATGGGATGAGGAAGATCAAGATTGAGCCTGATGATATTCATGCCAAGTTGATGAGGAATTATCCCGAGGTTCCGGATTGGTGGTATGGTTGTGCTTTTTGTGTGTTTTTTAGTTTGGCGATCATTGCTGTTGAGGTGTGTGTGGTTCTTTGGTTTTGGGTTAGGTGGCTGATTGTGTGTTTTTTCTTCTTAGGTTTGGCATACGGAAGTACCGGTTTGGGCGCTGTTGCTCTCTATACTTCTTCCAATTATCTATATATTACCTTCTGGATTTATCTTTGCGGTGACGGGTCAAGGTGTACGTACTATTTCCCGCCTTCCCACTTCCTCAAACCATCTGATCCATCTTTGTATAGATATCCCTTAACATCATAGCGCAAATTATACCTGGAACACTTCTTCCTGGCAATCCTCTTGCCAATATGTTGTTCAAAGCTTATTCAGTGCAGACTTTGGCGGCTGGTACTTCGTTTGTACAAGATCTCAAGTTGGGACATTATGTGAAAGTTCCACCACGTGCAACGTTTATGGGTATGTAACTTTTTCTATCTTTTTTTTTTTTTTTTCATCTTATGAACTACGAATTGGATGTTGATGTTTCTCGTGTTTTGTTTTTATTAGTGCAAATGGTAGCTACCACCCTAGCGGCGTTCATCCAAGTAGGAGTGAAAGACTGGATATTCAACAATGTTCCCGATATCTGTCAGCATAATCAGATATCGCAGTTGACGTGTCCGCATAATCAAGTGTTTTTCACCGCTTCTGCTATTTGGTGAGTTCCCTTTCTTGTATTTTAACAAACCTCCCTTTACTCACCACCATTCTAGGGGTCTCATTGGCCCAACACGTCAATTCGGTATAGGCTCCATCTACCACCCCCATCTCTACTGCATAATAATCGGAGCCTTCATGCCACTGCCTTTCTACCTCTATCAACGCCGATATCCCAAATCGTGGGTCCGCTATGTCAGCACACCCGTCGTCATCTCCGGTCTCTCGGCTATCCCACCTGCTACTGGCATCAACTATAGTTCTTGGTTCTTTGTTGGGTTCATCTTCCAATATCTGATTAGGAAGAGGAATTTCGCTTGGTGGAGCAAGTTTAATTATGTGTTGAGTTCGGCGTTGGATAGTGGAACCGTTATTTCTGTTATGATCATTTTCTTCACGCTTCAGGTGGGTGTTGTTGTTTTGTTTTGTTTTTTTGGATTGGTTTCGAATGTTCTTTTTTTTTATTTAGTTCCCGAAAGGCGGCGTTCAACTGAACTGGTGGGGCAATTCCGTTCAGAAGTCAAGTAAGTTGTCCATTCTTTCAGCTTCCTGATACACGATGCTGACTATTGATGCGCGTGGTTTTTATTAGCTGCGGATTGGAATCGGACAGCTCTCCTGCCTATACCAGAGGGTGGTGTACCATGGAATTAAACTCGCGCAGCTTCTTTTTTTTATACATCCATAAAACAGAATAAAACACCATGAATCGTTTTTTAAAATTTTACCCAAATCAAAAAAGCGATGATAAACAATTTTGTCGCCCCACGCCCCACCCTACTCCGACACCTCCGCACATGCCCGGATTTCCCCTCCTTCTGGTTACTCGGCACTCCCCTTCTTTGCTTCGTCTTTTCTTCCTTCCTTTTTTACCTGGATCCTACGTTGAGTAGTTTGATCTGGCCACACTCTCTTTTTAAGCTTTTATTGGCACTCCTCTCTCGATTTGTGTGTGGGTTATTCTGGAGCCCTGCCGACTTCTTATTTCTTTTTCGGTTCCGACTTCGCTCTCGGTTCGCCTCGCCCTAATGCCATCTGTCTGGTCTAATCAATCAATCACCCCACGTTCCTTTTTTATACTCAGTTCAGGTTACAAATGAACGATGAATTGGAAGGAAGGAATGTATCGCATCTCGTCTATCCACCTCCATCTATCCACTTCCATCTATCCACCTCCATCTATCCCGATGCACTGCAATAATATTCACCATTTCCTAAACCCTTCCCTTCCACACTCGACTTTTGACCTGGACCTCAATGACACCAAATCGGAGTCGACGAACAACCTGTTCTGTATCCAATGTCGTCCTACGCACCCATACCCTGCCTCTTCGTCGGCCTCCCTTCAATGTCATCCGCCATTCACCCCTACATGGTGTGTTCTCCATCATTCGAACAATCTCTCTCTCTTTGTATTATCTTCAATTCCCATCCTCTCTCTATCTATACCTTCCTTTTTTTTTTCTTTTTTTTTTTTTTTTTGCAGTTGGTAGTTACTGGTAGTTAGGTCTGTCAGATCTTAGATATTTTCTTTTAGTCTCTCTCTATCTCTCGTATACACACACAAAGTTTTTTACATTTGTCTTTTAGTAGGGGCTCTCCTTTATAAGTACTTTTTACTATCTTATTTTCATGGTTCAAAGCATCAATCAATTGAATGATTTTTCTGAAAATTCTATTTCAATCGGGCCTATTTCTTGTTATCTTCATCTTGCCATAATCCATTTCCAATTGTTTGTCAAGCATCACAGCTGGCAGTGGATGTGGCAGAAATCGGATATTTGCTTCCAAGTCATTGCACAAGTCTTATTTTTTTTTATAAAAGCACGGAAAGTCCTCTACTTACCTAGCGTTGGCTGCAGCTCTGAGGTATACAGTATTTTTGGGCTCTGATTCATGTACATTGAGTGGGAGTATGAAATATTCCCCCATTCT
>Ga0193742_1000594_pt1 | contig 23781 bp, 26 predicted proteins | sample L2c1metaG_FD_165511 | JGI IMG/M metagenome (GOLD analysis project Ga0193742, IMG submission 165511) | Soil microbial communities from a riparian zone of the East river system, Colorado, United States - L2c1 | ecosystem: Environmental > Terrestrial > Soil > Riparian zone | place: USA: East River... | reverse complement strand
AGGGGATCCCATATTATCTCGCCGTAGAGAGCCTGCCCTGCGGAAGTTACAGCAATGCCTATATTCATTTGAAAAGCTTAGTATTGCAAGCAGTTTAGACTCTAAAGAGTATGCCACCTGTGAAACCGACGAGGGTAATCGCAACCGGGACGATGATTAATTGAACGAATTGACTGTCGAAAGTATAGGATATGAACTTTTTACTTCGGCAGAACGAAGGTACCTACGCCCTTTCATCTTTTGCATAGCGCTGAAATATATTTAGGATGACAGCCCGAGTGGTATTGATTTGCAGTGACTCACGGTAAAATCAGGTATATTGACAGCAAGAGTAGAGTAAATAGAGATGGCGCTATTCATTGCGCTTAACCAAGCCCAACTGAGCGCACTTCCCTTCAATCCTGAATGCTTGGGATCAAGACTAATCTTGGCCGGGACTTTGACGTACGACCAGATCAATATGCTGAGCCATGCGATGGGAACAAGTATCCCTTTCACAGTGAACAAATGCCTGATTTTCTGAGGTGAGATAAACATCAGGGGAAGCTGGATTATCCAAAAGAGGAAATAACACATCATTCCTGCACAGAATTAGAGGGTAAGCAGTTGAGACTTGTAAATTTATTGACTAACCAACGGAGGTGATGTTAGACGATGCTGGCAATTGATTGGGTAATTTTGCAATCGAAGGCCATATTGCTTTCAACATTTGGTAGACGGCTTCTGAGCCAATGAAAGACTACGTTGATATACTTGAGCAAAGTTTTACGGGAACACTCGGAAAGACTCACCTGAATACCGAACCAGAACATTGAAAGGACAACTCGGCTGATCACCGTAAAGTAACTCAACCAAAATCCGAACGACGATCGATTTAGTACAGGGAAAGCAATGTGCAATCGTGCACCAATCGTTCCGTTGAGGACCATGACGACCTGCCGAAATCATGTCTGAATGACATTCAATTGAGAATGAAATGAGTAGCTACAGCGATGATACATTGTGCCACAGCAATAGCAGGAAGAGCCTGTCGCCAAGAAAGTCCGACGGCTAACATGGAGCTTGCTAGTTGCCAAACGCCAGCATTCGTGGCATCCGAAATCCAGTAAGCCGTGTAGTTCCAAGTTGTCCAAGTGCGCTTTTCTGGTGGCACGGGATCCATATCTTTATTGCTCCATCTCGCGGAGGGTCCATAGGTGGTGGATTGTTGTTCAAGAGACCATTTGGAGGGTCTCAATAATCCTACTAGGTCCATTGGAAAGCGTGATTGTACGTACTAGTGGGTTGGAATAGGAAACGAAGAAGAAGGGGACCTGCGTTACCCTGGTTCTTATCTATGCGGCCACATGGCTGTAGTCTTCATTACAAATCGATTGTCATTTGTTATATATAATTATTGGTCTGTTTCAAGAGACGTTAACGATGTGGTGGGAGTCGAGGCTCGTGATTAGATAAGCCTTCCTGGTTTGAATGGATCCAGTACCACTGGAAATACCCGTATCTCATGGTTTACCGGCACCTCAGCCTGTCGCAGAAGAATCAGTTCGTCAAACGATCCGTCAACCGTCCGTTCGACTCTTCCCTGCTTTCAACAAATTTATTCTCTACGAAAATCGCTTGCGTTTCTTCATAATTGCATCCAATGCCTCGGATTCTCGTCACCGTATCATCAAAATTGATCGCACATCTCAGGAAGAACTCAATGTCGTAGAAGATGAAGTCGAGTACACTGGCAAACAGATGAGCGCAATGCTCAAAATGCTGGATGATGGAAATCGTGCTTCAGGTGGTTTAGGGAAAGCAAAAGTTTTCTTTGGAATTGCGGGTTCGTTAATCTTGAGATACCCGAAGAATCTCGATGGTTGAATCCTATGGTTAGGCTTCATACGCTTCACGGCGGGGTGGTATATGATTTTGGTCTCCAAACGTACTGTCGTTGCACTGCTGGGTGGCCATTACCTCTATCATTGCGAAAATTCCGACATCATGCCAGTCTGTTTTAACCACAAGATAGACAAACCTGCAGAGGAGCAGCGGCTCATGAACATATTCAAGCAAGTCGATATGTCCAAAAACTTTTACTTCAGGTATTTCCTAATATTAGTCGTGGCAGTATACATTAATTAAAAGCCAATACAAGTTATACATATGATCTGACTTCCACTCTTCAACATAACTTAACTGGGGCAGTCCGCAGTGGTGAAAATACCTGGCCTATCAATGACCGTTTTGCATGGAACTTTCACATGCTCACCGCACCGTTTGCTGAATGCGAATCTCCTCCGTTGAAACACTACTGGCTCCTTCCCCTAGTTCATGGTCACGTTGATCAAGCAAGTGGGTAGCTACGAGTTTATCTCACTCCATATTTACGGAATCTTTGCTTAGAGCTTACTGTCCTGGGACGTGTTATCTTCGTGACGCTTATCGCCCGCAGATCGAGGCATTTTGCTGGCGCACGCTATCTCAAACGAGGTGTCAACAATGAGGTAATTTCATTTCTTTCAAGTCCTACGTGGCATCCTCATCAAGTTTCAAGGGTAATGTTGCAAATGAAGTGGAAACGGAACAGATCGTATCCGAGGCCCTGACAACACCCTTCTATTACCCTACCCGTGGTGAAGTCGAGGAACATCGGAATAGGCGCCCGAGTCCTGACTACACAAGTTATGTTCAGGTATTTATACTTCTTCTTTTACAGTATTGTCTCTTCTCACCGCTTGAAGTATCGAGGCAGCATACCAATATACTGGACGCAGGAGACCAACAGTATGAGCCCAAAGCCTCCAATTGAAAGTGCGTTTATTTTGTTCTATTTTCATCCTTTTTTTCTTTTTTTTTTGTTTTGGAAATTGATCAAGAACTTCGATCCGCCAGTCAGCATAGTGGATCCCTTCTACACTGCTGCATCACGTCATTTTGACAACCTTTTCCAACGCTACGGTGCTCCCATCACGATACTAAATCTCATCAAGAGGCGGGAACCTGTTCCTCGAGAATCGAAATTACTAGATGAGTATACGCAATGTGTGAGATATTTGAATCAGTTTCTACCACGCGGTAAGAGGATGGTGTATCGTGCATGGGATATGTCTCGGGCGTACAAAGAGTGAGCCCTCCATCGAAGTTTTATCTGACCTTTCGTTGAATTAGTTGTTTAGGAAAACTCAAGACGTCATTAGTTATCTTGAAGATATCGCTGAAGAATCCATTCAAATGACCTGTTTCTTTCATTCTGGCCCGGAACCCTATTCTCATTTCCTCAATTCTGAAAAAGAGTAAGCTTGTTTTTTGAAATTTACCTACCTGACACATCATTCAGTGCATCGTGGCGAAGCACGATTTCGCTGCAAAATGGTATATGCCGAACCAACTGCGTGGACTGTCTAGATCGAACAAATGCTGCCCAATTCGTTTTCGGAAAACGGGCCCTTGGACATCAACTATATGCGCTTGGAGTAGTTGACAGCCCAAATTTGGCGTTTGATTCAGATGCGGTGAACATGCTTACAGAAATGTATCATGATCATGGTGATAGTGAGTCCGTCAGTAGCTTTGTCTTCTTAAGGATTTTGATACTACCTTTACTAGCTATTGCACTGCAATATACTGGTAGCGCGCTTGTCAATCGGGTGGAAACATATCGACGCATGCCTCATTGGAATAGCCATTCGCGTGACATCATCGAGAACATTCGACGATTTTATACCAATTCTCTCCTTGGTTGGTAACCTTTGAGTCTTCACCTTTCGTTTGTTAATAGATTTGGAATCCAGATGCAGACAAACAAACCGCGATCAACCTTTTCTTGGGAGTACAAAACGAACGAACTGTTGCGTATCCTCCGGTTAGAGGAGGATATCAGAAATGGTTTCACGAGGAACACCTAAAATCTGCGTATATTCTGAGCGAATGTGATAAAAACCTTCGCTCTTTCGTTCAACAAAAGGGAGATTTCTGGGTCGAATATTATCGGCCGTTGTTGTTCACGTCCCTTGGAAAACATTTTGCGTACTCCATGAACAGTACTTTGAAGCTACCAGGGTACGTCAACTTCCCTGTTCTTGTTCAACATATGTTCAATCATCACGCAGGAAAACCGCGAAGGACATGAATCATAGTCCATTTCAAGCTCATGGCTATCGGCATGGTGACTCACCTTCTCGGTAAAACTTCAAATATCCTTGCCTGATCGTCGAGAAATCTCAAAGATGGGTTGAATAATAGGGCTGTTCAAGGTGTTCGACGTTGGATTGGTTCTCAGCCGCCGTCGAATCAGAATAAAGTGCATGGAAAATCGACTTCGAAGCCCGAAACTCAGAAAACTTCCACAGAACACACATTGGATCGGTATTCGACTGAAGTGATTGCAAAGCAGCTGCTTAATCCAGTTGTGTCGGAGGTTGAAGAGGCGGAATATCAAGGGTTAGTTTTCCTCCCCTCAGATTTTTTCATGAATGTTCAAGTCGTCTGAATAGGTATATTGATCAATGTCAAGAACTTCTGGATGCGCCGGCGACTTTGGGCGAACGGAAGGCTTTGGAAGTTTATGCTTTAGCTGTTCAGACGGCTAGAGGTGATACTCATGACTATTGGTTGGAAGAGATTCCGAAAGAATTTTTTTCTTATATCGAACGGAGTTCTACGCAGTATCTCGATGGTGGCAAGAAGGAAGTATTACCGGTGTCTTTTGATTATGATCGGTGGTTGAGTGGCGGATGAATATGGCACATAGGCTGAGGACGTTGACGATCATTTGATTTCCTCATACTAAGTACGTCGCGAGTTTCATCATAATGGACTTTTAGTATGGAGTTTCATGAACAATCATTCCTTTTTACTCCGTCGCACAGACAGGTCTAGATATTGTCCCGACGACTTCCACCATGCCCCTAGACATGTAATTGCCAGAGCTACACCAATTCCCACATGAAGTAATACAGATTTGTTCAATATGGCAGATCGTCCTAGGTCAGTTGCAAGGCGCTCAACGTCGAGTTGTTTTCTACTAAGACGGAGCAGGACAGCAGAAAGAGTGCAAGTAATGCAGAGAGTCCATGAAGGTAAAGCATCTGACCAGCAGAAAGCATGCTGCAGAGAGTCTTGGTTCGTGAAGTATGTGGACACGAAGTGGAGGCAGTATGTGATCCGAGCGGAGAGGTTCAAGATGTTAGCGTATACTAGTGATGCGTCGCCTAGGCCTAGACGGTAGAGGCAGATAGTTGCGAGGATGTAAATTACTGAGAAGGCGATCATCCAGCTGTTTCGAAATTTAAGACAAGGCCGACAGATAGTAAGATGCTAGTAGGTACGCACCGGCTTTGTTTGTTGAGGTCTTTTGGAGATGCTACGCTTGATAGGAAGGCTTCGAGTCCACCGTTGAGAGCTAAGACAGGAATATACCATACCCATGCAGCCAGTATGCGTGGTGCACTTGTTGCCATGTATTGTTGTGGAAGCAGAAGAGTTAGAAATATTGGTAGATAAGTGCTTCCGAATGTGACGAAGATGAGTGAGAATGATGCTTGGATTGATAAAAGGGAGTGCAGGGTGTTTTCGGCTTGCGTTGTTGAACGCGTCTTTTCTTCAGCATCTTTTTCTTTAGAGGTGCTGTTTAGGATTTTTGAGAAAAAGACTCGTAAAGTTTCCTCGATTGGTTGGAAAACGATGCGAGCGATAAGTGAACCTATGGAGTCGTCGTTAATCTGTCTGTACTTGAGTCGTAGAAGCACCCAATAGAGTAGATGACTGACCATAATTGACAGCGAGAGCATAGCCTCCTTGATCCTGTAAAGGACTGAACCATGTCAGGATCATTTTATCTCCTTCGGTTAAAAAGTGTTTTACGAGCGACTGAGAACTCATAGTTAGGGAGAGCAGTAGTAATTCTTGATCGATGTAGCTCAGTAGTGTCCCGCTAGAGAAGGAAGAAAATAAATTGATTGAGTTGAGGAGATCAGGATAGCTTGACACAAGGATTGTACCCAGATGCAGATGGTCTCTTCGGTCGCATAAGTTGGTCTCCGAAGTAGACTCTATATACGAAGAACATCACCACGCTGTACATTAGTTGTCCAGTGGCGAATGCGACGAGCGCAAGATCATCCTCCTTCCCTCGCCTTGTGTTATAGAGGAGGAGTAGGAATGTTGTCAGGGTTTTGCTGGTGATGCCCAAGCCTTCGGCACGTACGCGGACACCTGTTTTTAGTTCAGCCATTGCCCTACAGGCTTATGAGATGACTGAGATATAAATATATGGACGTCTGACGGACGAACCTGTTATACAAGGGTTCACACAACAATTCCCATAAAGCTGCAGCTGCGTATATGGCGATCGCACTGCTGAAATAAGGCTGCTCTTGCATTTCCTGAGAAGCAAGGTGCGCATAAACCAGACAAGTAGACAGAGCAAGCGGAACACCGAGGATAATAGGGAGAAAAGACATGTTCGTCCGTTTGATGTTCATGTCCGCGTCCGCGTGTCCACTGACGCGCAACAGTGCATTTCGTACGCCTTCTCGGCTGAGGAATAAGATGGTGCTTAGTATGAGCTCAAACTGGATTGCGGCTGCTCCGAATGCGCTTGGGGAGGCTAGACGGAATAAGGCTTGGTTTAGCGCGAAAGTGAAGAATCGGGAGAAGAGTTGGAGTGCCATTAGGGAGGATGCTGAGGACATGGAGGAATTGAGCAACCGGCTCGCTGAATTTGCGGAGCTCGCCATAACCCTCGACGTGGAGTAATAGGGAAAGAATTTATAATTACATAATAAGGAATGCAGTTACACACGATGTACAAGTTCCGATATACACTTGTGCAACAACTATAGCAAACGAAAGAGACAAAAAGTCATCAAAGATGTTGGTCCTGTTTTCGGACCATTTGTGGACATAAAACACAAGATCGAAAAGATAAATGCACAGGAGATACCGAAAGCAAGAGGAGAGCCATAAAATTTAAATGGACACGACAGATACACATTCCGCAATTAATCGGTTTCATCTTCGCTGGCTTCTTCTTCCGCCATTAATGCTCGTCGATTCAGAGGTGGAGGAGAGTGACCTTCGTTTTCGATGCTGTTGAATTCGATGTGCCGCTGTTCCCGAATCAATGTCTTCGCGAATAATTGGGGTGCGCCCGCAATGGCTTCTGCGAAAGCGAAAGCTACACCAACTGACGCGCTCAGTACACGCCAATTGGATCCTAGAACGTCTAGACCGACAACTTCTGTGCGAGAAGCCATGAAGGCGTAAGGATACCCCACTTGCGCTGCGAGACGGATGATGGATGCGGTCAATGGATCAAAGGGTGCGATAGGAGATGCAGAGGGAGTTTCAGCTGGAGATGGCGTGTTGGCAGGGTTGAAGGAAATTACACTGCCGACAAAGGCTGGGATGATAAGGGTGGGAATGGCCCAATGCAAGATTACCTGCCAGAAGGCAGCAGTTTGGAAAATGCTCCATGGGGGATAGGGAACTGAGAAGAGGGGCCCTGCTTGGTTTCTGGGTGAAAGGGGGACCTGAAGATGTGGTATCTGTGTAAATCAAAAACAGAGTATGTGAGGTGGATAGTAAAACCCACCTGCAGGATTTTCCATGGGACGATGATGGAAACTACGTATGCCAGTTCGAACATGGCGGTCAATGACCAGATGTTACGCGAGTTAGACAAGAACTATGAGAAGAATGAGCTAGTGGTTCATATAGAGTTAGGGATCTGGGAATTCACGATACGGATTGCAGCCAAGAGCTCATTTACATTCTGTATAATTTCTTGCTGCCTGCACTGAACTACGGCTTTCAAATCTGACGGCTTGGGTAAATGACTGATGAGACTTTTGGCTGGGCTAGGTGGGAGCGGCGGCAAGCTGCTGGGAGTAATAACGTCGATTTGACGCGAAGATCGAGTTGGTGAACCCCCCATGGGCGTCAAGGGGCCTTTCAAGAACATGGAAACATCGCCAAGATCTTTGACTGGTGTGTTCTCTCTGATCGGATCAAGGGCCGTGATTCGGCGACCTGAAGATGATTTAGGCTTTTCCACAATCTCTGAGGTCGAGGGTGCGAAACGTCCACTAAAGATGACGAATAAGGGAACTCGCAATGTGATTACAAATTTCCGTCGTACCTTAGAGGCGCGGCTTGGGGTTGAAGACTTCTTTTCCGCCTTCCAAATAAACCGGCAAAGGTTGGATCGTCCTCCAACGCGTCCTGATTATTGTCAAGGTGTTTCTTGATTCTGGCTTGAAGTTCATCTTTTGTTCCAGAATTGCTGAGCTTAAGGGCGACTGCAATTTGCTGTAATTCTGATTTCTTTTTTGGTGGAAGAGCACCTGAATACGCGATGGGTGCCATGAGGGGAGAGTAGAGGTTAAACAGTTTCAATAAACAAAAGGTCACGGGTGAGTTATTCACGCGATATGCACGTGATCTAATCTTGTTATCAAGGCTCTCATCATTTCTTCCTTCAAACCATCATCATGTTTAGATTTCTTCTCTTTTTATATTTTTCTTTTCTCGCAGTGCGAGGTATTGAATCATTGCTATATCATCTCTCATTGGTCACTCATTGTTCATTCAGCCTTGGCGTTCACCATCAACGTTGGTGACCAAAAGCTTGGTCCATCCGATATCTTGGCTATACCTAACAGCCCGGTCAAAACAGCAGTGAGTCGAGTCAAATGAAGCCTGTGTACTAATTAATTTCGATTCAATAGTGCAATATTAACTGTTCTGATACTTCGTCAAAGTTCACGGCTTGTGGTGATGATACGCAGTGCCTCTGCAGTGCAAATACCGTCGCTTCTTTGTTAGCATGCGAAACCTGTATGTTCCAATTCCTTATCAAGGTCAACAAGCCAGCACCCGACTTTCGAGCTGGATCAACCCCCGTCCTTGCAGGTGTGTATCTGTCCTTTGCTCGAGATGCGATGCTGACTACTGGTTCATAGCATATGCGGCTGCTTGTCTGTCTGAAGGCAATGCGATCCTTGCTGCCAATCAAACGGCGCTTGTCCTCCCTCGCACTTGGGATGGACCTTTTGTGGCCATCCTACCTATCGGCGGTGTTGCTGCGACTGTCATCGTAGGGGCTGTTATAGGGCTGTCGGCGCTGTTGATACTTTCTAATTTGTAGAGTAGTTCCCACGATTGTTAATTTTTAAACCCCGCTTATGTGTCGGAAGTGCTGTGTGTGCCAGTTTCTTCATCCTTCAAGCATGTCCCAATACAAATCAGCAATTCGCGCCCAACCACCACAAGAACAGAACTCTAATTCAAAATATTCAGTTCAAGCTGGTCAGCTGCAAGAGTTCTTCCCCCTCTGGAAAAACGATGGTCTTTTTTTTTTACAATCTTTTGCCATTCATCCACATGCTCATCCCTTTTAGACCTCCATTCTCTCCTCGTAGAAGTAGGTGGTGATGTTGAACTAGCAGCAGCTAGAATTAGTGAAGGTATATCTTTGTCACATTCTTTACATACTACCACACCCTTAAAAAGTGCTATTCGTCAGGCAAAGTCGAGCAATGGGGTGAAGTCTCCCGCAAAAAGGACAAAAAGGCGCCCACCTCTACTCATGTTTCAAAGTCTTCCCCTTCTACCACCAGAGGTGACTCCCGTGGAGGCAGAGGTGGGAGAGGTGGGAGAGGTGGTCCTGGACGAGGTGGTACCGCAACACGAGGCAGAAGTGCTCTCCCCAGAGGTAGTGCGAATGGTCATGTTCCTCACACAGATAGCGCACGGCCTTCCTCTGTTGCTCCCGCCAATGCTGCTACCCCGGGATCAATAGACGCATCACAGCTTGGTGGTGAAGCATCTGTCAAGCCTACTCCTACTGAGTCGCATGACCAACAGAATGGTCTGACTGCCTCCATCTCGGCTTGGACAGATACCTCCTCTCAACCCGAAATCTCAACCCTCGCAACTTCAATTTCAGCTAACGGCTCAACTTGGGGTGTAAACGATAGTTTTCCAGCCGAGGTCAACGGGACGGCCCCTGTAACCAACATACCTGTCAGCAAACTGCCGTCGAAGACGCCAGCAACTTCAAAATTATCATGGGCTCAAATTGCACGGTTCGTAGTTCCCTTTTTTAAAAATTGTTATCCTTATTCAGTTCGAGCGTACAGGCCTTGGGAGAAACCAGCAATTCCTCAGGCTCTGCCTCCACCGGTTCACGTGTCGCACCCCGCGCTCGAACCTGAGCATCAACCAGAAGTTCAGCAACATGGGCGGGAAGAACCGACAACAGCTGAAGCACCCAGTTGGGACGACGAACCTGCGGCGGATCAAGCAAACAGGCCTGAAGCCTGGCCAATGACAGTGGAATCAGTCTTGGAGCCACCCAAACCAGAGCCCCCCGCTGTATTTGTTGTTGTGGAAGTCAAATCAGAAGCTGTGGATGAATCTGTCCCTGAAGCAGAATTTATTACAGAGTCAAAACCAGAGGTAGAAACTAGTTCACCCGCGCAAGTCACGCAAGCAACCTCAGCTCTGCCGGCACAAGTAACAGCCACTCCTTCGCCCAAACTCACAACCCGTCCGCCTGTGGTTTCACATCGCACCAGCGCTCGTTACAAGGTTACAGATCAACCTGTAACTATGCCCGTTTCCTTCGGTACCGGAGTCGAGAAGGTTGGCATGCAGTTTGGCAGTTTAAGCCTAGGAGGGGATGTCACGGATGAATCTGCGTCGTATGTTGTAATGTGCAATCATTGGCTAAGAAGTTGAAACTCTCTTCATAGGAATGAACCTGAGGTTTCTGTTCCTGCATCAGAACCTGCTTCTCCTCCCACTCTTCAGGCAAAACCCCTACCTGAGCCGGCAGCACCGCCTCCGGCCACGGCACCTGCTGCTTCGAATTCTCTTGCCTCGGTATTCCAACAACAACAATCCGCTCTGCCTCAAACTTCAACGCAACCTCAGGCGCCATCACAAACTTCCATCCCGCATCATTCAATACCTACCTCCGTCTCTCAGCCCATACAATCCACTCAAGCTCCGTCTTCTCATGCTGTTGCTGCGACTTCTCCACTTCAGCAGTTTGCCCAGCAACAGGCACTTGCTAATAATAATAATAATCATCAGCAACCTCAAATTGTGCAACATCAACAACAACCCCATCAACAACTTCATCAGCAACCGCCACACCTTCAACACTTGCCTCAACAGGTACAACAGTCTCATGCTACGCACCATTCGTATGCCCAGCTTGGTCTCCCCACTCATATTGATCCATCGCAACAAACACAACACCCAGCTCCACAACAAGCTTTGCAGAGTGGTCCCCACTCGAATTACTTCAGACAGACGGAAACTGTGTCAAATCCCCCTTATTTCCATACCCCTACCCCTCCTGCCGCACAATCACAAGAAAGTCCTTATGGTTCGTTCGGTCAGTTGGGTGCTCAGGGACAACACCAACCAAGTTCCCATGCCTCATTCGGAGGTTCCGACTATGGATATACTGAAAACCAGCGTGTAAGATCTACCTTAATTTTTGTGAATTATTATTTTATAGCAGTATTCTTAGGGATTCTACGAAACTTACGCACAACAAGTTGGGTTCGGAACGAGGAACCCTACAGGACTAGACGACAGCAAAGGTCTACCTGTGGGACAACAACCAGCTACATCCACTCTACCACCTTCAAATGTGCAGGCTTCCCAGCAACACTCGTCGCAAACCGGTGGACAGCCCCAACAGTCGGGGGGGCAGGGACCTCAACAAACATATCCCCCACCCATGCCTTACTACTTCCCACACGCATATTCTCAGAATCAGTACTATGGTACTCCTTACAGTTCTGGATATGTTCCGCAACCTTTCGTCAAGTACCCGACTATGTTCCAACCTGGTCCTGGTGGACCAGGATCAGCCAACAGCCCCGCTGCGAAACAACCCGGTGGAAACGTCGGCGTTCAACCACAAACCAATCCTTACAATCAAGCTCTGTATCAACAAGGGGGCTACGACGATTACCAGCCCCATCCGCATCACTCGCAGCACCAACACCAACATTCGCATAGCCTTGGGTTAACTCAAGGAGCTATTGGTGTTGGTTCTGGAGAATATGGGAAGCAATTGTATGGCGGTGTGGCGCAAAGTGGTATGCAAGGATTCATGGGACTTGGCGGACAGACAGGTGCTGGAGGTGCTGGTCCGACATCGAATACTGGTCCCCGCGGTACCAGCTCACCAGAGGCGGCGTATAAGCCGTATGCTGCGAAAGATGTCGGTGTATCGGCTGGTCGCGGTGCGCCCGTACAGCAAGGTGGTCAAGGACAAGGACAAACTCAAAGCCAAGGTCAAGGTCAAAGTGGACAAGGTGGTCCTCCAGGACAAAACTTTTACGGCAATAGGTTCGGTAACGGTGTTGGGGGATCGGGTACTGGAGGGGTTGTAAGTGGACCTCAGGCAGGTGGCCATCATCAGCAAGGGGGTCCCCAGGGTCACCTTGGATATCCTCAGAGCGGAAGTGAGCCAAACTTCTACGGATACCAGCCAAGGCAGCAGCAGGGTTATTGGCAGTAGTCTTACATAATGTGTTAGCTTTCTTTTCCGTATATTCTTCATTGTCCATCTCTTCAGTATCGTACATCCTTTCGTATCCTCATTGCTCAGTCTTTTCCTTTTGTATGTGTATCAACGATATCTGATTCTTGAGCTTGCGTTTACGTTTGATTGTTGTTAGCTGAGGGGGCGGCACGTGTCTTGCCTCAAAGCTGATCTTTTATCGTTGCCTCAATGTCATGAGTGAACCCAGGAGACTACGGCCTCGAGCTAACACTACTTCTTTTACTTCTTTTCCCTGGCGTCGAACACGACAGGAGCAAGAGCCACTTCCCCCAGTACCACTACCGCAACTTACTCATCCAAATCTCTCGCTCCAACAGCTTATCGACGCCCTCGTCCCCCCTGCCGTTCCAAGTTTAGTCCATGCTCGTGCTTTAGCCACAATCCTCTCCTCAGTCTCCCCTCTTCCTCCAAGAGACCTTCTTAATCCTATTCTCCTCTCTCTTTGTGATCCGGACTCGCCCACATCACTACAGGCTGCCGGTCACGATATCCTATCAGCCTACTGCGACAATCATGAAGCCCTTTCTCTTGGCATTCCCGAACGCTTTTCATACCTCTCCTTGTTCCTTGGGGCTACTACGGGTTGGGGGATGGAACTGTGGGAACCGAGATTCAAGGCCCTTAGGTCCCTCACAAAATATGGCGTCGATATTATTGGTATCGAAACAACTCTCATCAATATCCTCAAGTCATGGATTCAGGGTGCCTTTGATGGTCTCTTGAAGTTATCATCCTCGATCGACCGCTCCGAGAGGGCAGAGCGGGAACGTAGCGTCGATGTTCTCGTCAAATTCCTTAGTGATGTTTTACAGAGAACAGAAACCATGTCTCGAATCACTGAAGAAATTATGTCTGATGTGCTGCAATTTTATGCTACCTTGGTTCATCGCTCCATAGCCTCTCCCTATGCAAAATCGGCCCTATCCATCGCCTCAGAGTCCCTGAACACAAGCTCTCCGACCAAACCACCTGCACTGGGTCATCGTCGCAACTTATCATCCTTATCTTCATCCTCGACTCCCTCTCTGGCCTCTAGTCTACCAACAACAACGTTGGACACTCCCACCTTTAAACAGCCCGCGGAGCTGGCAATTAGTCTTTATCTTAATAATTTGTCTGTGCACATCAAAACTCTTTCTCCAGTCTATCTGAACTCTATCCTTCCTGTACTCTTCATTTCTCTTTCCTTCTGCTCAGCTTTCCTCCCACAAATGACAGTAAAACAGCAAACGCGGAAGAAAGGCACCTTGGAGGATAAAATAACTGAAATGTTAAATGCTCTATTTGGGGGTCCTTACGCTGCAACATGCATGCTGGTTCTCCGCCAATATCTTTTCCCACCTGACTATACTCCAGAAAAGAGACCCTTGATGGCCCCGCTTCTGGATTCATTCGTGGAGAACAACCCCAAAAACCCTCAATATACCGTATCACGAATGGCTCTCCTAATTTCGCGTGGTGCCCATCGCACACTCAGAATCTATGTTAGACGTGCGTTATCAGCAAGGCTCGCCCGAGCTTATATATCTCGGGAAACCTCAACCGCATATTCACACTCGGGGTCTCCTGGTCATATGGAACTCGAAGTGGATTTGATGGCAGGAACCTGGCCCGAGGATCACTATTCGTCTCATTCAGCAGGAATTGGGAGTAATGGATGGGAGGCCGGAAGTTTGGGACGAGCCCTCGCGCAAAGCGTGGGTGCTTGGGTCGACTATAATCTCGACTTTACGGATTCCTCAAAGCCTGAATCACAACAGATGTCCGCTTTGGAGAATGAGCGACAAGGCAAAGATGAAATATTGGAAGAAATTGCTGGCCTATTGAAGGACATCCTCCAAGAGCTGGATGTGAGGTTGGAGGAAAACGGAACCATGGACGAGGAAGAGGCCGAAGTCGTTGGCTTGGCATTATTCAAGCTTTCAGGATATGTCTTGCCTTTGAAGTGAGTTTCCAGAGGACCTGATACTTGACTTCCATTTCCTTACACAAGCAGCAGAGGTCCAGACGGTGCACCTTTCATTATACCCCTTAAACAACCCAGCAGCGCCCCGACTCCACTCCTTCGTACCATCGCCTCCTTTTTGGCACGAGATCACACGGGCTTTCTTAATCCGCGTCTTACTAGCATTCTTATCTACGTTGCTGAGCATCTGACTGATGCTGATACCTCTCTCCTTCCCCTCCTTATGTTGGAACGACACGATTTATCTCCAACCTCGCCGGAATGGCTCACGAACTGGGGGAATATTCTTGGAAATGAGACTTTGATACACTTACAACGATCTTTGACCAGAAGAGCCATCATGGACGCGTTGCAAGTTGTTTACAATACTGTCAAGGACATGGCTACTTATCGGAGGCCTCTTGGAGATCTCGTCTACAAATTCTGTCGATCGACTGATGGTGCGGGCGACCAGGGTGACGATGCTGATGTCATGTGGAAGATCTTGGGTGAAGAAGTCGTGCTGAGAATCGTGGAAGAAGAACCTCAGAATGTGGCGACAGAGCCTTCGTCATTCCTTGATCTGTTGTTTGCTGTCGCATCGTCGAAAGACTCGAAACCTGATAACGAAGAAGTAGAGAGTCCTGATACGGCATCGATCCATACGACAGACACCCAGTCTCCTATGACATCAAGAATGCAGAACGATAATAACTTGGTATCTCGTGAAAAAGATAAAGATCCCACTTTACCCACCATGAGGTCGCTCCTATCCTCTCTTGCTACTGGTGGTACTTCCTCAAGATCTCAATCAATCCAAGCTCTACAGCCCGATGACATCAAGGGAAACATGGAGAGTCCACCACCTTCATCATCACTTCGTGAAGCATCAGCCGTTTCTGCGCTGGTCGAAATATTCTGCCAGTTAACCTTCACTCCATTCTCGCTAGAACAGAAAAACTTGAAACTTGCAATTCACGTTTTTGAAATGCTAATAAATATCATTTCGAAAGGGAGATCACCACGCGCCAAGCTGACGGCCCTCCAATTTTTCATGCGTTTGCGAGCGGATAGAGATCACAGACTGTATTTTGTCAGTGCAGGATGTGATCGCAATGGTCTTATTTATTCGCTTGGATCGCTCATCAACAAAGTAGGCGAGCCAGAATCAGTTACCAGGATGAGTAGAATCCCAGATGACGCTTTGCTGGATAACTTTGATGTTCAAAGAGCTCGACCTCGTTTTCCTCAGGAAAGAGACGGGCGAGAATTTTCTCGAGGACGTGGCTCTGGCGGCCCTTCTTCTCGTTCCGCGCCCAGCAGGAGTCGTTCTCGCACAACGGCGCCCCCAGTAACACCTACAGTCAAACCTCTTGAATCTCTGTGGCATTTGCCTGAATCGTTGATGTTCTACGTTCCAGGAGCTGATTCACCTAGTGAAGTTCTTGTATCCTACGATCCTGAAGGCCCCGATCGCATCCTAGTTCTACCGACCTCTCGCTACTTGCAAACAATTATCGGCCTGCTTCAGAGGGAGACCAGTTGGGAAGTTCTTTCATATGTTGTCTGTCATCTGCCTGTCCAATTGTCGAACAAACACCTATTCTGTGGGCCTAACTGCCGTTTGGAGATATCGAAATTACTCTCTGTTATGTGCTCAGGGATCCATGGTGGAGATTTTGCTGCCTCAGTTGAGCAATGGCCAACGGGTTTGAAAGTTCGAGATGCCCACGGTCTCGCATATCACACTTTGTCGGTCCTTCTCAGCTATCAACGATGTTTCGAACTACCGCAGCGCCACCTGTTAGTCGAAGTATTCCAAGCTGGTCTTAATGGTCAACTTTCGACTATCAAGTGCTGTCTGCATGCGCTGTCTCTTGCGGCCTTTGAACTTCCAAGCTCAATGACGAAATACCTATCAAGAATCCTCGAGAAGCTCTCCCAAATCATGTCTAATCCCAGCATGGCGGTACACATCCTCGGCTTTCTCTCTATCATTGGATCATTGCCTGCATTATATGCCAACTTCACCGAAGCTGACTTCAAAATGGTTTTCGGTGTTGCCCTGCAATACCTACAACACTATAACAGCCTCAATGTTTCTGAATCCATGTCCTGGGCGCTGTCACAACACGTTCGCATTCTTTCGTACTCGGTGGTGTATATCTGGTTCTTAGCCGTAAAACTTCCCGACCGCCCTCATCATGTACGATATATCACTCGCCAGCTTCTGCTCGCCAATGAGGGCAAAATCCAGGTCGATGAACCGACAGAAGTTTGCTTTGATTGGCTTTCACGATACACATACGCCAGTGCTGATCCTCGACCTGCAGGCTCCATTTTCAGCGATATAGTACTAAACCCTATTGGTTCAAATTCTGAGGCGAAAGAAAAGACTTGGATTCTCGGGAATTCCGTCGTCACTGTGCGAGTATTGACCCGTTCTGGTTGGGTCGAGATCGTGTCAAGAAGGCCCTCTGGTTTCTCTAGGTTCGTGTGCAGAGTTGAAAACGTACCAATGGTTGGCCCCGGGGATGTTGTTCCAGATTTACTGTCGATACCAGCCAGCCTCATCATGGAAAGAGATCCTTCACGTTACATGACCGAGGTCGACGGAAGTCCTATTATTGTCAACAAGGTTCGAGAATCTACAAATAAATGAGTTATTACTAACAGTTTAATACTCAGGAAGACGCCCATGATCCTCCTCCTGAAGACAGTGGGCGTGATGAAGAGGAATTCACCCAGCCTGACGCCATCACGGGCTATGTTTGGAGCGGAACAGCTCCTTCACAGAGACGCAAACAAGTTGCCATCGACCCAGCATTCTTGATGCTCCAACTATCCCCCTTTCCGGACGGCAGCACTGAACCTCCCGTCAAGAAGGTCACAGGTTCAGCTATGCTATCAAAATTTGTTAACTCGCTCGACAGGATTCCTGTCATAGATACCCATAAAGTTGGGATCATGTATGTTGCTCCAGGCCAATTTGATGAAGTAGACATTCTACGAAATACATACGGATCGCCTGCCTACACCCGATTCTTGGAAGGAATCGGCCGACTTATTAACCTGCGGGGTCAAGTCGATGTTTACGCTGGTGGTTTGGACCCAGACGAAGATGGAGAATATGCTTATGCCTGGTGGGATGATATTGGTCAAATTCTGTACCACACAGCAACCATGATGCCCTCCCATCCGAACGACCCCCAGTCAAACAACAAAAAGCGTCACATCGGTAACGATTATGTCCGGATTGTTTGGAACGACTCAGGGATGCCCTATCGTTTCGACACATTGAGGACCCAATTTCAATTTGTGAACATCGTCATTGAACCACACTCCTTGGGCTCTATCGCAGCCTTCTCTAACAACCTTCATGAACATGAATATTTCAAAGTCACTGTTCAATCTGCACCAGGCATGACTGAATTTACTCCCATCGGACATTTTAAACTCATATCGGCAGAGAACCTTCCCCTGCTTGTGCGTCAACTGAGTTTGTTGGCCGACTGGTTTGCATCCTTTTTTGCCGGCACACAACACGATACCATCCGTGTCGAGATGAAAACAAACTGGCATACACGATTGGAGACGATCCGGCGTTTTAAAAATCAACTACCACTCGACGAAACAACTACTGGGGTAACTGACGGCGTCATGGGACAGGAAGCTCTGCGTGACTTTACGACATCGTTTTAAATTCCTCATTTTATTTATTTATATCAATTGGGACATTGTGTGGATAGTTTCATTTCCCCTCCGTGATGCGACTACCAACCTCACTGTAAATGTACGTTCGCGATTGCCTAAAATCACCTATCAAGTTAGATCAATAATTTCTGACGAGATGGGGTGAGTCAAGCTGTTCCCAACGCCCTGTTTCCCAGGTTTTAGATACTTTGATAATGTTGTATCTTGAATCGACTTGGTCGTGGCCCTGGCTCGTGCAACCATGAGTGGTGGAAGAGTAATGCGGTTGGGCAAAGAACCACCTGAATCAGAGTCACTTGATACCTCAATTACTTTGTCATAAGTCTTGGTTTGGCTCAAGTGAGAGACGCTAGGTGTCGGGGACGCCGGACTTCGTTTCCTCACAGGCGACGCCTTTTTCAGTATTTTCCGTGGTGAATTGTTGAAGAGCTGAGGGTTGGAATCTGAACAGGAAGCCACTAATATTGATTTCGCTTTCCGGTTTGACGGAGACATAGGGATCTGAGCTCCTAAAACCTTATTCCGTCTCTCAAAACCATGATCCTCCCCTGAAGAGTCGGCCACTCTTACAGATGCCGGGTCTTTTACAACCTTGGTGCGTGCTCCGGGTGCGTCGGTCTTTTTGCCCGTCCGACTGCTTTTGGACTTCTTCATCCTCTTTTGTGCTTCATTGCTTTCGTACTCCTCCACTAACTGAGGCTCGACCAGCGCCACCATACAAGCAGGCATCCACAGTCGTAAGTGAGTTTCTGGATCAATTGGAACTTTTTGACCGCCCTTTCCTGTTCTTGGATCTTCATCTTCATCCTCTTCTGACGCCCATTCATCAGGACCCTCAGGTACGCGAGTCCCTTTGATTCCTGACTCTGCCATTCTCACCAGCTGTTTTGGCGCGATCTCTAACCGATACTCCAACATGCCATCAGTTGACACGTGAGTCCTGGTCCCATGAATTTTCAAAACAAGCCTCTCCTCCATATGCGCCTGATTTTCTGAATCCGAATCTGAATCAAATACGTCCCGCTTTGGCGGCGTGGCAATGTTAAGGGAAGAGAAATGCTGTGAGATCAATTTTGACGGCGTTCCGGATGCCTGAATATCTTTGGTCCCTTTCTTCCTTGGGGTAGCAGGTAGGCCAGGAGTAGAGGGTATCGGGTGCGCATCCAAGTTCAGAACAGCACGACGTAGGATACGCAAGGTCATGGAGTGCCACATGACGGTTCTGAACCGCTTTATGATAGACTCCTTGTAACCCCACTCGAAATAAAATTCGCAGAGTGCAGCAAGTTTTCCCAAATCTGGTTCTTTAGCCCAAGTTAGTTTCAGATTGTTGCTCTCCCGGCCCATGCTTTCCGAGGTAATTGGTCTCACATAAGAGAACAGGATATCGATATCTGGAAAATCTTCAGGGATTGCTTTCGATAAGGATGGTTGTTTGCGTCCGATTTCACCCCGAGAATTTGTTCTCAGTTCGTGGCAAAGTTCTTGTCTCCAAGTGACGAGAAACTCGACAAGTTGGACACGAGAAAGGTTCGTGGCAGCAGTGTATAAACTATCACCAAATCCACAGTTAGCCAGACCGTGTGCTGTTGTTATTCCGCATCGCATTATACCACCCTGTTGATAATCCCCGCCACTCATAAGTCCAATGAGTATCATACCGCCGCGAGTCAACCGAATCTCAGGATGGGTCGATATATCCTCAAGACGGAACACACGCGTGTGATTTTTGTCGTCTTTTCCCGCAGCGTTAAGTACAGGGTTTGCACGATTGCCACTGAGTGTATTGCTTGAACTGGTGATGAAAAAATGAGATGTATGTGTCCCAAGTTGTCAATGGGGCTACGAACTTGCGAATGACAACCGTGGCACCAAAAAGAAAGTTGTCGACATCATCAGAGAGAATACCGTCGATGATGCCTATACGGTTGAGATATGCCAACTCAGCCTCTGCTTCTCCCGGTGCCTGAAACAATGTGTAAATACAAGTTGAACATGCGCGCAGTCACTCACAGTTCTCCACTCAAATCCAAAGGCCTCCACAATCTGCTTCATACCTGGAATGAGTTTATTACTTGTTTTGCTGATTTTCTTTCCTCTCTTTATATCTGGTCTTTTCGAACCGTCAAATACGAATATAGGCAAGAAGGTTGTCCGCATCAGGGTTGCACATCGGAAGAAGAGAGTTCGAAGGACCGGGTTTTCTCCTTCCTTCCCGTATTCTGCGTGAAAAAACCAGATACTTGCGTCAATTCCTAGACGGAACCCACGACGTCCATCCAGATTGGTTTGAAAACCTTCTTTAATTGCTAATTCGGTTAAAGAACGCGTTGTTGCGGCTGGGCGAAGAATCTTGAATTGACATGAGCACATGGAGATATACAAAATTTGCACGACATACATCCCATAAGCCAGCGACCCCCATGTCGTAGAAACAAGTCACCCATTGCAACCGAACAAAAACACTCATTAAACGCGGTCATGTGACATCAATTACATAAAACGATTTTCATTGAACTCAAACAAAGATCAAGAACACAGGTCGGATAGCGTCATCAGCATACACCATGGTTTCGTTATAGGGACTGTTTGCGCTGTGCACAACCTGATAACTTGTTCAATGCTCCGGTCAATTAATTATTGACAGATGCCTACCGAGTTGTAACCAGTAGGACATGACCGAACAATACCAGCTGAAGTATCATAGGCCTTACCCAACACCACTTTTGTCAAGATAATTGGTCCGCTTGAGTACCCGCGTGCTCTAAAAATATGAAATTGTCGTGAGTAAGAGGAGTTTAAGAACATACTCACTTGCTGGCGGCCGATGACGAGTATATACCGGCACCAAATCTACCGCCATCAAATTCAACCTTGGAACATGAAGAACCAACTAAAAGGCTTACGATCCAGAGGGATTTGCAAGGCTAACTTTGAAAGATGTTCTTAGGATAGAGCAGAGGGCGCAACCAGTCGACGAACAAAGCTGGCTGTTCCCCGCTGTTCCTAAAGTGCAAGTCTGACGCGTTCCATGATATCTGAACACTTCGTTTCCCACACGCTTTCTGCGGAGAGCATATAAACTCTTATAACGGCCAATGGTAAGGGACTGCCATACTTGTATTGATCATACGGCACCAGGAATGATTTGTTCTCAATAACCTTATAGATTTTCTTGATAGTCGGAGAGGTACCAGCCTGCCATGCGCTCTTAAATTTTTGTTCCACTACCAAAGAAAGGATATCAACGGCATCAGATTATGCCAAGATATTGAAATACCGACCTAGGTTATATGTAGAATGGCCTGGAGGAGCTTCAAGAATAAGTGGCGTCCCTTTCGTAGCAATTTTCTTGCACGTCTGTCCACACAAGTGATATCGACCAAATTTGGGCCGGCTTTTACATAGAAGGCAAGCAACTTTGGCGCTGTCGCGACAGGTTGTTCCACATTGATTAAAGCCCGACAGCTTCGGTTTGCGATGGCAATACTGACGAACTGTGAATACCTTAAGAAGAAGAGGAAATAGCATGCAATCGCTCACATCGCACATATTTGGTTTGGAACCATTCTTGCAGAGTTTTTCTGTACAAACTTGTCCACAAGTAACAAACTTCGTATCATAACAAGGCTTCACAAGACAGATCTAGACAAAAGGGTATGATGTCGTCAAATCAAAGGAGATTACGACAGGGCGTTGATATACGGACAACGCAAGTCTGCATTCGGAGAGCGGGAGTCTGGTTAGTTGGAGTGGTACTGGGTGTCGCATTCTGTATAGCTGTGGCTCCAAAACGGTCACGGATTTCAGAGCTCTGAGCCCCCTGGCCAGATAATAAGTATTGAGCTAAATCACCAGTGGCTGGACTAACTCTGAACTGTAAAGCATTTCGGACATAAACTCCGTTGGCGTTGGCTCGTGAAGCACTACGGCTGTACTGGCCTGTACGACGAGAGGGTGCATTGGCACCATTTGCAAGAATACTGGCACACGTCAATCCGCAAGTAGGATAGCTCTTACCGCCCTTTGAATAAGGTGGTCTTTTGTGGCAGATCTGCAAGATAACATAATTATTGCATCTGTAATCTCAGGCAAGGATGGCGACAAACAATGCACGTTGATGCATCCGAGGTAGAGATATCATCGTCGTCATCGAGACCTTCCAACGAAATATCATCATCGTCTTCAGCAACGTGAAAGGCATCGTCGCCATTGATCACATCACCAGGCTCAGTAACTTGGTTGTTAGAGTATGATGTATAATATCCTGAGCTCGGTACGGATATCGACGACATTGATAAGATCGCGAGGCAAAGATATGGGATGTTTTGGCGCCCTGTAGAAAGCGGACCCAAAGTAAGCAGTTGGGTAATTATAGTTGTTGGATTGACATACAGATTCCTTTCTTGAGGATTCGACTCAATTAGGACGAAAGGAACGTCTGCCAGCACTGCCATGGGTGCAGTACACCTGTCTCCGCCCATTGACATACAAGTCGACGTACGATGGCGGGTCACACGAATAAAACGATATCCGATACAGGACCTTTTCGGTCCTCACCTGGCACTCGATGGCGATGCAGGATATTATTTGAAACTCATCCGAATAAATTCGAGTCCTAATGAGGCAATTATTGAAATGCATTCACTAGTACATATGTCCTCTATATTCCACACTTACTACTGTAAATCTTACGTTTCTGATTGTCCAAGGTTAGAAAGAGACAATTGGAGGTTAAAATTTTAGAAGAGGAGCAAAAAAACAGGTCTAATAGCATCGTCAGAATATACGATAGTTTCATTGAGTGTCCCATTCTGCCGGTCAAAGACAACCTAGCCATATATAAATATTTGAATGTAGCTTTGAATCAATGTTCGATGAATCCTCACAGAGTTGAAGCCGGGCGGGCATGTCATGACTTCATTCCAAGCGGAGACATTGCGGACCTTGCCCAGGACAACCTTCGTCAGAATGATGGCCCCCGAACCGCTTCGAGTGTAACTGTAAGACCTAGCAAGTAGGAAGATGATCATTGAGATAGGGTTATGCGATAATATCTGACAACATACTTGTTCGATGCCGAAGATGTGTAAACACCAGGACCAAACCTAACAATCCATCTCAGGTTAACGTATGACGCTTGCAATAAGCAGACCATAACCTACGCCCCGGATGGGTTTGCAAGGCTGACTTTGAAAGATGTCCTTAAGATGGAGCAGAGGGGGCAGGCTGTAGATGTGCAGAGTTGAGTATTTCCATTGTTTCCAAGTGTGCATCTCCTCGCAGTTCCATGATAGCGGAAAACCTCATGGCCGACACGTTTTCTAAAAGAACGGCGACTGTAAGGACTGCAAACAACCTTAAATGGATCATATCATACGAACTTGTAGCGGTCGTATGGTAGCAGAAAAGACTTGTTTTCAATGACCTTGAAAATCTTCTTGATGGGTGGACATTGCGTAGTGTTCACTTGCCAGGCAGATTTAAACTTTTGTTCCACTGTTAGAAAGAGTGAGCAGTCAAGGGATCATATTGGCCATAACTT
>Ga0193742_1000593_pt1 | contig 23797 bp, 26 predicted proteins | sample L2c1metaG_FD_165511 | JGI IMG/M metagenome (GOLD analysis project Ga0193742, IMG submission 165511) | Soil microbial communities from a riparian zone of the East river system, Colorado, United States - L2c1 | ecosystem: Environmental > Terrestrial > Soil > Riparian zone | place: USA: East River... | reverse complement strand
CTGACGCTCGCACCCACGCCCGGCGCTCGCTGACGCTCGCACCCACGCCCGTCGCTCGCTGACGCTCGCACCCACGCCCGTCGCTCGCTGACGCTCGCACCCACGCCCGTCGCTCGCTGACGCTCGCACCCACGCCCGTCACGCGCTCACGACGCGCACCTCACTCACACACACGACGAGAACTTGAGTGTGACCTCCGGTCCGGGAACCGCCCCTCCCGGCCTGTGGGGTCCGGGAGGGGAGGTGTGCTTGGGGTTCTTTCGGGCGATGGGCGCCGACAGCGTCGCCTATCACAAGAAGACCGTCGTCGAACGGGCCGACGACCACGCCCGCCGGGCGTTGGACTACTACGGCTCGCGTGGCGAGACCCCGCTCCGGTGGGGCGGGAAGCTCGCTGAGCAGCTCGGCCTGGTTGGTGAGGTCACCCCTGAGGCGTACGAGGTCGCGTTCGGTCCCGGAGGGTTCCGGTTCCCAACGACTGGGGAGCAGCTCACGAAGGTGAAGCGGCCCGGGTTCGAGATCGTGGTCGGCCCGCACAAGTCCGTCGCTGTCGTCGGGGTCATGGGCCTGGCTGACGACATGCACGCGATCTTGGACGCGGAGACGACGGCGACTCTCTCTGTGCTGGAGGACTACTGGTGTGAGCGGGGCGGTAGCCGTGGCCGGGAACAGACCCGCACGGCCACCAGCGGCCTGGCCTGGGCGATCACCCGGCATGGCACCACCCGAGCGGGGGACCCGCACCCGCACGACCACATCCTGATCCTCAACTTGGTGAAGATGCTCGACACCAAAGGAGGTTTCAAGGCCCTGGATTCCGCGGCGCTGCGTGACCTGCTCGAAGCGGCCACCATGATCGGCCGCCTCCAGGCCGCGGCGAAGGCGATCGAGTTGGGCTACGAGATCGAGGTCGACGGAGGCAAGGGTGGCCGGGCTAGGCGCTGGCGGATCGTCGGGATACCCGAGGAGGTCTGCGAGCTGTTCTCCAAGCGCGCGGATGAGATCGCCGAATACCTGGAGGAACGCGGGCACTCCTCGTACCGGGCACGCAACATCGCGGCGCGCGCCACCCGAGACGTCAAGCGCCACACTGGGGTGGACGAGCTGATGCCTCAGTGGCGGGCCGAGCTTGAAGCTGCCGGTTGGCCCATCGAACGCCTCGCCGCCCACCTCGACGCCGCCCGCCAACAAGCCAAGGGCCTGCGTCCGGCGCTCACGGAGGCGGAGATCGATGCTCTCGTCTCTGAGCTGATGGACCCCGAGTCCGACTTTCATCTGCGCCGGAAGGTGTTCACCCGCTGGCAGCTCATCGCCGAGATCGCCCCCTGCCTCTACGGCCACGACCCCTCCGAGCTCGACCGAGTCATGCAACGAGTCATCGGCTCCGACCTCGTGATCCCGCTGATCGGTGGCCCCTACTCCCGGGACCAGACCTACGCCTCCGCCCTCGTGCTCGCAGCCGAGCAACACATCGCCGAGCGCGTCGACCAGCTCGCGCAACGCCCCGGCCCCACCGTCACCACCGCCACGGTCCGCCGGGCCATCACCGCGAAGGCCGACCAGATCGGTCGGCCGCTCACGACCGGCCAGCGTGACGCCGTCGCGAACATCTGCGGACCGATCGGCGCGGTCAAGGTCGTCGTCGGTGTCGCCGGCTCCGGCAAGACCACCGCCCTCGACGCCGCCACCACAGCCCTCACGGAGGACGGCTACACCGTGATCGGTACCGCCACCAGCGGCCAGGCCGCCCGCACGCTCGGAGCCGAGATCGGAGTCGACGCCCGCACCACACGCTCTCTGCTCTACCGGCTCGACCACGGCCAGCTCACCCTCACCGACCGCACGGTCATCCTCATCGATGAAGCCGCGATGACCGCTGACTCGGACCTGGCCCGCATCCTGCACGCGGCGGGTCGCACGCACGCGACGGTCGTGTTGGTGGGCGACCCGCGCCAACTCGCACCGGTCGGGCCCGGCGGCGCCCTCGCCGCGGTCCTCCACGCGCACCCCGGGATTGTGACCGTGATGGACCAGGGCGTCCGTCAACGCGACCCCGGCGAGCGCGCTGTGCTCCTCGAGGTACGTCACGGCGACATCGACACCGCCCTTCGCTGGTACGCGGCGAACGACCGCATCCGCACCGACCCCGGGCTGCTCGGTGCACAGCACCGCATGGTCGACGCCTGGGCTGCGGACACTGAAGCCGGCGCCGACACGTTGATGCTGGCCTGGCGCCGCGACACCGTCGCCGCCCTCAACCGCTTCGCCCGAGCGAAGGCCGGAGACCTCGGCTGGCTCCAAGGCGATGACCTCGCCGCACCGGGAGGACGCCTCTACGCCGTCGGCGACAAGGTCGTCACCCTCGCCCCCAACTACCAAGGCGACCTCGTCACCAGCCAACGCGCCCACGTCACCCACATCGACCACGACCGCCAGGCGCTGACCATCGCCACCGACGACGGCCGCCACGTTGTGCTCTCCGGCGACCAGATCGATGCAGCACACCTCGACCACGGATACGCCCTCACCGTGCACCGCACCCAAGGCGCCACCGCCGACCGTGCCCACTACCTCGCCGAAGGCGGCGGCCGAGAACTCGCGTACGTCGCCCTCTCACGCGCCCGACACCACACGACCATCCACGCAGTGGCCGACGACATCGACCAAGCCCTCCACGACCTCACCTACCAATGGGACCAAACCCGAGCCCAAGACTGGGTCACCCTCACCTACCAACCCGGCCACGCCCCCACCCACCCCGCATCCGCCGGATCGGATCACCGGCCGCCGGCACCGGTCACACCGCTCACGCCAAGGGAACGGGCGACGTCGGAGCTCGACCGTCTCAACCACGGCGCACCACCCGACGTCGCCCGCTCCATTCGCATCGACCGTGACAGTCTTGATCACTTGGCCAAGGATCGCGCCGACCTCGAACACGGGAACGGCGCCTGGACCGGCACCCCGGAAGGCAAAGCCGTCCAGGCTCTCGACGCCGCCGAACGAGCGCTCTGGCGAGCCCGCTACGACCGTGACCATGCCAGCATCCTTGCCCGCCCCGGCGCTCGCCGGGACGTAGATCGGGCAGAGGAAACCCTCGCCGAAGCACAAGACCGCTGGAACGCCGTCATTCCGGGCGTTGTCCGCGGAATCGACCGGGAAACGGCGACCACCCGACAGCGGCTCGACCGCAACCAGCAGCGCCAAGCCAAGCGAGAGGAATGGCTGGCCCAGCTCCCTGAGCAGGCTCAGTACATCGCCAGCCTCGAACGCCAACTCCTCCGCCTCGACAACCCCACAGCCGCCAAGCGCCTCGACCAACTCGACGCCATCCCCATCGACGCCACCCCCGGCCAAGACCTCGACCGGAGCATCGACCCACCAGGCCGAGATTTTGGAGGAATTGGGCGGTAGCGCAGCCGGTCGATCTCGTCTTCGGAGGAAGACCAGTTCAGCGTCGAAGAAGCCTTCGCTCGGGTCGTTTCGGGTGCCAGTGCTCGACGGCGAGTCGACTCGGTGCGCGACTTGGCGCTGACTGGTGTGTCGGGACGCTGGATCAGATGGCCGGCGGCCGCCCCCTGCCCCGCTCGACCCATAGCGCCCTCGCCGGGGCAGTGCTGTCAACGGGGGAGCAGATCCTCTGGCATTGGACACTCGATCTGCTGTAGCTCGTTTTCGGCTGCGGGATGTTCGACCCCTGCGGTGATGACCGGGAACTCGGCGATGAGTTCTGGTTGGAAGGCCTGGAGCTGGTCTTCCGTGTAGCCGTGGCTGATGCATTCGCGGTTGGCCTCGTAGAACCGCTTGTACCGGCGGAAGGTTTCTGCCGTGTCCCGATCGACGAGGTGGATCTGGTACTGGTAGGTGACCCCCCAGATCCTCGGGTAGCCGATGGCTCGTTCTGCCATCTTCCAGCAACTGTCCGGGCCGGCGATGATCTCCAGGGCTGGTAGATATCGCTTGGTGCCCGAGTTGCCCAGCTCGTCGGTGGTGTTACTCGCCGCGTGCGCTATGGCGAACATGGTCTTGCCTGGCGGCGCATCGCCTGTCTGGCGCCCGGCGATGGTGAGTCCGGGGCGCCCGTCGTCGAGGGGCCGGAGGGCGTAGGTGACCTCCGAGAAGGCCAGGCCGCGGTCGACAACAGCCGACACCGCCGCCTCCGATTCCTCGGCTGCTGGGCGGCCCGTGTCGCCACAGTCGAGGGGCTGCTCCTGTGCCTTGGCCTCGGCGTCCTCGTCGCTGGTGTCGTCGTCATCGACGGCGACGCCGAACCCGATCACGGTCAACAGAAACGAGACGATGCCGACCACGTCGGCGAGGAGGGCGAGGGTCTGTCGGCCGAATGCTCGGGTTCCCCTCAGGGCGACGAACGCTCGTCGCGATCCGATGGCTATCCCCATCCCGGCGACGAGCAGCCACCAGCTGTCGTCGACCTGGCCCGACCTCAACCCGAAGCCGATCAACCCGATGGTCACGATCACCGCCAGCAGCCAGGCGACTCCCTGCCGGACGGGTGTGAGGAACGAGAGCCGCGTCGGCAGCCGATCGGGAACGGGTTCGCTCTGCTGCGCCTGCTTCCGATCGGCGTCCGACGTCCCCGTCATCCGGTGAAGCTCGGGTTCGCCACCACTGGTCGAGCTGCCGGGGGTGCTGGCGTCGACGCCCCGGGGGTCGTGGTCGTGGGCGAGCCATCATCGGGAGGCGCATCGCAGGGAGGCTCGGGCGCCGCTGGCGGCACCGTCTCCGGGGGAGGCACAGGCGCGGGCGGGTCGTCGGGGGGCGACACCATCGGGTACACCTTCACCCAGTCGACCTCCATGTCGAGGCTGTCGGGGCTGCATTCGGTACGGCAGCCGATCCATCTGCCGTAGGTCTGGGGTGCGCACTCATCAAGTTGCATGCCCAGGCGCATCACCGATGCCGGTACGAGGTCGGTGTTCGGGCTGACCCAGGTCTTGACGCCGTCGAGGTAGAACGTGATGGACCCGGGGACCCAGTCGACGGCAATGGTGTGCCAGGTCGAGAAGTCGGCTATCACGTTCTCGGTGTCCTGCAGGTGGACATCGCCCGGCTGGTTGTGCAGAGCGTTGATCGCCCGGTCCCGCTGGGAGAACGGGATCTCGATGATGTCGATCTCGCCGTCCTCTGGCCACTGGTTGGACTGCGGCCACAGCAGCACCGCCGCGCCGTAGCCAGTGCCCTTGTCGAGGCGGAAACGGATCTCCCACCGTCCATAGGTCTGGCCGCGTTTGTCGCCGATTGCCGAGCCGATCGGATTGCCAGCGGGGACGACGCCGCCCCCGAGCTTCAGCAGACCGTCCTCCACCCTGACCAGCCCAGGGTCACGTCGAGGATCCTTCTCACCGCTTAGCTGAAGGGGGTACTTGAACCAGCGGGTGTCGTCGAACGAGTCGAAGTTCTCGATGCTCGGCTCGCCCCATACCGGCCCATCGGGCTGGGGCTCCTGGGCGTCCGCCGGTACCGGCGCGGTCCAAGCCGCGACAGCCACTAGCGCCACGACACAAAAGAAAACTAAGAAAGAGGCAACGGATACGCGCCGTTGCATGCCAAAAACAGATTTCACGAGTCTCCGCCGAACATGATCGATGCGCTTAGAGCGCCAGCGACATAGTCAATGTTCGGACGCTCTGCCGCCGACCGCCCTCCTGTCGGCGATCACTATAACCATCAGCCCGCAAGGGTCAAGTCGATCCCTGATAATGTTAATAATGCCTCGCAGGGACGCCCACGGTCCGACCGTGGCACGTGGACCTGATCGTGCCGGCGGGGAGCTGAGGCCACGTTTAGGTTCATCAGCCGGATCCTGGCCTGAACGACGCTCGATGATCGTGTAGCTCCAGTCGACCGTCGCGTCGCTGTTGCTGGTGACGTTGAGTCCGGCCAGGTCGCCCCGGCCGTCGCCGTCGGCACCGGCACAGTTGACCCCGGTAGCGGAATACCCTGATATGAGTTTGAGCTCACTCGCCTCTCGGGGTAGCGCCGGAGCGACCGAACGACGGCTCCGGGTTGCCTTAGCCCTTGTGAGGATCACGCTAACCGGACCTCGTCAAGCAGAACGAGCGTCCCGTAACACGATAGTCCGCGGCTGTCGGTACGGTCTGGTGCCGTGGCGAGTTCGATCGAGCTGGATGCGATGCGACGGGCGATAACGCTGTCGGCGTTCGGTGTCGGGACCACGAGCCCGAACCCGCCGGTTGGCTGTGTGGTCCTGGACGTGCATGGACGCGTGGTTGGCGAGGGGTATCACCAGCGGAAGGGCGAGCCGCACGCGGAGGCGTTGGCTCTTGCGATGGCGGGTGGTCGTGCGGCAGGTGGGACGGCGGTGGTGACGCTGGAGCCCTGCAATCATCGTGGCCGCACGCCGCCGTGTCGTCAGGCGCTCCTCGATGCCGGGGTGAAGCGCGTGGTGATCGCGGTGATCGATCCAACATCGCGGGGGGAGGGCGGGGCGGCTCGGTTGGCGGCTGCCGGGGTTTCTGTCGAGCTCGGCGTGCTGGCGGATGAGGCGATGCTGGTGTCGGGGCCTTGGTTGGCTGCACTCGGGACCGGGCGGCCTCATGTCATCTGGGCCTACGAGGCCGGGCCGGACGGTCCCAGTCCCGTGGCCGACGATGTCGTGGCTGCGACCGGTCTGCGTGATCGGGTCGACGCGGTGCTGGGCGAGGACGGCTCTGTCGAGGAGGCGACGCCGGGGGCGCATGGACCGGATGTCTTCGGTGTGGCGCTGCCCCCGGTCGAGGATGCCGCTGGCGTCCTGTCGTCGCTCTACGCGGGCGGCATCCGACTGCTGTTGGTCAACGGGCCGTCACAGGGTGGCCGATTCGCAAGTGCCGGCGAGGTCGACGAACTGCGCGTCTTCGTTTCCCGACCGCTCACAGCTCATCTCGTCCGGACCGACAGCATGTTGCTCCCGGCCGGGTTCCGTCTGTCGCGCGTCGAGCGGCAGCACGACCTCGTCGTGCTCGTTGCGTCGCCGTCAGAGCCGGACCGATGAACAGGGACGGTCAGCCGTCTCCGGCCGGCGCCGGGAGCGCCGGTGTAGGGGCGTGGGTGGTGACGGTGGCGCACATCTCCAGGTAGTGCTCGTGGAACTCGGTGACTTCGTGAGCGTTGCCGTAGCGGCCGGTCAGGGCACCGTCGAGGTCACCGGCAAGGAAGAGGTCAGTCTGGCAGAGACGCCAGGAGGACTCGAAGGCGAGAGCCCCTATCGAGGCAGCCTCGGTCGGCTGCCCTGATCCTGCGAGGAGCAACGCGAGGTTCATGCGCGCGGTTGCGAGATGGTGCACCTTCGGTTCGGCGTCCGTCTCGTAGTGGGCCACGGCTCGGCGGGCATAGTCCGCGGCGATGGCGCTGCTGTCGTCGAGCCACACCAGGGCTGCTGCGCTGTGCATGATCACGCGGCCTTCATCGCAGACGAAGTGGTGTTCGGCCTGTCCGCGAACTCGAGGAGAGCGGTCCAATGCTGTGAGCGCTTCGTCCACCTGCGCATAGGTTGTGTCAGCGTCGCCGAGCTTGGCGGAAACTCGGGCGAGCTGGGTGCAGAGCTGCAGGTAAGCCGACGAGGAACGCGGTGCGAGAGCGATCCCCGCGTGGCAGTGCTCTGCTGCCCGTGCGAGGTCGCCCCGGCTCAACGCCTGCCACGCCTGGGTCTCATGGACCGCGGCGCCAAGGGCGAGATCATCGGTCTCGGCGGCCATCGTCCTGGCGGCCGCGAAGTTCGCGTCGGCGCCACGGCTGTAGCCGAGGTCCAAGTCGGCGGTGGCGGTCAGCAGGGACAGCCAGCCCGCCTGACTCACAAGCTCCCTGCGCTGGGCAAGCGTCGCCCGGCCGTCGAGTAGGCGTCCGATGAGGACCTGGAACGCGACGAGGGACGGGAGAAGCTTCGCCGGGGCAATGTGGGTGTAGTCACGGCAGAGGCTCCCAAGGCTCTCAGCGATCGCGGCGAGTGTCCGGTGGCCAACGTCCGTCGCCTCGACGCGTTGGAGTAGCTCGATGGCCTCGATGCCGTCCAAGCCGACAACGCTCGGCAGCGGCGCGATCTCAGATGATCGCATCGCCTCGGAGTCGCCGGCCGACCCCGTGTGATCTGCCCGTCGAGTGCTGAACCCGAGGTCAGAATCGGCAGTCGCACCGAGAACAGCGCGAAATGCTGCCCGATAGTCGGCGTTGGGCCAGCGGATCTCGCCCCGCTCGATCTTCCCGATGTGGACTTCGTCTATCGGGGTGTCGCGACGCCGGTTCTCGATGATCCATCCCTGGACAAGCTCAGCCAGCTCCCGTCGGGACAGCGCACGATCGGCATCCATCGGTGACCGAGTGCTTTCCCGCGCTTGTCGAAATAGCTGGTTCATGGCCTGACTCGTTCACTGTCGAACCGGGGTCTCGCGTTCTCGTAGATAGTCCATCAGATCATCGGCGGTGCGGAACCGATCGGGCGGAAACTCTCCTACCTGTCTCCTGGTGATCCTCCTACCGCGTCATGTGTGACCGAGCGCAGCATGGGTCGAATGAGGGACGCACACGACGCAGACACCTCGACGAGGCCACCGGTAGCAGCGGCGGGCCACGCTTACCACGAGGCTCGGCGTGAGGCGCTGACGCAGTCGACGATCCGATTGCGGCTGATGCGCCGCCGACTCGTGCGCGGCAGCGACCCGCTGTCGAGAGCGCGGCGCCAAGCGGTCGACAACGAACTACTGGCCCGGGGGTATGCCGAATGAACCGGTTCACGACGCCTGTGCGCCACGACCAGAAGCCGAGCGGCCAGTTCGCGATCACCTACGGCACGATCGATCGGATCTGGTGCATCGCGTGCGACAAGCACGAGAACCTGCCGAACCTCGCGAACACGACGGTGGAGCGGTCGCAGGCTGAACATGTCTGTGGGCCGCGAACGTCTTCTTGGGCGTCGAGGGCGTCGTGAGCGACGACCTCGGCTCCAGCGCTGAGCGGGCTGCGTTCTACGAGGAGGTCGCCGTCGAGGCCGAGGCGTCCCCGGCGACGACGTTCACCGACGACGCGGTCTACGCGGCGACCTCCAGGCTCGTGGACGTCCTGACAGCCAGGCTGCTGGCGGCCGCCCACATCCGTGAGGGTCGCCCGAAGCGCCAGGTCTGGTCGCCTCGGCGCCGCTGACCGACGACCACACCGACAGATCGCCGGGCACGCAGGACACCCGACGGCCCCCGGCCGCAGCCGGCGTCGGGGCTGCCCGCCGACGCGCCGTGCCCCGTCCCCGGTCCACACCGCCACCGGGTACGGGCACGAGCGCACAGCAGCGAATGGCTGCGTCGCTGCGTCCCCGTCCCATGCGTCGCTCGCGTTGAGCGGGCCGATGGCTGCTCCGCCGGCCGCCGTCGACCCGCTCACCCCTCACGAGACAGGAGAGCAATGACCCAACCAGGCAACGACCCGCCCGCGGGCGCCGCCGATCCGGTGCCGAGACAAGAGCTGCGACGGCTGGAGGCCCGGCTCGAAGCCCGCCTGCAGGAAGTGAACGCCCGGATCGTGCTGCACGACGGGCGGTTTGCCGCGATGGGCGACCGGATCAACCAAACCGACCGACGGAACGACGCGTTGTCGGCTCGCATCGACTCGCGTCTCAGGGCGCTGGACAGACGCCTTGATGCGATCGAGGCGCGGTTCGATGCCATCGAGGCTCATCTCGGCGCGGTAGATGCACGCGTCAGCACGATCAGGGGACGGATCAACGCCCGGTGGTGGAGCTGGCGGCGCGTCGTGTAGCCATCGACGTCGCGGTGCCGCTTCAGCCTCCGTGCCAGCAGGGGGGACCGCAGCCGACAGGTCGAGCGACACCTTCGGCGACATGTGTCGGCGGAGCGAGACCACCAACGACATGTCTGGCGACATGTTCAGCGACATGTCGCACGACGCGGAGAGTCCCGCCCGAGGCGGTGGGCGGGACTCTCCGTGAACGACGCTACAGCCAGTGGTCGTTGCTACGGCCACCACCGGAAGGCGTCGGGCCATCGCCGGAATCGTAGGTTGGCCACCATGTGGGCGCCGACGTCGCGCCCGCTCATGCCGAGGCCGAGGGATGGAAGGCAGTGCCATAGCGCGGCTTCGGCGTAGCCCTTGACGACCACTTCGGTGATGCCGTAGCGGACCAGCAGCTGGAAGGTCACTGTGCCCGCTCCGGGCGTGTAGTCGTAGCCAGCGTCGTCGATGTCGCGGTTCCACCGGAGGTCGGTCACGGACTGGTCGAGGTTGGGGGTGATGTCGGTGATGCCGGGCCAGGTGAGCACCTCAGCCGACCAAGCGACCCAGGCCCCGCTCACCAGTCCGGCCCCGTCATGTCGCTGACATCGTCCTGGTCGTCGTTTTCGCCGGGCAGGAAGATCAGTTCGTGGCCGACGATCTCGCGGGCGGTTTGGTTGGCCCAGGCGACCAGGTTGAGGAACTCGGCCCAGCCGATGGTCCCGTTGTTGGGGTTGACGTCCTTGAGCTGGCCGTCGCGGATGGCTAGGTAGTAGGCGGTTGCCTCCTGGTCGAGGGCGGCGAAGTAGCCGTTGGGGTCCTCCAACGCGGCGTAGCGCTGAGGGAGGTGGCGCTGCCAGTGCTCTCGGGCGAGCTGGCCCCATTGGCCGTTCATGACTGGCTCCTGGCTGGCTTGCGGCTGTGGAGTAGCCGGTGGGTGCCAAGCAGCGACAAGGGAGGCCAGGCTGCGCCAGGCGTCCCTCGATGGTCGGTTCGGCGGCGGCGACGTTCGCGGCGATCGACACCGCGATGCCCAGGGCCAGCGTTCCCGATCACCGTCGACGGCCTCGTGTTCATCGCCCTGCGACGCGGACGCGAGGGCCGCTGGTGGCCTTGGCGATCCACACGTTCTCGCCGGCCATGAGCGCCACCTCGAACATGTGCCCGTAAGACGCTGCGGCAGCCACGAGAGCAACGACGAGCATCGCCACCTTGTCGAGCAGCGACTGGCCAGCCGGCGACGCGGCTTCCGCAGCCGGGTGTTCCACCTCGGGAGCGATGGCGATGATCCGGTCCGTTCCGTTGGCGGTGACTGTTCCGGCCGGGCCGGCGGCGGACCGGTCGTCGTTCCGCGGAACCAGACGTGGAGCGACCTCGGGTGCGGGCGTTGCGCTCGCTGCCACAGTTGCGGTCCGAGCGTGAGCGGAGCCTCGGGCACGCTCGATCTGCTTGCGGCCCCAACGGTCGGTCTTACCGAACGCTCGACCGATGTCGACACCGGTGACCGGCTCACCCGCCGTGTCGGCCCTGCGCCACATCTCCCGTGCCGCCGCACGGGCCTCGGCATCGGTCAGCCGGTGGCCGCTGCGGTGTGCGAGGTCAGTCACGGTCATGACGCCGGGCCTCGTGCTCGTCGTAGCGGGCGAGCGCTGCCGCTGTCGCCGTCTCCGAGGCACGCAGCGCCTCGGCCTTGCGGTCGATGGCCTTCCGGTGCACGGCGACCTGTGCGGCTGTGCGGGTGGCGGAGAGGATCTCGACCAGACCATCGATGGTCGGGGTGTCCCAGCCGGTCAGCCAGGCCAGGGTGCGCTGGCCCTGTACCGAGAGCTTCTCGGGGTCGATGCCCGCCGCGGTCACGATCCGGGCACGGAACCGTGCCTCGGTCGCCTCCCGCAGCAGGCGCTGCTGGTTCTGGTGAAGGGCACGGAGCAACGCAGGCCCATCGCCCGGTGCGGTCGGGTCGGTCATCACTCGACCTCCCCAGCGGTCGTGGCCATCTGGGTGCCGCCCGTGCACTCGCCGCCGTCGCCGTGCAGGAGATGGAACAGGTGCAGTTGCAGCTCGACGAGCTGGCGGCCGTCGCATGGCCCGTAGCCATGCGCTTCGAGCACCTTCGCGACGTCGATCAGGAGACCGACCGCGAAGCGATCCTCAGGAGCAGTGCTGGTCGTAGGGTTGGTGGTCGTTGGGGTGGTTCCAGCCATTGGGTCCTCCTTGGTTTGGCTGGAAGACCACGAATCTCCTGCTCAGCGTGGGTACACCTAGCGAGGACTTGACAACGGACGCCTCCGCTGCCCCCACCACAACCGCCACCGCGAAGACCTCCCACCATGAACCTGCGTGTAAGTGGAAGGCCCGCCTGCGACTAGTGCCGCGTCAGGCAACGTTGCATCGTCGTTGGCGTGACTCCGAGCCGGCGATAGGGGACGTGCTGGCCGGGCGGGGTGCTAGCTCTGGTGGCGTGGCTGTCGCGCGTGTCGTGTTGCCGACTTCTCGATTCACGCCGGTCGTCAGCGGTCCTCTTGCTGCGCTGTATGTGATGGTGGCGGCTCATGGCCGGTTGGCGAAAAGTCGGTGCGCTGGAGTCTGCCGACAACGCGGTCAGTCGCGTGCGGAGCGTGGAACGTCACCAGCGCACCCGGGATGCCGATCTCAGTGCCGGTGGATCGATGGTGGTGGTTGGGAGTATGACGACGGGAAGGAAGGCTTCGATCAACGATGGACGGAAGTCGAACACCTGGAGAGCGCCGTGCGGCTCAGCCTTGCTCGCCGCGTCGGTCGCCTGGCGCGCTGGACCGATTGGATCGAGGTCGACCAATCGCCGATGACGGACGCCGCATGGCTGTCGGCGTTCCACGCTGCATGGCTTGAGGTCGACCAACTCGGCCGCCCGGTCTGAGCCGTCTCCTGACAACGCCGCTGACCCGGCGATAGGGCGTCCCCCTCAGACGAGACCGAGCTTGGCCATCCAGGCGTCGAGGAGCCGGATGTCGTACCGGTTCCTGAGGCCGACCGCCGGCAGAACATTGGGGAAACGCCACTGAACTCGATCCGGATCCAGTTCCGCCAGCGCGGCATACCACTCGTGCAATGGCTCAGCGAGGCGATGGTGCAATTCGAAACGGCGTCGAGACCGGGCGGGATCGCTGCGCTTGCGCTGCTCGAGCACCTCCGGTTCTGGGATCTCGCACAGGACCACGTCGGCGATCCCGAGCCGCTGTTGCGACATGGCCTCTCGGGCCGCTCGGACATCGGCGCGCATTTGGCCCAACCCAACGACGCCGATACGCAGGAGGCAGAAGTCGTAGTGGAGCTTGAGCGGGTCGGTGTCGCACACGGCGACCCCGGTCTCGGCCTCTACGCGCAGCGCCGCGCCCCATCGCGTCGCGTTCGTGTCGGTCCAGAACTCTGCGATGACACGACTCGATCCCGCTGGCGGTTTGAGCCCAACGGCCTCTGGAACAAGACTCGCCGCTGGCGCCAGGTGGGCAGCGCAGGTGGACTTGCCCGCAGCGCTTGGCCCCTCAACCACGACGATCATCTCGTCAGCCTGCCCGAAGACGACGTTGACCCGGCGATAGGTGGCACCATCCCGCCGACGGCCAGCGCACTGGATCGGCCGTTCCGGCGGCCTGCCAGGGGCAGGCAGGGTGCTCGGATCTACAGCTACGGGTCCGATTCGCACATCTCTCCGGATTGCGCAGGTCGACCAAGGGGACGGTGGCCCGATTGCCTCATGCTCTGCGTGCGACCGGAGAGCCCTCGTGAACCGCGGCCGAGGACCTGCTGCTTTCAGGGTTGTTGCTTCGCTCGGCGAGGAGCGGCAGGCCAATCGTGCCGAGCGCCACCAGCATGAGGCCGTCGCTGGCGATCGCTAGTGCCTCGACGCCCGGAATGCGCGAGGCAGGGAACAGGAGGGCCCCCACGGCGAGGGTGTAGCCGGCCGCCCGCGGCACGATGCGGTGTCGGGCGAGCAAGACGCCCAGCCCGGCGAGGGCCAGGGGGAACACGACGCCGGGGAGTTGCAGGGCGAGGGGAACGGCAGAGCTCTCGGTCTCTTGGAGGCTCTCGGTGCCGAGGACCTCGATCTGGATGCTGTCGATTCCGAAGCCGATGCCGCCCGCCACGCCGACGAGCCCCAGGATCGTCAGTGCCACTGCCGCGTGAGGGGCGGCTGCCTCGAGCCGGCGCGCCAAGCCGACGACGGCGACCCCGAAGGCGACGAAGGCCCAGATCTGGATGGTGCCGCCCACTTCGCCATCGTTGAGGCCCTCGCCGCGGGCGACGTAGGCGAGGGTGCTGGCGAGGAGAAGGAGTGGTGCGGCGATCGCCGCGAGGCCGGTGGCGCGAAGTCCGAGGGGAGTCATATGGCTAGTGGAGCGCGCCGGGTCCGGCGCGTCACCGCCCGAAAGGGTGATTGCCCGTGTTAGAGCAGGTGATGCCGGCGGGCGATCGCCACTGCTTCACCTCGGCTCTTGGCCCCGAGCTTGGCCATCACGTTGCGGATGTGGGTCTTGACCGTGTTGGCGCCGATGACGAGCGCGTCGGTGATGTCCTTGTTCGAGGCGCCGGCATCGAGCAGGCGAAGCACCTCTACTTCCCGGCCGGTGAGCACGTCGGGCCGGCCCGGGACCTGGATGGCAGCCGGTCGCTTGTCGACATCGAAACTGCGGAGCGCCGCGGCTGCGGTGGTGCCCTCGACGCCGCGCAGCAGCGGGAGCACCTCGGGGCCGGCGGCGGCGAGCAGGCCAGGCGTGCCCCACGCCGCGAACGATCCCACCGCGCGGGCGAGCTCGCTGCGCGCGTCGGCTTCCCGCCCGCTCGCGGCGAGCACGAGGGCGAGGTCGACGCGGGGGCTGACGAGGAAGGGCGCCAACCGGGTCCGCGCTTCGATCTCGGTGCCTTGGCGCAGCACAGCGATCGCGCCGAGGAGGTCTCCGCTGGCCCAGTGTGACTGGGCGGTCACCGACGCTCGTGCCCACTCAGCCTGGTCGCCGTAGCGTGTGCCGGGTTCCATCTGTAGGCGTGCTGCCAGTGCCGCGAGTTCGTCGAGGCGTCGCTGATGCCGCAGGACGCGAGCGAGCAGGCCCAGCCGGAGCAGGTCGAGGTGGCGGTCGAGGTCGGAGGCATCCGACGTATCGAGCGACGTCCGCAGAGTCCGCTCCGCGTCGACGAGGTCGCCGCGAGCGAGGGCGCGACCGGCGAGCACCCAATCCACGGTGGCCCGCAGGTAGGGAAGCCCGCCGAGGCGATCCATCAGCGCCGCAGCGGCACGCGCGTCGGTCGCAGCCGCGTCGAGGTCCGCGCGCAGGAAGCCAAGGAAGGCCCGCTGGTGGTGCCAACCGAGCGCGACCAGCGGCGCCTTGTCGGGGAATCGGCCATCGGTCCAGGTTGCATAGGCCGAGATGCGTTCAAGAACGCCGGGGGCGGGCGCGAGCAACGGACTCAGGTGCTGCGCGAGCACCTCGACCGCAGCCAGGTCGCCAGAGCGCGTCGCGATTGTGATGGCCGCTCCCACCCGGCGCCCGGCTTCGGTCCAGTCGCCGGTGAACAGGGCGCCGTAGGCGTTGGACACGTGGTGGTCCGTCTGGGCGGCCGCGGGGAGGGCAGCAAACACCGACGACTGCTCCAGCCGGGCGAGGATGGGAACGAAGCGAGCGTGGTCGCTGGTCGCGATGTGCAGCGTCCGCATCGCCACCCAGTGCGCGGTGGCCTTGCCCGCCGCCTCGAGGTCGGCTGCGATCGGTTCGAGGGTGGCGATCGCGGCGCCCAAGTCGCCGCGCTGGGCCGCCGCCAAACCGACGAGCAGCTCCGCGTTGGGCCATGCCGCGCGCACCGAGGTAGGCAGCCGACCCGCCCACGCCGCCACCCGTTGGATGTCGACGGAGCGAGCAAAGGGGTCCGCGATCGAGTCGATCCGCTCTGCGGCGTCGTCCCACGCCTGGGCCGCCAGGAGGTGCTCGATCGTCCGTGCCGGCGACACCTCGACGCCAGCCGCAGCCTGGTGGAGCAGGGCGAGGCGATGCGGGTCGGTGGCGTTCAGCCGACGTAGGAGAAACGAGCGCAGCAGGTCGTGATAGCGGTACGCGGGCAGCGAACGATCGACCATCTGAACGAACAGTGCGTGGCGCCGGGACAGATCGTCGAGCACCGCGGCTGCGTCCCCGCGACCAGTGAGCGCTGCACAGGGCCCCGGGTCGAGGACGTCGAGAACCGCGGTGTCGAACAGGAACTGGCGAACGCCATCCGGCTCTCGACCGACCAGCTCGGCATCGAGGTAGGCATCGAGCGCCTCCGGCGCCTGACCGAGGAGCCGCACACCAGTGACCCACCCCGACGCCGCCTCCACCAGCCGGTGCACCTCATGTGACGGCAGGCCAAGGCCGATACGGCCGTTGAGGAGCTCATCTGCCTGGCTGGGCGAGAGGCGAAGGTCGGCGGCACCAACCTCGCCGAGCTCGCCCCGCGCCCGAAGCCGCGCCAGGCTCAGGCCGGGCTCGGTGCGCGCGGTAGCAATGAGATGGACGGCCGGCGGGAGATGATCGAGCAGATAGTCGACGGCGGCCAGGGTTTCCGCCGCCCGCAGGCAGTGCAGATCGTCGAGCATCACGACGACGGGGTCGCTCGCCGACTGAACCAGGTCGTTGACCAGCACCGCCGCAGCACGACGAGGGTCCAGGGCCGCGGGAAGTCCTGCCCCAAGCAGCTGACGTACCGATGGACAACCGCCCACGACGATCGGTTCCAACGCGAGGACGAGCAACTCCAGCACCGTCACCGGGTCGTCGTCGAGCTCGTCGAACCGGATCCAGCCGACCGGCGCCAGTTCGGACGCAACCGCGGCCGCCAGCGTCGTCTTGCCCGACCCTGCCCCGGCCAGGATCAACGTGAGCGGCATGGACCTCGCCGATCCCACCACCCGAGCGACCAGGTCCCGGTCGAGCACCACGTCGTGCGCTGGCGCCGGGCACATGAGCTTGGTACGCGGCGCCCACCGGGCGAGCACGGGCTCGTCCAACGCTCAGCCGCACCCAGCATGCGCCATCGGAAGCCGCCGCGGCCCGGAACTGTGTCGTGACGGCATCACGCCAGTCTTGTCCGTCACGACCGGTCGCGACGCTCCAAAGCCGAACAGCACATCTGCAGCGATGAACGTGTCCATCGTCAACGGTTGTCCGGCCGTCGACGGAACGTTGAGGGCCTTCCCGAGCTGTCGTGGGAGGAAGTCCAGCAGCGCCGCGCGGAATGGGAACCGTGGACGGACGACCGGTCGGCGTTCGACACCATGCGCACCCTCGACGACAACCTTGCAGACCCCCTGAGCTTCCTGCGCCGCTGAGCGTGCCGCTGTCCCGGCGATAGGGGACGTCAGCTCTGGAGGCGCTGTTGCATGCGTACGCATTGCTCGGTGATCAGTCACCTGAGCCAGGTCGTGCCGTTGGTCGACCTGTGCCCGAAGGCACCCGTCACGAACCGCCAGCCCTGCTGGCGAGCACGGCGAGGTCGCGATCTGCGTAACGGTGGTGCCACCACTCCTCGAACATGACGACCCGGATGCAGTCGCCGACGGTGGTCGTGCCGCCGTTGGGGCTGTCGACGACCCGCGCCAAGGACTCGTCGGTACCCTCGCGCGCGAGGGTGTCCACGAAGGCCATCCGCTCGGCTCGTACCTCGAGCACGTCGTCGAGCGTCGGGTTGGCGTCCAGGTCGAGCGGCGCTCGCTCCGCAGGCGGAGCGCTGTCGTAGGGGTAACCGAGCGGGTGGAACTGGTCGACCTCACCAAGCACAGGTCCGGTGACCCAGCGATCGGCGGCGAATACGAGGTGGCGCAGGGTCTGGAGGTACGAGTACTCGTCGTCCACCGACTCATCGAGCATCGCCGGTGGGAGTCGCCGGGCGGTGTCGAGAGTTGCCGCGGCGATCTCTTGGACCTTGGCCCAGGCTCGTTGCAGCCCGGGCACGTCCTTCGAGTCGAGGTACCCGAGCTCGGGGTGGCGCCGTTCGAGTTCGGCCCCGGACGTAGCCGGCGACCTCGACACCGTTGACGACCAGGGACTGGATATTGCCCGACAGGTCGAGCGAGTGGACCCAGGCGTCGGTCACTTTTGTGTCGATGAGGAACGCGCCATGGATACGGGTTCCGGAAAGGTTCACCTGCTCGAAGCGCGAGCCGGACATGTCGGGGATCTCGTCGGCCATCAACTCCCTTCTACCCCTCGTCGTACTGGCCGGCCACGGTCCCGGTGTCAGGGGGCGGCGAATCGTTGCCTCAGGAATCGAAGTGAACCCGGCACGCCGGTGAAAGCGCCGGTCATGTGCCCGCCGAATCGGAACCGGCTGTAGGTCACGTCGACGCCTTCGCGTTGGTACTTCTCGACCAGTGTGTCGACGTCGGCGACAGCGGGATACTTGTCGTGCACGGCGTGGTAGAGGTGCAGCGGGATCATGGGTGTGGCGGCGCCCAGCCGGCCATGCTGCTCGAAGGCGGCTCGCATTCCTGGTATGTCGAGAACGCTCGGGACCGTGAGGTAGTCGCTGCAGCGCACGAACGCGAAGCTGGCGACGAGTTGCTCCATGGTCATCTCGGCCGCCGCAGCCACCATCGCCGTTCCCTGTGGTGTGAGGAAGGAGTGCAGGTCGACGTCCGGGAAGCCGCGGCTCATGCCGATGACGGCGCAGAACGGGATGCCGCTCAAGAGGTTGCCGTCCTCGAACATCTGAGGCGACGAGGTGATGTCGACGCCGGCGCCACCGCCGGCCGCGCCGACGAGGTTCAGCTCCGGCGCGTACGCGCCTTGTTGCTCGACGGCGAAGAGCGTGGCGAGTGCACCGCCCGAATATCCCCACAGGCCGATCGGCGTGGCGGCATCGAAGCCAGCCGGCTCGAAGCTGATAGCGGCTCGAATGCCGTCGAGCACGAACCGGGAAACGAGTGGGTACGCGCCGAAGGCGTGCTGGGGCCCGTTGAAGTCGGTCGTGACGACGGCCCACCCGCGACGGAGGGCCAGGGCGATGAACGGGAGCTCCAGCTGGTCACCGCGCCGCAGTGTGTAGGACGGATCGGCGGTCGCCCCCAAGGCGTCGATCGCACACTGATAGGACAGCAGCGGCCGCACCGGTCCCACGAAGCTTCGCCGGGGAATCATCACCGTGGCAACGCCCCAACTCGGAGCACCTGTCCCATCGGCCGATCGGAACTTGATGTGCCATGCGTCAGCCTCGAGCGCGTGGCGGATCCCTCGGACCTGCACGGAGCGACCGTCGAGAACCTCGCCCGGACGGAACGCCTGGAGGTTGCCGGGAGCCCCGTAGAAGGGATCGTCTGTCGGAGGTGTGACGTCGAGCAGCACCCGTGACTTCAGCCGCTCATGGAGGTTCTCGGCCTGGACAGCGGCCTTGGCGGCCACGCGCTTGCGCCGGGTCGCCAGGTCGGTCCGGGGTGGCAGGACTGCTCGCTGGGACGTCATAGCGCACACCTCGACGGGCAGCATCGACGGACCAGTACCTTCCGAACAAATCACCCCAGGCCTGGCTTGGAGGCCCCGCCCCCGAGGTGCCGTTCGGAACGAACATCTAGCGCAGACATAACGCCCGCGGGACAGCGACAGTGACACGTGCGGGGATCGTTTTGGACGGTCCACGACGGGCCGGCGGCAGCTCAGGACGACTGTTACTGGGCGCTGCCGTGGCCCCGCCCGATGGCGACAGTAGGTCGGGACCGCCGGCTCCCTCGCCCTTCCGTGACTGTTCTCGAGCTCGACCGGGGAGGATCTCGGGATCTGATGATGGCCCGCGGTCGATCACGAGCACTATGGCAGCTACGGGCGTGAAGTTGCATGTGGACCGCCGCCGGAGCCGCGTCCGCCTGCACCTGGCATCAGCTTCTAGGCCACCTCGATCTGCGTGGTGGCACGCCGAGGTTTCGCGCCGCTGATGTTGGTGAACCGATGTCGTGTAGGGGAGGACTGCTGCAGGGAGGTGTCCAAGTGAAAGCGATCGTGGTGACGGATGAGGCTGCGGGGACGGCCGGGATGACGTTGGTGGAGCGGCCCGAGCCGGAACCGGCGATCAACGACGTCGTCGTTCAGGTTCATGCGTCGGGGTTTGTCCCGACTGAGCTGGCGTGGCCCTCGACCTGGACCGATCGCCTCGACCGTGACCGGACACCGTCGATCCCCGGCCACGAGCTGGCCGGAGTGGTCACCGCTCTCGGCTATGGCACGGGGGGGCTGTCGGTGGGACAGCGGGTGTTCGGCCTCACCGACTGGTATCGCGACGGCACTCTGGCGGAGTACGCGGCCGTCGAGGCACGCAACCTCGCGCCGCTACCGGGCGATGTCGTCTTCACGGTGGGCGCGAGCCTGCCGATCTCGGGCCTGACCGCGTGGCAGGGACTCCTCGACCACGGCCGTCTTCGGGCGGGGCAGAGTGTCCTCGTGCATGGCGCGGCCGGTGCAGTCGGGTCGATGGTGACGCAGCTCGCACGCGAGTTTGGCGCGTACGTCATCGGTACCGGACGCGCCGCCGATCGTCAGACGGCGTTCGACTTCGGCGCGCAGGAGTTTGTCGACCTCGACGACGACGCGCTGGAAGACGTCGGCGGAGTCGATCTGGTTTTCGATGTCATCGGCGGCGACATCCAGAAGCGGTCCGCGGGTGTGGTTCGAGCCGGAGGAACATTGGTGTCGGTCGTCGGGCCGCCCGAGGCGCGTCCCGCTGACGGCCTGGCGATCGATTTCGTTGTCATGTCCGATCGCGCCCAACTGAGTGAGATCGTCCAGCGGGTGCGGGACGGACGACTGCGGACGAACATCGGCAACATCGCGACCCTCGACGACGCCGTTGCGGCCCTCAACCCGACCGAGCGACGCAAGGGGAAGACGATCATCAGCGTTCGTCCATGAGGACTCGCAGACAGCAGAGACCCCCCTACGAAGGCGGCACCTGTGGCGGCCCGTAACGGGAAGTCCGACGGGTGGGCGCAGTCATGCGCCCCCGACGGGAGCGAGGCCGGGTCGGTCGCAGAAGACGTGGTGACCTCGACCCTTTCGGCGGCGGGCGGGGTCGTGCTCGGGGTCGCGCTTGGGCTGTGGTTCCTGGTCCGACACCTCACGCCGGCTTGACGCAGGGCGCGGTTGGCCGTTCTGGGCGAGACGTCGAACTCGGTGGCCAACCAGCCCGGCGACCAGCCATCCTCGTAGAGACGAATAGCCTTCACTAGCTCATCTGGCTGGAGCCCCCGCGGTCGCAGCACGCCTTGCCGCTTGAGGATGTTGTGCACCGTGTCGCGGTGGATACCGAACTGGGTGGCGAGCTTCTTGACCCTGTCGCCCATCCGGCGGCCCGGCCCGCCAAGAGGTCATAGTCCCTCGTAGCCGGTGGTAGGGGATACCCACCTGGGGGCTTGCGCCCCCGGTGGCGGACCCGGCCCGGCTCGAACGGGCAGCCTCCCTCTCCGACTCGGATCGACCTTTACCGGCTAGGTCGATCTAGGGCGGGCAGACCCAGATCCTGCCACCTTGAACGAGTCACGGACCCGGCGTTTGGTGAGATCACTCAGAACGGAGCAGGTGCGTGGTCTGGGTACGGCGTCACCCGTGCTCGGTGAGCAGATCCCCGAATACGGCGCGCGAAGTGTTCTGCGGGGCCGCCGAGCAGTCCTCAAACGACGGCTGCTCAATCGCGGCCTCGGTACCGATGTGCAGTCTGCCAGCCATCTGTTGGCTGGCCCGCGGGCCTAGTGTCCGGCCAGCTCAGCTACGACCGGAGCGAGCAAGTCGGCGGAGACGGCGCCGAAGACGAAGTAGGAGAAGCCGATCTCCTCACGTCGCCGCTGAATCTCCTCGGCGGCCGCCGCCGGGTCATCCGGAAGTACCGCCAGTGAGTCCGCCGCGCGAAGCGCAGCAGGGTCGGTGTCGGGAATCGCCAGGTGTGGCGCGACAGTGTCGCCGATCACCGCCACCTGTTGCGCGAGTTCGACGTCTCGGATGGCGCGGAAGTCGCGTACCACCCGTGTCATTTCGACCCGATCCTCTCCCGGCATCAACGCGAAGGCGACCGTATCTGCGACCTCGGCCGCCACCGCCTGAGCCTTCGGCCCGCGCACGGCCATCACCACCGGCGTGTGAAGGTCGGGCCCGTCGAGATCTCGCAGCGTCGTCACCATCTCACGCACCTGGGCCAGCCGCTCGCTCCGTGGGACCACGGGCATGCCGCGTGCGCGGAGCTCGTCCTCGATCCCTGGCCTGCCGGTGCCGACGCCCATCTCGAAGCGCCCCTCGGTGAGCACCGACAGCGAGTGCGCCTCCCACGCAGTGCTCCAAACCGGGCGCAGCGGGGACGCATACACCCAGGTGCCCACCCGCAGGTCGGCAAGGCTCGCCGCCATGGCCAGCGTGGGGGCAGGAGCCGGCTGCAGCTGCGGGAAGTCGGGCATCAGCAGCGTCGAATAGCCGCTGTCGGCGATGCGGCGCACCTGGTCCCGCCACGTCGGCAGGTCAGTCCTGAGTGGGGCAAGGACCCCGAATCGGAACGGTCTGGTCTGGCGTGTTGCCGTCGAATCGGTCATCGTGCGTGTCCTTCGTTTTCGGGGCGGCGTGCCCGGTTGTCGTCGGGGTGCGCGACGAACACGTCGAGTGACATGCATGTGCGAGTCAGCACCTTGGCCATGCCCCTACGACTCAGCTGGCGTCGCCGACTCATCGGTCGACGACGGACATCTCGAGCTCCCCGCCCTGAACGCGGACGCCCGTGGTCGGGCCGTCAAGAATGCCGTCGCTCGCAATGTCTGTCGGGCCCCGTCCCGCTGAACCGGTGATCAGGGGCAGTTCAGCTCGGAGCGATACCGTGCGGTTCTCTAGCCTCAGAACTCCAGTCCCCCTAGCGCGGCCGCCGGGCTACGACGAGAGTTCAGCCCGGCGCGACCACCAGGCCTCGGCGGCGGTCATTGCGCTCTCAGCCTCGTGGATGCCGTCGCCCACGAGCCCCGCGGTGGCAGCCCAGTGCAGGGGTACAAGGGCTACAGCCCCGGGGAGCCAACGGTGCTCGTCGCGAGTCAGCGGTTCCGGAGCCGTGCCTTCGTAGGCGTCGAGCAGTCGTCGCGGCTCGAGCAATTCGCCGCCCTGTGCGACATGGTGCAGGCTGGCCGCGATGTCGTACAGCCGCTCCCTGACCCTCGCGAAATCCAGGTCGAAGGTGGCCCATGAGCCGTCTGACAGTTCTCCCGCGTTGCCCAATTTGTAGTCGCCATGAATCGGAGTGCATGGCAGTTCGACCTCCTTCCGGAGCTTGGAGAGCTCGCCAGTCAGTTGGCGCATCCGATGCACGACCGGCTCGCTGCGGGGTCCGAGCCTGCGGCGTGTGAAGCCGACCGAGTAACGCAGTTGGCCGAAGGTTCTGTGGTCGTCGAGGGGTTCGGGCGGGCTGGGCTCCCAGACGGCTTTGAGCGCAGTGTGAAGGCGTCCGAGCTCCTCGAATAGGCGGACGTAGGAGTCCTCGTCCGCCCGTGGCTGCACGTGATCGATGAACTCCTCAATCTCAGCCCAACGATCAGCGACCCTCAGGAGGTCGCAGCCGGAAATCCGAATCGGCCCAGCGACGCGGACTTGCGTCCGCTGGAGCCGTTCCCGCAGGCGCCGCAGTCCCGCGACCCGCCCGCGGCGGACCCAGGGCCTGTGAACCCGGAGGACAACCGGCGGCTCAGCGTCTATCCGCAGGTTGAGGTTGAACCCACCGCCGATGTCTGCCCATCCGGCCCCGCGCGCGACGCGGTCGATCAGGGCCGAGACGGCCGGGTCATCTGGGCTGGCTCTAGGTCCGAACCAGCGCGGCAAGGCAAGCGGAGAGGTCAAAGCTTCGATTCCGGTCATGGCAACGGCCCACCAGCGCACCCGACGAAGGTCCGCCGGCGAACCCATCCTCCTCGACGTAGGCCACTGCCACCGAAGTGCCGGTAGAGGACGGGGCAGACGTTGCCTGACGCGGCACTAGTCGGCTGCCTCGGTCTGGTCCTCGGCGCTGTCCTCGGCGCTGTCGTCGGTCGGGTTGGCGGCGGGGCCGC
>Ga0193742_1000591_pt1 | contig 23806 bp, 40 predicted proteins | sample L2c1metaG_FD_165511 | JGI IMG/M metagenome (GOLD analysis project Ga0193742, IMG submission 165511) | Soil microbial communities from a riparian zone of the East river system, Colorado, United States - L2c1 | ecosystem: Environmental > Terrestrial > Soil > Riparian zone | place: USA: East River... | reverse complement strand
CCGCGTTCACCTCTGCCGCCACCGACCGCAGCGAGCGCCCATCCGCGTAGTTCCAGCGCACCGCATTCCCCATTTGCTGGCACGGCGCCAGGTGGATCACGGACCCGCTACGGCTGCGGTAGTACTCGCCGACAATGGCCACATCCGTGTCACTCATGCTCGTTCCTCCATGTCGTCGAGGTGCCGCGCCAACCGGTCCTCAATGGACAGCGGCGCTCGCTTGGTGATGCCGAGATCCAGCTGCACTGCTTCCCAGTCCTGCGGTCGCCAGATCCGGCCGTGCCCGCCAAGCGCCTTCAACCACGCCACCTGCTCCGGCGTCGGCATCCCGCCGTCGCGCTTCAGCTCGGCGAACAACACCCGCCCGTCCTTGGCGAGCAGCAGGTCCGGAGCGCCCTTGTCGCCGGCGAGCGGCGTGACCCAGTTCCCGCGCGGGGTCCGGGCCGGCCGGTAGTGCACGCACAGCCACCCGGCGCGACGCGCGGCATCCATCACGCGGGACTGCCAGTCCGCCTCCGAAAGCGCCAGACGCGCGATCATGCGGCACCTCGCAGCGCGGCCAGCTCGTGCTCCCGGCCCTCCCACCCACGATGGACAGGAACAGCACCCAACCGGTGCCGGCCCCGGTACGCCTGCCTGGAGGGCAGCACGGCGGCGAGCTGGACAGCGGCGGCCGCGACGAACATGCGGGCCGCCATCACGGCGTCGGTGACCGCGAGCCGGGCCGGTGTCGGCACGGCGTGGCGGGGCCGGTAGAACACGCCCAGCGAGGTCCCCAGGAAACCCGTCGCGGCGGCCAGCAGCAGCGCGACAGCGAGCAGCTCACCCATCGGACACCTGCTTGCCGGCCAGCGCGTCCCGCACAGCGGCCGCGACGTCGTCGTAGGAGTACGGCGTGGTGCCGTGGTTGGTGCGGTCGTTCAGGACGTCCCACACCGTGTCGACCACGTCGTCGACCGAGTCGCTGGACTGGTCGCCCATACGGCGCCGAAGCGCCCGCGCAGCCGGGCCATCCCCTTCACGCCAACGGAACGGGCGTCCGCCCTTGCTCGGACTAGTGCCCGCCACCTCCTTCTCGTAGGCCGCTCGCGCCCCGGCCTCGATCATCTCGTCGGTGATGTCCGACATCACTCCGGCACCTCTTCCCGGTTACGCATGGCGTACGGGCCGAGGTACGTGTGCACGACCAGCTGATCGTCGGTGAGGCTCAGCGCCAGTTCCGCCTGCGCCCTCTGGTTCTCGAAGTACTCACGGAACTTTTCGATCATCTCCGTCCGCGTCTTCCTGCCGTGGTTGGCGTACCCCATCCCGAACGTGTCGCCCTCGACGTCTTTCCGAGGGTGAATGGACGTCATTCGCTCGCTCATCGCGCAACACCTGTCCTCTCCCGCCGCGTCTCGCGCCAGCGGTAAACCCCAGCCACCCCACGGGAAACAGCACCCAACGCAGTCATGAATCCGATGTAGAACGTCCCGCCCGCCAACGCCCCAGCACCGAGCGCGACCAGTAGCCCTTTCACGTGATCGCCTCCAGGTACCGCGACAGGACCTCGATGTCGTGCACGGCTGCCTGCAGTGCGATGAGGATTGGGCCGGTCATCTCCAGCGGGTGACGGCCCGCAACGTCCTGTACCAACGCCGCCGCTGCGCGGAGGTCGGTGCGGTCGGTGTCGGTCAGCTTCGACAGCACGGCGCTCACGACTGGCCCTCCGTCTTCTGTGGAGGGTTCGGCAGTGGGCACGGCGCCGGGTCACCGTTGGCGTGGAACACTTCCCGCCCGTCGCCGTACACGACGACGCTGTCCGCTTCGTGGCCGCACACCGAACACGGGCCGGTGACACCGAACACCGCACGCACCGCACGTCTCATCTGGATCATGACGGGACACCGCCAGGGGCGTGGTCCTCACAGTGCGGGATCTGCCGGGCCGGTTCCCCGGACGTGCCGTAGTAGAAGGTGATCACCACGGCCCGGTGCTCCTGGCAGAAGCAGCGCATCTCAACGTCGTCCGATAGCCGTTCGCTACGGTAGTTGGAGCCGGCAGCCGCAACGGGGCGGGCGACCAGCGTCGCGGCTGCCGGAGTCTCAACTGGACGGTGAAAGGTGAACCCCGTCATGACGCACCGCCCTGACGGTCACGAGCGAACAACCAGCTGACCGCGCCCCAAGCCCCGCCGGCGACCACACTGCCCGCCACGGCCGCTGTCGCAACGAACACCGCCACCCCCACGACCACACCAACCACCGCGGCGAACACCACCGCGTTCGCCGTGGCACTCAGCTCCTCGGCCTGGATGAACACCTCGTCCACCGCTTCGGCGAGCGGGTCGTCCTCGATCGGGCGGTCGATGTCCTGTGCGAACTCCTCCGCCACATCCACCGGATCGGGCCTCGACACGAAGGCGTCGGCGAACTCGGCCCGCATCTGCGTGATCCACTGCTCGCGGGTCGGGTCAGCCATCGGAAGCCACCCCCTCGCGCAGCCAGTCCAGAGTGGACATCGCCTCGTCGAGGATCCGGTTCAGCCGGGTCTCCTCACCGGACGTTGTGCCGCCCCACCGCTCGGCCTCGACATGGTCGGCGTGCGCGGTCGCGATCTGCCGCAGCAGTTCGCCGAGCTGCCCAGGAACGCCGTCCCGCACGGTGTCGTGGAACCGGGTGATGCGGGCGTTGCGGGCGTCGGCTTCCACGATCGCGTCGCGGACGGTGGCGGCGATCTCGTCGTCTCGCGTCGGCTCGCCGGTGCCATCCCAGATGCTGCTCATCGCGCACCGTCCGTCTCGCCGGTGTAGATCGACAGCTCGACCTCCGGCATCTCCGGGAACGGCACCGAGTCCACGGCGTAGTACGCGCGGATGAGCGCCTTGATGAACTCCTGGCCGTCGCGGTCGACCTCGGCGAGGCTCATCGCGCACCCCCGCGTGGGCCGGGGCAGGACTCCAACATCCGCTCCAGCAGGCCCAGGTCGTCACGCAGCTCACGGAGCTTCATCTCCGGGCCACGCAGTTCGGCGAGCCGCGCGAGCAGGTCCACGATCTGCGGCTTCCGCGCGACGCACTCGTCGCACAGCTTCGGCGCCGGGGCTGGTTCACGGGTCAGCACGTCGATCGCCACCGACGTGAACGCGGGAATCATGTCGATCATCGCCGGACCGCCTTCGCCTTGCGGCCAGCCACCAAGGCCAGCACCGCCAGCAGGAACACCCCGACCGAGCGCGACGCGCAACCGCTCGCGCAACCCGCGGGACCGTAGTCCCGTCGGCTAAGATCTGTGTTCGTCATCAGAATTGCCTTCTCTCAACGGATTCCGGTTCTGGTGGCAGCGGTCCCGGTGTTCGTTGCACCGGGGCCGCGCCCACATCTGCGTCACATCTCGCGGTCGTCCGCGCGGGTGATTCGAGTGCCAGCCATCGGGGTCACCTCCCCGCCAAGAAGCCCCGACACCCGCACGGCGGCGGTCACGACGCCACCTCCAGCAGAAGCGCGCCCGTCCCGCCGAGCAGCCGATGCAGGTCGTGCAGCCCCTTCACCGTGATCCGGACCTGCGTCGCCGCGGTCTGCTCACCGGTGCGCGGGTGCTCGTACGACCGAGACCGCAACACCAACCGGCCTGCCTCCACATGCCGCTGGTACGGCCGGCTGGCGTGGTCGATCCATCCGAAGTTCCTCAGCGCCTTCGCGAGGCGGTTCTGCGCGGTCCGGATCGCCGGGTCGCGGTCGAGGATCTGCGCGGCGTCCCGCAGCGAGTAGTCCCCCGACGCCTCGGCCAGGTTCGTCCACGACGCGGCGGCCGGCTCCAGCTCGGCGGCCCGCCGCTCGGCAACCTCCCGCGCCTCGACCTCGTTCGCCCACCCGCGCAGCGCCTCGGCGTGCGACGGGATCCGGGCCGGCTCTCCGCGCCGCACGGCGGGCAGCACCTCGCGGGTCACCCAGCGGCGGAACTCCCGCGCCTCTGGCTTGCGGCTCTGGAACACCAGCTCGTACAGGCCCGGCTCGGCAACCACCCGAGCGGTCTGCCGCCGGCCGAGCGCATCGGTGACCTCAGCAGTGCTGAGGGCATCGCCGTCGACGCCGCGGGCGGCCATCGTCGGGTTGGTCAGCTCCAACACACCGCACACATCGGCGAGCACGAACCACGGCTCTCCGGCGCGGGTGACCACGCGGACCTGGTGGCCGACGTAGCTGAACGGGATCAGGTCGGTCATGACGCCACCGCCAGCCGTCGACCGCGCGCCAGGAACGCCCGCAGCTCCTCGTCCGGAACGATGTACAACCGGCCAGCCGGCACGTGCCCGATCTCCCCGGCCTTGATCATCGCAATGACCTGGTCGTAGGAGATGCCCGTGCTCTTGGCGACCTCACTCACGCGCCACGCCGTGCGCGGCGGCTGCGCCGGCGCCGGGCCGGCCGCCTCCAGATGGCTGATCCGCTCGGCGAGATCCCGGACCTCCGCAATCAGTTCGGCGACCGCGGACACCAGCTCGGCGCTCACGACGCCTGCTTCAGGGCGGCGGCGCGGCGCGGGGCGCGGCGGTTGTCCTTGCCGTTGCGGCGGGGCGGCGGCGCGGCCGGGTCCCGCGGCCGGTCCTTCTTCGGGTCCGGCTTCTCCTTGGGCTCGTCGTCCTTGGCGACGATCGCCGCGACGGTGTCGCGAACATCCTCGTCATCTCGGCGGAGCGTCGAGGCCAGCTCGTAGACCTTGGGCAGGGAGATCACCTGCGGGCTGTGGTCGCGGGTGGCGTTGTGGATGGTGCCGACGGGGATGCCGGACTGCTCGGCCAGCCACAGGATGTGGCGCTTGGCCTGTCTCGCCCCGACGAGATCGGCGCTGGCCGCGTCCTCGCCGCCGGACGACGAAAGCTCTGCCGCTCTGTGGCGGACCTCGTGACCGTTGAGGAAGGGCATGGCAGAATCATGCGGTTTCATGCGTGCCATGTCAAGCATACAACCGCATGAAACCGTACGGAGTCGTACGACTACCCTTGCGTGTCGACCAGACTATGCCCTACTATGCGGAACTATGCGCGTATTGGACCGGAAGAGCATGCGCCGCCGGCGGAAGAATCGGCGGCGTGAGGGGTTGGCCTCATGCCGCGATATGCGGGACTATGCGGGTATGGCCCGGAAACAGCTCCGCACCAGCAACTACTCCGCCGAGGCACGGGCAGAGCTCGGCGCAGCCGTAGAAGCGGCCCGCATCGCAGCCGGGTTCAAGTACCGAACCGACTTCTGCCGGGCGCACGAGATCAAGAACCTGCGCGGACTCGAGCTGCTCGAGCAGGGACGCACCGGCGTCGGCCAGGCGTTCCTGTTCGAGGTAGCGGACGCGCTGCCGAAGTGGACGAGGGAGACCCCACGGATCATCTTGGAGGGCGGTTCGGCACCCGACCCAACAGGCGGTGACGACTGGCCGGCCGATCTGCCGGACGACGAAAAGAAGTTCATCGAGGGGCTGATCGACTTGGACCTGAGCACCGAGGAAGTGCTCGAACTTGTCGAGCGACGGAGAGCGAAGAGGCGGGAGCGGAATGAAATTGCCCCCCGCCGAATGGGTGAAGAAAGTTCATGACTAGGTACATGGTTCGGAATCAGTCCGATAACGACAGACCGATGTCCTTGTTGGTCGGCGGAGTATGCGCTGATGCGCTACCCGATCCTGGTCCCGATCATAGCGCTGCTGGTGGTCTTGGGGTTTCTGGTCGTGATCTTGTGGCGTCGAATGGCTGCGATGCGCGACCGGATGGAACGGACCGCGCGGCAGCGCGCAACCACTCTCGCGGAGGTTCGCCAAGCGCTCCGCTCGGAGAGGAGCACCGACGACGAAGCCGAAGTGCCGGAGCCGCGGCGGCACCTGCGGGTCGTCCCGGTGATCGCAGCCGCCGCCACGGTCGGAGCCTGGGCGAAGACATACCCGCTGCCGGCGGCACTGTCCGGGGCGGCCGTGACGGTGGCGAGTCTGGCGGTCCTCGTGACCACGGCTGTTTCCGACCAGGAGTCGACATCGATCGATGCCCTGCCCTACATGACCACGACCGCGGCGCCGAGCCCGTCCGTGCCGGACGGCACCACCAGCGCCAACCCCACCACGGTGACTTCCAAGCCGGTTCGCGTGGCGATCCCCGACCGGGTCGCGCCAACCAGGCGGTCAGGGCAGCCGAGCCAACCCCCGCCGTCGATGTCGGTCAGCGCCACTACGCCGCCGGCGAGCAGCGCCGAGGAGCCAGGCGAGGACGACAGGGCGCCGGCGCCTGGCTGCCTGGTGCAGGTCGATGCGCTCGGCATCATCAACATCTGCGTGCCCACGCTGCCGCCCATGCCGCTGCTATAGGCGGCCGCCGTGGCTAGGCGGCGGACTCCGGTCGGCGCGTGGGGCAGGGTCTGGACGAAGAAGCTCGCCCCGCGGGTGTGGGAGGCGCAGACCTGGTTCCGCTTCCGCAACGGCCGGCTCGGCCAGGTGAAGCGCCGCGGCACGAGCAGGGACGACGCCGAGGGCAATCTGAAGGACCGGCTCACGACGCTAGCCGATGAGGCCACCGGGACGCGGATCAAGCCGGACACCCGGATGGCGCACGTCATGGAGCTGTGGCTGGAGAACTTCGAGCAGAAGGTGAAGCGCGGCGAGCGGGCGTCGAAGTCGCTGTACGAGTACCGCTCCGTGATCAACGTGTACCTGCGGCCAAAGATGGGTGAGCTGACCTGCCGTGAGGCGGAGAACGCCGGGCTGTGCGACGAGATCCTGAAGGAGATCATCGTCGAGGCGGGGCGGAGCAAGCGCGGCAAGTCCGGCACTGCGGCGGCGAAGCGCGCACGCACCGTGCTGTCGGGGGTGTGCGGGTACGCCGTGCGTGGCCAGGCCATGGCCACCAACCCCGTGCGGTCTGCCGAGCCGATCGAGCAGCCATCCGGCCAGGAGGTCCGGGTGCTCGAGCCGGAGGACCGGGAGGACTTCCTCGCGCGGTTCCGGGCGCACGTCGCCGAGCACGTCGCCGAGAACGCGACCCGGCTCGGCGTGCGGGCGCGGGCGTGGACTGACCTGCCGGACATCATCGAGGCGATGCTGGCCACCGGAACCCGACCGGGCGAGGTGCTCGCTATCGAGTCCGGTGACGTCGACCCGCCGAACCGGATCGTGAAGGTGGGCTACCACCTGACGCGGGTCGAAAAGGTCGGGATGGTGCGCCAGCCCAACCGGAAGGGCAACCGGCCCGGGTTGAAGCTTGTCGTCCCGGTGTGGTCGGTTCCGATGTGGCGGCGGCGGAAGCTGGAGTCAGGCGGCCGGCCAATCTTCGCGAGCTGGCTCGGCACGTGGGAGGACCCCAGCAACGTCGGGCGCCGCATCAAGGAGGTGTGCACCGCGATCGGCTACGACTGGGTGACCGCGAAGCTGATGCGGTCCACGGTCGGCACCCACCTCGGTGACAGCAACCTGTCGAACGAGCAGATCGCGGACCAGCTGGGGAACACGCCGCAGGTGGTGCAGCGGCACTACCGGCGGAAGAAGGCCGCGAACGAGAAGATCGCGGACCGGCTGGAGTCGATGTGGGAGAAGGGAGTGTAACGAGATGGTCACACCCCTTGCGGTTTGTCGTACTGTACGACATACTTGGGTTGTGAACGAACTGTGGACGACCGAGCAGTGCCGAGCCTTCCTGGGCGCGGCGTCGATCCGGTCGGCCAGCCGCATCCTTCTGCGCCTCGGCGTCGAGGCGGTGGATCGGCAGCCAGGCCGGTCGGGGATGAACCGCTACCCCGCAGATGAGGTTCGGGATCGCGTCGCTCAGCGGCCAGGCCGAGGCCGGCCTGCGGGCACCGAACCGCGCCACAGAAACGCCACATATACAACCGGGGACAACACCAACTAACACCGTCACAGCGGAGCGGGATCCGCAGGTGAATCCACTAACACCGTCTAAGGCCGGCACTTTTCGTAGACGCTCTGGGTCGCAGGTTCGATTCCTGCCGGGGGCACCTTAGTGCCGGTCAGCCAAGGAGCTGACCGTGTCGAACCAGACCAAGAACGTGGCGCGCAACAGAAACGCCACAGATTCAATCGATCAACCGGTCGAGCCGGCCGACTCCACGGCCGCGCTAACCGAAGCTGCGAAGCGCGCCGAGAGCCTCGCCGCCGAGTTGCACCGGATCGCCGACGGCGGCGGCTACGCCGCGTCCGCGCTCGTCGAAATAGACCGGGTCCAGGAGATCGTCCCTCTTCTCGAAGATCGGCACCGCTCCCACCTTGCAGCCTTCCTCGGCGACGCCGCCGGGAACGCCGCCACCCACACCTGGGAAGCGACCAGCCGGACAATCCGGTGCTCGGTATGCGGGTGCGTTGCCTCGCCGAGCGACCTGAAGTACGGCCGCACTCCCATGTGCGGGGACGTGTGCCCGTTGGTCACGCACCACATGACGCCGATCTGGGACGGCAAGGAGTACACCCCCGAGGGCCGATCGCGGTGCATGTACTGCAAGACGGTGTACCCGTCCACCGCTCCCGAGGGCGGTGCGCGATGAACCGGCGATTGTTCATCGTTGCGGCGATTCTCGCGGCACTGGGCTGCGGCACCACCACACCCATCACCGCGGCTGACCCGATCGCCACGCCACGCACCCCCGCGCGGCTGAGCATGCAGCTGACTGCGCCCCTTCAGCCGCTTGGCGTCGGCACCGGACATTCCGCGTTCCCCGGCCTGGCGAAACGTCCAGACGGGTCGATCAAGCTGGTATGGAGGCAGGGATCGGACCACTACATCGCGCGGGACGGCGCCCTCGTTGAGGCCACAAGCACGAACGGTGGAAGCACGTACACCGGCGTGTCGACGTTCCGGTCCGGCGGCACGGATTACCGCGACCCATCGGTGTCGTTCATCGACGGGCACGAATACATCACCTGGTTCACCGGGTCGAACCCGGCCCCCGCACAGGGTGCGTTCGTCTCACGCGACGGCGGTAACCCCGTAAGGATCGACGGTCTGCCCTACGCGGCGATCGCGGCGCCCGTCGTGAAGCTCCCGGACGGGCGGCTCGGCACGGCGTTCTACGGCCGCAAGGCCGGCGAGGTGACCGACACGGCGTGGATGGCGTGGTCGTCCGACCTCGGACAGACGTGGACAACGAACCGGATCTTCAACTCGACGTCCATCGGACTCGCACACAACGAGCCGTGGCTGGTCGTCGACGACACCGGCGCCCTGCACATGTTCGCGCGGTGGGGCCAAGCCGACGGAATCGGTGTCCGGTCGAGCATGGACTCCGGGGTGACGTGGGGGCCGGCCAGGAAGATCCTCTCCGACGCGACCGGGCGACCGACCACGATCCAGTCCACGAACGGGCAGTTGGTGATGGTGTACCGCGCGTTGCCATCCAAGGCGGCGCAGCTCGCGTACTCCAACGACCGCGGCCAGACCTGGTCCGTCGGGCCGGTGCTCCTCACGTCGCCGGCAGGGTCGCCGAACGGCATGACCTACGCCGCCATGGTGACGACGCAGCCCGGCACGGTGCGGCTCGTGGTCGGCATGGAGAACGCCGACGGCTCCTCGGTCCTCTACGGCTCGACGCTCGTCGAACCCACCCGCCTAGTCCGGTAGTCGCATTCCGAACGCGGCCGGTGACCGCCAGCACCTGACGGACACGGCGGGCACCAGGCCGACGACCCCAGTAGCAGGGCACCCGCGGATCCCCACTACCCCGAAGGAACGACCATGAAGAAGATGCACCTTGCCATCGCCGCTGGCGTGGTCGTGGCGCTGGCTGCCGTTCTGACCGCGGTCCTGATCGCAACCGCCGGAGACGACGAGCACGTCATCAACGAAGACGCGTGGCGCGCGGAACGCGAAGCACAGGGCACAGAGTTCACCGACTGGCCGCAGTACGTCGACGCTTGGACCTCTGCCTGCGGATTCGAGGATTTGGACACCTTCCTCGCAGCCCGCATGGATCACGGAGCGACTACCGACGCGATTCGCACCGACGTCCAGTACGCCTGCCCCAGCCGATTGCCGGACCTGGAGGCGTTCGTCGACTGGCAGGCCGACCCATGCGCCGGCCTCTCCGCCGAGGATGAGGCTCTCATCGAGGAAGCCAGCGGCGTCCCCTGCTGACCCGGCACCGTGGACCGAACCGACAGCAGCCCCCGGACAGTCACCATCGTCCGGGGGCTGCCGCCATAGGTCACCGCGACAGACGATCGCCTCTCACCGCGGCCACGAGGTGGCCGAGGTCAACGGCAAGCGCCGGCCCTGTCGGGTTCTTGCTGTCACGCACCACGCCGAGCCAGGCCAACTCGACGCAGGCGCCATTGTTTCCGCTGCTGCGGGAGCTTTTCCGCCACCGCAGATCAGAGAGGTCGGTCATTGCCGCACCCCTTCTTTTGCCCAGGTTCAACCACTGACCAGACTAGCCAACATGGATCTGGTCTCCTTGACCGAGAGGGCCTGATCCCGTACCCGCGTGAACACGTCGCCGTGCCGGAGCAGGTCGGCCTCTCGCTCGAGGTACATGCCGCCGCGCTCGTTCTCGACGTAGACCAGGTCCATCTCGTCCCGGTCCGGGAAGCGCAGCATGATGAAGGAGCCGGTCATCGCGGCGTGCGCGCCGGATGCGAAGGGCAGGACTCGGAGGTCGACGCCACGGTCGATCTCGGCGACCAGGCGCGCAAGTTGGTCGCGCATGACCGTCGCGTTGCCGACCTGACGACGCACCACCGCCTCGTTGATGACGGCGGAGATCTGCTGGTCCCGGATCTGCTGTTGCCTCTCCAGCCGCAGCTGCGCCGACCGGGCCACCTGGTCCGGCGTGCTGTCCGGGTGTGACGCGAGACGGAGGGCGCGGATGTAGTCCTCGGTCTGGAACAGGCCCGGCACGAACTCGGCCTCGTACATCCACTGCTCCGCCGAGTCCGACTCGAGGCTGGCGTAGATCTCGAACCAGTCCGGGATGGTGTCGGTGTAGGACTCCCACCAGCCGCGCTCGTTGGCCTGCTCGGCAATGCGCATCAGCGTGTCCGCCTGCGCCTCCTCGACGCCGAAGATCTCCAGCATCCGGTAGACGTGGCGGGCCATGATCGTGCCGCGGCCGCCCTCGATCCGGCTCACCGTCGGCTGGGACGCGTGCATCTGCTTCGCGACGCCGGCGGTCGTCATCCCGCGCTGCTCGCGGAGCTTGCGCAACGTCTTGCCCAGGTACCGGCGCCGCGCGCCGGGGCCCGGCTCGTTCTCCATGCGTCGTCCACCTCTCCTGCCGTAGGCGCCTAAGTGTGCCGCAACTGAGCGTGCGCGCGCCTTCCCCCGACTGGTGGATATGCGTCGTGAATATTCATGGCGTATCGTCACGGCTGTTGGCAAGGGGAGTCTACGGACATCCCGACGCCGGCGGCCGCGGCCCCGACACCTGCCCAGGTTCATCGGGGCCGCCGGTCCCGCCGAACTACCTGGGGAGGAACACGTGAGCGACGACGAGAGGTACCGACTCCACATCCAGGTCGAGGATGCCCACGGCCGGACGAGAGACCTGGCCGTCGTCGCCCGGCCACACCGCGTCGTGCTCATCCCGCCACCCGGCGAGGGCTGCAGTGTCCCGCCAGATCGCATCGAGCTGCTCCGTTCAGCGCTGAAGGACGCACGCACTGCCGCGATGGGGGGCGAAGTCTGGTGATCTGGCCAGCGCTTGGCCTGCTCGTCGTGTTCGGCGCGCTCGGCCTGCTCCTGTTCCTCGCCCATCGGAGCCAGCCGTGATCGGCGCGTTGGTGTGGCTCGGTGCGCTGGCCGCGCTGTGCGCCGCGTTGCTGGCCTGGTGCGCGCGGGAGGACCGGCGTGCGTGGGAGCGGATGCGCGAGTTGGCTGCCGCCGAACGTCGGGCCAGGTTCCCCCAGCCTGGTCCGGCACGGGCCGAGGTTGAGCGCGATCGGACACGCGCCGCCTCGAGCCCCTCAACCCCGGTGTCCGCCGCTGCTGCCTCCCCCGCGGCGGCGGACACCGGGCTTCATCCAGCGAGGCGGCACGTCCATGGCTAGGGACAAGACGACCAAGCCCACCGAGCAGAAGCCGCCGACGCCGGCCTGCAGCAGGTCCGACTGTGTCGACGGCTGGATCTCCACGTTCAGCAACTCCGGTCCGGGCGCCAAGATCAGATGCTCCTGCGGCAGAGCGGGATGACCGCCGACCACGACCTCCTCCACGCGCGGGCACGCGCGCGGGCCCGGCTCGGCGACGTGCTGATGCAACTACGGATCCGGCGCAACCCGCCGCCGTGCCGGTGGTGCGACCAGCCGCCGCCGTTCGAGCCCCACCGCCGCCGGCTCGAGTACGAGCTGGTGTGCTGGGAAAAGTGCCCAGGGTGCGGCGCGACCGTCTGGTCGTCGAGGCGCGACGCGATCCGCCGCAACGCGCGGGACGCCGCGCGCTACCGCCGATACCAGGACAAGCGGGAGCACGCCGGCGCGACGCTGCGCTCCGTCATCTGATCCTCGAACGGCTGTTCGTCCGATAGGTCGGACGGCGGGCTGGTAGGCAGGCGGGTGGGAGTGAGGAGGTCACCGTGACGACCGACGCGTACACCATCGCCGGCGAGTTGCCCTGGCGCGCGCGGTGCCTGCTGGCGAGGGCCGCCGGAACGGAGTTCCCGATGCAGGTGGTTCCCGACATGCCGAAGGACCGGGAGAGCCTGCGTGTTCTCCAAGACGCCGGCCTGATCAACGACCGATACCAGATCACCGAGTCCGGCTTCCCGGTCTACGTCGAGACCTGTCGGCCGATCCCACTCGACTGCGCCCACCTCTACGACGTGCGGTTCGAGAACGGCGAATACCACTGTGGGCTGTGCGAGCCGCAGTACGCCCAGAGCGCAGAAAAGCAGCCCCCGCGCACCTGAGGCGAAGGGGAAGTGCCTCGGGTGCGCGGGGGCTGCGGTTGCCCGCCGGGGATGGCCTGCGGAGGATCCGGCGGGCGGCCGCGGTGCCGCTGGGGGTTCAGGCGGCGTGCATGCCACCGTTCGTGCCGGCCGGGTAGGTCGGCGGCCTGGACGAGCCGAGCAGGATCACGGTCAGCCAGTTCGGCAGGTGCGGCTCCAGCCCGCGCAGCAGCGCGTACACCCCGGCGAGCGCGGCCGGGACGATAAGCTGCTCACCGAGCCCGCCGAGGAAAGTGGCCAGCCCGTCGGGGAGGCCGAACTGGGCAACGAGGTAGGCGACGAGCGAGGCCCACAGCGCTGGCACGACGGTGCGCAGCCACGCGGTCAGTCGATCGGACATGTTCGGGTCTCCTTGTCTACGCCGCCTGGCGGCGGGCCTCTTCGTCGTTGACGGCCTTGGCGATGCGTGCCAGGTCCGATTCGTTAAGGCCGGACATCTGACCGGCCAGCGCGTCGACGAGGAACGGGGCGAGGTCGGCGGCCACGGCGGCCTCGTCGATGTCGAGCGGGTCGCGGCCGAGCAGCTCAGCGGTGTTCCTCTCGGTGGCCTTCACCCGGTAGGCCATGACCGTGATCCACGCGACAGCCGCGTGGGTTTCGGGCTTGCCGGTGGTCGGGTCGGTGCCGGTGCATGGCGCCATCCACAGATCGTTCGGGGTAGGCAACTCGTCCTCCAGGGGGTTGAGTGCGGCCGTCCGGAACGCGGCCATGTTGATCGTTTGGCCCGGCGCGTAGCCGGGATCCCACTTGCCGGTGATGCTGGTTTCGGCGTGCGCGCGGGCACGTTCGATGTCGCCGTAGCCGAGGACATCGGTGACGATCCGGGACCAGAGCGCCGCGGTGCGGTACTGGGCATCGGTCATGGGCGACGTACCGGGGTAGACGATCTCCAGGCCCATCACCCGCTTGTTGAACAGCGACGTAACCGGGAGCGGGCCCATGGACCGGCCGCCGCTGGCGCCGGCGTGGTTTGCCGGGTGCGCCGCGATGACGGTGATGGACCCGTCGGCGTTGCCGGCGTAGTTGCACAGCGGGCCCGGCAGGTCCGAGCGGCCGTTGACGAGGACCGCCGGCGCGGCGCCGTACGCGGTGGCGGTGTGGTGCACGATGCCGCCCTCGTACGCCGAGGACTGGCCGTTGCCGCGGTTCTGCCAGCTGGCCCACTCGGTGACGGTGATGCCGGCGGCGCGGAGCCGGGCGTTGATCTCCAGGCAGCGAGCAACGCTCATCGCTTCTCCTTGGTCAGATGAGGGCGGTGCACAGCGCAGCCACGAACAGCCAGAACACGTGGAACGACTGGTCGAGGGCGTAGGCGCCGGTGCCGAGGCTCGGGTTGTCGTCGCGGTCCGGTCGCGGGGTGCCAAGCCGGTAGAAGTCCTCGTGTCCGGCGGCAGATGCGAGTGCCCGCAGGGTGAAGCGTCGGTCGGCCCAGTAGTGCGTCACGCCGGAGACGGCTTGACCGATGGCTACACCGAGCACTGACAGGCTCAGCGGCAACAGGAGGGCGATCGCGGCGAGCAGCACGGCCGCCGTAACAACGTAGCTGCCGACATGTCGAGCGCAGGCAAGTCGAGCCGGCCAGCCGGTGCCGCCCTTGGTCGCGGCCTGATGCTCGGTCTGCACCCAGTGGTCGGCCACTTGGTGCGAGACGTAGAGCGTGACGAACACGGCGGCGAAGGTGGCCGCCGCTGACGAAGTCATTCGTCCTCTATGGACGGTACGGACAGTGGGTTGTCGGCGATGTCCTGTTCCGGGGTCCAGTCGTCGCGCAGATACGGGGCGTCCGGTTCGGCGTCGAGTTCACCGAGCACCAGCAGACCGCCATCGACCGGGCGGTAGCGCAGCACGACCTCGTCGAGGTACTCGGCGGGATGGTCGGTCGACGAGGCGATCGACGACAGGTACGCGCGGACGTGCGCCTCGGTCGCGTCGAGCGCGTGGGTCGGGCACCAGCGCGAGTAGCGCAGCATGGTCAGCCTCCTCCGAGCAGCCCGCCGCCGCTCTCCTGGGATTCGGGGCAGCCGGTCATCGGCGCCTGCTCGGTCGCGCCATCGGTGTAGGTGACGGTGGCGGTGCACGAGTCGAAGTCGAACGCCACAGACGCGATTCCCCGACCCGGCGGGCCGGCCGGGAGCGGTCCGGCGTCCTCGGTGATGCCGTCCGTATAGGTGATCGTGAGCCGGTAGTCCGCGGACACGCTCACCGATGCCACGCCGCGGCCATCCGCGCCGTTCACACCGTCGGAACCGACAACCCGACCCACCGTCTGTGTGGTGCCGTCCGAATAGGACAACACCAGCGACCCGTCCTGGTTGATCGTGGACCCGACGATCCCCCGACCGTCCTGCCCCGCCGCGCCGACCGCACCGACGATCGGGCCCTTGTCCTCGACCCTCCCGTCGGTGTAAGTAATCAACAGTCGGCCGTTTGCGATGTTCGTGGTCGCGATCCCGCGCCCGTCCTCGCCGTTCCGGCCGGCCTCCGGCGCCGGTTCGGCCTTCACTGCGGCAGCCTTGTCGCACAGCGAACCGATCCGCTTGCGGACCTCGGCGTCCTGCGCGCACAGCGCGGCGAGCGGATCCCCCAGCTCCTTCGCCTGCTGCTCGGCCTCGGCGGCATCGTCCTCGGCCTGCACCTTCTCCGACGTCGCCACGTTCGCGTCCCGCTGCGTGGTCACGTTGCTGACCATCAAATAGCCGACTGCGACCGCGAGCACAACAATCACAACGCGCGCGGTCGTGGACAGCTGCCGCCGCAGCCGCATCCGCTCACGCAGGCCAGCCCACCTCGTCATGTGGCTCCTCCCCGGCGTACCGCGGCGAGCTCATCCTCGACACGACGGCGTTCCTGCCGCTCCTTGTCGAGTGCCCGCTCAAGCTCGTCGTTTTTCTCCCGCAGTTCCTTGACGTCCGCGCGGATCTCCGCCAGTTCCTCATCGTGAGCTGACGTGATCCGCTTCATCTCGGCGGAATGCCTGCTCTCCGTGCCAGACTCGCGCCGCAGCAACAGGACGATGAGCATGATGACGAGCCCACCGACTCCGAGTTCCGGCGCTTTCTGGCCGAGCGCAGTGAGCAGGGCATCCACCGATCACCTCCCAGTTGGCGTGGGGTTCTACGCCGGGACGATCGAGACCTCGAGGCTGTTCTCAGCCGAGGTACCGACGAACGTTGCCGTTTGGCTGGACGACCAGTTCCGCAGGTGCATCCGCACCGTGTGGCTGCCGGTGAACGGGGCGAAGCCGAAGCTGGTCCGCTCGCTCGCCTGCAGCGTGGTCTGCGAGGCGCCAGCACCGGCCGACACTGACCTGCCGAACCCGCGGGACAGTTCGTTTGTCGAGTAGGTGGTCGAGTCGATGTTGATGTGGATCCCCACGAGGTCCACAACGCTGGCGCCGACGAAGCCCCACGCGTACGAACCGCTGGCTCTGATGAGGTAAGGGAACCCTGGATCCGGGATGACCACAGTTGCGGCAACCACCGCGGTGGAGGCACCGAGCGTGCCGTTTGCGGTGAAGCTCGCCGCGCCGTATCCGGTCAGCAGGGCCCGAACGATGGCCACCTCGGCGTCGGTGGCGGCGAGGGCGCCGTCGACATCCTCGGCGAGGAACTGGATGTCCTCGGGGATGTTCGGGTCGTCTCCCAGCGCCGGGTAGCGGAACGCGTAGTTGGACGTTGCGGGCATGCGTCCCTCCAGTCAGATAGGGAGAACGGTCAGGGAGGCGTTGAGGAATGTGGCGCTGGTGCCCGGGTCGGGGCTCGCGTTGCGGTACTTCATCGTGAAGGTGTGCAGGCCCTCGTAGAGGCCGTCGACCGCGGTCACCGGAACGACACCGCTGGAGTAGGTCGTCGCGTTGGTGCCGGGCCCGACAGTTAGCGAGGGGACGCTGCCGAACGATTCGAAGGTGGACGCGGGGATCCCGCTGTTGCCGGTGATCTCGACGGAGGCGAAGCCTGATCGAGTCAGTCCGGTGCCGTTGGCTCCGTGCAAGGAGATCGTCGCGCCGAGCCACATGATGCAGGACCGTGACGGTCCTATGTAGACGTCGGTCAGGACGGGTGCGGAGCCCGTGTAGGTAGCTCCTGACACCGTGAACGTGGTCGGGTCGAGGCGGGCCGACCGCGGCCGGAGTCCTTGTTGGACGGTCGACACTCGCCCCAAGATGAAGTACTGCGACTTGATTTTCAGGATTCCGACGGAGTCACCGACGCCGAGCAGGACCGCGCCGGAGGAAAGCACCGGAAGGTCGTTCAGCACAGTACCCAGGACGCGGACCGTGCTGGTGTTGTCGGACGGGTTCCACGTCAGGACCTGCCCCTGGTGAAAGTCAATGCCCGCTGATGGGCCGGCGCCGAACAGGGTCCGGATGTCCGCCGAACTTGGTGGGGAGGTCACAGTTCCAGCTCCTCCTCTGACAGGTTCCGGCCAGAAATGTCCCTCGTCTTCGCCGTCATGGCCTGCCTCGCGACGAGTGGAATCACCAGTTCGTCCAGGACGTGCACCTCAACCCGAGCATCGTCCGAATAGGACACACGAACTGGGTCGTAGGGCTCCAGGGCATGGTTCGGGACGGCCGAGAAGTTGACCGAGTAGGGGATTCCGATGATCTTGGCGAGCTTCTTTCGTGCCGCGTTCGCCGCGCCTTGGTAGTTCGTGATCAGCGATGAGGAGAAGAACCCCGGCACCTTCCCGAACGGCCCGCCCCAGCGCGTTGGGCTGGTCGTGGACGTGTCTCGTACCGCGGCCCACACAGGCGGCATGTCGGTGCCGGCACGTTCACCGGTGACGACCGCCGCGTTGAACACGCCCTCCCTTGAACGTTGCCGTGACAGCTCCACCAGGACTCCGTTGGCGCCGTGGGTGATGTCCCACACCGGTTCCGTGTCAAGTGGAGGTTCCTTGACGACGAGGATGCCTCGGTGGTCCCAGTAGCAGATCTTTCCCAGGGCGGTGACCACCTGGTTGATGAAGTCGTACCGATCTTTCTCGACGACGTGGCTGTCGTGGAGAAGCTCGGCAGCTGCCGACCAGTCGTATTCGATGGTCGCGGTCGGGTACACGTCCAGGATCAGCTGGTCAAAGACGTCCGTGACCGTGGCTGTCTCTGAAAACTGGTGGGGTGATTCCAGTTTGGCGTCAACGATTCCGGCCATGCGGTCTTTGCCGGTGATTCGCACCGGCCCATCGGGGACCTTGTCCTGTTCGACGCTCTCGATTCGGTAGTAGCCCTGTGCGACCCACTCGCGCTCGCCGCTGCCTTTGACCACGCCTCGCTCGACGAAGACCTCGGCGCCGTACGGGTTGAGCAGATCGGTCATGGTCTTGGGCCAGAGCGCCGGGTCAGTCTCCATATCAAGCGTGGCCCGGACATCCGCGGACGCTGCGTACCGGACATCGCCAGAGATGATCGGGATCTCCACCCCGGTCGGGTTGACGCCAGTCTGAAATCCGGTCACGACGCGAGCCCGCGCGCACATGCGGTGCGGGCCCCGCAGAATCGACAGCAGGCCGTCGCTGACTGGCCTCATGGCACGATGACGTCGGCCGGGTCCGCCACGCCATCCGCGATGTCCTGGTAGGTGGCGTTGGCGGCGAGCAGGGCGGTGTAGGTCGCGTAGGTGTTGAGCACCGTCTGGTAGGTGTTCGTGCCGCCCACGATCGCCAGGTCGGGCATCGCGGTCTCGATGATCGGCAGCGTCCAGAAGTGCGTCTCCGGCACCGGCCGCCGATCTCGGACCTCACCAATCGCCGCGTACATCGACGGCAGCGCATGCCCCGGCGGGGTGTGCAGGAACGCCGGGTCGCCGCCGGCCAGCACGAGGTCCAGCCGGTCATGATCCGCCTGGTTTCTAGTGATCAGCTCCAGGTCGAACTCGCGGCTCCCGCGCACGTCGGTCACGGCGATCGGCAGCGATCGGCCGACGATGTCGAACACGCCGTTACGGTCGCGGCGCCGCACCTCCAGGTCGCCGTAGGGCTCGATGATGGTGTTCAGGAACGGCCTGTTGAGGAACTTCAGCCATACCTGCCCGGCCAGGGACGGGGTGGTCGATGCCGTGGCGATCGAGTCGGTGGCCCGCAGCCGGTAGTAGTTGCTGACGTCGGCGGAGAACTCGTAGTCGTCGACGGTCCATGTGGCGCCCGGCAATCCGAGGTCGGTGCCGCCGCGTACCTGGGACCAGCGGATCTGATCGGTGGATCGCTCCACCACGGCGTCGCCGTTGACGACCAGGTTGTCGAAGTCGAACACCACCGGCAGCGTGTTGGTGTTCCCGGTCGCGAGCACGGAGCGGACCGCGAGGTCCGTGGCCGCGGTGATCGACGCGTCCGTGGCAACGAGCGTCCAGGCGACGGGCTCGTCGTCGAGCGTGCGCCAGATCTTCACCGCAAAGTCGGAGTCGACCGCCCGAAAACGCAGCGAGTACCACGTGCTGGCCGCGAAGGACAGGCTGGTGGTCGCGCTGGCCAAGGTGGTGGACACGCCGGCCACCACCTTGCGGAGCACCGCGAAGATCGCACCTGAGGTCTGCAGTTCGATCCGGGCGCTCATGAAGTTGCTCGTGTCGGTGCGCCGGCACTCAAGCTCAACGATCTGCGACCCGCCGAGCGGGGCCGCCGGTGACTGGAACTCGACGTAGACGTAGACGTCCTTCTTGTTGATGTCCAGGACAGCCAGCCGCTCCACGCTCACACTGCCGCAGCTCTGCCGCGCGATCGACCCGTTTGTGCTGTAGTCGCTCGCGGTGCCTGTGACCGACCAGCTCTGGCCGGAGGTTGCCGTCCCCCACCCATTCGACGTGGACCGGGTGAACGTGTCCAGGAAGCCCGTCAGGGTGCCAGTGGCGCGTACGCGGGACAGCTGGGTGTCGTAGGACAAGGAGATCGACATCAGCCGCCACCTCCCGCCCACCCGCTGGCGGCGCGCTTCAGCGCCCGGTCATGGGTCACGACCTCGGTGCGGACGATGTCGGTGATCTCGCGGTCACCGACGAACACGCGCACCTCGCACGCCATTCCACCCGTGCCCGCAGCGCGGCCGCCGTAGATGCCGCCGCCAGCGAACGCGGCCACACCCTTCGGGACCAGTCCCCACCCGAACGCGTCCGCTGTCTGCGCCAACACGGCGTTCGCGCGGCCACGGCGGTCCGGCGCCCACGGGATATACGACTCGGCGTGTGTCTCCGGCTCAGCCCACATCCGCACCATGCCCGGACGGGCACGCGCAACCATCGGGCGGTGATCCTCGATCCCGCCAGCGGCGTACTGCACGATGCCGCCGTACGCGTTGCCGAGGCCCTTCATCGCCTTCCCGATCTGCTCCGGCGTCAAACCGCCGCTCGCGATCAGCTGAGCCCGCACATTGATGTAGACGCTCTTGCCGGTGTTGCTGCTGATGTACTCGTCGAGGGCCTGCTGCGCACCGGCGGTGCTCGCGTTCACCACCACAGTCCCGTCCGGCAGGGTGGTGACCTTGTAGCCGACCTCTTCCAGCTTCTGCTTCGCCGACTCGGAGATGACGTCGACGTTGACGTCCTTGCCGGGCGGCACACCCCTGACAGCGGTTTGCACACGGAGGAGTTCGGCGATCGCCTCAGCCGACCCCGGCGTCGTCACGATCGTCGGCGCCGCAGTAGGGATCGCCAACACACTGTCCACATAGGCCCAGGTCGCCTCTTCGGTGCCGAAGAACTGGTACGCCTGGTTGTACAGCGCCTGCCGGCTCGCCTCGAGCGAGTTGTTCAGGGCTGCGGTACCGGCCGCGACACCGCCGTTTGCCTCTGCTTCCTTCGCGGCGGCCTCCGCGACCGCCAGGTAGGCCCGCGCCAGACCGTCCAGCTTCTCCTCGTTCTCCATGCCGGCGGCGGTGTTGGTGTCCAGCGTGGTGCCGTTCTTGGCGATCGCCTCGTTCAGCTCCTGCGTCGCCGTCACCACACCGCGCTGCGCCTCGCGGAAGTCCAGCGTGGTGTTGTTCAGCTTGTTCATCTGGTTGAACAAGTCCTCGAACGCCTTCGCGGCTTCCTCGGCGGAGACCTTCACCTCTTTCGTCGAACCGGCGTTCTCCTTGTTCGCCCCGGTGTTCTCTTTCGCACCCTCGGTCGCGGCTTCGTTGGCGAGCAGCTCCTCTTCCTTGCCGTCCTTCACACCGTTGATGCCGACGAGCAGATCCTGGTACTGATCGAGTTCGCCCTGGATTTCCTCGCGCCGCCCGCCCGCGCCCGCGCGAGTACCCAGCAGGTCCTTCAACTTCTCGATGTGACCCTGGATCTTCCCGGTGACCTCGTCGTAGGCGTCGCCCTGACCGAGCACAGCGTCGGTCACGGACGGCAGGCTGATTCCAAGCTGCTTTGCAACCTGCAGCACGCCCTTCTCGGCAAGAGCCTCGGAAGTCTTGACCCGGACGCTCTCGTTTATCGCGCCGTTCTGCTCGATGATCGCGTCCGCGACGCTCTTGCCGGCGGAAGCCAGATCATCCTGCCGCTGTGCACTCGCACCCGAGGCCATCCCGAATGCGCCCAGCAGCGCGACGCCGACACCGATCGCCGCGCCCCACGGGCCGACCATGAACTTCCCGAACTTGCCGAGCGCGCCGGACATTGCGCCACCGCCAGCAATCATGCTGTCCATCGACGCGCGGAACGCCAGGATCTTCGGTGCGGCAATCAATGCCGCACCGCCGAACAGGGTCACGCCAGCCGTGACGGCCCCAAGGACCGCCACGACGGTCTGCACCGGGCCGGGCAAGTTCTGGAACCAGGTGATCAGGTTTCGGACACCGTCAACCACGCCCTGCACGATCGGAAGGAACGCGGCGCCGATGTCGATCGCCGCGTCCTTGATGTTGTTCGCGGTCACCTGCATCTGCGACTCGGTGGTGCCGTAGCGCTTCGCTGCTTCCTGCGCGAGCGCCGAGTTCTCGGCCCACCCGCGCGCCCCGGTACCGAGCGCGTCGGACAGGAGGTCGGAGGCGCCCGCAGTCCGCAGCAGCATGTCCCGAACCCTGACCTCGGAGAAGCCCAGCTGCTCAAGCACGCCGAACACGTCGCCGCCGCTGGCCTGGATGTTGTGCAGTCCCTGGACGAAGCTGACAATCGCGCTGGCAGCGTCGCCACGGAACACCTCCGCGAACTGGGAGCCCGTCATGCCGGCGACCTGACCGAAGGCGTTCAGCTTGCTGCCGCCCGCCGATACCGCCGACGCCATGTCGATCATGACGCGGGAGAACGCCGAACCGCCGGCCTCAGCTTCGATACCGACACTGGAAAGGGCGGAAGCGAACCCCAGTACCTGGTCCTCGGACAACCCGACCGTGCGGCCCGCACCGGCGATGCGGAGCCCCATGTCGATGATGTCCTTCTCGGTGGACGCACCGGCGTTGCCGAGCGCGACCAGCGCTGCTCCGAGACGGTCCACATCGGACGCTGAGGTGCCCATGATGTTCATGAACTGCGCGAGGGACGTCGCCGCCTCCTCGGCGGACAGGTTCGTTGTTTCGCCCAGGTCGACCATCGTCTTCGTGAACTCGGCGACGTCCTGCCGCTTGATACCAAGCTGGCCGGCCGCCTCGGCGACCGCGGCGATCTCCTGGTGCGACGCCGGCAACGTCTTCGCCAGGTTCCGCAGCTCACCCTCCAACTCGGCGATCTGCTCCGGAGACCCGTCGACCGTCTTCTTCACGCCGGCGAACGCGGACTCCCACCGGATCGCCTCGCGCACCGCCATGCCGAGCCCGACCGTGGCGAGCGCACCGAACGTCAGGAACCCCTGGCCGAGCTCGGTGATCGCCTGCCGGTTCCTCCGCTGCTGCGCCTCCAGGTCGCGGAACTCGCGCTTCTGCTGCGCGGTCAACTTGGACCCTGCCTCCATCTCGCGGCGCAGCCCGCCGTAGTCGGCACCGAACTTGTACGTCAGGGTCTTCGTGACCATGTCCGGCGCCTCCCCTCTCCTACTTCTGCGGTCTACATCGGACACATTCGGCGTGCGCTCCGGGGCGCAGGTGCACGTGCATGCCGCGCAGCTTCGGGTCCTTCATCTGCGGCGAATCCTGCATCCGTTGCTGCTCCGCACAACCGGGGCAGGACAGGATTTCGCCGTGCCACGCGTAGCGGGATCCGCCCTCGGTCTCGTTCCAGTCGTCCGGGTGGGTGCCGCAACCTGGGCAGCGGCGGTTCTCCCGCTGCTGCCATGACAACGCCGCGTCCTGGTCATCCGCGGACCACGACAGGAACTCGGACAGCGGGATGCCCTTCGGGCCGCAGTACGCCATCCGGGCCGCTAGGAGCTGGTCGCGGCCCATCCTTTTGGGTAGCGTGCCTCGAGCGCGTACACGTTCAGCTGCAGTAGGGCGGCGCGCAGCGAATCGACGTCACCCTCGGTCCAGTTCGGCTGGGTCAGGGTGTCCCGCCACCACTGCTCGTCTTGCAGGTCCTCGTCCACACAGGACTCGGCGAGCAGCGGGGCAAGCGCCGCAGCCCAGTCCATCTGGCCGGGTTCGCCGTCCTCGGTCTGCCACTTCGCCGTGGCGGCTTCCCAGTCGGCTCGCGACAGGGCCTGCAGGGTCACGTCCGCGTAGTGCGCGCGGAACCGGTCGTTCGCGGCGTCGACTTGCTTCTCCAACTGCGACAACAGGTCCGCGTTGGCCTCGGCACCCTTCTCGAACTGGTGCTGGTGCGCCGCGACGGCGCCCATCCAGGTCCGCTCCTCCTCCGAGGAATCGGAGATCTGGATGGGCACCACCAGTCGGCGCCGCTCCTTCGCGGCGAGCCTCTCCCGGAGACTGGTCACGACTGCGGGAGGGTCACGCCCTCCGACGGCTCGTCGAGGATCGCGAAGCTGACCATTCGCTTCACCGCGTCGTCCAGCGAGCGGACCATCGAGTTGGAGCCGACCTTGACGTGGAACACGTCG
>Ga0193742_1000590_pt1 | contig 23819 bp, 25 predicted proteins | sample L2c1metaG_FD_165511 | JGI IMG/M metagenome (GOLD analysis project Ga0193742, IMG submission 165511) | Soil microbial communities from a riparian zone of the East river system, Colorado, United States - L2c1 | ecosystem: Environmental > Terrestrial > Soil > Riparian zone | place: USA: East River... | reverse complement strand
AGTGCCAAATGCGGTTCAACGTTTCAATCCTCAGAATGTCATTGGCCGACGCACAAACCCTAGCCATCCGAAGATTACTCTCAAAGTCTGCTTACGACAGTAACATAGCGCCCGGTCCTCCACTTCCAAAATCTCATCCACCGCCAGCGTTACTTGCTAAACTACACATAGAATGTTCATCTCTTTACTCGTCGGCCCGGTTACTTGCGAAAACTCCCGGAGCGAGTAAGAGTTTGTCCGGGGAATCAAATATGGAGATCTGCACAGATTTACGGCGATATCTGGGAAACCAGACAGCTCTGCACAGTGCCCTATCTCATAAATGGCTTGGTGTCGAAGCTGGGGAAAAGGGAGGTACAGAAAAAGGCGGCGAAGCTGTGGCCTTTTTGCATTGGGCGAAGAAGGAGCTCGAAGAATTGAAAGACGGAAGGAAGTTGATAAATATCGGAAATGTTGACAAAGAACAGGAGGAACAATGGAAGAGCAAGGTAGCCGACGAGCTATCTACCGTGACTGTCTTCTACAATTACTACAAGAAGATGAATGATGCAGTATGCGCATATTTTTCTGTTAGTTTTTCCTGACTCGACTAATAAATCCTCACAGCTACACTATCAACCTGTTCCAAAACAGAAGGATTTGCAGCCTCGAATACCTGGTGGTAGAATAGCCATTCCAGCGAAGCCGTACACACCTCCCGCGCCTGCTTTTGGGCCCGGCTCTGTTGAGTATAACCGTCGGAAGTCGCACGAGATAGAACGGTCTGGCTCACCTACAACCGAGCATATAACAACGGAGTCGCTTGGCCCTCCCCCAGTCGGTAAATATGCAGGCGCAGGGGCTTATTTCTAGTCCGCCGAGATCATATTTATTTACAAAAGGCTTACATGAATCTTGTACTTACAGGAAATTTATAATACTAGGGCAGAACGATTACGACGTAATGTATGAAAAAGGTCAAAAACCAACGAAACCGGGAAGCAAGGGAACTGGGATTATATCCTAACAGGATCATTCAAATTCCATGTCGTCCAAGACCTTTGGCGCTCTTACTTACGATTTTCGATTGAGCTTGTTTCGCTTTAGCAAGTTTTGCACTGTCGACGGTCGTGAATATCATATATAAATAAATATGAAAGATGGACGCCTTACCCTTCAAGTGCCTCCTGCTCCAACATCTGAACGTGCTCTTGAGCTTCACGAACACGATTTCTAGCGTCAACAAGGGCGAAATCGGCTTGTTTTTCCGCCTTTTCCGCATCGGCCACTTTTTTGCGAGCACGACGGATGGTTGGGTCGTTCTCGATGTTATTATTGCGGCCCATACTGAAGAAACTGGTGCTACCTCCTCCGGTAGACTCGTGTTCGGATGAATTCGAGCGATGTCTACGGAATATGCCTGAGCCAATGGTACTGGAGTCACCGTCAGTCGCACGGGTCGAGTCACGACTGTCGGATGAAAAGATGCTCCTTTTGCGGGCAGGGGATGGAGTCCCAGACAGCTGGGAGGTGCTAGTGTCACTGGTGGGTGACGAAGTGGATTTAGATTTGATAAAAGGTATTTGCATTTGATTAGAATGAGAAAACTATGATGAGAACTGGCTGTATATATACTGGCGAGTGGAAATATTGTACGTCATGAAATGGAGGTGGAGTTCACGGTTTTGACACGAACCCTGAGATTAACGCAAAAAAGTGAGTCGACCCAGGCTCGAACTGAGGACCTTCTGTGTGTTAGACAGATGCGATAACCAACTACGCCATCGACCCGCTAACAGGTGACAAAACTGTGCAAATAAGTTCTCGGTGACTTGTCTTTCTCCATGCAAGTAACTGAATAGATTTTGGTCCCTATTAAATAAGAATGCCGACAACCAAACTCCATTTAAATTTCGCTACTGCATTCTCAATCCTTTTTGCCTCAAGACTTTGGTTATCGTTGACAGACCTTTCCAATATTCTGAAGCATGACCAACAACTTTCATCGCCACTGACATCGTTCTCCCAATGTATGTATTCATTCATAACCCTTTGAGTGCAAGGACAAACATACTCTCCTAGTGCAAGAAGGAATCTATCTATTCAACCATAACATAGATCCTTATTCTGGTGGTTCATTTCGTCATGTGCGTGTTCTATTGGCAGACGCGTCCTATCCGCGCGTTCACCAGTGCTTTGTGTCTAGTCACCTCTTTTATTGTCCTTCTTCGCGACGCTCCTACCCAATTCAAGAAAATTAGCATCAAATTTGTGGACTGTAAACGATGCTGGTGGTGCATGGGCCCTTGTCCAGATTTGGAGAGCTCGACAAAACCTAAAAAGTAGCCCACGAGACGCCCTCGTCGCAGCCTTGTAAGTTATTATTCAAGCCATGTGTACAGGTCCGACTGATTCTAGTTCTTTGCAGTTACTTATTGAATCCTTATATATTTCTACCTTCGCTTGCACTGTCCACCTCATCATTTGAAAATACCCTGCTCCTTACATCCCTAATGCTTGCTTGCCGAGGTAACACTTTTTTCTTTTACCTCCCCTCATCATTCAGCTCACACTCTCCTTCCAGGAAAATCTTCCGCATCTCTATTGGCCATGTCGTTCCTCATTCACCTATCATTATCAAACGTTATGATGATATTACCGCTCTTTCTACTCCTCATTAGCAATCCATTCTCCCACCTCGCATCTCCTAGACCAATATCAGCCAATTTACGAAATTTAATTCCACTTTCTGTGGAATTTTTAGTGTATACTCTCATCCTGACACTGATTTCTACAGTTGTTGCTGGGAGCTGGGCATGGATACCTCAGACTTGGGGTGCAACGTACGTATTCCAATATTTTGGTGTGCGGTATATATTTTTGGACTTATACGGAACAACCTTCATAGCCTGACACTTCCTGATCTTACACCAAACACCGGGCTGTGGTGGTACTTCTTCACTGAGATGTTTGACCATTTCCGTCCATTCTTCTTGATGGTGTTCAATGTTTGACAGAATTCCCTTTTATTTGGCCCTGAACGAAAAGACTGATTATACTACATCATAGGTCCATTTGTTAATTTATGTGGTGCCGATCTGTATAAAATTCCAGTGAGTACTAAAATCTCATTTCAGACTAGATTATTTTGATTTAAGTCAAAAACTTTTCAGATACGATGCTCTCTATGCCTTCTTTATCCTGCTTGGTGTTCTAGGGACCTTCAAAGCATATTCAACTCTCTCAGATCCCGGACTTTTCTTGAGCATGATCGCCATTTTCCCAGAAACGTATCCATGTGCGTATACGATTCCCTTACCTTCAAACAACATTACCCACCCAGCCTTTATCAGACATGAGACATCCACTTGTCACCACACTTCTTCATCTACACGCTTCACTCCTTATGCCCTTGTTCCACCACCTATGGTTGACACAGGGTACAGGCAACGCCAACTTTTTTTATGCCTCTACATTGGTATTCGCTTGTTCTAATGGAGCTGCCCTGATTGATAGCATCTGGGCTGGGCTACGGATTGCGATTGGTGAAAATGTTGAAGGTTATGCTGTTGTGCAGGAGTAGTGTGATGCTAGATGCTAATGTACATTATAATGCCTCTACTACAAATCGTCTATCAGGGCACTATTAGGCTCTCGGAATTCCTTCACTGAACCAGGCTCAAGGAGATCTTCGATGATTTGAAGGTTGACCGGAATGTTTGCTTTTTGCAAATATTCATCGTTCCTAAAAGTTAACTCAATACCTACTGCCATGTTGCTGGCAAACAATTGACTTACCAGAACTATATAAAAAATGGTACGTCATCGTGAATTGCAGAAGCACCCATATCTATACATCACTGACCTTTGAATAATGCCGTGTCCCAGAATCACACCTATTGGCCTGTCAACATTGTGATGACATGAAAAGAATTAAGAAGTTCATACAGAATAGTAACCACAGTTTGGCCATTTGTCCAACCTTTCTGTTTCGCAAGTTTCACACATGCGACCAGGTTACATGCACTGCTGGAACCTAAAAACAAACCATCCTGCTTGACTAGATAGCGCGACATTGCCACTGCTTCGGCGTCGGTAACTCTGACAAAGATATATGGTTTAGTCGTCTGCAGGGAAAATAACCCCAGAGGAAAAGAGGTTACCGAAAAGCATCATCGAGGATGGGAAGTGCTAATTCGATATTATTCGTTAATCGGTTGATGCCTCTAAAAGTCAAGGGTCATTCATACAATGTTCACAACTTCCTAGAAGGCGTATGAGGACGTACATCCCTTCGACAACCGTGTCTACTTGGTGTCGTCTCTTGGTTCCTTCGCTTTCCTTGCGATCAAAGAGAACTCCATGCTTGACCTATCTAAATGTAAGTCTAGATCCTCAAAAAGTTTATTTTGAGCCAGTACCTTGTTATACAAACCGCTACCGTCAGGGTCTGAAATGGCAACTATGACGTTTTCATTCATCGATTTGAGATATCTTCCAACCCCAGCAACTGTACCGCCAGTGCCTACAACCCATCGTTGTCTAGACTTTTCGCATGTAACAATGATACTTTCAGCGCACCTGCACCAGCAACGAACGCATTCAAACGACCATTGGTCTGCCTCCATATTTCAGGCCCCGTTCCTCCATAATGAGCGTCAAAATTGCTTTTGTTCTGAGAGATGTATAAAGAGGGAAAGATCAAGGTGAGTAACAAAAAAAATGAGAGCGAATAAATAAATTGATCACCTCAAATTGATCAGCAAAGTACCCTCTGGGTGCTAATAGGTCTTTGCTGCCCTTTCGCCAGTCGTTCGTGTCAAATTCGACATGTGAGGAAGTTGTGACCAAAACAGATGAAGACAGTGATTCAAAAATGTGTGGATGGACACCGTTGGTGGTTGGACTTGGGTGGATGTTATCTATCTGAGGTTGTCCAAATTTGCTCGCTCTCTGTCTTGCTAGATTCTAGGGAGGTTGGAAATACAAGAAATGATTGTGAATCCGAGAATAGGAAGAAAATTTGCCTTACGACATACTGGCGGTGTAATCAACAAACGAGATTTTGTAAATTGGGATAATGAAACTTACTTGCTTTTTATCCACGATGCTGGCTGGTCGAACCCTTTCGACATCAGCACCAAGCGACTGCAGAGCTTTTACTTTTTCTTCAGCAATATCGTCGGGCATGATGATGGCTAGTTTAATTATTTTCTTGTGTTAGTGACCTCCGAGATGGATTTAACCAGTGCACCTCACTGGTGTCATAACCTCTTGCCAAAAGGTAAGGCTATGTATTATATCAAGAACAGATAACTAACCTAGCTCGAGCGATGGTTGCAATTGAGATTCCAGTTGAACCAACTGTCCCTTCGAAAATACGAGAACCCGTGTGCGGATGAAGATAACCTAACCTTTCGGCGTCGTCGATCACTCAAACGGAGCCACTCAGCTTTTGATAAGCACGGATGGATGGCGAGATAGACATACTTTGCAACGCCACACGATCTTTGACACTTCCGCCTGGATTCAGAAACTGTGTGGTTTGGTAAGTCGCATGAGTATGCCACAAGTGATGCTCACTTCAGCTTTACCTAGTATCTCTATACCAAGTGCATTGCTCAAAGAATTGATCCTAACTAAAGGTGTGTTTCCTATAGTTCATAGATGGATGAGAAAGCTTTCTCCCGAGTATCATGATGCATACCTATGAGTCCTGCGACTCCTTTCACAATCTCATCACTCCTCAACTCAATGGGACGAGGAGTAAAATTGGGAACAAGTCGGTCCTTTCTCCGCCGTTGATAATAATAGAGTGCAAACGAAGTAGAGGTCCATGAAAAGGAAAACCCAAGGAGAACACCTATTAGAACATGACGCGCTGTGCTACGCGAAGGCCATTGTAGCCATGTCGGTAAACTCGTTAGTCCTATATTTGATAACCAGGACATGGAAGTGTGGGAAGCGAAGGTCGTTGGCGTCGCGTGTTTTTTTTTCTGATCGGCATTAGGCCTCAAGACCTCAAGCTCAAAATTAGTCGAGTATGTCATGTTGCATTGAGATCTCTTTCTGCTTCAATCAAAACAAAAGCGATTTCTAAAAGTCTTTGGTAAATTGAAACCGGGTATCATGAAGCGATGATGGCCCGAGTGAAAATACAAAATTCACTTCGAGCCCCAGTCGCCCAAGTTTTTCCAAGTATTATAAACCATTTGAAACATCATGGTACCGCTTTATCTTCCCTACCTCCATAACCAACGAAATGACTACATTCGCCGCTCTTCAGAAAGCCTTTCTGGGCTCTCCTTCCTTCGCTGTAGTGGGCGCCTCCAAAGATCAAAGCAAATATGGAACAAAGGTTGGCTAGTTTTTCTCTGTGTCGTGTGTGTCCTAAAATTAAGCATGTCATAGATTCTCAATTGGTACAAGACTCGCAGCTTCAATGTTACTCCAATACACCCTGTAAGCAGATTAACTATGGCATCAACAAAAGGGCTACAATTTATGCGTCATGCAGAAGGAGAAAGAACTCGAAGGTTTGGAGACATTGCGCTCGATTGCTGAGTTACCCTCTCCAAAGGAGACAAGCATCTCCATCATAACATCACCCAAGGTGCTTCCGTTGAATGACGAAATCATATGTATATATCTAAATAGAACCGCATGGACAGGTCACGCTCGGAATTCTGCAACAGGCGAAGGAACTATCTATCCCATCCCTCTGGCTTCAACCTGGAGCTGAAGACGAAGCTGTCCTTGATTACATCAAAGATAATGGCCTTTCCGATCGCGTTATCTATGGTGGTCCTTGCATTCTTGTGGATGGAGATACAATTATTCGTAGTTTGCTTTAGAATTGGTTCTAATCTTATCTGATAAATTTGGGTAAATCCCGAGAATATTGATTGACGATCATTGACCCCGTTGTAACAGCCCTTTGGCGTATTCCACTACGTCGCAACGTACTATCCAACGCTCCTTTCATTTTTTTTGGTTTGACTGGCCATAATGCGGGCACCGTTTTTACCCCTTACTCTTGTATTATCAACCGTGACGGCACTAGAAACTATTCATCCAACGTACCATGAACTTGAGCTTAATACGACATCCCGAAGCAGCTCGACTATTTCGGCAGCCTGGTACACGGGATGGCATGCTACAGACTTCCCACTGTCTCAAGTCAGTTGGTCAAAATACACCAATCTAATTTATGCGTTTGCGTGAGTACTCAGACACAATTCTCTCCTCATTGCATGGATCAAGCCCCTGTTTCTTCATAGAATAACCACGCCGGATGTGACAGCACTCTCCCTCGGCAGCGCAGATGAAATATTATTGCCACAATTTGTTTCTACAGCCCACCAGCATGTGAGAATATTCCCTATATATCCAATTGAATGTGAACCAATCCTGTTCTCCAGGGTGTAAAAGCTAGTCTTTCCATAGGTGGTTGGACAGGTTCTCGGTGGTTTTCAACGAATGTCAGGACCGCACAAAACCGGACAGCTTTCGTGAAAACTGTTATCGGCCTTGCACAAAAATATAACTTGGATGGCCTGGACTTCGAGTGAGCCCGGTTATTATTTTAAAATGTAAAACGTAGTGCTCATTTCAGCATTCAAGTTGGGAGTACCCTGGCGTCCAAGGCATTGGTTGCAACATCGTTAACCAAAATGATACTGCCAATTATCTCACTTTCTTTCAACAACTGCGGAATTCGACTATAGGCAAAGGCCTTATACTGTCAGCGGCCACAAGCGACACTCCTTGGGTTGATCCCTCTGGCTCTCCTGCCAAAGATATCTCAGAGTTCAGCAAAGTTCTGGACTATATTACGATCATGAATTATGACCTTAAATCGAAGCCTGCAGTTGGTGCGGGTCCAAATTCACCCATAAACGACATTTGCGCTCCTACGGGCGCCCATTCTGGCTCAGCTACCTCTGCAGTGGATGCTTGGACAGCTGCTGGAATGCCTCATAACCAGATTCTCCTTGGCGTACCTGCCTACGGTCATTCATATGTGATCCCATCAACAGAAATCACAACTCCGAATGTTACGCGGTTTTTATACCCTCCGTACGATTTGAACCTCAAACATCCTGGTGATCGTTGGGATGGAGATGGTGGTTTAGATGTTTGTGGTGTTATGCAAGGACCGGGTGGAACCTATACATATTGGGGACTCATGGAGCGAGGTTTCTTGAATCAAGATGGGTCTGTTAAGCAGGGCATTGATTATCGGTTTGATGAATGCAGCAAAACGGTCTGTGCCTTTCGAAAATCAATCATAAAATCTAATCTCTAAACTGCCGTTCTGTTTAGCCATATCTTTACAACTCAAGCTCCCGTGTTTACGTTTCCTATGATAACCCTCAATCGTTCGCCGCCAAGGGCGGTTTCATTCATTCAACTGGCTTGAAAGGGTTTACATTGTGGGAAGTAGGTGGAGACTTCCGTGATGTTTTACTAGATTCCATATGTAAGTACCCTGCTGCATGATTTGCGCTAGGGTAACTAAACATTCATACACGTTTATAGTGAACGCGACCCAGAACGGCGGCCCGAGTACTGCTGTGCAAACTACACAGGCTGAAATGTCGTCAGCAGGCCGTATGACATCTTCAAACTTTTACGGGCAATTAATGCTGCCTCATGCCCTTTTCATTGTCGGTCTTGCTCTTCGTACCTGGCTGTCGTGAGGACCGAATGTTTTCAACGGGGTTTGATGTGGGTTTAATATATGTTATGAATAAAACGCGTTGAAGCTGGCTGTCCAAGCCCTGAAGCCCTGATTGACTTGACGTGCTATAATCGTAAAGATCATCCTATCATGGTTTTGATAATGCGGATGTCAGCCTGTTTGAACCTCGAGGCTTTTTGCCTCATGCCTTAGCTTTGACATAATCCAAGAACATCCCAGACTGCGGTGGCGGGCAGTTCTGATACCACGCTGTAATGACACTGCTACCTGTCTGGGACGCGCGTCAAGGGTCTTTACCGATTCTGGATATCGGTGACTCCGCTTTGAATCTATAGGCGCCTGCCAGTGACTAATATGTAATATCTGTCCGTTCGAGTACACTCGGTTGTATGTGCCCTCACTCTTGGATTTTAGCGGTAAGCCTGAAGTTTATCGATCATCGCTTAGCGGTTGGGTAGGCCGTGTTCCCCTTTGGTGTCAAAATTATTACCTCAAGCTACTAGCCGTAAGTGTACTACTAGTAGCGCCGACCAACTACACCCGGATATACATATCATAGATCTCAAAGGGAGCTCCACCTAAGAAACTCATGATCACGGAACCTACATTTTCAAAACAATTATCTACTCGGTCATCCCAGCTTCGGATCTCTTCCAGTGGTAACGATGGCTCTTTCTATTCATTATATCTACTACGACGGATGCGGCTGATAACGCGGATGTCGGTGTTCGTGGCAACTTCTACCTTTGACACCGATGCACGCTCAGGCTGCATGTAACGTTATGCACTCAGTGCGCACGATATACCTGGTGCCTCCCGACGAGCTTCACGGGGTCCAGATATGCGAAATTGCTGTAGTACCAAGGGTTCGATTGATCAATCTGTTGATCACTTTTTCTAGGGTTTAGGCGATCTCTGCGCCGGTAGCCACTTCGCTTCTACGACTATTAATGAATCTTAAATGGGGATTTTTCTACAAATCTTTTGTTCCCGGGAGATATCCCGTCCGAGCATTGCGATAAATCCAGTGCGTCTGACGTTACGAAAGGAACTTGGCGATCACAAGGAGTCGGAACATGCACGGCTGCTAGAACTTGATGCTGGGGCGTCGAAGCTTTGGCCAAAATTATTGCTATGGACTTCCAAATTTTTGCCTGATCTTCCTTCACTGAGGGCTTCTCTTCGTCAGTCTCCCGAAATTGCAACGGGTCCGGTTGGATTAAAAAGAAAGGATTCAACCTCGCGTTTAACGCGAGCCTGAAAACTCGCTGTAATCGTGTGCTGTCTAATCAAATTCTATGTCAAAGTCAATCCCACAGGCCATCAAATATATCTCAGGCCCAAGTGTGTTATCCGCATTTCCGCATTTCCCTGCCCTTATAAAGGATTTTTACACTGTAAATTACGAACCCCTCAAACAAACGTTCTTTTCAAAGCTTCACGAGCCAAACATCCATTTTGCCATTTGCCTCATTGTCCGCTCTGACCGAGTTTGACGACACAATTCTTCGTCCCGAAAAGGCATGTTTCGATTGCGTTTGTCCTAGTAACGTCCTTTCAACCTTCCTGATATAGGATCCCCTTTGTTCTGACGTTCACGGGTGTGAATCGTAATTTTGGCGAACTGTCCGTCCGTTGGGCTCCAGTAATATTCCTCTGCATTCCACCTCACCCCTTGGCGGTAAGGCTGATATAAAAATGGACAGGTAATCTTCTCATATACGCCCTCGACGAAGGGCTTCTTATTCTTCCTGTACGCATTATTCGCATCATCTTATTCATTTTGTATGCTCCAATTTTGTTGACAGATGGCCACCGATTCACCGTCACCATCACCGCAGAGCGTTCGAAAAAATGCGAGCTCTACGAGTTCAACAGTGTCCCCCGCACAAGCAATAGCGGATGCATGGAAACGGGAGAGTTTAGAAAATCAAGAAAAATGGCGGCGAATCGACGCAGACGTGAAAACACGATTTAATACTCCTCGAAAACCAGATCGAAAATCAAAGATGTAACTGGCCTGTGTATGCCTATCTGTGGTAAGAGTGGATGTGATAATTCCGAGAATTTCATTGACGATCACGATAGGGCGCAACTTGCATCAAATTCGTTCGTAGTTCCTAGAACTTTTAGGTTTGGGTGGTTTCTACGCTGTATTTTACCTGCACGTCAAGACAACATTTGTATAAGAAAGAAAGCGAGCCAACCTGCATTTTGTAATTCATTCTTTTTTGCAATTAAATATTTATGTGGCAACTTGTTCCTGGTCTTGTTCCATCTCACTTTCATCATGATCATATTGGTCCTGATCGTAGTCCTCCTCCTCCTCCTCAAGCGCAGCCTCCGCCTCAGCTTGGGCTTGGGCCGCGGACGCAGCGTTCGCAATGGCAATTTCAAGGAGGTGAGTCTGTTCGTCCGAAAGTCCATACATCGATAGAGACGGAAGGGGGATATGATTCTCGAGGTTCTCGCCGAGCGTTTGGGTCTGTGGCAAATTTTCTCCCGCGACCGGTAAGTTGACAATTGGAGTGTTCGTGAGTGTTGTACCAACTGGCGTTCGAGCTACAACAACTGAATGAGAGGAGGGAAGCTTTGAAGATTGAGCACGCGCAATGACACTTGCTAATGTGGCTTGCCCAGTAGATGGATCCGTAGGCAATGAAACTGGTTGGCTCAGTGGGACGCCAAGGACACCACCAACTAGTGCTTGAAGGCGGCCATGTAGACCCATGATGGCTGCCTGGATTCCAGCGATAACAGCAGGGTTGATCTCACCTTCCTCCAAGACATGAACGTCGGTATAAGTCACTTGGGGGTTGGATGCGTCATTAGCTTCGCTCATGGCAATGCCATTCCATAATTTCGCTCTCCTTTCTTCGCGAATAGAGTCTTCTCCATCCTCCACATCTAGTTGCACTTCAATCACCTCCGCTACTAGACATATTTCACTCTTAGGACCTCGGTTTTTTATTCCAGTTTTGTGGCGCTTGATAGCGTCTCTTCTGGAAAATACTTTGCTGCAACCTTCACACCTCCATGCCTTTTTGTCATGCAACTTCAGGTGTCGCTTTAAATCATGGTTTCGGGCGAAAGAGGCAGGACATACGCTGCACCTGAACGGACGGTGCGCGGAGTGACTGCGTTGATGGGTGCGTAAACTGTACAGACGAGAAAAAGTTTTGTGACAGCCTGCAACGAGACAAGGATAAACTGCCGTCCCAATGTCTGTCGCAAGAGGGACTGGTTGGGCATTGTGCCAGGGAAACGCAGGGTTAGGCGGAAATATTGGTCTGGGTGAATGAACGATGGCTTCTGGCGGCTGCCCAATTTGAATTCCGCTAAGTACTCCAATAACCTGTATAAGGCCACTAATCTCCTGGAGTGCGTACATAGTAGGGCCACCACCCGCCGAGGAAGTGACAGCAAATAGAAATACTTGGTGGAGGTGAAGACGGATAGAAGAAACCAGAGACGGATTGAGTGTTTGCACCGGTGATGTTCCCAATGCTTGCGATATCGCTTGAACTGCCTCAATAACCTGCTTCTGAAGGTCACTATCCGGAATATATGGTCGTTTGTATGCATGAGATTGTAAATGCTGCCCCTCGTCGAAATCCCCTCGTTTCCGTTTACCCTTGTCCAGTTGGATAGCTGACGCGTTAGAATGCTTCAATTTACCGAAAAGCAGGTCAGACCTTGCAAGGGTCACAAGAATCTGACTGAGAGGCCCAGCGGTACCTTTCGTAATACCTTCACCGGTGGTACATTGCTTTAAGACTTCTAAGACGTTACTGCCGTTGGGGATAAACGCTGATGCAAGGGTAGATTTGGCAAGCGGGTCATTGTCCACAAGAGCGAGAATAGCCCGCATTGTCTGGATGACGAGGTCTTCTTTTCGTGGGCAGGAGGCAGGTGAAGCATTGCCTACGACTCCAACCTCGTTCGAAAAGGCACCCACTTGTGGTTCAAGTGTAATGACACGCGAATTTGGCAGCAAGGCTGCGTTTCGCTCAGCACTAGCCTTGCTGATGTCTGCCCAAAGTTCTTCGCCTAGGCGCCGAGCGATTTCTTGGGCTTCGGCATCGATATCCTCGTCCTCATCATAGTTCTCATCCTCGTCCCATGCTGCTTCGTGTTCGCTCGTTTCAAGATTTGTGGCGTCCATATTTGCAGTGGCGCTGTTGGAGGTAATATACCTCGCTTACTCGACCGTAAAATAAGGAAGAATGGGGTCGAGGAAATTTGAAATTGAGGACCATGCAGTGGTGCGTAATGAAGTACAAAGAACTCAGAAATTTGAAATTTCCGCAGGGTCGAGTTTATATGTGCATGTTTTGATCTAAGGACGGCCAGTTATCTTATCAGCTACATTTGCTCATGTTTGTGCGGACTGCCTTAACTTTTCTACTATTTTGGGAGCCTCACTAACTCGTGCGGTTTTCTTCCTAGCATCAGACAATGTCGAATACAGCCAAGGATCTGACAGCAGGAACCTTCGGTGGCATTGCCCAGGTCAGAAAATTCTGTAAAGAAAATTTTCAATTGGCCTGACGGTTTTTTAGGTACTGGTTGGCCAACCGTTCGACATTGTCAAAGTGGTGCGTAAAACGTGTTGCGCATATTCTCAAATTTCAATTTAAAATTTTTATTATGAACCTTTCAGCGCATGCAAACCGCCCCAAAAGGCACGTACACGGGAATGGTGCACTGCGCTGGGGGCATTTTGAAACATGAAGGTCCCTTAGCTTTTTACAAAGTGTGCTTGTTCTGCCACTTCTCATTAGTCGCAAACTTTTAAGCTAAGCCTTTTGTAAGGGCACTTTGACGCCATTGCTGGGGATTGGTGTCTGCGTGTCCATCCAGTTTGGTGCTTTGGAATACGCGAAGCGAATATTTGCAAGCCAAAACCTTGCGGTCGGTCGAGGGGGCGAAGGCGGCAAAACACTCACAAGTCAACAGCTCTTTCTCTCCGGTGTTTTTGCGGGTCTTTCGAACGGAATAATCTCCGGTCCTGTTGAACATATCCGTATCCGTGCGTCATGATTAAAATATTTCCTCAGACCATCCTAAATTTTTCTCCAGGCTTGCAAACTCAATCAAACACTAATCCACTGTACAAAGGTCCATGGGATGCCATTAAAAATATATATGGACAGCGAGGCATAGCTGGTATCTATAAAGGCCAAGCTGTTACGCTCCTTCGTGAGGCCACCGGATATGGCATGTACTTCCTGACGTACGAGAAATTGGTACAATGGGAAATGGCGAGGAAAGGAATTCGACGAGACCAAATTAGCCCTGCAAACGCCATTCTGTATGGTGCTGGTGCTGGCTATGCCGTGAGTTGATTTCCCCCCGATTGTTTCCCCGTAATAACTCCGTATCGAAGCTTTGGGCAGTGATATACCCTATAGATATGATCAAATCACGAATGCAAACGGACGGCTTTACACCTGCAACAGGTCAGAAATACTCCTCAACACTAGATTGTGTGCGTACTGTATGGCGTACCGAAGGTATTGGTGCATTTACACGTGGGCTGGGACCTACACTCATTCGGTATGTACTATTTATTGCGTCGAGCTATGAACCAATATCAGATAATCTCTTCTTTTTCTTAGGTCACCCTTCGCTAACGGTGCGACATTCCTTGGTTTTGAGATGGCGATGCGCGTTCTGAATAGACTGTGATTTTAAACGAACGAGTTATCTGATCTATCTAGAGGTTTGAATGGTTCTAGAAGTATCACTTGCTTTCACATACACAGGATCCCTAAAATTAGACTAGCCTTAAGATATTGCAATTCAAGGGTGTGCATGAAAGATGGCATAAGCAACGATATTCTGAGACTATGTACCCATCAAAAGTTTCTGAGGATATGGAAAGGCTGTAATTATAACTTGATGTCTGTTGTTAGTCAGTAAACGTCTGGAAGGTAGATGACTCGACGAATTCTCAAAATACTGACGTTGATCTTTGGCCTCATATTGCTCGTGTTTGATTAAAAATTTCTCGCAAGGGATCTCTGACAGGGCATTGCATTGAGGTTCCGGATCCTTCGCACTGAACATAGTAGACTCCTCATAATTGATTGGTTCCGTGTATGCCCACAGCACACCTTCTCCGTCGAGGAAATCAACCCCAACTTCCTCAAATTTCTCGACCCACCAGATGAAAATATCTTTGATCAATTCATCATTCTTGTCTGCGTCGACGAGGTAGCCCACAGTTTGGACCAACTCCAATTCGGGGTATTTTTGAGAAGTGATGGCCATAAGGTGATCCCTTGTCATAGACTGCTTATCAGGATAGAGCCCATCTGAGCGAACACCACGTAGACCAATACGACGAATGGTCGATTGGATTTGTGAAGATAACGGTGGAGATGATATTGGGAAAGTGATTGATTCGAGAATCGGACAATGGTCAGGGTTAAGGAAGAGATCGGGATTGACATGAAAAAAAGTTCTTCGAGATATCGTAGAATCCATTTCGGGTTCAGTGTCAGAAGAAGGGGACGGCAAATCCACGCTCACGAGTGACGGGCCGTGAACTTTGAGGAACGCAATAAGCGGCGCCTCACTCCTTTCGTCGTATGTCGGAGATCGCAATATTAGGTTGCGCAAAGCTGGCAGTTGAAGGATGGTGGCAGTAGACAAGCTCCTTGGATGGGCGGAGAGAATGAGATCTTCAAGGAGAGGAAGGGTTGGTGCTCGTGTGCACCCTCGACGAGACCAGGGATTTGCACCTACAAAATGTCTGATATCCAGGACGCGTAATGATCGAAATGATCCAAGAAATTCTGGCGTCGAGAGGGGAATATAGTTCTCAGGAGGACCATCATTCCTCTCTTTCCAGTACAATGCTGACAACGAGGGCCCGTATACTTTAGATAGGCCATTCAAAAATTCAATGGGCAATTGATATATCCAGGTTCCGCTTAGGATCCTGGTATTAGGACAGTAACGGAAGATTCGGAAAAGGGTTTGAAGGTAGCGTATGTCTCCTGCGCCGCGACTAAATGTATGAATCTCGATATGCCTAGTCCACCGTCCATATCCGGAGGGTTGAGTTTGAGTGACTTCAGGACCCATATCTCCTGGCGCACGATTACTTTCTTCAAGAACCTGAGCAATAGCGGCTGCACGTGTTGGATTTCGGATCAGCAAATGCTCATAGAGCAAATGCATTGTAGCCTGCCTCCATGAACGAGAAACGAGGACCAATGCCAGCTTAGTCCTCATTGCAAGTCGAAGAGCAGTCTGTGTATTTGCGCTCGTGGCATCCGTAGTGATGCGTTTAGGGGTAAAAGGGTCCAAAGGCTTAATAGTGGCAGCTTGGTGGGCATAGGTCGCAAACTCAAATATTTCCAACCATATCTCTAGTGGCAGATCGGGAGGAGGTCCTTTGTCTTTGACCTTGAATCGGACAGGCCCTGTTACAAACCAGCTAGGAAGGCTGTAAGGCCCTCAAATAGAAAGAGTCAGCCCAAATTATACGTTACCAGTTAAATGGAAACAAGACACTGTGCAGACGATGTAGGATAGATTCCATGATCATGAGGGAAGCTGGAAGGACGCGACCGACTCATCACGATCTCGTACTAAATTTAAATTATGTAAATATATTGGCGTGGATAGAAATAAACACCAGTAAACACTCTCCTCGTCATTCGCCTCAACATCCAGACCATGTTGGCACCATTCTCGTTGGGCTTGCTGCTTTCGGCGGGTCTGTCACAAGCCGTTAATGTTTATCTTTCTCCTTCTCCAAATTTCCTTCGGTCGTCTGTGTCGCCAGCAGATGCCAGTGCTGCGCTTTCGCGTCATCTTGGCCTTGAGCAATTTGAACCATTACAGGATGCATCCAATCTAGGCCACGAAGAATGGTTTGTTGGACAAGGCCTCAAGAACGCGTTGTTAATTACTTTGGAAGAAAGTGACGTGCAAGGTCCTCTTTATTTTGGAGTTTATTTTGCCGTCGTCTAACCTCAAATGTTCTTTCAAGCTGTTGTACCACATACACTGAGACTCTCGTTTACCTTGACAACGCCACCATCAGTGTCAATGTCTTCACTCTCCTCTGTGATCTCCACCTATCTTCATCGTGCCAGACACAGTTTCGCCTCTTTGTATAGTTCTTATGATTTCGGTCAATCAAAAGACGTACAATCGCTCGTCTCGTTCTTCGACTCTGCAGAAAGCCCTGCATTTGCATCAATGGATTTGTCTGCACTCCATGACATCGGACAGACGTACGGACCATCAAGCGATGAGTATCTTGAAATTGCAGACAAGTTGCGCGCATATTTGGAACAGATCGTCGATGACGACAGTTTCAACCTTGCAATCCTCGCCCTTCCTCGCCCTTCTGCCCCATCTTTATTTAAACGGCAGACAACACAACAATCTCAAACTCCCGTTCCCTCTCATACTCCCTCACCCCAGCAACCAATCGGGTCGATATCAACGTGCTTTACGACTCTTGATGTCTGTAACAGTTCGACTTCGTCTTGCTCAGGAAGAGGAACCTGTGTTCAAGCGTCTAAGGCTGGCCGCACTTGCTTTGTCTGCAGTTGTGGCGTTACGAAGACAGGGGAAGGAAAGAAGGTTAAGACCGTGACATGGGCTGGACAGAACTGTGAACGAAAGGACATTAGCGGGTATGTAAACTTTGCTCCATTACGGGCTTGTGGCTCAATCCTCTGTGACAGTCCATTTGTATTACTTTCTGGCACCGTTATTGTGATTATCATCCTCTTTATCGGCTCTGTATCCCTGTTATACGGGGTCGGTGAGCAGCCTCTGCCGAGCACTCTATTAGCGACTGCCGTGCATATGAAAAAGGATTGAGAGAGCAGCTGCCCCGTCTCCGTCGGATCGCGAATGAACACCCTTGGGCCTATATTCGTGTGGAACGCCACATCTGTTCTTGCTAAGTAACTTGTAGTATTGACTTCATGGTTATCTCTATCGAAGCAGCTATCTTGTGGCTTGGTACCAATTTGCTCTTTGTAATCTCCTGAAAACGCAACCTTGGACCTTGCGCTTGATCTTATTTGACAACCGTATTAGTATGCTATTGCGTCAAGACACCGTGCCTTACCCATGTGCAATAGGTTTGCTAATCGTACTTAAGCGATGCCCAGCGCCCGATTTAAGACAGCTGGTCGATGCAGGCTTGAAGGTATATTGGCAGGTAAGTATACTGCCTCCTGTCTTTGATTCAAACACTGAACGATTTGCCACTTGTGATGTCGAATCACTCCATATGCAACCTCTTATTCATTCAAAACGAGTTTTTTGATAACAAGATGAAGGGTTAAATTTTATATTTTATTTCTGGTAGTTTGTTCGGTGTTTTCCATGGATCACGGTGCTGAGCAGAGAATGGGTGGGCTTCTATCTGACACATAGTACTTGATAGTATAAATGGGTCATCCTTGCCCTTCAAGTCATATGGCACTCTGCCGTAATCGGAGGACTCGACTCTCACCACCGGCATCTCGCTCGTGTGTACAATACGCCGCCTTTCAAGGGCAGCTGGATACGTGCAAAATTGAAGCCAATTAACGGGACCCAGTATATTCGTGTGATCATGATTTATATGAGTACAGATTTGGTCTCTTGGGGCTTCGGAACCGACCGTGAAAGTATGTAAACATGCTTGTCAAGTCTGCACCAGTTCCATTCAAGTTGCCCATTTCCAGTCCAGGCTAAACCGCAATATCCGCTGGGGATGATCGATGATCTTCAGTAGTACTCTTGTCTAAATCTCTTGCTTAGGGACCTACACACCCGTCTTCTGTGGACCAGCTTTGCTTAAATGCTTCCAGTCTTTGGCCAACGGCCAGTTGTCGACCCCCCATATTATCGTGAGAAAGTAAGTAAAATGTGATCTTATCGCATTTAATTTAAGTACAACATGGGAAGCGTCGATAGTTGGTTCATAGTGTAACGTTACCGCGTTAACCCTCAAACCTAGGCCTCGAGGTGCCAAATCTATGCTGTGGGTCATCAGCCTGAAATGATCGAGTGGTTAGGAGCATAAGGATTTTTTCATCCATGGGGTGACGTCGAGGTGGTGCATTGTCTTGCAGGTAATGAAGTGGGACAAGGTTTTCCCTGATAGTTTCAGAGGACTCCTTGCCCAAGTAATGTGATGTATGAACCACTGGCGTTGGTTCATATTTTGATGCAACTGGGTTATCAGACCAGGTGTCTTCTGGGGTAGGGCTTGTAGGCGAGATTGATGGAGAAGTCTCTGGCGCATGTGGCACGTATTCAAGGCGGGGAAATGGTGGACTATCGGACTCGGGATTGAAGATATGATCGGGCCTTCCTTTCGCAGATCTAGCACTCTTGAATTTCCCATGCGGGACGGATAATGATGCCAGATGGGGAATGTCGTCAATAGAACGCAAGCGACTGACAGTATCTTCTGTGAAATAAGCAACTATCTTTGATCAGTACATGCGCTAGAAGAAATTCAACGAAAGCTGTACTGAGATGCCACTTTCGATGTCCTCTGGGGGTATCAACGAACACAGTATATGTTTGTTTAATCAAGAATGAGCGTGAAGGGTCATGATTTGGATGAGACCTTGGATTAGCGGAAAGAGATCAGTGAGTGATCGACCAAACTCAGAGCTTCGGGATCGCACAAATTTTGGGAGAACAGTTGCTGTGAGGTTGGTTTTTCGTGATAAAAAAGAAAGCCCTGTACATGATACAGTCAACCAACCGAGGAGTAAGATAGAGGAAGTATTTTCCAACCTCTCGTACTCTAGATGGTCCCCATCGGATGCCTATCTTCATTGTGAGTGCGAGTGTCTGTTTGTCAGATGATGGCACTTACCGTCCGTCCATCGTTCAATACCTACCTAAAGAAGCAGAGTCAACTTCGCTGATAGCTAATCTTTCTGACGGGAAGCTTACTCCAGTGAGTTCTGCGTGGGGACCTCGTTCCTCCCAGACGTAGACAGATCCCGTTGATATTAGACTTCTCTCTTCAGTGTCCAGACGGCGAGTAACCATAGGTAAGAGGTTCAAGAAGACGGAATAGAAGATAACGCGAGCATCAGCGGGAGATCTAATGCGAAGACCAGTAATAGTAGCGCGTTGCATGGCCATAGAGACTTTCGAGGGAGAGAGTTGGATGATGAAAGGTGTTCATGACATGATAGAATTGGTCTTTGACTTTAACTTTGGTTGACTTTTCACAGGACTCAGGAGAGATCACCGGGTTGTGACAGGTTTGAAGTTGACTTACGACATAAGGGTTAAATTATGCCCAATATTAGAACTATATAGACTTTTAGGAATTGCTTACTTACTTGCTGGCTAATAACATGTGAAGCCTCATAATATCTAAGATGAAATCTGCTCTTCAATGATAACATATATAAGGGTTTAACTATAAGGAATACAAGTTGAAACTCACCAATACTACTTATCGATCAGCGATCTCCCACTGTTGATAGCGAATGTAAAGTGAAGGAGATTTGGATTGTCTTCATTCTGCAGCCGCTACACACTGAACTCAATCAACGACATACAGATTGAAGATGTCGCTTTCAGTTTGCCCACATGATTTGTATGAATTAGATGCATATCTTAATATTTTACAGTATACGATATCTCTACTGTCAACCAAAATCGTCTATTTTATTACACCAAAAGCATTTTACATGACGTATATAAATGCACAATTTGGATGCTTTTAGAGTCCGAATCTAGTAACATCCTGATCAATCATAATTTAACTCCGTTTTGGGCTCTGAACGAGGATGGCAAGCTGATGGGACTCCGGTAAAAGGCTGGCAAATCCACAAAAGACGGGATTTTCGGTCATCCCCATCAATGGATGATACCACCTTTAAAGCTAAAGTGCTAAAGCCCAAACCCGAAATGAGAGATTCAACGACAGCCGCCTCGCCACACTTTAAACAGCGCTGCCTCTGATCCGCCTGCAAGTTTTAAGTACGGGAAATTTGAAAAGCAGCGATGCTATATATATAAGTATAGTACATCTAAGATTCTGCGCACACCTGCATGGACTTTCGTTTTACGCCGCCTTCACGTTTTAAAATATGCCGGAAACAAATATAGATTAGAGGGATTTGTATTTCATCAAGTTATTAAGTTTTTACGTTCAACTGATGTGACATAGGATTTCACATTGATTCGCGGATGAAGAATTCAAGATGGATGGATACCAATGACGACACGACTTTCAAATCCCCTTCATCTCAGGAACGATGACTTCTCGGCTCCGGCCTATAAATCCCATCATTCAAATCTGTTACAGTTTGTGATACAAATTTATTTAAAGTCTTCAGGTTGGTGGTTGCCGATGACAGCTAGGAACATTTGAGGAGCTGTCCAGAATAATTGGTCCAAGCCTGTCGTGTCTGAAACGCTTTCGGGTGCAAACCTCAATCATTCAATCAATGAGTAAGTTCACCAAAAAGGGATGAAGCTTGAAGGGCTTGCCTTGTGATCAGGAAGGCGGTAATGATGGGCCGTTTGGAATTCAACTTCTTCTTGTCGGTTGTAGAATGATTTACCGGTATTTCCTATGTGAGATGATCATTGCTGATATTTTGTGCTTAAACCACCGAATGGATACGAAAGACAAAAAACGTATACTCATCACCGTCCGTGACTAGTAGAATCAAAGTTACCAGATAGATATCAATGACAGGTGTGCTGCATTTAACAGCCGACGTACGTTGTCCGGGGTCTGGACACAGACACCCATTGTATTCCAGCTTGACTCGAAGCTTGAACTTGAACTTGAACGTCGGCTTGCTTCCAATATTTTTGCTTGTTAATTTATGCGATGGGTCCCTTTTCGATGACTGAGAAAAATATCTCTTGGAATTTGCTACTCATTCTTGTTCAATTTTCCGGCCCCGGGACAGACATAGGCTAGTCTTCGCGAGTACTATTACGAGCCCCGTGTTTGGAAGGTGCCCTAGTGTTTGTATGTCGACACTTTTTGCTTCATACTTCGCAAATGCAGCTTCGTTAAATCTGATTTTTGGCATTCTCAATTTCTCATGAGTCATAGGCCATACACACACTATTCTGAAATTCTTACATCTTTTTTGTTAGATGTGAGGGACAAAATGTCTTGATGAATTGGTCGAAAAGAGCGAAATCCGGCTCTGACATTGTAAAATTGCTCTTTTTTTCCCCTCGTGCATAACTACAGTCGAACCTGTCTTAACCCATACCCGGTTATTACAGGTCATTGGGTTCGACAGGTATGCTAAAAATAGACTTGAAAAATCATGAAGAAATCAGTAAAATTAAGCAAAATATTGGGACTATAGATTTGCACTATATACATTGCTAATTAGTGTAGGTAATAATAAACAAAGAAGCCTATGATTTTTGAAAGAAATCAGTTACAAGGGTCTCATACTCTCTATCTCTTTGAGGTGAAGTTGTTAAACTCAGAGACTGGACAGAGGATGTTGGGTCTGAAGTTGGGTGAGGTGTTGGCTTCAACTTATGGGTTGCGCTGCTTTCTTGATGGGTTTAGGGATTGTCATGGGTTGCCCCCAGGTAAATGACAGGTTTTTACATATAATATGAATAGCCCCGAATTTTCTGAACATTTTACAAAAAATTTCATGTAAATTGGTGAAGAACACTAAGCTACAGCTCTGCAAAGTTTCATAGGCCTTAATGACCACTGGGTACACCAAATTTGGAAATTGGCCATTTTAGGCAACCTGTATCAGCAAAACCAGTGCTGAGGGCACAATTCTTTGAATTTCAGGCTAAAACTTGGTAGGGGCATAAATCATCCATTTCTGAACCGATTTGGATGAAAAAAATTGTGCTGTGATCACAGAATTTGTAGCTACAAGCCTATCTAGTCAAAACCTGTGAAAATTACAGGTATACCCATGACAATCACTAGATGGGTTGCCTTGAATTTTGGAGTTCCGGAGGAGTAGGAGAGTCCAGAGTTAGGCCAAAAAGAAGCTTAAGGCAGAAGAGGATGAAACAGGAGAATGAGGTTGCTAAGTTGTTATTCAAACGGGCAAACTACATACTACAACTTGAATATTTATATGGAAAATGACATAACATAAAAGGAGTTATATAGGAGAGCATATGGTAGTAAAAATGGACATGTTACAAAAAGGATTGTACTCCGATGCCTGCCAAAGGATGCTGACTCAAATCCTCAGAAAACCTTGTGGTGTTAGGGTGTCATGGTCCGTGCTCGGTCACGTTCTTTCTGAAGGACAATCAAAGTACGGCTCCGATGGAGCCTCCAATGATGGCCACCTCACCATTGTTCAGTGCCATCATTACCACTGGCCACCCTCATTGGACTTATATCGGAGCTCCATCGGAATACTTCCTCCACTCCGATACCACCAACAAACCTGCATTCCTATTATTTCCATTACCAACCAGCACCATGTGCTATCTACCACAGCACAACCAGAGCCCCACCACGCTCCACACACATTCCATGTTCCAGGCCAATCATATTGCGCATGCACCAATTCTCAAGGTCATGGGTCTCGGTCACCACAAGGACTTGCGAGGATTTGAGTTGGCATCCTTTGGCATCCTTTGGCACCCTTTGGAGTACGAGTCTCTTCATTATATGTTCATTCTACTACCATATGCTCTCCAAGTTAACTCCTTATATGTTCATGTTTCTCCTGTTAGGGGACGCTCCGCTTCGTCCGACATTTCCTCCAACATTTCTCTGTCACCTCTGTATATTCCTCCTCATCATAGCTAGTCCAAGACAGAGTGCACTCATGGCTCCGATACCAGAGTCCAATGATCATGTGATGTAGCATTCCTATCACTGTTTCACCATTCCCCATATTTTTCATCATTTCATTATTTTTCATCATTTTATTATTTCCACTCCGATTTTTGGTATATAGACATGCATCCCACCTTAGCAGGGCTTTATCCTTTTCTTTTAGGATCCCCTGCTAGGTGCGCTTTCCTGTCGTATTTTATGTTTATATATATGTTTAGGATCCCCTGCTAGATCTCAACTAAGTCGTCCGCAGTTGCCCTAACATCAGAAAAGGATCTCCCAGAGGACTGATCCCAGCAGATAGCTAGTCCACCATAGTCGTCTTTC